>Ga0157376_10002718_pt1 | contig 12053 bp, 8 predicted proteins | sample M45metaG_FD_121801 | JGI IMG/M metagenome (GOLD analysis project Ga0157376, IMG submission 121801) | Miscanthus rhizosphere microbial communities from Kellogg Biological Station, Michigan, USA - M4-5 metaG | ecosystem: Host-associated > Plants > Roots > Rhizosphere > Soil | place: USA: Michigan... | reverse complement strand
CGGGAAATAGGAATGAAACATCGCCCAACACAGCCTTACCCTTATTGGGAAGACCCACTACCTGATTTTCATAACGGTTGAATAAAATATCGATGGCACCATGATCATTGCCAATACTCTCCAAAACAAAACTCATAAGTTGCCTGATCTCCAAGACAAGTTCTGGAACCGCATAGTATTTATTGAAGAACTTATCGGTTTCAGAATATTGAGCACCCTCCTTTCGAACCGTATAGAAGCTGCATTTTTCAGTTTCATCATCCCAAATTTCCAAACTAAAGGTATTCACTTATAAGTTAATTTGCAAGTCCGACTGGATTTTCAAAAAAATCTCAATGATTTCTAAGAAGTCTCAATCAAAACAAGATAATTAACGGACCCAATCTAAATCAAGTGATAAAACGTAGTCACCATAAGAAAATAAACATTTTGCTGGACGTATCTTTATATGTACGATTCCGGAATTTGTCAATAAACTATAATTTTTAGAAAATCAGGATCAGCCCAGGTTAACCGACATCTTCTATAAATATGTTCCCATGAGGCCAGGTAATATTGGTTCAATAAGTCTGTGCTTCTATCCCCGAAATGCAATCCTATTTATGGACATAGAGGGCACATCAATGGAGTATGTCCTGATTTGTTTACATTGTCACCGGGATGAACCGAGGTCCTTTAGTTAACCATAACCAACCCCCATACTCCCATACTCCCATACTCCCACACTTGCATGTCATTCCGACCTAAGGCTCTTTACAGGATTCGCCATAGCGGCACGTGCCACCTGTAAACAAACGGTAAATATTGCGATGGAAATAACAACCCCTCCCGTGACAATAAAAACCCACCACTGGATCGAAATATGATAGGCAAATCCCTGCAGCCACCAATTCATGGATATCCATGCCAGCGGACTCGCGATCAAGACAGCTACCGAAATCAGTTTCACAAAATTCAAAGTCAGTAAGGAAATGATTTGAAGAATGCCTGCGCCGAGCACTTTCCGGATACCGATTTCTTTCCGGCGCTGCTTGGCAGAGTAGGAAGAAAGCCCGACCAGCCCAAGGCATGCCAGGGATATGGCTATGCCGGAAAATATATTCAATACCGTTCCCAGTCTCAGTTCTGATTCGTAAAGCCTGTTGAAATCTTCATCCAGAAAATGATATTCAAATGGCCTGTGTGTCACCAGTGTTTTCCACTTAGACTCCAGGAAAGATATCGTTTCAGGCACCCGGGAATTTCCCAGTTTGACCAATAGTGATCTGCCCCTAACTTCCGGAAATAAAACGAGCGGTTTGATGGCTTGATGCATCGATTCAAAATTGAAATCTTTTACTACGGCTCTAACGAATCCGGACCTTTCGCCCAGAAACATTTTTTTTCCAATCGCTGAATCAGGCGTCCAGCCCAATTGCTTCACAGCCGATTCGTTCAGAATAAAATGAAATATTTTCTCAGAATCATTGGAAACGTCAGCGTCTTTTATATCCTGCTGGCTCAGATCGTTGCCAGCAATGATTTGAAGTCCAACAGTCTTAATGAAGTCTTCATCTATCGGATTACCTGCTACTGAAATTTCTTCATTTCCCGGCATCAATGCCGACCGCATACTATATCCGCTTCGTATGTCAACCGGCGTGTTCACGCTGCGGGAAACACTTGTAACATTCGGGCTTGAAAGAAAAGCCCGTTTCATTGCAGGGAGCAGTTTATTCATTTGATAGTCAAATGGAAGAACCAAAACCTGTACCCGTTTGTAGCCCAGATCCCTGTTCTGAATATACTTTAATTGCTTTTGCATGATCACGGTCGATGTAATCAATAAAATGGATAAGGCAAATTGAAAAACAACCAGGAATTGCTGTATACCCTGACCCCGGGATGTATTTTTAAAAGCACCTTTCAGAACCTGTATGGGAATAACCTTCGTAAGTAAAACCGCGGGATAACTACCAGCCAATAAACTGACCCCCATCGAAAGAATAAACATCCCGCCGATCACCGGAATGGAAAACAAATCACCCAGGTTAAATGCACGTCCGGTTAAATGATTGAAATAGGGAAGAAATAAAATAGCCGCTACAAAGCTGATCACTACAGCGAGAATACATACAAAAAAGGATTCTCCGATAAACTGCCAGAACAATTGGCCCCTCCCTGCGCCGATTACTTTACGGACGCCGACTTCCTTTGCCCGCTCAACCGACCGGGCAGTGTTCAAATTAATATAGGTGAAGCTTGCAATGATCAGCAACAGGACGGAAACAGCTTCCAGTATATAAATATATTTTATACTGCTGTTGGGTTCAAAACCGCCGTATTCCGAGTAGAGATGAATGCTGCTGAAAGGTTCAAAAGAGAATCTGATACTGGCTCCCTCCCCGGCCATTTCCTTTTTCATAAAATCATTCACCTCTTTCTCCAAATGATTTACCGATTTCGAATCATGAAGCAGCAGATAGGTGGTATAATTCGCATTCCAGTAGGTGGACAATTCATTCTTCATATTGTAAGAAATGAAGGAACCCAGAAAGTCGAATTTGATCTGGGAATTCGAAGGACAGTCCGCTACCAGGCCGGTTATTCTGTAGGGTTTGTCATCTGTGTCCAGATTCACTAGTTTTCCGATTGGATCCTCCTTTCCGAAATATCTCTTTGCGGTGGATTCAGTAATAACGACCTGATTCGGTGCATTTAGTGCAGTCGAAGCATTTCCTTTCAGCAGGGGAAATGAAAATACCCTGAAAAATGAGGAGTCGGCATAGTAGAAATTCTGCTCATTCAAAACCTTATTTTGGTAGTGCACCACCGTAGGATACTTATCCATTCGTATGGCTTCCTGTATTTCCGGAAAGTTCTTTTTCAATACCGGTGCCACTTTCATGCTGGTGAAATTGCCTTTTTTGGAAGCCGGAGAACCGCTAAAAGCGTATTCCATAATAACACGAAAGATGCGATCACCCTTCGTCTGAAAGCGGTCATAGTTCAGTTCACTCCGCACATACATTCCAATGATCAGGCAGGAGCACAAACCGATGGACAGACCAATTAATATAATAAGTGAAGAAAACCCGTGTTTATAAAAATTGCGGAATGCGGTTTGAATATAATTTCTGATCATGGAAATATTTTAGTGAACAGGCCCAGGGCTGCCCGATTTAAAATACGATTGAATTCCAGGAAAGTTACATTTTAGTCCCTGGCAATCAGTTTAAAAAAGGTTTCGTGATCGACGTGTTAAGAAAACAAATTAGTCATTTTCGCGAAAATCTATTTACAAACTGGCCAGCAGGTATACATTAAAATTAACTGCATTCAGCCTGACCCAAAACGTACGGGTGATGTATCGAAACCGGACGATGCCCGCTTAACCGGGAGATTATTGCATTGATTTATAGTGATATATTAATATGGCATTTTGTTGGTGGCTTAATTAATAATATCAGGCCTATGTTCCGAAACTTCCTGAAAATAGCGATACGCAGCCTTACAAAACATAAGGGCCATGCCCTTTTGAATATATTCGGACTCACAGTCGGCATCACCTGCTGCCTGCTGATCTTTTCCTATGTAGCTTATGAAAGAAGCTACGATACATTTAACGACAAGGCGGACCGGATATTCAGGGTGCAGGATGAGGAATACCAGGGTGGCCGTTTGGTCGTTCCCTGTGCAGCGGCCATGCCGGGTGTGGCACCGGCCATGAAACGGGAGTTTCCGGAAGTGGAACAGGCCGGCCGGTTAAGAAAGATCCAGCTCTTACTAGGCAATGAGACCCGCAATATCCGGTTCAAGGAACCAACGGTTTATTATGCCGACGGATCCATGCTCGATATTCTCCATATTTCCTTAGTGACTGGAAATGCAAAAACGGCGCTGTCCGGTCCGGGAAAAATCATTATTTCAGAAGACGAGTCAAGAAAATATTTCGGCACGCAAAATCCCTTGGGCAAAACGCTGTCGGTGTATTCATCGGGTAAAATACGTCCGCTGGAAGTGACCGGCGTCTTTCAAAACTATCCTTCCAATTCACATCTTAAATTATCCATACTCGTTTCTTATCTCACATACAGCCAGGTGATCGGATCCTATGGAAATCCGAATGATGTGCTGGAAACAAGTTTCGGATGGACAGATTTCTATACCTATATCCTGCTGCGTAAGGGAACAGATCCGAAAAGAGTGCAGGCCAAACTGCCAGGATTTATCGACAGACACTACAATGACTTACCTGAAAATAAAGCGGAGGGTGATCGTTACAGCCTCAGCCTGATGCCCCTGAAAGATATTCACCTGTATTCGCACTATACGGAAGAAGCGGAAGCGAACGGTGACGGACAGTCCGTAACTTTTTTATTCCTGATCGCCTTTTTCATCATCTGCATTGCGTGGATCAATTATATTAACCTGGCTACGGCCCGGTCCCTCGAACGCGCCAGGGAAGTAGGTGTTCGAAAAGTATTGGGTGCACTGAGGGGAGAACTGATCGGCCAGTTCATGCTGGAAAGTCTTTTGCTGAACCTGATTGCCCTGCTTGCAGCCGTGATGATTACTTTGACCCTGACACCATTGTTTGCGAATCTCAGCGGCCGGCCCCTGCCCTTCCTGCTTAATCTTCCTTCCGTTTACAAAGGATATTTTTTAATCTTACTACTTAGCGGAATCTTTCTTTCCGGCATCTATCCTGCGCTTGTTCTTTCCCGTTATATGCCGGTGACCGTACTGAAAGGTGCGTTCAAAAATGCCGCCGGGGGAAAATGGTTGCGCAACGGATTAATCGTTGGGCAATTTGCCGCTTCCATTATACTAATCGCGGGTACACTGATTGTTTATCGTCAGATGCACTATATGCGAAACCAGGATCTGGGTGCCAACATTAGTGAGACCATGATCATCCGGGGTGCTTTCGGCGGACTTACAGATTCTTCTTACCAGGATATCTACCATTCATTTAAGGATGATATACTAAAAGTACCCGGGGTAAAAAACATCACCTCCTCTTCCGGTATTATCGGTGAAGAAATTTTATGGTCAACCAACTGGAATAAGGTTCGTGGCGGCAGCAAACAGTCGGTAATCTTATTTCACCTCAGCGTAGATGAAGATTTTATCGCCGGTTATGGATTGAAAATGTTGGCCGGTAAACCCTTTTCAAAAGCTCCCAACGAAAACATCAAAAAAATAATACTGAATGAAACCGCAGTCCATACCCTGGGTTACCCAACCCCGCAGTCGGCCATTGGAGAACTGATATCAGGCGGTCAGGATGGAATGGATTCAATGCAGGTAGCCGGTGTGACTGCTGACTTTCATAATGAAGGCCTTCAAAAAGCCATTCAGCCACTGGTGATTTTCTCGAATCTCCGTTCGAAAGGTAATTATAGTGTAAAAATAGAGGGCCGGAACGTTGCATCTGCCGTTAGCTCAATCAAGAAAGTCTGGGACAGGCATTTTGCATCTAATCCCTATGACTATTTTTTCCTGGATGAATTCTTCAACCGACAGTACGACGAAAATCGTCGCTTCGGAATGGTATTTGGGCTTTTTGCCATACTCGCCATTATGATTTCCTGTTTCGGCCTGCTCGGATTATCCGCTTACAATGTTCTTCAACGCACCAGGGAAATCGGCATCCGGAAAGTGCTTGGCGCATCCATTAATAGTTTGCTGTTTATATTATCCAGGGATTTTATTGTACTCGTCATTGTCGCCTTTGTTATTGCCGTTCCGGCTATTGCGGTAGCCATGAACAGCTGGCTGCAGTCCTTCGCCTACCGGATAAATATAAACTGGTGGATTTATGCCGTCGCGGGATCACTGGCTATTCTGATCGCCCTGGTAACCGTAGGGTTCCAGTCTTTCCGGGCAGCCACGGCGAACCCGGTCACCAGCCTGCGCTCTGAATGAGCTTCGGCTGGCAAAGACAGCCTGCGCTCTGAATGACCTCGCCCACCGAAGCCTTGGCGTAGGTGGGACTCGCCAGCCTTCGTTAAAGCTTCGGTGGGCGAGGAACTATACTTAATTCATAAAAATAAAAATTGAAACAAAATGAAGAGTACAAAAGAAAAGTCCGGAAGAAAAAGGTTCAGCCTGATGGTTATGCTTCCGCTCATCGGCATGTTCTGTTTTTCTTTTTATCCCGCCCATAGTGGAACCTCAAATGAAATGGTGCGATTTTCAACAGGGCCGCTAACCGGATTTGAAGGGTATTACCAGCTGGATAAAGACAAGGACCGCTACCTGCAGATCCTGGTAAAGGACAATAAGCTGGTACTGAAACAGCTCTGGGACCAGCGTGAAATTCCTTTTGTGCAGAAGTCCGACTTAAATTTTTATAACGAACAGCTCTCTTTTCCCCTGACTTTCTCAAAAGACGCAAACGGTGAAATAACCCAGGTGCTGGCTTTTGAACGCGATACCTGGATCAAAGTGAAAAACTATAAACCGGTAGTTAAAAAAGAGATCACCCTTTCAGCCGAAAAAATGAAGGCCTTTGCGGGTAAATACAAAATGACGCGCGATGGTCAGGAAGCATTTCTGCAATTTACAGTGAGTGGCAATTCGCTGGAAGTTAAAGAACTCTGGAGCGAACAAACGTTTACGATCGTTCCCGAATCCGAACTGATCTTTTTTGCGAAGAATGCTCACTACCCGGTTCAGTTCAGCAAGGATAAGGACGGGAATATTACCCAGGCGCTCATTTTTAACCGGGATGTATGGGTAAAAGTAAAAGAATGAACTGACCCGCCTTCGCTAAAGCTCCGGTAGGCGAAGAGTGTTTGGAAATCGGAAAATCTTTACTCTGCCTTTAAAACCTTTTCCACTTCGTGCCGGTACATACGGCTGATGGGTAATTCCTGTTTACCGATGCCGACCAGTTCATTGGTGAAAAAATCGATTTTGTTGACGGCTATAATATAAGAGCGATGAATCCGGGTAAACGCATTCGCAGGAAGATTTTCTTCGAGGGAAGAAATGGAATGTTTGGTCAGAATGGTCTTGGAGAGCGTTACGACCTTGATATAGTCTTTCAGGCTTTCGATATAAAGAATTTCATCCAGCGCTACTTTTATTATTTTCCTGTCTGCCCGGAAATGAATAAACGAATTCATTTTTTCGGTTCCTGACAAACCCTCGGGTATATTGGTCTGCTTAATCGAGGTCTTCATGATTTTATTGACTGCCTTTAAAAATCTTTCAAATGAAATGGGTTTCAAAAGGTAGTCAACGGCGTCCAGGTCAAACCCTTCCACGGCGTATTTACGAAAAGCGGTAGTAAAAATAATTTTTGGGGGATTGGCAAGTGTTCGGATAAAATCAGTTCCCAGGATCTGGGGCATTTGGATATCGAGGAAAAGAAGATCGACAGGTTGTTCCTGTATAATGGCGAGTGCCTCAACCGCATTTACACAAAGGCCGGCCAGGTGCAAATTGGGAATAGCTTCTATATATTTCCTAAGAACTTCCAGGGCAGGAGGTTCGTCATCCACCACCAGACAGGTTATTTTGATAGGAGCTTGCATATGAAATATTCAGATTATTTTCGGGTGAAGTCAATAAACCAGACTGTGTTTCCCGTAGTATATAACGGGTAAGGACAATCTCCATGCGTACGGTAAAACTCTCTTCGGTATTTAGAATCTCCAGATCGTATTTCCTGGGGTAAAGCAATTCCAGCCTTTTTTTTACATTTTCCAGGCCGATTCCCTTACGTATGCCAGGTTTTTCGGGTGACGGAGGTTTGCTGTTGCTGAGTAAAAAATACAAAATATTGCCTTCAGAATAAATTTTTAATGTTATCCGGGGATGTTTAAGCATCTGACTTACCCCATGTTTAAAGCTGTTCTCTATAAAAGGGATCATGAGTAATGGGGCGATCAGGAGGTTATCCTCTGAACTCATCAGCTCAACCTGCATACTTAACCGGTTGCCGTACCGGACTTTTTCCAACTCAATATAATTGGCAATCATATTCAATTCATTGTTCAGTGGCACATAGGCGTGATTACATTCCTGCACCATATAATGAATGGTATTTTTTAATTTGTTCACCAGACCGGCTGCCTCCGGTTTATTGTTCATAGAATAGGAATAGATATTATTTAGCGTATTGAAAAGAAAATGGGGGTGAATCTGGGATTTTAATAACTGCAATTCTGCATTTGTATTGGCGCGGCTAAGTTCCTCATTTTCCATTTTCTTCAGATACCAGCTTTTTAAACTTTTGAGGGACAAAAGTAATCCGCAGACAAGCGGTGGATTACCCAGAAGCCGGATAGCACCAGCTGTTTGGAAAAATGTGCTGTAATAGATTCCCGCTGTGATATTGAATGTTTTATTCACCTGGTAATAAATCTGGAGTGTGTTGATCACATATATTATGATCAGAAGAAGCAGCAGGGTGATGACAAATAAAATATATTTTTTCCTGATGAAAAACTTTGGCACCAGCACATAAACCGTCGTATAACAGAATACCAATATGAGGGAAGTCCAATACAGGGTAAATAAAATAAATGGGGCAAAGGAAGCCCAGAAACTATTAACCGGGAACATGATGCCAATGCGCAGAAAACTATATAACAGTATGCACAGACAAAAGAGACCATGCCGGAGGATCCGGTATTTCAGTTTGCCGGAAAAAATCAGGTTATGCGTTTTCATACCGGACATATTGATCTGAATTTGCATACTGTGGAGGTGCGGTCGGTGTGACCAGGTTCAGCCGGAGCTCTATAAAAAAATCATTTTTATTCGATTTTAATATGAGCTGGTGGTTATCCGGATATAAGTTTTCCAGCCTTTTAATGATATCGGACCAAATAGGTTTTTGAGGCGTTATTTCTTCGGCTGAATCTTCTTCGGAACAGGTCAGGTTAAAATGCAGGCTTTCTCCATCGGTATTGATGGATATCCATATCGTTTTATCCGTTACTTCCCGGAAAAGGAGATATTCAAAACTGATGTCCAGGAAAGAAAGTAGTATTAAGGGAGCGATTTGGATATCTGCTTTTTGAACCTGTATATCCAGTTTCGTATGCAGGCTATCCGGGTAATTATTTTTTTGCAAATCCATATAAGAACGGATCACGTCAATTTCTTTGTCCAGTAAAACGAGGTCTGTGTCACTCTCATATAAAATATAACTCATCAGGTCGGCCAGTTTAAGTATGAAACCGGGCGGGTCAGGCTTATTATTCTTCAGTTTATCCTCCAGTGAATTCAGGGAATGAAAGAGAAAACGGGGATGTATCTGCGTTTTCAGGATTTTAAGTTCCCTGGAGATTTTCTGCTTAACCAAAAATTCATTGGCTTTTTCCTGCAATATCCATTTTTTGGTCAGCCGGATCCCTCCGGAGAGCCCCATAACGATCAGGGGTATCCAGAATCCGTTGACGATTGTATTGAATTTATTCCTGTCAAATCCGATTTGATCATAGGGCAGGTGTGCTGAGACATGGATATAGAGATTGCTGATGGAATAGGCGACAACCAGGTTGATAAGGAGGAGGACAAAAAGCGAGGTCAGCAGGCGGGAAATTTTGCGGTTGTTGAGAAAATCAGGAATTACCTTGTACATAAAAAAATAAGAAGAAAGTACAAATGCCAGGAAGAAGAATGCAACATATTGCAGCAGTTCGGGCAGGGTACGCATGTGTTGTGCCTCTTTAAACCCACCAATCAGAACATTTTGCAATGCAAAGTGCAACAGGAATATCATCCAGAAAGCAAGATGCCTTCCCAGCCGATATGAAAATTTATCAGAAAATATAAAAGGGTTTTCTTCCATATTCACCTCCTGTTTAAAATTAAACAACTATAAACAGATTCCCGGATATTCTGCCCATCCGGGTGCGGAATACCCCAATTTATCGACCAATGGCTTTCGTCTCCTACAGAATCACTTCAAAGCGATCAATGCATTATCGGACTGAATCCGCCTCATTCATCGATTAAATATCTGTGGGTTATTCCGGTCAGCTATTTTTATCACGTAAACTTTTTAACAATCAATCATTTCCTTAAACCTTTTTATTTATGAAAAAAATCAGCACATCCCGGACTGTACAAGCCTGGCTTGGCATCCCGGCGTTTTTGATTCTTCTTTCTCTGTTACCGGTATCCTGTGAAAAAGTTTCTTTGCCCTGGAATGACGGGAAGGAGGGTCATGGCGGAGGACATAGTTATTCGCCGGAGATGGTTTTAGTTTGGAACAGTGCCACAGAAGAAGCCACCATTCGGGTAGGCGGCATGCCTCCCATGCCGCAATCGCGGATTTTTGCGATAGTTTTTTTGGCCATGCATGATGCGTTGAACAATATCAAGCCAAAGTATAAAACTTACGCCTACCATTCTCCAAACATTGTTTCAGATGCCAACCCCGATGCGGCAGTTGCCCAGGCAGCACATGATGCCATCGTTGGGTTACTGCCACCGGTAATGGTTTATGCAGACTCCTTATTAGACGTCTCCCTGAAAAGCATTCCGGATGGGTCCGGTAAAAATTCGGGTATCCAGCTGGGGAAAAATGCTGCCCAGGCAATCCTGGCCCTTCGGGCTAATGACGGCTCTTCGACTGCACAGGTGCCTTTTGTTCAGGGCACACTACCTGGACAATACAGATCTACTCCTCCCTTTGATGTTCCCGGTCCGATGCAAGGATTTGTTGCCGTTCCGAACTGGGGAAAACTGGTGCCATTTTCTATGAAAAGCGGGAGCCAGTTTCGTGTAGCACCTGATTATGACGTCGCCAGTGCTGACTATGCAAAAGACTACAATGAAATCAAGGATTATGGTGCAGCCGTCAATTCAAAGCGGACGACCGACCAGACCCAGATCGGTTTGTTTTTCCTGGAGAATGTATGCAGTATTTTCAACCGCGTAGCAAAAAACCTGGTCATAGCGAATAACCTGGATGCCTGGAAAGCAGCCAGACTTCTGGCTATTCTGCAGATTGGAGAGGCCGATGCCAATATTGGTTGCCTGGAATCCAAATTTTACTATAATTTCTGGCGTCCTATTACAGCGGTTCGCCTGGGAGATTCAGACGGCAATCCGGCTACAAAAGGAGATCCGGCCTGGGATGTACTTGCACCTCCTACCCCTCCGGTTCCTGACTATCCATCCAACCATGCAACCAATGGCGGTGCGGCGGCAGAGATCCTGAAGGATTATTTTGGAAAGGATAATGTTACCATAGATATCACTACAACCACTTTACCCGGTATAACCAGGACGTATAAAAGCTTTTCCCTGGCTGCCCGGGATAATTCCCTGTCCAGGATTTATGTGGGTTACCATTTCAGGAATGCCGTGATGAAAGGAGAGGATATGGGATCTAAAATAGGTAAGTGGGTGTTTGATCATGAGCTCAAAGAGAATTAATCTAAACAATTTCGTTTCGTGGCAATAGCAAATACAGAAGTCCCTTTCCAGGGACTTCTTTTTGACGTCCATTACCTACAGACAGATGTCATTCGTCGACAATGAATGTATTTCATAGCATAATTCATGTCAATTGTCTTTTAATCGTCTTCTCTTTCTGCAGAAGAAATATCTTTAGTCAATACCTCCTAATTAAATTCATGTGAAAAATAAATTTCTTTACACGATGGTTTTCCTATTGGCAGTCCAGACAGCACGGCCACAGGGATGCGTGGCCATCCGTAATCTGGCTGGTTTTGGACAGTTTGCCCAGTTGGGATACAGTCAGACCGGGAATAAATGGATGCTGGATTTCACCAACCGTTATTTTGAAGCCAGCACCTTCCTGATGGGCAAAAAGAATATTACTCCGTCTAACCCGGAAGACGCAATCAATTTATATGAATACATGTTGAATATGCAACTCAGTCGGATTTTAAAAAACGACTGGTCGTTCACTTTCGATTTACCCATTTCTTCGAATACGATAGCCAGCAAAATAGGACACGCCTCAGGCTATCGTCATTCGACACATACCTTCGGCATCGGGGATATCCGCTTTACCGTGTACAAATGGTTGTTCAGTACTGAAAAATCCCATAAAGGAAATATACAACTGGGTCTCG
>Ga0157376_10002714_pt1 | contig 12058 bp, 9 predicted proteins | sample M45metaG_FD_121801 | JGI IMG/M metagenome (GOLD analysis project Ga0157376, IMG submission 121801) | Miscanthus rhizosphere microbial communities from Kellogg Biological Station, Michigan, USA - M4-5 metaG | ecosystem: Host-associated > Plants > Roots > Rhizosphere > Soil | place: USA: Michigan... | reverse complement strand
GCAGCGATTGGCCCACGTCGGGACTCGCGGTCGTCGACGTCGATCACGACGGCAACCGCAACGCATCGGACGAAGAAGTGGTAGCCGTCGAGCGAATCGTAAGACAACTGCTCGGCGGCGCACGGTGGACGGACGCGAAAGGCGAACACGCGATCGGCGACCGGGACATTCTCGTGGTCGCGCCGTACAACGCGCACGTCACCCGGTTGTCGGCGCGGCTGAACGAAACCGGCGTTCGCGTCGGCACGGTCGACAAGTTTCAGGGACAGGAAGCGCCCGTCGTCATCTACTCGATGGCGACCTCCCGCCCCGAGGATGCGCCGCGCGGTATGGAGTTTCTGTTCAGTCTGAACCGGCTGAACGTGGCGACGTCGCGCGCGAAATGTGTCGCGATCGTCGTGGCGTCGCCTTTCTTATTCGAGCCGGATTGCCAAAATCCCCGTCAAATGAAGTTGGCGAACGCGCTCTGTCGGTTCCGCGAGTTGGCCACGCCCCTCATACTCGGCGCCGAGAGCGGAGTGCGCGCCGAACAGGCTCAGTGGTTGAACAGTCCGGTGAGAGATCCGCTCGCCAGTACGTGACCGGCCATGTTGAACACCACAGTCGCGCCGGTCGTCTGCTCGCCGATTCCCTCGAGCCGTTCAACGTCCAGGGCGTAGACGGTAAAGATGTAGCGGTGCGGGATATCGCCCTTCGGCGGACAAGGTCCGCAGTATGACGCGGCGCTAAAATCGTTAAAACCGCACGTGCCGCCGGCCGGCGCCTTGTCCGTGCTAGCACCCGCTTCGAGCGACGTGACGGACGCGGGAATGTTGAAGGCGAGCCAATGCCAATAGCCGCACCCGGTCGGCGCGACTGGATCGAAGCAGGTGATGGCGAAGCTCTTGGTTCCGGCCGGCGCGCCGCTCCAGCTCAACTGCGGCGAGCGATTGCGCCCCCCGCAGCCGGTGAAAACGAATTCCATGTCGATCTTCTGGCCGTCCTTGATGGATTCGCTCTGCACGCGGATGGCACCGGGCTGTTTCGCCGGCTTCGGCGCGCGAACCGAGACCTTCTCGAAATCCATCGCTGACGTCGACATAAAAACCTCGAACTGGCGGATGTGGTGGCGAAACGACTACCTGGGCCAGCCGCTCTGCGGAATCCCCTTGGTGATCTTCAGCGCGTTCTGGAAATAGACCTTTTTCAGCACGCCGTCTGGAAGATCGATGCCGTAGAGTTTCCAAAACGCGTGATACGGACGGTAGTAGTCGAAGTAATCGTCTTTCGTCTCGAAGACGCGCCAGTAGTACGGGTACTCTTCCGGCTGAAAGGAGTCCTTGCCGAAGAGGATTCGATCCTGATACTTGACGAAGAAATCGTGCGCGGCGCGCGGCTGTCGCCCGATATCGTAGAGCACGGCGCCGACTTCCGTGTACAGGTTCGGCATCTGGTCGAGCATCTTGGACAAGCGACCGAGATCGTTTGCGTGCCATCCCATGTGGGCGGTGACGAAGGTCGTTTTAGGATGCTTGCGGAAGAGGTTGTCGCGTTCCGTCATCAACGTCTCGAAGCTCGGAAAGCGATCCTGCGGATAGCGGCGATCGGCGAACAGCGACAGCTCGAGCCAACGCTCGTTCGTATTGTCGATCGGTTGGAAGAACTCCTGCGGGTCGGCGGTGTGGATGAACACGGGCAAGCCGAGTCGCGCGCATGCTTCCCAAATGGGATCGAGCTCCGGGTCGTCGATCTTGAGACGCGAGCCGTCCGGCTTCTTGATCGAGAGGCCCAGGCTTTTCGGAATCTCTCCGACACCGACGGCGCCAGCGGCAACGTCAGCTTCGAGCTGCTTCACCGCTTTCTCGGCCCATCCGGGTCCGACGTTCCGGAAGTCGATCCCGGCGAGCACACGCACCCGGTCCTTCATCTTCTCGGATGCTTGAATGTTCGCGATCGTCGTCTTGAGGCGGTCGCCCGACATGTTATCGGCCGAGATCATCATCCGAACGTTGAGGCTGTCGAGGGCGGCGCCAAGCGTCGCGAGGCCCTCGGCCGATGAGAGCAGTCCTTGCGGATGACCGTGAAAGTCGATCGCCGGGTATTTCGCGGTCTTCACCAGGTGCGCCGGCGTGACGAGCGTGGAGCGCGGGCGATAATCGAGAATGCTCGGCGCGGGATTCTCCGGCGCCATGCAGCTTCGCGGCCGAATCTCCGTCGTTCCCGCCGGACACTGCTCGCCGGGTTGAATTGGAGTGCCGCGTCCGCCGCCGCGGCCTCTCTGCTGCCCGAAGACCGCGGGCGACGCGACGATCAGAAGCGCGAGGGCCTTGAATACAAACGAACGGTGCATGACGACTCCGAAAACCGCGTGGGGAACGCAATAACCGCCCTGTCCGGGCCGGCCGTATATCAGACGGAAAGATCAACCCATACGTTGTGTTTGGAAGGGCGCAGCGGCAGCCCGAACTAAGAAAGCTGAGCGAGCCATCGCTCGCTCACTGCGCCCACCTCAGAGAGTATTTCGGCGTCTGTCCGGCCTGAGGACTTGGGGACGTGAAAGCTGTGGTCCGCGCCCTCGAGCCAGTGCATCTCCCACGACGGCCGTACCGTGGTGAGGACGCGCTGCATGATCTCCGGCGTGCAAAACGGGTCGCGTGTTCCATTGAAGCAGAGCACGGGCACCGAGATCCTAGGCAGGTGCGCGTCGCGGGGTTGGTCCGGCTTGCCCGGCGGGTGAAGCGGATACGCGAGTAGCAGGAGCCCGTCGGCGGCGAAACCGTCGGCGGCGAGCATGGAACCGGCGCGACCGCCCATCGAGCGACCACCGATCACGAGAGGGCCGGCATTGCGTCCAAGTTCCGTGCGCGCGCGATCGACGACCGCGGCGAAAGTCCGCGTCAGCGTCGGCATCGGATCTGGTCGCCCTGACTTTCGCTCCTTGTAGAGAAAGTTGAAGCGAACGACGCCGAATCCGTGACGGCGGAGTGTCGCGCTGACAGCGGCCATGGCGCGATCCATCATGCTGCCCCCCGCGCCGTGCGCCGCGACGAAGACCGCGCGTTGATTGCCGTCCGCTGCTTCGTACAGCGCGCTCGTTTCACCGCCGTCGACGGCCACGCGCCACGATGCACTCACGTCGTCACCGCCGCTGCCGTGACGAGACCCATCTCGTCGAGGAACTGTGTGCCGCGCGTGGGTCTTCCGGCACGCGTGAGCGCGCGCGTCAGTACAAGCCGGTCCTTCGTTCGTGTCATGCCGACGTAGAGCAACCGCCTCGCCTCCTCGACTTCACCGGGCTTGGGACCCGACGTCGGCGAACCGCCGGGAAGCTGCCCGTCCTCGACACCGACGATGTACACGCGCGAGAACTCGAGCCCCTTGGTCGAGTGCAGCGTCAGGAGGTTGACGCGGCCGCGGTCGGCTTCGTGTCCGTCCCACTTTGACAGAACGGCGCGCTCGAGAAACGCCCGCAACTCGGTGTCGAGTGAACCAGGAGGAAGCTGGGCGATCAAGCGGCGCAACCGGATCATCGCCGCCGGATATCGTTCTTCGGCCGTCTTGTCCGCGCGGATCTTGAGCATCAGCTCCGCGCCGCCGAGCCGTTCGATCAGCTCGTCGACGGTCGGGATTGAAAGGTCGTCACTCTGTTCGCGCTCGTAGTTCTCGAGGCAGCTGCTGTAACGGCTCAACGCGAAGCCGCGCGTGATCGCGCGGAACATTCTCGCCTCGTCGCAGAGCGAAGCGTCGTCGCACAACGCGAGCGCGACGCCGAGCTGATCGAGCTGGCTGACGAGCGCCGTCTTGCGCGCGTGCGCCCGCTTGGCCTCGTCGAGCCGAAGGGTCACCTTGGCGAGCGCTTCGCTGTCGTGCAACGCGCGGTGTGCCTTCTCGAGCGGAATGCCGAACTGACGCGCCAGGTCGCCGAGCTTGCGGCTCGTCGGATACAGATCCCGCGCGAGCGGCAACGTATCGTAGGTGCACAGATCGAAGGGCTTGCCGAGCTCCTTCGCCATGCGCTGCAGAATCTTGAAGTCGAAGTCGTAGCCGTTGTGCGCGACGATGACGTCGGACCCGCAGAACGCCTGGAACTTCGGCCAGATGTCGGCGAAGGGCGACGCGGTCGCGACCTCCGACTGGTAGATACCATGCGTCGCACTAGCGCCAGAAGAAATCGCGACCTTCGGCTTCACCAGCGTGTTGAACGTCTCGACGATCTCACCGTTGCGAACGCGTACCGCCGCGATCTCGACGATCTCGGCCTTCTCGGTGTCGTTGTCTGTCGTCTCCAGATCGACCGCCGTGAAGTCGTCGAACACGGCAGACACGTCGCTCATCTCGATGAGCTGCGCCGCCTTGAAGACGCCGAGCGCGAGTCCGACCGAAGGCACATCGCCGGTGCTCAGGACGAGCGCCTCCGGCGGCACCGAACCGCCGAGCGCGACGTTGCCAATCCCGATCGACGCGAGGATCGCCTTCATTCCAACTTCCGCGCCGTTCAGTCGGGGCATCCAGACGGTCGTTCGGTCGCGTCTCGCCACGGTGAGGCGGGCGGCGAGCGACATCACGTCGGCGAGGGCCGTCGGGTCGCTGATCTCGTCGTGGCGGTCGTCGAGCACCGAACGGACTTTGCCGACGCGGCGCGACAGCAGATCCTGCACGAGCGAGCCGAGGCTCGTGTGATTCTTCCCGAGCGCCGCGAGGTTCCGCCAATCGGCGAGCGCGCGACGAATCTGGCGCGCGTTCTCGTGGGAACGGGGAAGACGCGACGCCATGTACTTGAGGTGCCGGCCGAGGCTCTGTCGCGCGGCCTCGGCCTGAGCGCGCGCCTCGTCGAACAATGGTCGCGGGAGGACGACGCCAAAGAAGGCGTCGCGATGGACGTCGTCGGTCGGCTCGGCGATCACGCGCAACGCCGCGATGACGTACGCGACGACCGGATCGTCGGCGAGCGCACGGCCCTGAGCGAGCCGACAGGGGACACTGCCGTTGATGAGCGCCGCCTCGAGAACGTGGCCGATCTCGTGGGTTCGATAGAGCAGGGCGACGTCACCCCACCCGATCTCGTGCTCCAGACGATCGCGGCGGATGTCGTTCACGATCCACGCGGCCTCCTCGTCGCCCGTGTCGAAGGTCATCACGCCGACGGGGAAGGGCGACACGCGGTCGGCCCGCGGCGGCACGTGATCGTCGAACAGCGCCGGATTGACGGTGACGAGCTTGCGCGCCAAGTCGAACGGCTCCTTCGGGCAACGGTGATTCTGATCGAGATGAATCTTCCGCCGCAACTCGAAGTCCTTCACGAAGCTCATGAAGACCGAGAGATCGGCGCCCGCCCACGAATAGATCGACTGCTCGTGATCACCGACGGCAAAGACGTGCTTGTGGTGCTTGGCCAGCGCGCGGACGACGCGGTACTGCACCGGATTCAAGTCCTGGAACTCGTCGACCAGGATCACGTCCCACCGCGCGTGCACGCCGGCGCTCTCGCCGGCCGTCTCGAGGAGGTTGGCCGCGTTGATGACCAACGTGTCGAAGTCCAGCACCTTGCGCGCGGCGAGGAAGCGCTCGTACTGCGTAAAGAGTCGCGAGTCGTCGTGGAGTAGCGGCATTCCGCGAAAGCGGTACGCCGAAAAGCGATTGAGAGTGTAACGGTGCCAACGCCGCGGCCCTTCGATGCGGCGCAGGACGCTCAGTTGGTAGTCTTCGTCGGCGATCCCGAAGCCGCGCTCGACGCCGACGAGCGGCCCAAGCTCGCGGAGCAGCTCGGCGCAGAAGGCGTGGATCGTTCCGCGCGTAATCGTCGACGCCGCGGCGCCGAGACGGTGACCGAGCCGTTCCGCGATCTCGCCGGCGGCTTTGTTCGTAAAGGTGAACGCGCAGATCCGGGCGGGATCGTAGCCCAGCTCTTCGATCAGAAACCGAATGCGCTCGATGAGGCAATACGTCTTACCGGCGCCGGGGCCGGCGAGCACGAGCAACGGTCCCGCCGGCGCCTCGATTGCGTCGCTCTGGGCGCGTGAGGCTATTTGTGGGTGGAGAGTTTCAATAGGCGAGGCTAACGGCGTCGTCAAGCAAACCGCCGTTGCGAGCGCTCCTTCGCTTTGCGGGCCTCTTCCTCTCGATTGCGAGGCGGCGCGTGGGTTTCGAGCGATTCGATCAACTGCCGTGCGATGGCGGTGACGTCGTCCACGGCCTGATTGAACGCGGCTTCGTTGACGCGCGACGGCTTCGTCGTTCCGCTCAGTTTGCGCACGAACTGCAAGGCGGAAGCGCGGATCTCATCGGGGGTGGCAGGAGGTTCGAAGTTGGCGAGGGTTTTGATGTTTCGGCACATAATGACTCGTGATGGCAGCGTTGTGAATATGCCGTTGAGAGCGAAACGGCGCGACTGTTGGACTGAGCGGACTGCCGAACAGCGCGCCTGCCGAACGGCGCGCCTGCCGAACGGCGCGGCTGCCAGACGGCGCACCTGCCAAGCGGCGCAAGCGGCCTTCGGCCGAGGGACGCGCAACATTGAGTCCAACCCGGTGACCGAAGTGTCGCCGAGGAAAGGCCGTGCGCCCGTCACAAAACCCGGACATGCTCAACAAACGGCGCGAAGCGCCCATGCGCCGCTTGGCAGTCGCGCCGTTCGGCAGCCGCGCCGTCTGGCAGTCGCGTAGTTCGGCAGTCGCGCAGTCAGCCGTTCTTCCAGCCTAGCTCTTCCTCGCCGCCTCCGCCGCTCTTTCCAACAGGAGCGTCTTTTCCCGCGCATTCCGCGTCATCCCGGCCGCCCGCTGGAATTCGTCGCTTGCTTCTCCATGCCGCCCCAGCTTGGCCAGCAAATCGGCACGCACGGTCGGCAGAAGGTGATAATTCTTGAGCGATGCCTCGCCGACGAGATCGTCGACGATCTCCAGCCCCGCGCTCGGGCCGAATGCCATGGCCACGGCGACCGCGCGATTGAGTTCGACGATCGGCGAGGGCATCACCTGCGACAGCGCATCGTACAGGGCGGCGATGCGGGACCAGTCGGTTTCGCCCGGGGTTCGAGCGCGCGCGTGACAGGCGGCGATCGACGCCTGGAGCGTGTAAGTCCCAAGCGTCCCGCCGCGTGACCCGGCCAACTGCTCGGCGCGAACAAGCGCGGCGAGGCCACGGCGAATGAGCAGCCGATCCCAGCGGCCGCGATCCTGGTCGAGAAGGAGAATCGGTTCGCCGGACGGCGCCGTCCGAGCGCGAAGACGCGACGCCTGAATCTCCATCAGCGCGACCAGACCGTGGACTTCCGACTCGTCCGGCACGAGGCCGGCGAGGATACGCCCTAAACGCAGCGCGTCTTCGCAGAGCGCGGGACGCAGCCAGTCGTCGCCCGCGGTTGCGGCATAGCCCTCATTGAAGATCAGATAGATCACCTCGAGGACCGACGACAGCCGCGCTTCGAGCTCCGTGCCACGCGGCACCTCGAAGGGAACGCGCGCTTCCGATAGCGTGCGCTTTGCCCGAACGATTCGTTGAGCGACCGTCGGCTCCGAGGCGAGGAACGCGCGCGCGATCTCGTCGGTCGTCAGGCCGCCGAGCAGCCGCAGCGTGAGTGCGACGCGTGCCTCGCGCGCGAGGATCGGATGGCACGCGATGAATACGAGCCGCAACAGATCGTCGCCGACGTGGTCATCGAGCGCTTCATCGAGCTCGGGCACGATCGCCTCCTGTTTCGCTTCGAACTCGGGCACCAGCTCCTGATGCTTGCGGTCGTGCAGTGCGTGCTGTCGGAATTGATCGATGGCGCGTCGCTTGGCGGCGGCCATGAGCCACGCTCCGGGGTTGTCCGGAACGCCCGTCTCGGGCCAACGTTCGAGCGCCGCGACCAGCGCGTCCTGTGCGAGATCCTCGGCCACTCCGACGTCGCGCACCATGCGCGTCAGCGCGGCGATCAGCTTCGCCGATTCCATGCGCCACACCGCATCGATGGTGCGTTGGACGTTGCCGGCGGTTGCGGGAAGACGGTCGGCCATGACGCTCCGGAATCAGCGCTTGGCGTTGGCGGCAATTTGTTCGCCGAGGAACCGCCCGCGCTCGCGCAGCTCGGGCGTGAGCTCCTCGCCGAAATCTTCCGCCTCGAACACCTGGCGAATCTCGATCTCGGATTCACCGGGCATCGGGTTCGGGCAGCGTTTGACCCACTCGATTGCTTCTTCCTTGGATCGGCATTGCCAGAGCCAAAAACCGGCGACGAGCTCCTTGGTCTCGCTAAAGGGTCCGTCGACGACGGTGCGCTTGTCGCCGGAGAACCGTACTCGCGCGCCCTTGGAGCTCGGCTGCAATCCTTCGCCGGCGAGCATGATGCCTGCTTTCACCAGCTCCTCGTTGTACTTCCCCATCGCGCTGAGCATCGCTTCGCTGGGCAGAACGCCGGCCTCGGAATCCTTCGTCGCCTTTACCATGACCATGAATCGCATCGTCGTGTCTCCGTCGAGTGTCAGATAGGAGCCTGGTCCTCTGACCGAATCAAGCTAGGCTCCATCAACACGTCGAACGAGGAGCGGCGGAATCGACAACAGGGCCGCGCCGCGGCGGCTGCCTCAGCCGGGGGGCCATGCGGTCCTTCGCCCACCTGGCGGGCGCGAGTGCCGCCCTGTATGCATACAATTGGGTTTACTCGAGTAGGTCATATGTCGTTCACCCTTCGCGTCGCTCTCGCTGCCCCGGTTCGGGGGGGGATGGGGGCCGCGCTTCTGTTCTTGATCGCGGGCGCATCGAGCGCGGTCGCGCAATCGAGCAAGCCGGCACGACAGGCGCAGGCGGCTCAATCGACGCTGGACGCGCGTTGGACCCCGTGGCTCGGCTGCTGGCGAAGTGATGCGTCGAGTCCGAGCGCGCCGGCGACCGCCACTACGTGCGTGATTCCGCTGAGCGGAACAACCGGCGTCGAGGAGCTGTCGATCGCCAACGGCAAGATCGTGGAACGCCGAAGATTCGAGGCGGACGGCAGACCGCATCCGATGCAGGAGTCGGCTTGCAAGGGCACGCGAACGAGTCAGTGGTCACCCGGCGGACGGCGCGTGTACGTGAGGTCCGAGTACACGTGCGACGCCGGCTTCAGCGGCGTGTCGACGTCGATTATCGCGTTGAGCTCGACCGGGGACTTCATTGAATCGGAGCATGTGAAGGCGGGCCGCGGCTCCGTCGAACACATCACGCATTTGCGCGATGCCGGTCTTCCCGACGGTGTGCCGTCGGAAGTCATGGCGGCATTGGCGCCGCGACGTCTGGCAATCACGACGGCGCGCGCCGCCGCCATCGCGCCGCTCGCATCGGATGACGTGCTCGAAGCCCTTCAGCAGGTCGATGCCGCCGCCGTCCGCGCGTGGCTGACGGAGAATGGCCAGCGCTTCACGCTCAACGGCGATCAGATCGCCGCGTTGATTCGGTCGGACGTTCCGCAGTCCGTGCTACAGGCCATGGTGGGTTGGGCGCCGCAACAAAACGCCGGTCAGCCGGGCATGGGGCAGGAGGTCTACACGACTCGGAGCAACACCGGCGGCGGGATTGTCGTGTACGGCAGCGCGCCGATGCAAGCGCAGCCAGCGTCGAACGGATTGTACTGCAACGCGTCCGGCTGCTATTCAGAGAATCCTTATTCGGGCTTCAACGGGTACAACGGCTTCGTCTATTCGCCGTATCAGGACGGCTATCCGTATTATCCCTACAATGGGTTCTACCCGTATGGACTGGGTTTCCCGTCGGTAATCGTCAACAACGGATCGCGGTTGGGGCACAACCGATTCAACGGACCGTTCGGCATCAACAAGCCGGTGGTTGGGCGACCGGGCGGTCTTCCGATGAATCGCGGTGGTCAGCCGGGTCCGCGCGGCGGTCAGCCGCCCGTGAACCGGCCCGTTGGAACGCCCGTACGAGGGCGTCCTTAGCGCACAGTTCCCGGACGAGGCTCTCCCCCGACCGGATTGTGTCGAAGAAGGTTGGAAGTCGTCCACTTGTTCGGTAAGTATCCGACGGTAGCGGTGGACCCAACCGACGCGTGCACGACGTCACGCACTCAAGTCATCGAATTCGTGTGAAGAAGCGCTGGGCGTGGGCCCTCGCGGCGGCGTTGTGCCTTGCCGCCGCGGGCACGTTCGTCTCGATCTTCGTTTCTCATCGCCTCAACCGTCCGAGGGGCGAGCGTTACGTCCCTCAGGACGTTCCAGACGTCCTGGGTGTTTCTACGCCCAGCATCCAGGATGCCGTTGCCGGACGGGTCGCTCAGCCCCCGCCCGATTGGGTTTCCGCCGAGCGTTGGGCGCGCGTCCGGACCCTTTACCGGACGTACGAGAACGCCCCCCTGTGGCTCGAGCCGGAGGGGGTCAAGGATCGCGCCTCGGCGCTTCTCGACGCGCTCGCGAAAGCAGGCGACCATGCCCTGCGAACCGACGCGTACCCGATCGACTCGATTCGTCATGTGGTCAGTGCCAAGCGCATCGACAGCTCGGCAACGGCGGCGGACATTGCCAACGCCGACGTTCTGCTCACCGCCGCGTACGTAGGGTATGCCTCCGACATGCTGGTCGGACAGGTCGATCCGACGACTGTTTCGCAGTCGTGGCATATCCCGGCGCGGCGCGCGGCGGTGGATTCTGCGCTTTTGCAAACGCTCCAGGACTCGTCGATGGCCAATGGGCTCGAGCAGATGGCGCCGCACGACTCCGAGTACGTCGTGCTGCTACGGGAATACTCCCACTACCGTGACATCGTCGCCAAAGCCGGCTGGCCGACGATTGCGCCAGGCGTCAGTCCCGAGGAATTGTCGGCGCGTCTCGAAGCCGAGGGCTACGTGGTGCCCTCGGAGGATTCGCTGTTCATCGTGCTCGCCGCGTGGCAGCGCCGACACAACCTCGATCCCGACGGTAAGCTGGGGCGCGCCACCTTCGCGGCGCTCAACGTCGACGCCGAGACCCGGGCGCGGCAAATCGGATCCAACCTCGAGCGTCACCGTTGGCTGCCACGCGCACTTGGACAACGCTATGTGTACGTGAACGTCCCGTCGTTCCACCTGGATGCGTTCGACAGCGGTCAGCGTGTGCTGTCGATGAAGGTGGTCGTCGGCTCGGAATACAACGGACATGCCACGCCGGTGTTCAGCGATTCCATGCGATGGGTGGTCTTCCGACCGTATTGGCGGCCGACGCAGCGGATCCTCAAGGATGAAATTCTGCCGCGTCTGAAGACAGACCCGTCCTACCTGAAGCGGAACGACATGGAGTGGGCTTCGGAGGCGGGGAATCGCGTCATCCGGCAACGGCCCGGGCCGCAGAATTCACTCGGCCTCGTGAAGTTTCTGTTTCCGAACAATTTCGACATCTATCTCCACGACACCAACCAGCGATCGTTCTTCGGTCGCAGCGCGCGAGCAGCGAGCCATGGCTGCATCCGGCTGGACCGACCAGCTGATTTGGCGTCGTACGTTCTCGGCTGGCCGGTCGATAGCGTTCGCGCCGCGATGGATTCGGGACGCAACGATCGCACTGTACCGCTCACGCAGAAAGTTCCCGTGTACATCGTGTACTTCACCACGTATGTCCGTGACTCCGAGCTGTATTTCGCGGAGGATGTCTACGGTCGCGATGACCGCCTGAAAAGTCGAATCAACCTGCTCCCCGATTGAACGAGAAAGGCGTCGTCGAGCGTCATCGCGATTCTAGGACAGACCACATGGCCCGACGCGCGCGCTCGCCAGTGGTTTGCCACGAGAATCGCCGAAGTACCTCTTGGCGGCCCGCTTCGCCCAACGCGCGCGCCTTGGCCGGGTCGTTCAACAAATGGAGGCAGGCAGCCGCGAAATCTCTCGTCGACGTGGCGATCAGGAGATGCTTGCCATCCTCCAACCCCAAACCGCGGGCGGCGACGGGGCTCGCAACGGTCGGCAGCGCGTATGCCAAGCTCTCGAGCACTTTGATGCTCGTTCCGCCGCCGCGCAGCAATGGGGCGACGCCGATCGTGGCCCGCGAATAGAACTCGTCCAGCGCCATCGGTGATTCGTGAAGCGTCACCCCGGGTTGGGAGAGAAGGGTACGTACGTCATCGGGTGTCGGACTTCGGCCCG
>Ga0157376_10002713_pt1 | contig 12058 bp, 23 predicted proteins | sample M45metaG_FD_121801 | JGI IMG/M metagenome (GOLD analysis project Ga0157376, IMG submission 121801) | Miscanthus rhizosphere microbial communities from Kellogg Biological Station, Michigan, USA - M4-5 metaG | ecosystem: Host-associated > Plants > Roots > Rhizosphere > Soil | place: USA: Michigan... | reverse complement strand
GTGGCGCACGTGGCGGTGGTGCCAGTTCGCAAAGAGGCGTCGGTGCGCCGGGCGGCGGCGGCTTCGGGTTGCCGATCTTTGGCAATGTTGGGTTCGGTGGACAAGGTGGCCGTGGTCCGGGGTCCGGGGCGAATGCGACCTACTGGGGGTCCGCCGGTGCGGGTGGTGGCCCTGATGGCGGCGGCGGCGGCGGGGCGACGAACGGTGGCTTTATGGTGTGGTTCCCGATTTAAGGAGCGATGACGATGCCGATAGTGATGGCCGGAAAACAGTTCAACGCGTGGGATGTGAAGTCGCTGGCTGGCGATCTCGCGGGTCGCTTGCGCGAAGCCGCGTACGCCTGCGCGGTCCTTCAGGCGCAGTTGAAGTCATGGGCGGATGCTGATCTGGTCGCGCTGGGCCTGAAACAGGACGAGATCAACGCGCTCAAGGGGTTCTTCATCAGCGACGTGCAGCACGTGCAGGCGGCGCTCGCGGCCTCGCCGTGGCTCAAGGACATCGTCGGCCTCGGCGTCTACGGGTACCCGACGACGGTGATGCCGCCGATCACGCCGGTGATGCAGCCGGGACTCCAGATAGTCCCCACGTCGGTGGCGGCGCAGGTACCGCAGGAGCCGCCCATCGACGCGCCGGTGCCGTCCGCTGAGGAGCATCGCACGCAGTGACCCTGCGGGAAGCGGTGACGGCTCGCGTGCCGCGTGTGCGCCACGCGCGATGGGCCGACCCGTTGACGTACTATCGCCTGCCGCTGCTGCCGGGGCTGGTCGCCGGAGACTGGGTCGAGTTATATGACGACCGGCAGCAACTGGCGACGGGCGTGAAGCCGGGCACGGCGCGGTTGCTGATCAGCGTGGCCGGAATGAACGGTGGCTTTGTGCCCTACTGGGGACCGGTGTCACCATTCGAGCAGGACCGGGCGAACTTCGCCCGAACGTACATAGACTTCTGAAGGACCGACGATGCACACGATGCAGAAGGAAGTGATACCGGGGCTGGCGACCCGCACGTGGACGCTGGTGGGCTACGACGTGCGGCTGGCGAATTATGGGAGCATGTTCCCGCAGACGCCGCCGTTCCCGCCGGGGGTGCCGCCGCCGCCGGGGATGGACATGCCGCAGATGCAGATCCGCCTGAAGGTGGAGACGGCGTTCGCGGGGTTCCCTGAGTTGACGTGGCTCGACTGGTGGTCGATCTTCGTCGTCGGCGCACAGGCCGCACTGCGGATGCAGGAGATCGCCGGGCCAATTCTCGCGGCGGCGATGGCGCACGTGACGACGCCGGAGGACGCGATCACCGCCTACAAGGTGGCGACGACCAAGGCAGCGTACGCGTTCTGTCAGGACGCCCTCGTGCCGCCGTTGCAGCGCATTCCCGACGACGCGGTGTTGACGGGCGAGCCATAATCCATTCGACTGTGTGACGACGGAGGAGACGACGATGCCCCTGACGACGATGAGTGTGTTGCCCGATCTGGAAGGCCGCAAGTACGGGACGTTGAGTCTCGGCTACGACCGCATCGGGACGATTCGCGACGAGTTCTCCGCGCTGCTGGCGCTCGCGAGCGCCGCGTGCGGTGTTCCGCCGGAGCAGTTGACGATCTTGCTGATTCAGCAGACGACCGCACGCTTGAACACGGCGGCGGCGACCGTGGACGGCTCCACGATGTAAAGAGTTCGGACGCCCGGACACGATTAAGGTCGCATCCGGGCGTGCCTTCTTGCTACGCCGCCTTCTTGCCCTGCTTCTGGTATTCCTTCCACGCCTTCACGGCCTTCGCCCGGTACTGCGGTGCCCGTGTCCGCCGCGTGATCGCCCACTCGCGGAACGTCTCCGCGAGCACGCGCGTCTCGTGGTCGGCCTGCGGATGGTCCTCCCGGAAGACGTAGCTCCAGAACTCGGTCGCCAGATCCGGCGCGGCTCTCCACTCCCGAATCTGTTCTGCCACGATCTCCGCCCGACCCATGAACGACTGGTTCTTGGTCGTGAGGAACTGGGACAGCCACAATGCGATCTCGACCGATGCCTGAGACTCGCGGAAGTACTCGCCGCGTTCGCGCGGTCCGTGCAGCGGCAGCACGTCCTCCGCGCCATCGTCGTAGCGCAGGTTCTCATGCAGATGGATCCCGTTCGCCACATGCACCAAGAACGCCCGAGGCAGATGTGCGAGCGCCGGAACCTGCGCCCGATACACGCCCATTACGTCCTCGTTCGACCGCGCACTGCGGGGGTTGTTGAACAGGTTGAACAGGTCCGCCGCGTCGTCGGCAAAGCTGTCGAATTCCCACGTGGTCATCTGCACGGTCAGATCCTGCGGGAACTCGCCTTCCGCCAACTCCGAGAGGAACTTGCTGCTGTGCTGTCCGTCGAGGCGGTAGTGAATCCCCGTCTCCCGGTCCCGTCCGACCGCCCACTGCGGACTCATGAACGTCCCGTTCAGCAGATGCTCGCGCAGGAACTTGATGCGCTGCGGCTTGGCCTCCCGCTCGCCCGGCATCGGCAGCAACTCGATGTGCTGCTGTGCCAGTTCGCGCGTGAGGGGCACTCCCTCGACACGAATAATGCGACACGCCATTTGGTGTCGCCTCCTTCCCGGTCGCACTAAGGCGACCATCGGACGCCTGCGTTATTGCAGGCTACCGCTCGCGTGATCGAGTTGTTCCTCGATCCAATTCAACAGTCGCCGGAACTCGTGCTGGCTGCTTGCCATCGGGTTCCAGCGGCGGACTTGCCGGTTGTCGTGATTCTCCAGCCGACGCCGCGTGATCTCGGCGCGGAGGGTGCGGAACCAGTTCCGCATGGTCACGATCTCCGCGACCTCTTGCGTCAGCGTGATGGTGTACCGGCGATTGTCTTCCGTAACGGTGGCAACCAACGCCGCCTCGCGGAGATACCGACGCGCGATGTCGGTGTGGACCTTCCAGTGTTTCGCCAGTTCGTCCAGCGTCAGCGCCTGATCGGCCACGGCCTCGATGCGTCCGCGTACCTCGGTGCGCACGCTGTCCGCGAAAGCGGTCATGGATCGTGTCGAGGGCTTCGCCGTCGGCGTCGGCGGAGAACTCGCGTGCTTCACGGCACGGAGAGCGCCCTTGATAGATGGCTTACGTCCGGCCTCAGACTCGGTCTTCACGTAGTGGGTTCTCGCCTCCGGCTGCGCCGCCAGCGCACGCGCCTTGTGCCGCCGGAGCTTCTCCGCGCTGTTCGGGAGCAGAGTTTCCCGCCGGGAAACTTTGCTCGCAGACCGATTGCCGCCGCGCCGTTCGCCCTCTTGCTTGACGAGTGCCCCGTAACGCGCTTCCAGTTCCACGGCTATCGCGCCGGACAGAATCTTGATGTCCTTCACCGTCGGAATCGTCTGTTCGTACCACGCCGTCAGACTCGCCACGTCGAGCGCGTCGTCGCGTTCGTCAATCTCGTGCGCCGCACGCAACGCCTGAAGGGCGTCCTGAATACGTGCGGCCTTTTGGTCGGCCGAGGACTGATCGATGGGGAGCACGTGCGCCATTACTTCACTCGCCTTTTCACTTCACGTCGTGGCCGCTGCCAGTAGGGGCTTTTGCATTTCGGGCAGACCTCTGGCGTCACGCTCTCACGTGTCGGTACCCATTCGTGGCTGCACCGTTCGCACCGCCAGCCTTGCCGGGTCACGGGAATCATCTTCGCCAAGGACATACTCCATAATCATACATTACGTTGTCAAGTGCTATCGTATCAGGCGTGCTACCGGTGAGGGCTTGACATCCGTCGTCCATTGGCATTACCATTGGCGGGTAAGGTTATTCGGAGACGACGGAGGAGACGACGATGAACGCAGAGATTCCTACCCCTGAACAGGTCGCAGCGGATGCACGACAGGTCGTGCTCGCGGATGTCTATACCGGGCTTCGCATGGGAGGCTACACCTTCATTAGCGCATTGAAGGCGTTGCGCATCCTCGGCCTCTCACTGGCAGAGGCGAAGGCCGTCGCGGATACGTGTGACGCCCAGCGCATGGCGATGCAGCAGTTGGCGATGCTCGAACACTTTGAATCTGTGGTGGCGCATTGAGATGGGCTTCTCCCTTCGGCAAGCCTTGGGGCCGCTCGTCGCGGACGCGCTGAAGCCGCAACACAACTGCCCGACGGGCAAGACGCCGTTGCCGACGAAGGCGGCGGCTGACCGGGAACTGCGCCGGATCAACGCGACTCTGCACATGAAGATGCACCGGTTCCGCTGTGGCTACTGCGACCAGTACCACCTCGGGCACGCGCGAGGGCGCAAAGGGGACCGCTAAAACTGGCCCTGTGAGCGCCGTCATCAGATGGGGCTTGACTTCGCGGAACAGTGCGATTACCATTAGTGTGTTGGTTGAACAGGTCGCCTGCTGGGCGGCTAAGACGAGAATCGGATAAGAGGAGACGACGATGGTCAAGAAAGCGGCGGCGGAGACGGCGGCGGCAGTGCCCTCCACGAGCGATTCCCAGATGGTGCAGTCCTTCAAGGCGGCACGTCGGGTGTCCACTCCCATCATTGCGATTGAAACGCCCGACGCGGCGGCGACGATCACCGCGCTGCGCAAGGCGCTCCCGGACACGAAGACGCCGATCCTGTCGTGGGATTGCGCGAAGGGACTCTACGGCCTGAACGATCCCGGTAAGACGGCGTTCGCGGTCCTCGGCGTGGATCCCGCGATGACGGTCAACGCGACCGAAACGCTCCTCGCGTGCGAACGCCTGCCGGAGTTGTCGGTGGTGTTCTTCCACAACTTCCAGCGCCAGATCAACGAGACGCCGACGATGCAGGCGCTGTGGAACCTGCGCGACCAGTTCAAGATGAACAAGCGCACGGTCGTCCTCCTCGGCCCGACGTTCCAGCTTCCGGCGGAACTGGCTGGTGACGTGATCACGCTGGACGAGCCGTTGCCGACGCGCGACGAACTCGGCGCGATTCTCGATCAGCAGCATAAGAACGCCGCGCTGGCGGTACCCGAAGACGAGACGCGCACGGCGGCGCTCGATGCCATCGTGGGCCTTCCCGCCTACACGGCCGAACAGGTCACGGCGATGGCGCTGACGAAGGACGGCATCAACGTCGGCAAGTGCTGGGAGCGCAAGATCAAGGCGATCCAGAACACCGATGGGCTGCGCGTGTGGTCGGCGCGTCCGGGCGAAACGACGCTCGATGAACTGCGCGGGATCGATAACGTGGTCGAGTTCTTCCGCCGCCTGATTGCGGCCGACGCGTTCGGCGCGATTGTGTTCATTGACGAAATGGACAAGGCGCTCGCCGGGGGCATGAGCGAACACACGGGCGACAGCGGCGTGAGCAAGGATCAGGTCGGCACGCTCCTCAGCTACATCGAGGACACGGGGTCGCTGGGCGTGATGCTCGCGGGTGTCGCGGGGACGGGCAAGACGCAGTTGGTGAAAGCGGCTGGCGCGGAGAGCGGAAAGCCGGTCATCATCCTCGACCTCGGCGGCATGAAGGGCGGCGTGGTCGGAGAGAGCGAGCGCCATATTCGCGCCGCGCTGAAGGTCGTCACGGCCACCGCTGAGGGCCGCGTGCTGTTCGTCGGCACGGCCAACCGCACGACGCTGTTCACGCCGGAGATGAACCGCCGGTTCCCGGACCAGTTCTTTTACGACACGCCGGACGACGCGGGACGCAAGGCCATCTGGCCCGTCTACATCGCGAAGAACGGCCTCACGTCGTCGCAGGCCGCGATTCCCGCCGGGTTCGATGCCGGGTGGACCGGAGCCGAGATCAAGCGTGCGTGCGAACGCGCGGCGCTGTTCGGCACGACGGTGGTGGAGGCGGCGCGGTTCATCATCCCGCAGTCCATCAGCGGCAAGAAGGTCATCGACGGCTTGCGCCGCGAGGCCGCAGGGCGCTTCCTCTCGGCCAGCCAGCCGGGCCTCTACGAACTGCCGGAGGCTCCGGCCGTTCCCCAAGTGGTCGTGGCGAACCGCTCCATCGAGGTGAACTAGCGATGGCGGCGACGACGATGGTCTGGACGGACTACGCGATTCTGGAGCCGTCCAAGCCGACCTACGACAAGCACGGGAAGCCGGTGCGCTGGAAGGTGCAGCGGAACGAGGAGGGGACGTGGCGCTGCCACTGCCCCGCCTACATCTTCAGCAAGGGCGTGAAGACGTGCAAACACATCCGCCGGTGCATCGATCAGCAAGTCAAGGAGCAGGCCATCGCCACGCCGGTCGCGGTCGCTCCGGCGAAGTCGCCGCACCGCATCGAGGCGGAGAAGGTGTTCGACGCGATGTGCGCAGCGGCCACCCAGAAGGCGCACGTGAACGTCAAGGCGCAGATCGGTGCCTCGGGCGGGGCGGCGATGGTGGACGTGCTGATGGCACGACTGGCGACGTGGATGCCGCCAGCAGCGGTGACGGTGACGACTGAGACGACGGTGGTCGGCGTGCGCCGGATCACATTTGATGACTAGACAGCTAACAACGAAGCGAGGGTAACGACGTGTTGAACAAGGTGATGTTGATCGGGAATCTCGGGCGCGATGCCGAACTGAAGTACACGCCGGGCGGCGAGGCCGTGGCCTCCGTGTCGCTGGCGACCAACAGCGTGTGGTTCGATAAGAACAACCAGAAGCAGGAGCGGGTCGAGTGGCACCGCGTGATCATCTGGGGGAAGATGGCTGAATCGCTCGCTCAGTATCTGGTGAAGGGCAAGCAGATTTACGTCGAGGGCAATCTCCAGACGCGCGAGTGGACCGACAAGGACAACGTCAAGCGGTACACGACCGAGGTCCGGTCCTACCAGATCAAGCTCCTCGGCGGCATGGGCAAGGGCGGCGGCGTGCCGCACCCGGCGGACACCGAGGGTGGATCGAACGATCAGCCGGTCGATGATAGCGACATCCCGTTTTGATGTTATCATCGGGTCATGCGGATTGACCTGACGCCGGTGCAGCCACGCGAGTGTGGACCCTGTAGTCTCTGCTGCAAGGTCATGGCGATCAAGGAATTGGCGAAGCCAGCGAATGTCTGGTGCGGCCATGCGAAGAAGGGCCGGGGCTGCGATACCTATCCAACCCGGCCCGACTCGTGTCGCGGGTTCTCGTGTTTGTGGCTGGCCTCGACCATTGCGCCGCTGGCGCTGCGCCCGGACAAGATTCACGGCGTGCTGGTGTCCACGCCAGACGGGCACCACATCGTGCTGCACGAGGATCCGGGGTATCCGGGGGTGGCGCACGCGGCGGCGAAGGACATCCTCAAGAGGTGGATTGCCGACGGCACGCGCTACTACGTGGTGGCCTGCGGGACGACGCGGCGGTTCTATGGCAACCACCAGTTGCTGCCAGCCGCGACCGCGATGATGAACGAGGTGGCCGAGGACGTGCCACCCTTCACGGTACCGTGAAGGAACGGAGACGACGATGATTGACCAGCCGATGTTTTTCGACCCGTCCGGGCACCCGAAGCCCCGGAAGCATGGCCCCAAGGTGTACAAGGACGGGCCGAAGCCGACGGGCGCGGCGCGGCTCCAGCAACAGGTGAACGCGCTGCTCCAGAAGGCGTCCCGGTTGGAGCGCAAGCGCGATGCGGACGAGGTGTATGCGCGTGACCTCGGGGCTGTGCTCAAGGTGTTCGTGGCTTCGCACCCGCGCGTGAGCGAACCGTGACCGTGCTGATGCCGACGCACTCCTGCTTTGACGACAGCCTGTCGTACATCTCCGACGCCGTGCTGGAGAACAAGGCCGAGGCCGTCGAGCATCTCCGATTGGTGCATGGCATCTGCCTCGCGGCCGAGGGACCGCAGAAAGATCGCCCGTTCGCCCACGCTTGGGTGGAGCAAGACCGCAGCGTGGTGATTCAGGCCGCGCTCCTCGATGGCGAGAAGATTTGGTTCGGCTGTCTGCGCAAGGAGTTCTACGCAAAGATGCGCGTGCAAGTCTCGACCGTCTACACCGTCGAGGAGGCGGTTCACAAGAACTGGGAGCACGGCACCTACGGCCCGTGGGACACGGCGTACCGTGCGCTCTGCGCCAACGGGTCGCGCGTGGTGTTCCGGGCGGAGGAGCCACCCACATGAAGACGTTCCTGCGCTACTGGGTCGGGATGCTCCTGCTGTCGGCGCTGATGGTGCCGATGATGTTCGCGGTCTGGGGCGTGTCGGCCGTGATCGATCACTACACAAAGAACCTGACTCTCGGCTTCGTCGTGTTGTTCTTCGTGACGAGCCTGCTGGTCGCCGGGTGGATGACCGCACTGTTCTCCTCGCGCGGTAAGCGGGTCGTGACCGCCCTCGGCCGGTGGGTGCAGTGATCGAGCGATTGATGGTTGGCGCGGTCGGCGTGTGCCTTGGAGCGGCGTTCGCGCTGCATCCGATGACGCGACCGATCCTGTCGGATCCCCGTGCGACGGTGCGGGTGCTGGTGGCAGTCGCGGTGCTCTTTCTGATCGCTGCGCTGTTGATGTGAACGGACGAAGGGAGAGCAGATGGCCGCAGTGAAGCGACGGAGCATCGTAGAGTTCGAGAAGTGGTTGGACAAAGAGATCGCACAGGTCGAGAGTTCGCTGGTGAGCCTGAACACCGAAGTGGCGGAACTGGCCCGGCAGAAGTCCGAGTACGACGTGCAACTGGCAACGCTCAAGAGCGTGAAGGTGAAACTCGCGCCGGTGTCGGCTGAGGACGAGAACGGGTTCACTGGGATCCCGTCGCCGTTCACGGAGGACGGACGACAGCCCGAGCCGACCGAGCCGAACCTGTTCGACACCGAAGCGGAAGCGGTTCAGCAGTAATGTGCTGGTTCGCGTGGTGGCATCGCCGGAAGCGCCGTATCGATCACGAGACGATGTGGACGGCGCTGCGCCACGCGGCCGACTGTCGGCATCCCACGGATTCCGAGGCAGCGGTCCTCCTCGCGCTGCGCGGCTGGGCGACGTTCATCCAGCAGCCCGGTCAGGAACACTGGCGGTGCGCGTGCGCGGAGGCCGACGAGAAGGCCATCATCGCGCGGCACCCGCCCGGCACGTGACTCGGTGCTTGACTTCCATCCTGCGATGGGATTATCATTGGACCTATGGCTGAGACGACGACGGCGACGACGACCCCCGCAAAGAAGCACACCGACCGCGACTGCGACGAATCCTGTGCCTGCTGTCCGCAGTGCTACGTCGCGCGAGGCATCGACATCTGCGACCGCCTGTGCGAACACGCGGAGGAGGACGACGATGCGTAAGAAGATCGACTGGCTGGGCATCCTGTTCTTTGTCTGGATCGCCGTGATGTTCGGTGCGATCTTCGCGCTCAATGCGACGGAAGGGTGGCGGCGATGAACACTCCGGATCCCGGCCAACACATTCAACTCATTCAAACCCCGACGGGCCTGATGAACGTCATCCGTCCGGTGGCCGAACGGCTGCTGGCCGAGGGCGTGATCAGCGGCGAGATGGGCAACCTGCACGCGGCCGACGCGGCGACGGTCAAGGCCGCGATGATTGGCGGCGCAGCGGTCTGCGACTTCTGCTCGTCGCCCGGTGCCACGCACGCGTTCCCGGTCCCGGACTTTGAGATGCCGCACGGCATCGGCACCAGTCAGGGTGGCTGGGCCGCATGCGACGAGTGCCACGCACTGGTGCTCGCGAAGCGGAAGAAGGATCTACTGGCGCGTGCGCTGGGCGGGATGTCGTTCCCGAAGTTCTCCAAGCACGCCATCGGAGAACTGCACGACAAGTTCTGGCAGGCGCTGGAGTTCACGGAGAGCACGCTGGCGCTCGCGTCCCGCCTGCGGGAGTTCGCGGACGACAAGCTCCCGGCCGACGTGCTGCCCTACGCTGGCACGTCCCTCGCGACGATGGGGCCATTGGTCACGACGCGTGCGAAGCGGCTCCAGACGCTGATGGGTGTCACTGGGCTGTCGGCGTCCGAGATCGAGTCGTTCATCAACGCCGAGGACATGACGGCGATGCCGCCGGAGGTGCTGGTCAAGCTCGCGGCATGGGTGCGCCGCGTTGGCAAGCTGGACTCGCAGACGTTCGGCAACATGCTGCTGGGTGTCCACAAGCCAGCGACACAGGACCAGACGCCGCACTGGCAGCAAGCCCTCGATGCGAAGTTTGAAGCAGCGGTGCTGCTGAAGAAGTTGATGAGCAGCGATCAGCACGAGGAGTACTTCCCGGACGCCGTGGACCTCCACGATCAGGACGCCGTGAAGCGGATGGTGAAGCTCGCGGAGGCGCGGAAGTCGCTGCGGCATCTCGGGTTCGATCAGGACTTGCGGCTGCTGCCGGTCGCGCAGGCGTACAGCTTCAACGGCGAGACGGCGGCGGCGATCCAAGAGGCCGCAGTGGGCATCCCGCACGACGCGCCGCTGTCGTCCGTCGAGACGCCGAACACCGGATGCGGCTGGTTCTGGTTCAGCGACCCGCTGGCGGTCGCGGCGAGTCCGGCGGCATCGGACCATACCAACGCGCTGCTGTGGGCGTGGACGAACGTGAAGGGCACGGACGCGTCGGGCACCGAGACGCTGAACAGTGCGGCGCTGATGTTCTCGGCCTACGTGCGCGACACGAAGGGCCGGGACTCCCACAAGCTCCTGCCCTCGACGCGGTGGTACTGGCCGCTGTCGATGTCCTTCCACGAGATGCTGGGGCTGAATACCAAAAGCTGGCGGCAGACCTACGGGCCGGGCACACCGCTGCATGGCGACCCGAACATCATCAGCGAGGAGGCGACGATCAAGGTGATTGCCGACCTGAGCCTGTTCTTCGTGATGGCGTGCCTCTGGTTCCGTCAGACGGTGCCGGGCCAGCCGAAGAAGAAGGTGGACCCGGTGCTCACCCAGTCGGAGGGCCACGTCGAGCGCCACGCACGCAAGCGGATGCAGCGGGAGTTCAAGCTCCCCGACAAGCCGACCGTGACCGTGGTCGCGCTCCGCAAGGCCGTGCGCGTGGCGGTCGAGCCGACCGAGGGTGCAGCGGCGAGTAGCTCGCGGCAGTATCACGTCCGGTGGATCGTGAAGGGCCACCCGCGCATGCAGGCGTGCGGACCCGGCCGCGCAGATCGCAAGTTGATCTGGATCGAATCACACCCGGCCGGGCCAGAAGACAAGCCTCTCCGCACGAAGACAACGGTGTTTGCGGTCGTGCGATGACGGATCACATTTTAATGACGGAGACGACGATGAATGAGACGGCGACGGCGGAGAAGGCACTGACGAAGAAGCGCGTCGTCAGGATTCCGGCTCTCACTCCAGAGGAAAAGATCGAAGCGTTGCAAGCTCGCATCCGGGTGCTGGAGCATTTGCTGGAACAGGTCAAGGCCGAGAGCAAGGAACGCAAGGACGCGCTCGCGGGTGAGCGACGGGCCAGCACGAACCTGCGCCAGAACATCCGGAAACTACTGTGACGACACATCGCGAGCAGTGCGAGAAGGACTACGCGGAGTTCACGGAGCGCATCGCGAGCCACACCGTGACCGTCCTGCGCGACGACGGGCTATATCGGCATCTGCGCTGCCGGGCGCACGGCTACGCCTACTCGTTTGACATCATCACGTGGCCCGGCTATCTCGCGTACGTCGGAGACATGGGCAGCTTCGTCTTCTCGCGGTTGCCGGATATGTTTGAGTTCTTTCGCGAGAAAGAGTCGCCGCTGGTGGACCGCCAGTACTTCGCGGAGAAGGCGGTCGCGGCTGACAAGCACGACGGCATCCGAAAGTTCAGCGAGGAGCGGTTCAAGGTTGTCGTCAAGGAAGACTTCGCGACATTCACCGATGGGTGGACGGACGAGGAGCGTGCAGAGTTGTGGTCCGAGGTCGAGGACCGCGTGCTGGTGTTCCTCGATGAAGGGTACTCGTCGGTGATGCGAGCCGCGCTCGACCTGACAGCTACGCACGAGGGGCGGACACTGCCGGTGTTCCCGGAGCTATGGGACACGTCGATGGAGGAGTACACGCCGCGCTTCTGGTGGTGCTGCTACGCGATCCCGTGGGCGGTCGCGCGGTACGACGGCCTGAAGGACATCGAGTCCGGCAAGCGTCGGCCGGACTTTCCGGGCGCGGCGGTGAGGGCAGAGTGAAGTTCAAGGTCGTCGTGGAGCATCGCAGTTCG
>Ga0157376_10002712_pt1 | contig 12060 bp, 8 predicted proteins | sample M45metaG_FD_121801 | JGI IMG/M metagenome (GOLD analysis project Ga0157376, IMG submission 121801) | Miscanthus rhizosphere microbial communities from Kellogg Biological Station, Michigan, USA - M4-5 metaG | ecosystem: Host-associated > Plants > Roots > Rhizosphere > Soil | place: USA: Michigan... | reverse complement strand
TGCGCAAGACCCTCGAACCCTTTGGCTGCCAGGACCTGGTGCAGACCGTGCGCGGAGCGGGCTATCGCTTTTCGACGACTCCGGCCGAGTAAACGCCCGCAGATTCGGTTAAATTGTGGAGTTCGGGCCTTGACCGGTTCGGTTCGACATTGCGGGATCGGGCATCGTCATGCGGTTGGAATTTCTGCAAAGCCATGCATGGCAGGTATCGCTGGGGCGCTTCGTCGTCCTGCTGGCGACGGCACTCATTGTCGGTTTGCTGCTGAACGAACCACTGTATGCGGTGCTCGCCGCCTCGCTCGGCTACTCGATCTGGTCGCTCGTCAGCCTGTATCAGATCCAGTCCTGGCTGAGTTCGCGCCGCCGGCGGCCGCCACCCGAGGACCGCGGCGTATGGTCCGACATCTCTGCGCACATGTATAAAAAACTGCATACCGAACGCTCACGCAAGCGCCGCCTGGTCAGCCTGCTGCGCGCGTTCCGCGAGGGCGCCGCTGCCCTGCCCGATGGCGTCGTCGTGCTGACCAGCGGCCGTTCGGTCGTCTGGTTCAACGAAGCCGCCGGGCGGCTGCTCGGCCTCGTCGCGCCGCGTGACCGCGGCGAGCACATCGACACGTTCCTGCCGTCGCTCGCGCGCGACTGGATCGGGCACTCGCCGGCGGAGGAGCCGTTGCGCGAGGTGCCGTCCGACCGCGACGAGAGTCTGCGCCTGTCGTTCCGGCTGATTCCGTATTCGCACGAACACATGCTGCTGGTCGTGCGCGATGTCACGCCGCTGGCCCGCCTCGAGCAGGTGCGCCGCGATTTCGTTGCCAACGTATCGCATGAGCTGCGTACGCCGCTGACCGTGTTGCACGGCTACCTGGAAATGCTCGAACCGGACGTCATGCCGGCGCTCGCGCCGGTGCTCGGCGACCTGCGCGCGCAGTCGCAGCGCATGACCCAGATCGTCGAGGACCTGCTGACGCTGTCGCGCCTCGAAGGCCAGAATCGCGTCCCCGACGAACGCGTGTCGATGCGCGCTCTGCTGTCGACGCTCAAGCGCGAAGCCGACAGCCTTTCGCACGGTCGCCATACGATCACGCTGGTGCGCACCAGCGATGCGGACCTGCGCGGCTCGACCGATTACCTGCACAGCGCATTTTCCAATCTCGTGTCGAACGCGATCCGCTACACGCCGGAGAACGGCCGCATCGAAATTTCCTGGCAGGCCAGCGCCGATGGCGGCGCGCGTTTTGCGGTTGCCGATACCGGCGCCGGCATTCCGGCCGAGCACCTGCCGCGCATCACCGAACGCTTCTATCGCGTCTCGACCAGCCGTTCGCGCGAAACTGGCGGCACCGGCCTCGGCCTGTCGATCGTCAAGCACGTCATGCAACTGCATCACGGGCAGCTGACAATCGAGAGCGAGGTCGGCGTCGGCAGCACATTCGCCTGCGTGTTCGGCCCGGATCACGTACTGGCCTTTGAAAGCCTCGCAGCGGAAGCCCGATGAAAGCGACTGTACTGAACCTGAGAGACCCCGGTCTCTATCTCAACCGCGAACTGGCCCAGCTCGAGTTCAACTTCCGCGTGCTCGCGCAGGCGCAGGACGCGCAGATGCCGTTGCTCGAACGCATGCGCTACCTGTGCATCTCGATCTCGAACCTCGACGAGTTCTTCGAAGTGCAGGTCGCGATCCTGCGCCACCACGTCGCGTTCGGCGACGCCATGGCCGGTCCGGACGGACTGCCGCCGAGCGAACTTCTGAGCCGCATCCGCACGCGCGTGCTCGAACTGGTCGCGGCGCAGTACTCGTTCTGGAACGAGGTGCTGCTGCCCGAACTGGAGCGTGAGGGCATCCGCTTCATCGCGCGCGACAAGTGGACGCGCAAACAGGAACGCTGGCTCCAGGGCTACTTCCAGAACGAAGTGCTGCCGGTGCTCTCGCCTCTCGGCCTGGATCCGGCGCATCCGTTTCCGCGCATCCTCAACAAGAGCCTGAACTTCGCCGTCTCGCTCGAAGGCAAGGACGCGTTCGGCCGGGAAGGTCACATGGCGCTGCTGCGCGCGCCGCGCTCGCTGCCGCGCATCGTGCGCCTGCCGGACGAGGTCGCCGAGCGCCCGTACGACTTCGTGTTCCTGTCGAGCATCCTGCATCAGTTCGTCGATGAACTGTTCGCCGGCATGCGCGTCACCGGCGCCTACCAGTTCCGTGTCACGCGCAACAGCGAGCTGTTCGTCGACGAGGAAGATGTCCAGAACCTCGCGCTGGCACTGCGCGACGAACTGCGCGGACGGGGATACGCGCGCGCGTCGCGGCTCGAGATCGCCGACACCTGCCCGAAGCCCGTCGCTGACTACCTGATGCAGAATTTCGAGCTCGGCGAGAGCGAGGTTTACCGTTGCGCCGGCCCGGTAAACGTTCATCGCATCGCCGCGATCTACGACCAGGTCGATCGTGCCGACCTCAAATTCCCGAAGTTCGCCACACGGCTGGCGGCTGCGGTCGTCGCCGAACGCAACATGTTCGAGGCGATCGCCGAGCGCGACATCCTGCTGCACCACCCGTTCGAGTCGTTCGGTGCAGTCGTCGAACTGGTCAAGCAGGCAAGCATCGATCCGGACGTGCTCGCGATCAAGCAGACACTGTACCGCACCGGCAACGATTCGCCGCTGGTCACGCTGCTGGTCGATGCCGCGCGCGCCGGCAAGGACGTGACCGTCGTCGTCGAGTTGCGCGCACGCTTCGACGAGGAGGCGAACATCCAGCTTGCCAACCGGTTGCAGGAAGCCGGCGTGCAGGTCGTCTACGGTGTCGTCGGTTACAAGACGCACGCCAAGGTGCTGCTGATCGTGCGCCGTGAGCAACGGGTGCTGCGCCGCTACGTGCATCTGTCAACCGGCAACTATCACCAGGTCACGTCGCGCATCTACACCGATTTCGGCCTGATGACGGCGGACAAGGACATCGGCGAAGACGCGCACAAGCTCTTCCAGCAATTGTCCGGCCTCGGGCCACAAATCAAGCTCAAGCACCTGCTGCAATCGCCGTTCACGCTGCACAAGGGACTGATGTCGAAGATCGAGCGCGAGATCGGTCACGCGCGCGCCGGAAAGCCGGCACGCATCATCGCCAAGATGAACGCGCTGAACGAAGTCAGCGTCGTCGAAATTCTCTATCAGGCATCGATCGCCGGCGTGCAAATCGACCTGATCGTGCGCGGCGCCTGCACGCTCAAGCCGGGAGTGCCAGGCATCTCCGACAACATCCGCGTGCGTTCGATCGTCGGCCGCTTTCTCGAGCACAGCCGCGTCTACTGGTTCGAGAACGGCGGCGAACCCGAGATCTTCTGTGCCAGCGCAGACTGGATGGAACGCAACATGCTGCGCCGGATCGAGGTGTGCTTCCCGATCCTCGATCCCGAACTCGGCAAACGCGTCTACGACGAGGCGCTTGCAAATTACCTGGCCGACAACACCCAGGCCTGGAAGCTGCTGCCCGATGGCCAGTACGAGCGCGTGACGCCCGGCAAGGATCGGCCGCATTGCGCGCAGTACGCGTTGATCGACGAGATCTGCAGTTAGACAAAACTGAGTGGTCCAGGCTTTACCGGGAGCCAATGGCAGTTCGACATCTATGGAATGTTCGGTGGAGCAGAGAGACCACCTCTCCCCTTGTGGGAGAGGTCGGCGCGCGTAGCGCGCCGGGAGAGGGGGAGGCGCCGCAGGCGCCTACTGCGCAGGCGCTCACCCTCTGCCCAACCCCTCCCCCATCAAGGGGGAGGGGTTCAAGAACGAACGCAAGGTTCTTGTGTGGTACACAGCTCAGGCTTCGAACTTGACGCGCAACAGCGGGATTGCGCTACCATCTGCCCCGTATCAGGGAGATGGCATTCCTCCTTATAACCGCCGCAACGGCTGATGATGCCTGTTGGCCACCCGGAACCGGGCGGCGTACAGGCATTGCTTCGAGCCCGATCTCGCCGCGATTCCCGCACGCAACCGCCCTTCCGGACTCGATCATGTAACCGGGAGACGTATGGGATTGATGTCATTCTTTGCTGTCGGCTTCGGCGCTTTCGCCGGCGCCTTGCTGCGCTGGGGTTTCGGCATCGCGCTGAATCCTTTTCTGCCGGCGCTGCCGCTCGGCACGCTCGCGGCAAACCTGCTCGGCGGCTTCGTCATCGGCGCAGCGCTCGGCGTGTTCAATCAGTTTCAGAGCCTGCCGCCGGAAATCCGCCTGTTCGTCACGACTGGCTTCTGTGGCGGCCTGACGACTTTTTCCACTTTTTCCGCCGAGACCGTCACGCTGCTGCTGCGTCAGCAGTATGGCTGGACGGCCGCGCTGGTCAGCGCGCACGTGATCGGCTCGGTGCTGATGACACTCGCGGGAATTGGCGTGGTGCGTCTGATTTTCCCGGGACACAACTCATGATCGGCACACATCTGCGCTTCTACACCTACGAGAACCGACGGCACGACGGCGCGCTGCTGTACGAATGGTTGCTCGAGCACGCGAAGAAACTCGGCGTGCATGGCGGCTCCGCGTTCCGCGCGATCGCCGGATTCGGACGCCACGGCCGGTTGCACGAGCAGCATTTCTTCGAACTGGCCGGCGATGTGCCGGTGCTGGTCGAGTTCATCCTCGACGACAGCCAGGCCGATGCGCTGCTGGCCGATCTGCGCCGCGAAAAGGTCAACCTGTTTTATACGCGCGTGACGACTCAGTTCGACGTGACGGACTCGGGCGCGGACGGCTGAGCGGCCTGATGCGGCCGCGACGGATCAGCGCGCGTTTGCCGCGAGCGGCAGGCGCGGCTCGAACGACATACAATGCGCCGTAGCAGGCAGATAGCGACCGTGTGTTTCGAACAACCCGTCGCCGGCGCGCACCGAAGAAAATCCGGATCCAAACGAACGCAAACCGGCGATCCGCGATTCCAGTTCCTGTGGATCGGCGCAAAAAAACCTGCACGTCGCGCAACGCGGCGACGCCTGGTTCACCGCACGATGCAGCGACGCGTTGATCACGGCGCAACCGGCAGTCACGGCGCCGCTTGTCCGAGCTTGGTCCAGAAATCGACGAACACGATCGTCGACAGGATGTAGCCGAGGATCACGTTGACAGCGACGCCGGCCGTGAATGCGTAAAACGGCCGCGCGCCGGCGGTCGCGAGGTCGCGCAGGCGTGTCGTCAGACCGATGCTCAGGAAGCACAACGTGAAGGCCCAGTTGCGCAGGCCCTGCAATGGCGCTACGAGTTCCGGTGTCAGCGTCTTCTTGTAGGCATCGTAGCTGAGCCCCTTCGCGGCCAGCGATACGATCACCGAAGCGATCAGGAAGCCGATGACGAACTTCGGAAAGCGCCGCCAGATCTCGCCGGCGTCGGCACGCGAAGTGACCCCGTCGTTCTCCCAGCGCGTCGTCGCGATGATCGACAATACCAGCGCCCACACGCCGATCCAGACATCGCGCCCGATCACTTTCATCAGCGTGAACGCCTGCACCGAGGCTTCCGGCGTGCCGGTGATGCCGCCCTGTCCGGCATAGCCGGAATACGTCTGCGCCGCCGCCAGTCCGGCGGCATCGGCAAATTCCGACGTGCCGATCCACGCGCCGGCGACTCCGGTTGGCAACCCGAGAGCTCTGGAAACGAGCGGCAGCACGAAGATCATCACGATTGCCCAGAGAATGACCAGCGTGATCGCGATCGGCGCGTGCTCCTTCTTCGCGCCGACGGCTCCGGCAACCGCGATCGCGCCCGAAACGCCGCAAACCGCCCCGCCCGTGCCGAGCGTCGCCGCGAGCCGGCGATCCAGGCCAAGCTTGACGGCGACGAAATAGATCACACTGAACGTCACCAGCGAGACAATCGCCGCCTGCCCGATTGCAACGGGACCGGCCCACAGGATCAGCACGAAGGGGAATCCGGCGCCGAGCAGCACAATGCCGGTCTTGATGTAGAACTCCACCCGCAGTCCGCTCTGCAGCCACGCCGGCAGGTGCAGCAGGTTCGACGCGAGCAACCCGAGCACGAGCGCGACGAGCGGCGGCTCGAGGTTGTAGCGCGATGCCTGGTCCCAGGCACCGAGCGCGTAGATGAGTGCCGACACGACGAAAAGGACGGCAAATGCCGGAATGAATTCGGCAAGGCGCAATCCCAGCGCGCGCACGCCGACGCCGAACAGGACCAGCCACAACGCGAACAGTGCAAGATACCGCGCCGCATTCGCACCGAACTGCGCTGCAACCTGGTCGAGCGTCGACCACTTCTGCGGCGTCACCGCGATCCATTTCAGGCTCGCGCCATTGGCATACAGCACGATGGCGACGATGACGAGACCCAGACCTATCCAGACCGCCCACCAGTCTTCCTTCGCGAACAATTCGCGCCACTGTGACTGGCGATTCGCAGAGCTGACGGCATTCGCATGGTTCGGCATACGCGGCCCTCTTCCGGTCGATCGGCGCATGTTACGCAAACAGCGATCGGGCGGCATTACTTGCGATTATTTGCTTATCACCTCCTCCCCGCCGGCGCCCAGGCGGAGCGGTCAGGCCTGTGACCAAAGCCGCAAACCGGGCCGCCAGAGTCCGGCAGACTGAAGTGCGTTACGCTATTCTTTGCTCCGGCATTGGCAGCCTCCGCCCGAACAGGCGCCGGGCCTGGCCAAAGGGGTGAAGTCAAGGGGGTTGGCTGATCGTGAGCGATGACGCTCCACTGACAAGTTGGTTGCGGGCTTCTGGCGGCGGCGACGGGAACGCCGGCGAGCGCGCCTACGCGATCGTTTACGCCGAACTGCGGCGCCTGGCCGCGCGCCAGCTCGCCGGATCCGGCAACCAGGCCACGCTGACGCCGACCGCGCTGGTCAACGAGGCTTATCTGAAGCTCGCCGGCGGATCGCTGGCGAATCTCAACGATCGCCGCCACTTTTTCAACCTCGCCGCGCGCGCAATGCGCCAGACCGTCATCGACCACGCGCGCGAGCGCCTGGCCGAGAAACGCGGCGGCGGATTGCTGCGCACGCAGCTCGACGAAGGCATTGCCGATTCGGCGCTCGACTCGCAGCAGGTGCTGGCGATCGAGCAGGCGCTGACCGGCCTCGACGCACAGGATCCGGAGCTGGCCGAAACATTCACTTGGCGCGTCTTCGCCGGGCTGACCGCGGCGCAGATTGCCGAATTGCGCGGCGTTACCGAGCGCACCGTGCAGCGCGACCTCGGGCTGGCCCGCAACTATCTGCGCCTGGCGCTCGGTGGCGAAGCGTGACCGAAGCCGCTGACCTGCGCCTGTTCGCGCCGGAGCGCTGGGCCGATGTACGCAAGCTGGTCGACCGGCTCGACTCTTTGACAACCGCCGAACGCGCGGGCGAGCTGGAAGCTCTCGGTCGCGATGACGCCGAACTCGCGCGCATCGCGCGCGTGCTGCTCGACCAGACCCAGGAGAGCGTCGCCGAACCGCTTCTGCGCGCGGTCGACACCCTGTTCGGCGAGACGCGCGCGGCGATGCCCGCGCGCATTGGCCCTTTCAGGCTGGTTCGGCGCATCGGCGCCGGCGGCATGGGCGTGGTCTATCTTGCCGAACGCGAGGGCGCAGATTTCACCCAGCGCGTTGCGCTCAAGCTGCTCGAGACGAACGTCGCGCGCATGACCCGCTTCGCGTCGCGCGAGCGGCGCATCCTCGCCGCGCTGGCGCATCCAAACATCACTGCCTTCGTCGATGCCGGCAGCGACGACGTGAACACCTGGCTCGCGATGGAATACGTCGACGGCGAGGCGCTGGTCGACTTTTGCCAAAACCGGCACCTGGACCTGCGCGGCCGCGTGATGCTTTTCGACCAGGTCTGCGCGGCCGTCGCGCACGCCCATGCGCAACTCGTCGTGCATCGCGACCTCAAGCCGTCGAACGTCCTCGTGAATGCCGAAGGCTCGGCCAAGCTGCTCGACTTCGGCATCGCGCAGATTCTCGACGTGACCGACGAACGCACGCCGGCGACGCGCGTTTTCACGCCCGAATATGCCTCGCCCGAGCAGCTGCGCGGCGACCGCGCGACGACGTCGACCGACATCTACAGTCTTGGGCTGATGCTCTACGAATTGATTGCCGGCAAACGCCTGCCGACGATGGGACGCCCCGGCGATGCCGACTGGACCACGGCCGAACTGGCGCGCCTGGCCACGACCCAGCCCGAACCGGCCGCCGAAGCGCCGACCGTGCCCGGCGCGGCGAAACTCGTCGCACGGCAATTACGCGGCGATCTCGGCCGGATCATTGCGCACGCGGTCGCGGCCGAACCGGCGCATCGCTACGCTTCGGTGCTGCAGCTGCGCGAGGATCTCACGCGCTGGCTCGAGCATCGTCCGCTGACGATCGCGCGGCGGAAGTTCAGCTATGTCGCCGCGCGTTTCGTGCGCCGCAATCGCGTGGCCGTTGCCGTTGCCACGATCGCTCTGGCCGGCCTGATCGGGCTCAGTGTCGTCGCGTTGTGGCAGGCGCAGCGCGCGCGCGCGATGGCCGAGCGCGCCGACCGGGCGCGCAGCTTCCTCGCCGACATGTTCGCCAGCGCCGATCCATTTTCGACCAAGGGCGGCAGAACCTCCGTCGATCGCTTGCGCGATGGCGCGCAGCGCATTGAAGAACACTTCAGCGACGCGCCGGAAACACAAGCCGAACTGCGCGCGACGATTGCCTCGGTACTCGACCGCATCGGCGAACCGGCGCAGGCGCGCGACCTCATGCTGCGCAGTGTCGAGCAGCTGCGGCAAATCCACGGCGCGCGCGCCCCCCAGGTCGGCGTCGCGCTGACGCGGCTCGCGCTGGCTCGCGAAGACAGCGGCGACCTCGACGGCGCGCACGCGGATTTCACCGAAGCCTACGCAATCCTGCAGGGCCGCGGCGCCGAGTACGCCAAGGCGCGTATTGAGGCGGTGACCGGACTGGCGAAGCTCGCCAACCTGCGCGGCGATTATGCCGACGCCGAACGCATGCACGAAAGCGTGTTGAAGGAACGTCGGGAGAGCGAGGGTCCGGAGAGCGCCGACATCGCGATGGACCTGATGAACCTGGCCGCCGACTCGCTCTACGCGGAACGCTACGCGCGTTCGCAGGAGCTCGCGCAACAGGCGCACGCGATGCTGGAACGTACGGTCGGGCCGCGTCACGCGCGCAACATCTACGTCGACAACGTCCTGGGTCTCGCCCAGGGAAACGTCGGCGACATCGATGCCGCGATCGCGACGCTGCGCGGCACGGTCGAACTGGCCCGCGCAACCCTGCAGCCTGGCGCCATGATGATCGGCAACGTCATCGGTTCGCTCGGCAGCGTGCAGCTCCTGGCCGGCGACCATGCGGCGGCCGTTGTCACGTTGGCCGAAGCGCGTACGCTGAACAAGACGTCGAAGAATCCGCGCTACGGCGTCAGCACGATGCTGCTCGGACTGACACAAATGCGCCTGCAGGCGAGCGAAGCACTCGCAACCTTGCGCGACGCGCGCGAGATCATGGCTGCGCAGCCCTCGAGCAACGACATCGCCTACACGACCTGGGGCCAGGCCGCCTACGGCGCAGCACTCGCCACGGCAGGCGACGCGGCCGAAGGCGAGCGCCTCGCGCGCGAAGCGCGCGCCACGCTGCTGGCGAGTCCGCGCGCGAAATCGGTCAGACTCGGCGAGATCGATGTGCTACTCGCGGATGTGCTCGATCGCGCCACGCTCGATCAGAGCAAACCCGAGCACGAGCGCAATGCGCAAGAGGCGCAAACGCTGCGTGCCGAGGCATTGGAGGCGTTCCAGCGCATCTACGGTCCGGATCATCCGCGCACCCGCGCGGCTGCGGCGCAAGTAGCCGCGTCCGGACGCAATCAGTAGCTGCGCTATTCGAACGCGTCTTTGAAGATCACGTCGGCGACCGGCGCTACCCACGCCAGCGCGACGCCGCGATACGCGGTGTTGTCCGGTGCGGTCGCGATAACGGTTGCTGTCGGCGACGCGCTGTCGTCATCGACGACGCGAACCAGCTTGTTGCCGGTCGACTCGGCCGTCGTCGCATAGAGAACGATATTGGCGCCTTGCGCCTCGGCGGCCAACCCGCGGACGCCGGCCGTGCCGAGACCGTCGGTGAATGTCGTCACCAGGTACCAGATCGATCCGTCGAACGACCATTTCTGGATGCCGCCGCCGGCAGCGATCGAATTGTCATTTGCGATGTACAACCGGTCCAGTCCGCCGTTCGATCGGCTGCGGTCGAAGAACGCGAAACCGTAGACCTGCGCCATCGGCAAGCCGTACAGCGGACTCGTGGACTGTCCGACCGTCTTCGGCAACCCCGTTCCGACGGAAAAGATCGAGGTAAACGTTGCCGTATTCGTCGTCCCGAACAATTGTCCCGACGCAATATTCAGCGTTCGCACATCGTTCGGGTTGGCCAGGATCTGCAGGCCGCCGGTCGCCCCATGCGCCAGATACCAGATACCGCCCAGGCCGCTCGCGCCGCTGCCCGAGACCCAGAACGCGCTGCCATCGACACTGGCCGCTCCGGTCACGCTGGCGGTGTCGAATGCGCCGTTCAGGCGCGTCGTCGTGTCGACGTTGCCGGCCGCATCGACACGCGCAACGATGCGGTTGACCATCGAAGAAGCACTCGCCGAGACCGACGCCGTTCCGGGCGCAGCGTCGTATCCCGCCAGCGTCAAATAATTTCCATCGCTGCTGACGACGAGACCGCATTCGCCCTTCTTCGTGCCGCCGAGCGTCAGGCGCCGGTTGCTGCCGCTGACCGTGGTTGGCAATGCAAATGTCTGCACGAGCATGCCGTCGCTCGCGTGTCGTTCGAGGAAGACAGAGGCGGCGGCCGTAGTCAGCGTTGCTACCCCGCTGCCGACGCGGCATACCACGACATCCGAGGCGATCGCAGACCCGCTGCAAGCCGCGGCAACCGCCCAAGCCAGCACCCGCCCCTTCACGTCCGCACGATACGACATTCGCTGCCCCCCTGCACCGTCGTTGGCATGCGCATCATACGCTCTACTGCGCTTCGTTCGCGACAGTCAAGCGTTGCATCCGAATTCGTTCGCGTGACGTATCGACGCAGCGCTATTTTCGGCACAATGCCTGATTGCAGCACCCGCCTGCCATCACCATCGAACAACCAACCTCATGAACGTGCAAGCCAACTACGAACAGATCGCGCTCAAGGATTACGCCGAGCGCGCCTACCTCGACTACTCGATGTATGTCGTGCTCGACCGCGCGCTGCCGTTCATCGGCGACGGCCTGAAGCCGGTGCAACGGCGCATTGTATACTCGATGAGCGAGCTCGGCCTGGATGCCGGCGCCAAGCCGAAGAAGTCGGCGCGCACGGTCGGCGACGTCATCGGCAAGTTTCATCCGCACGGCGACAGCGCCTGCTACGAGGCCATGGTGCTGATGGCCCAGCCGTTCTCGTACCGCTATCCGCTGGTCGACGGCCAGGGCAACTTTGGCTCGTCGGACGACCCGAAATCGTTCGCGGCAATGCGCTACACCGAGTCGCGGCTCACGCCGGTCGCCGGATTGCTGCTCGACGAATTGGCCTTCGGGACGGTCGACTGGACGCCGAACTTCGACGGCACTCTGAAAGAGCCTTCGTGGCTGCCTGCACGCGTGCCGCACGTGCTGCTGAACGGCTCGACCGGCATCGCGGTCGGCATGGCTACCGATATCCCGCCGCACAACCTGCGCGAGATCGCGACCGCGTGCATCCGCCTGCTCGACGAACCCGAAGCCAGCGTTGCCGCACTGTGCGAACACGTGCTTGCGCCGGACTATCCGACCGCGGCCGAAATCATCACGCCGAAAAACGAACTGCTGGCGATGTACGCGACCGGCATCGGCTCTGTGCGCGCCCGCGCCGTGTACACGACCGAGCAGGGCAACGTCGTGATCACCGCACTGCCGTATCAAGTGTCACCGGCCAAGATCCTCGAGCAGATCGCGAACCAGATGCGCGCGAAGAAGCTGCCGATGCTCGAAGACCTGCGCGACGAATCCGATCACGAAAATCCGGTGCGCCTGGTGCTGATCCCGCGCAGCAACCGCATC
>Ga0157376_10002710_pt1 | contig 12063 bp, 8 predicted proteins | sample M45metaG_FD_121801 | JGI IMG/M metagenome (GOLD analysis project Ga0157376, IMG submission 121801) | Miscanthus rhizosphere microbial communities from Kellogg Biological Station, Michigan, USA - M4-5 metaG | ecosystem: Host-associated > Plants > Roots > Rhizosphere > Soil | place: USA: Michigan... | reverse complement strand
TCCGATCTATCGGTCCCGACGAGCTCGACCAGTTGTGGGCCTACGTTAGGTCGCGCGCATACGACCGGTAGACTTCGCATTGGAGTTGGACACTTGAAAGCCGCCGAGAAACGGAATTGTCCGAGCAGAGATAGAGATAAAGTGAGCAAACCGGCGTCTCGCCGACAAGGACAAGGCCAGAGACTAAATTCAAACGGGCCGAAGCCCGCCAATTCGGCACTAGTCGCGCGTCTCCAGGAAATTCCCGGAACGGTGGGACTGGATGGTGGCGGACGCAGTCAGCATTGAACCTGTCTCACGTCCAAAATTCCCTGATATGCGGGATTCTGCAGGGAATTTTTGCAATTTGCAGGGATCTGGCCTTGAGGCGCACCGGAAAACACCGCGAGATCAGGCGGTTATGATCGAAATTCCCTACGCCACGAAGCAGGGAATTTTTCGCGGCGGATCAGGAATTTTGGCATGCACGGGCACCTGACTCTCTTCGCTACGCTGAGTTTTTTCGCAGTAATTCGGAGGAGCACGATGCGGCTGTTCTCCTTTAAAGAGATGTGTTTTTTTGGTTGGGTGCAAGTAGCCTACTGATTGCGGCAGTACAATTGGATCCAGTATTTGCGCAGCCGTCGTCGCCGCCGGGAGACACGTCCAAGCCATCGCAAGCCTCTCCGGTGCCGGGACCAACACGCCCAAGTTCTCCTGCTGCCTCATCAGGTGGGCCCTCTAGCCAAGGCGGCATTCAACAATCGACGTCCGTGTCGCAAGAATATTGCCTGGACGGAAATTCGATCGCCTCTACACGTCCGAGGAAAAAACTAAGCCTTTTGAGGTAGTCAAAAACGAACGCTACACTTGAGAGCCCTCGCGGACGGCAAGCCCCTGCAATCACTTGAGGGCCTGCCGCTAGAGCCGTCCGCGTAGACGTTCCGCGATGATGTAGAGCGGCGGAATGATGAAGATGCTGAATACCGAGGCGGCACCGCGCCCGCCAAGCCCTCGCCCGATCGGGTCGAATGGCTGCGGCACACGAGCGCACCCGCAGCACCATCTGACAGAGCAGCGTTTGATTGCCAAACATTAATTCGGCCGTCACCTCACAGTAAGGCCGGCGCCTTCATTTAGCCGGCCAGCACGGCGCCCGCAGTGCCATTAATCAAATGGAGACATTATGATCAGTCCTCGAGACAAACTGGATCGCGCTCGTTCGGCGCGGCGTCTTGTCCTTCTTGCCACCGGCGCGAGCTTCGCTGCCGCCGCACTTCTCCTTGGCCCGGGTTCCGGCCAATCGATGCTCCTGGCGGCGTCGACCGCGAACGCCAAGGAAAGCGCGCCGCAGGCTGGCCGGGGCTGGATCGGCGTGCAGATCCAGCCCGTCACCACCAGTATCGCCGAAAGCCTCGGTATGAAGGCAGACAAAGGCGCGCTGATTGCCGAACCGCTCACGGACGGCCCCGCCGCGAAGGCTGGTATCCTCTCGGGCGATGTCATCACCGCGCTGAACGATCAACCAGTCAACGATATTCGCGACCTTGCCAAGCAGATCGGCGACATGGCTCCGGGTGGCACGGCGAAACTCACGATTTGGCGCAAGGGCGAAGAGAAGACCATTTCGCTGACACTCGGTGAAATGCCGAAGCAGCACGATACGCGCGCAGCCGCGCCCAAGGCCGATGCGGATCGCGTCGACGCGCCGAAGCTCGGTTTGATGCTCGCGTCTGCCGAGCATGTCGCAGGTGCCGGCTCTGAAGGGGTCATCGTGATCAATCTCGATCGCAACGGACTTGCCTTCGAACACGGTTTTAAGATTGGCGACATCATCCTCGATGTTGGAGGGAAGAAGGTCGTTACCCCGGTCGATGTGCGCAATGCCGTCAGGGACGCCCACAAGGATGGCAAACGAGTGGTGTTGATGCGGTTGAAGTCGGACGAGACGACAAAATTCGTCGCCGTTCCGATCGCTCGCGCCTGAACCGAGATGAATTGCGTTCCACCGGATTACCACATCAGCCCGGTCGGAACGCACGCCGGGGACAGGATAAGCAAGAAGACCGTCCCCGGCGCCTTCGAGGTGCCAGGCAAACTTTACGGAAACCTGTCACTACTCGGCTCGATCCCAGGTCCGGACCACTCTGCCGCACGTCGCCGCCCGCCGAGAAGCCTGACAGGCCGAAGAATTGGAACCGATGACTGGGAAAATGCAGGTAAAAAAGGGCTGGCAGCTCGCAGAACAACACGGCCTTTGGTGGGCCTACGAAGGCGACTTGCCTCCGCCCGAAGCCTTTCAGACCCACGGCCGCCCACGCCACGTACCGATACTTGGGCCATACCCGTCCCGCACAATTGCAGAGACGCTGCTGCGGCGGCATCTAGAACGTCGCCGCGATTGAAGCTTAGGCAGTGAGCGTGTTGATCGTTTCAACGCTGTGTACGAGAACAGCGACAGCTATCGCAAATTCGTAATCTCGAGCGCTACGGTTTGAACGCGACGTTCACAGTATGCGCCGAGCGCAGTTACTAGCTAAGATTCAGCTCAGCTACGAGTATTTTCACGACCAACGCACGACCGATCGCGTGATTTTTGACAACATCGACCCACTCGGACTCTCCAGGGTCTTCGATGGACAGTGAGATTGTGCTCTCCCAGCGTGATATGGGCAGCTGTGGCGATCATTGGTTTTGGGTTGGAACTTTTCCGCCAGGTCCGAACATCATCCCCATTCGCATGGACGTAGGTTTGAGATAGCCTCATCATCGAACTCCAACACCGGGGCAGGCCGGATTTCGCTTAGCGGCCAGCGACCCAGCCGGCAACGACAGGCTTTCAACAAGGTAGGTTATCGTGATTGGGCGTCGCGAATTCGTGCTCGGCGCAGCTGCTGCCGGCGTGCTGATGCAACCGCGCTTCGGCTACCCCAACGCATCACAGCCGGCGACCATCGTCACTTTCGACGTCCCAGCGGGCGCGTGCGATTGCCACACGCATATCCATGGCGATCCGGAAAAGTTTCCGTGGTTCGCGGGGCGCACGTATACGCCCGAGGCGGCGCTGCCGGAAGAAATGACCGCGCTGCACAAGGCGCTCAAGATCCAGCGCGTGGTGATCGTGACGCCAAGCGTGTACGGCCCCGATAATTCCGCGACGATCTATGGCATGGCGGCGCGCGGCAAGGACGCACGCGGCGTGGCCGTAATCGACGATAAGACCACCGACGCTGAGTTGGATCGGCTCGGGTCGCTTGGCTTCAAGGGCGTACGCCTCAATCTCTCGACTGCCGGCATCAACGATCCCAGAGTTGCGACCGAGCGCTTCCTCGCCGCCGCCGCGCGCATAAAGAGCCGCAACTGGCATATCCAGCTCAACACGACACTGCCGGTGATCGCCGCGATGAAAGACGCGCTCGCCGCCTCGCCGGTGACGCTGGTGTTCGATCACTTCGGCAATGCAAAAGAGGAGCTTGGGGTGGGCCAGCCCGGCTTCTCCGATCTGGTGAGCCTCGTGAAATCCGGCAAAGCCTATGTCAAGATTTCGGTCACCGCGGGCCCGCGCGAGAACTACAGCTATTTCACGCCGCTCGCCCAGATGCTGATCAGTACCAACGTCGACCGCATGCTGTGGGGCACCAACTGGCCGCACCCTAATTCGGCGGACGGCAGCACCTCAAAGGTGACACCGCTGTGGCAAGTCGACGACGGGCTTGTCTTCAATCTCCTGCCCACCTGGGCGCCGGACGCTGCGGTGCGCAAGAAAATCCTCGTAGACAATCCGGCGAGGCTGTACGAATTCTAATTGCGTGGAGTCCATCATAGGAAATGCGGCTCGCAGCACATCCGGGCTCTGAAACGTGATGTAAAGGCACTCGAGCTCGCAATTAACCTCAAGACCGCTCCCAGATGCCATGTCGCCTTTTGTGAAGGTCGGACGCTACTCCTTACATGGGCCGGACTTCCATCGGCTGGATCGCATCAGCTTAGCCTGGCGCACTCATTCGATAACCTCGTCGGCGCGGGCCAGCAGCGTCGGCGGCACTTCGAGGCCGAGCGCCCTGGCCGCCTTCAGGTTGATCACTAGCTCGTACTTGGTCGGTTGCTGGACCGGGAGGTCGGCCGGCTTTTCGCCCCTGAGGATTCGATCCACGTAGGAAGCCGCGCGCTTGTACAGTTCTACCAGGTCCGCACCATAAGAAGCCAAGCCGCCATCTTCGACGAAGTAGCGGTAGGAGTACATCGCAGGTAGGCGATGCTTGGCGGCCGCCGCGATGATGAGTTTCCGGCGAACAATGGTATTTCGATTCGCGAGCACGATCAGGGCCCGGTTTTGAGCGCGTGCAAATGAACCGATGGAATTCTCGATGTCGGCGGGAGGCTCCGGGACGCCCAATTGTTGCAGCCGTAGCCCTAACGACTGCGCTACGGCGTCCATTGCAAGCCACATGCCGATCTGATCACTCAGCTTAGCGTCCAGGATCACCCCAACCTGTCCCACGTCGGACGCAAGGTCCCTGAGCATTTCCAGCATCTTCCCTGCAATCGAGAATTCGGTTGGGGTGAAGCCGGTCACATTGCGACCCGGACGCGCAAGTGTTTCGACCAATCCGGCACCGACCGGATCGTTAACCTGCGTAAAAACGATGGGTAAGGTGATGGACTCTTGCTGGAGTGCTACCACTGCTGTCGGGCCAGAAGCCAAGACTGCGTCGGGTTTCAGAGCAACGAGTTCGGCCGCGTAAGTCTTGAGGCGGTTAGGTTCCTCGCCTAAAAATCGAAAATCGATGCGAACGTTGCGGCCCTCCATCCACCCAAGCTCCAGCAATCCTTGCTGAAACGCCGCAGTTTGCCGCCGAACTTGCGGATCATCCTCGGTACTTGAGATTAGTACTCCGACCCGCCGCATTCGCTCGGGCTGCTCCTGTGCGACCCCGGCAATCGGCCACGCTACCGCCGCGCCCCCGAGCAGGGCGATGAATTCGCGGCGTTTCATTCTATCACCTCGTCGGCGCGGGCGAGCAGCGAGGGCGGGACGTCGAGATTGAGTGCTTTAGCGGTCTTGAGATTGATGACCAGCTGAAATCTTGTCGGTTGCTCTATCGGCAGGTCGGCTGGTTTTGCGCCATTGAGAACCTTGACGACAAACGCTGCCGCGCGCCGGCTCAGATCAGTGATGTTCGGCCCATAGGAGATGAGCCCGCCGTCCTCCACAAACTCGCGCGCCTCATACATCGTCGGAAGTCGATGCGTCGCCGCGAGTCCGCTGATCTGCCGTCGCGCCGAGTTGAATTGCGCATCGGATAGGACGGTCAGGGCATCGAAACCGCCTTGCGTGACGGCGGAGAACGTCGCCGGAAGCATGTTGAGGTTCGAAACAGGGAATAGGCGAAACTGCAACCCGAGCGAGGAGCCGGCCGGCTGGATGTCATCCCAGAGGAACGGATGCAACGGATTTTCGGCATTGACGAGCACTGCAATCCGCTGAATTCCTGCCACCGCCTCTCTGAAGACTTCCATCCGCTTGCGGGCGAGTTCCGAGCCGGAGAGCGAGACGCCAGTCACGTTGCCGCCGGGACGAGCGAGGCTCGCCGCAAGGCCGAGCCGAAGCGGGTCGGCGGTAGGCGCCATAATAACTGGAATGCTCGTGGTTTGGCGTTTTGCCGCGAGTGCTGGTGGCGTACCGACGACGACGATAGCGTCTGGACTGAGGGACACCAACTCCGCCGCAAGCTCGTCGTATGTCTTAGATTGACCGAGCGCGAACCGGTATTCGATAGCGAGATTTTGACCCTCGACGTAGCCGAGGTCTCGAAGCCCGCCGCGCAGTGCCTCGATGAGGTGGGAGATGGAGGCCGGGGCAAGATAACCGAGACGCGCCATTCTTGCCGTCCGCTGCGCGTGCGCGGCGAGCGGCCACGTTGCGGCCACGCCGCCGAGCACCGATATGAAATCGCGCCGCCTCATGTTGGACCTCCCCCTCCCAGAGTCGGTCTACTGCACGTTCAACCTGCCATAGAGTGGCCAGCGAGTCTTATTGGGCGACCCGAATTGTTCTGAATAAGGGTGGCTACTGCCACCACGTCGTACCCCCCAATTGGGGGGAGCCCAGCACAGTGCGTGTGTCGCTCGGCTGATGTCCGAGTAGGATTGGACCGGTAAGGCTCGAAGTGAGCAAATGTTTTCCGGTTTGCCCCCGAAAAGCAGAACTCCGATCGGCGTGTTAAACTGCTCTCCAACGGTGGCCTGCCAATGATGCGCGGAGAACAGCATGAGACGCGTGATCGGTGTAACCACAGCCCTGATGATGTCTCAAGCCGCAGCAACAGCGGAGCCTCAACAAATTGATCTCGATGTGCCATCGACCACAGTGGCGACGACTGTACAGATCAACGTTAAACCCTCTAAAGGCGCGGTCTTACTCTACACCGGGCCTAGCTACGACAAGCCGATCCGCTTCCCTGGGCCGTCAAGCACGCGGGTGGTGCCGACTTCATCACGGACGGTTCGCATTGAATTGGTCGAGGGGGCAAAGTCATTTCGCGTTAAAATCCTTGGGCGTATTGATGGCCTCGATGGATCGAAAATCGAACCTCCGTCGAGATGATCCTTCGTCGTGTCTGATAAGCGATGGCTGGTCGATGTCCGCTTTGAGACGTCCACAGCATCAGAAGCGGCTGCGAGCAATTGCAGCAAAACGACACTACTACTCGATCACCTCGTCGGCGCGGGCAAGCAGTGCCGGCGGCACATCGAGCCCGAGCGCCTTCGCCGTGGTGAGGTTGATGACGAGGTCAAACTTGGTCGGCGCCTGCACCGGCAGGTCAGCCGGCTTCTCGCCCTTGAGGATGCGATCGACGTAATCGGCCGCGCGCCGGTATTGATCGGCCAGATTCGTCCCGTAGGAGATCAGGCCGCCCCCAGCGACGAATTGCCGACCGGAGGAAATCGCGGGCAATCGGTGACGGGCTGCTAGCGTGACGATCAGATCGCTATGACTCTGCGCCAACGGGCCCGACGTCACGATCACGCCGCCATTCGAGGAACGCGCAAAGGCTGCGATGTCGAGTTCGATTTCGCCGGCGTCGCGCACGTTGATCGGGATCGCTTCCATCCTGAGCGATGGGGCCGCGGACTGGATGGCGCCGAACTGCCCGATCCCGGAGGCTATGGTGTGATCCCGAAGGACCGCCACTCGTGTAACCCCCGGTGCAATCTCTTTTAACAGCTCCGGCCATTTTGCGCTCAAGCTGTATTCGAACTGCATAAAACCGGTGGCGTTGCCGCCTGGCCGCGCCAAGCTGGCGACGAAACCGGCGCCGACCGGGTCAACGACGATCACGAACACGATCGGCACGGCGCGGGTCGCCTGCAGCAATGGCCCCACGGACGAGGTGCCTTGGGCCAGAATGACGTCGGGCGCGAGCGCAGCCAATTCCGCCGCGTGCTTGCGAATCTCGGCGGCATCGGTCGTGGCCCAGCGGGTGTCGATGCGCACGTTGCGGCCGATGGTCCAGCCCGCTTGCTGCAATCCCTGCTGGAATGCCCCCACACGGGTCTGAAATTCCACGTCGCCCGCGGCTCCGGGCAGCAGCACACCGATGCGCCGTACGCGCTCGGGCTGTTGCGCACGCGCGCACACCGGCCAAACCGCCGCACCACCTATAACCGTGATGAACTCTCGCCGCTTCATATGCGGGCAGTCTAACACACTGAAAGCGTGTCGAAGTCCGCTATGGGTCAAAGGCGGAAAGGCCCGCAGCGAGCATATTCCGTCCGGATTACCGCCAAAAGCGGACATCGTTGATGCGTTCTGGGACTTCCGATTTGTGCCAAAATCGGAAGTGACCTATTCGATCGTCTCGTCCGCGCGCGCGAGCCACTCATCAACACCGTATGGCCCTCGGGTCCGCACCGCGGCATTGCGCAGATATGGCTTGGTGAAAACGTTGCACCGGGCAGCGGCCTCGCGGTCGCCGCCAGCGCCGCGCTGGCGGGCGCCGTCGTCGCCCTCGATCCGCAGGCAGTGCAGTCTTGGGGGTGACCCGATCCGCCCGCGGCGAGAGCGTAGAGCGCCGGCGGACATGCGATTGCGTTCGGCGGCACTGATCGTCGCAACACCGATACATCGTCGTCCGGTCCAGCTATGCTTCGCAGTAGTCGAATGCTGCTGGAGGTACATCGTGATGATCACCCGCCGTTGCTTCGCACTGGCTGCAGCGTCTGCGCTTGCGTCGGGCATCACTGCCAAGCGGGCAAACGCCCTGGCTTGGCCTACCCATCCTGTTCGTATCGTCGTGCCGTTCGCGGCTGGAGGGCCGACCGACGTGATCGCCCGCATCGTCGGCGAGCGGCTCTCGAAAAGCTGGGACCAGCAAGTCCTAATCGAGAACCGCCCGGGCGGCGGCACCAACATCGCGAACGAGTTGGTCGCACGTTCGGAGCCCGACGGCCATACGGTGTTGATGGGTGGCTCGTCGCAGGCCGCTACCCGCGGCCTTTATCCCTCGCTCAGCTATGACCCGATTGGCGATTTCGCACCGGTCGCCTTCATCTGCAGCTACTCGTTCTTCATGTTCGTACCGAACTCCTTACCCGTGAAGTCGGTCAGCGAATTCATCGCCTACGGCAAGGCGAACAAGGGCAAGCTCACGCTCGCGTCGCCGGGTACGGGATCTTCGCCACATCTTTGTGGCGAGCTGTTCAAGCACATGGCCGGACTGGACATGATCCACGTGCCTTATCGCGGGGCGGCTCCCGCGATGAATGACCTCATCCCCGGCCGGGTCCATCTTCTGTTCTCCGGCGGAGCCACGCTCGATAACGCCAGATCGGGCCAGGTCCAGGTGCTCGGTTATACGGGTGCCAAACGTTCCGCGATCGCGTCCAACGTGCCGACGATCGCCGAAAGCGGCGTCCCAGGTTTCGATGTCGTGTCATGGTACGGCTTTTTTGTGCCCGCCAAGACCCCGACCGAGATCATCACGAAAATGAACGCCGATACCATTGCCGCGCTCGCTGATCCGAGCGTTCATGGACGCTTAGCGCCGCTCGGTTACGAGAGCCGGCCCGACGCTCCCGAGAGCGTCGGCGCATTTCTCAGGGCGGAAGTCGAAATCTGGAGTCGCGTCATCAAGCAAGCCGGCATCGGTCCGGAGAAATGATCGCGCTGTCTGGATGATCCTCAGCAGTACATGACCGGAAATTTCGAGGATCAAACCAAGCGCACGATGGACGGCATCAAGCAGACGTTCGACGCTGCTGGGGCCAGCTTCAAAGACGTGGTGCACATGTTCGTGTTCCGCGCTCGCCTGCAGATGGGCGACATCGGCCGCGCCTCGTGGGTGATCAACAGGCGAAATGACACGGAGGTTCGAATGATGTTCCACATTCCGGGGCTCACAACCTCTGTGCTGCTGATTGCAATTTTGTCGCTGTCTTCATCCCTCGCCATCGGCGCTGACGACTATCCATCGCGGCCGATCAAGCTCATGGTCGGAGCCTCGCCCGGCGGCACCACCGACACTATGGCGCGGGCGATCGCGCCGCCGCTCGCGTCGTCCCTCGGGCGGCCCGTGCTGGTCGAGAATCGCCCCGGCGCCGGTGGCAACCTTGCGGCGGATGCGGTCGCCAAAGCGGCGCCCGACGGCTACACCCTGCTGGTCAGCTTCACCAGCCATACGATTAACGCGACCCTCTATCCCAAGCTGCCGTTCGATCCGGTGACGGACTTCACGCCGATCAGCATGATCGCGACGGTGCCGAGCCTGCTGGTCGGCAATCCCGCCCTTCCCGCGCAGGACCTTGCTGCGCTGATCGCGCTGGCCAAGGCCAAGCCGGATGCCTTGAGCATTGCCATCGGCGGCATCGGCTCATCGCTGCACCTCGCCGGCGAGCAGCTTAAGCTGATGGCCGACATACGCATCCTAAACGTGCCGTACAAGGGAACCGCGCCGGCGCTCACGGATGTGCTCGGCGGCCAAGTCGACATGATGTTCATCAGCCTCGTGACCGGAACTGCGCAGGTGCGCGCAGGCAAGCTGCGCGCCTACGGCGTCACCAGTGCGCAGCGCCAGCCATCGTTTCCCGACTTGCCTGCGATCGGCGAGATCGTGCAGGGCTTCGAATCGACTGCGTGGTTCGGCGTCTTCGGGCCGGCCAACCTGCCGGCTGACATCACGAACAGGCTCAACGCGGCGATCGTTGCGGCGATGACCAATCCCGGCATGCGCGAGCAGTTGCAGAACGAGGGCGCCATGCCGGTCGGCAACAGCGCGACCGAGTTCGCGGCCTTCGTGCGCGACGACGTCCAACGCTGGGCTCCGATTGTGAAGCAGTCGGGTGCGAGGCCCGATTGAGATACACCGCGACTATCTAATCAAACGGATTTTTGCTGGAGCGTTACGTTGACACCCGCCGTTCGCCATGACGACACGCCAATACGCGCGGCTTGTCTCTGAATGGATCGCCGGAACCGGACTTGATCCTAAGCTTTTCGGACCCATTCCCTCCGGCGGACGAAGGCGACGTTGATCTATCGGCGCACAGGCAATCTTCGGGCCGTCCAGCTCTTGCCCGGCCACACAAAGATCGAGAGCACCGTCCGATATCTGGGCATTGAGGTTGATGACGCGCTCGCGATAGCGGAGCAAGTTGACGCCTGATGTACCTGGGCAGAGCGGACATGCTCTGCCCACCTGTTGTGTGCTGGTTCGTGCCAGGAGCGGACTCTTGTCCGGCAAGAAAAAAAAGATGATGCCCCCTTCCGCCCGCGCGCAAGCCTAATGTAGCGTTTCCTTGGAGCCGCCATCGGGAAGTGCCGAATCCCAATTGTTGCAACGGCGGCAAGATGCCATCGGCAGACCTTCACCCAAGAGGACCGCGTCCATGCCAAAACTTTACGAAGCCCTCGCAGAAGCGTTCCTTGCGGAGGGAGTCGACACGCAGTTCGTCCTGATGGGCGACGGCAATATGCACTGGTCTACCGCCTTTGCCAAACTGCCGGGCGTCCATACCGTCCACGTCAGGCACGAGCACGCCACCGTGGCGGCGGCGACAGCCTACAACGTGGCCACCGGCAAGGTCGCCGTTGCGTCCGTCACGTGCGGCCCTGGCGTGACCCAGTTGATGACGGCGCTGCCGGCCGCGGCTCGCGGCCGCCTGCCGATGGTGGTGTTCGCCGGCGAGGCGCCGATCAACGCCAAATTCTACAATCAGCAGATCGACCAGGCGCCGCTGGTGACGGCGACCGGGGCGCATTACATCGCCGCGCATAGCGTGCCGCGCATGATGGACTACGTGCGCGAGGCCTTCCACATTGCCAAGGACGAGCGGCGGCCGGTGGTGCTGGGAATTCCCTACGACCTGCAGAAGGTCGAGCACATGGCCAACCAGCCCTACGAGACCTCGGCGATGTACCAGCGCAAAGTCGGGCGCATGCACCCCGATCCCGAGGTCGTGGCCGAGGCCGTCGAGCGGCTGGTCGCGGCAAAGCGGCCCATCGTCCTCGGTGGCCGCGGCGTGCTTTGGTCCGGCGCACGGGATGCGGTGATCAAGCTCGCCGATCGCTGCGGCGCCTTGCTCTCCAACACGCTGCCCGCGCGCGGTCTCTTCCACGACCATCCGTTCGGGCTCGGCACCACCGGCAGCTACTTCACGTCGCTGGGCAGGGAGATGTACGAGTCCGCGGACGTCGTGCTCGCGGTTGGCACGAGCCTATCCTACTATGTCGGTGGCGGGCACAACTTCGCAAAGGCCTGCAAGATCCAATTGGATGATGCCCCACGCGGCTTGCGCGATGGGCAGAAGGCCGCCGACATCTACGTCAGATCGGATGCGCTCGTCGGCGTCGAGGCGATCCTTGCCGGCCTCGACAAGAAGTTGGGCGTTGGCAAGCCGACGGCGGCGGCTATACGCACGAAAGAGCTGGCGCATCGCATCGCGACCGAGCCAGCGGACTCGATGCCGTTCGACATCGCGTCCGGGGTGCTGGACCCACGCGAGGCCATCCGAGCTATCGACGCGGTCGTTCCAAAGGACTGGGACATCGTCGTCGGCGGCGGCCATCAGGCCTATTTCAACACC
>Ga0157376_10002707_pt1 | contig 12069 bp, 10 predicted proteins | sample M45metaG_FD_121801 | JGI IMG/M metagenome (GOLD analysis project Ga0157376, IMG submission 121801) | Miscanthus rhizosphere microbial communities from Kellogg Biological Station, Michigan, USA - M4-5 metaG | ecosystem: Host-associated > Plants > Roots > Rhizosphere > Soil | place: USA: Michigan... | reverse complement strand
CGAGTCTCGGGTCCGTTTACAGCGGTGGCAGCCCTGCTGATGGAATCTTCAGCGACAATAATAAGATTGGCTGCGCCGTTGCAGGTGTTCCATCAAGCGTGGATCCCACAGCGAGTTCCGGCCTCTGTCCCGAAACCGCGGGTACGCCCGTGAGTACGCTTTTTGGAAATCCCGCATACGGCACTGGAAGTACGCCGTTCGAACGGTTCGGCGCACTCGGGCGCGGCGCATTCCACGGTCCCAAATTCATCGAAATGGACATGGGCCTGAGCAAATCGTTCAAGCTGACCGAAAATATGAAACTCGATTTTCGGGCGCAGGCGCAAAACCTGACCAACCACCCGAACTTCGATTGCATTGATTCCAACTTAAGTAGTGGCACTTTTGGCCAAGCCCAGTGTCTAACGCCTTTCGGATTGGGTGCTCCAAAATCTCGCGTCATGTCGCTCGGTCTGCGATTGGCGTTCTAGGCTGGCCGGAAAGACGTCGGCTTTTCACCGGCTCCTTGAGAAATTTCAAGGAGCCGGTCTCTTTTTTGCGCATAGCACGTGGCGCGCATTCTTACTCTTCATTGACTTTTGCCGACGCGACCCTTAGAATCAATGTTTGTCTCTACAGGGAAAGGTGTGACTGATTGCAATGAGGACGTACGTAGCCAAGGGTGAGGAAGCCGAAGCATTAAAAGTTGGCGCCAACTGGTTTGTCGTGGATGCTACGGATCAAGTTTTGGGCCGCCTGGCCACCAAAGTGGCGCGCGTTTTGATTGGCAAGGACAAGCCGTCCTTTACGCCTTACCTCGATTCGGGCGATCACGTGGTCGTGATTAACGCCGACAAGATTCGCTTGACCGGCAACAAGATTGACCAGAAGGTTTACTATTCGCATAGCGGCTATCCGGGCGGACTCAAAGAAGTCCCGGCCAAGCGGGTGCGCGAAGCCAAGCCGGAATGGATGATTCGCGAAGCAATTATCGGCATGTTGCCGAAGAATAAGCTGCGTGCTCGCCGGCTGAAGAAATTGCGTGTGTACCGCGATGCCGCGGGATTGTCGCGGCACGTTGGACAGAAACCTCAACCTTTGGCGGTATAATACCTGGGTGGGGTGGGGGCGCCACGGAATGGGAACTAATAGTTCTTATCCTTGGCTAACTCCAGTTTTATCAACAAGTTTCCGCACTTAGTTGTTCCTCTACGAAGGACCTGTCGTTGTAGTCCTTGTCAGGGAATCAGCCGGGCGCGATGTTGAGCAGGTTCCTTTCAGGGTTAACACTCTGGAATGAAAGAGTTTGGCCAGAATCAGGCGCGCGTGTCGGCGTGCCTCCCACTGGCCTGCAGTGTTTCGAGGGTTGTACTTCGAGACCCTGATGGTGACAATGGATCAGGAGGAAAGTTGAGCACTGAATCGCCAGCAACTTCAAAGACTTGGTTCCACGGCACCGGACGCCGCAAAGAATCGGTGGCGCGCGTATTTCTTCGCGCTGGCAGCGGCAAGTTCACCATCAACAAACGCACCGTGGACGTCTATTTCCCAAACTTCGCATGGAAGCATGACGCCATTGAACCGCTGAAGTTCACCAGCCTGACCGATCAGGTGGATGTGGTGATTACCGCTCACGGCGGCGGCGTCGGCGGCCAAGCCGGAGCGGTGCGCATGGGTTTGGCGCGCGCCATTTCGCGCTTCAACCCGGAGCTGCGTCCCGCGCTTCGCAAGAACGGTTTTTTGACCCGCGATTCGCGCATGAAGGAACGCAAGAAGTACGGACAGAAGGGCGCGAGAAAGAGATTCCAGTTCACCAAGCGCTAACCGCGTTTGGTCGAACGGCGCGAGTTTAGGCTCGCGGCGAACTCCGGTGCGGCGGTGCAAGCTGCCGCATCGAGATCATGGCCGGCAAGCCGCCGGCAAGAGGCTGTTCGGTAGGGTAACTGCGCACAAAGATTTTGGCGCAGGAACCCAAACCGCAAGCAGCTACCCAACTAGGAGGGAAAGTGGCAGTAGAAATAACCATGAAAGAGTTGTTGGAGGCCGGAGTTCACTTCGGTCACCAGACGCGGCGCTGGAATCCGAAAATGAAAGAATATATTTTCGGCGAGCGCAACGGGATTCACATTATCGACTTGCAAAAAACTTTGAAGATGTTCCGCGAAGCCAGCCGCTTCGTGAGCGATCTTTCCGGACAAGGAAAATCAGTCTTATTTGTTGGCACTAAGCGCCAGGCCCAGGAAGCGGTCGCCGAAGAATCGAAAAAGTGCGGTGCGTTTTTCGTGAACCATCGCTGGCTGGGTGGCACGCTGACTAACTGGGCGACCCTGCAGAAATCCATCAAGCGGCTGAAGCTGTTGAAGGCCATGACCGAAGATGGACGCATGGTTGAACTTTCGAAAAAAGAACGTGCGCGGCTGGACCGCGAAATGAAGCATCTCTTCCAGAACCTGGAAGGTATTGAGAACATGACTCAGCTTCCCGACGCGATGTTCGTCATTGATTCCAATGCCGAAGAGATCGCGGTGAAGGAAGCGCGCCGCATGGGCGTGCCGGTCGTCTCCGTGGTGGACACCAATTGCGATCCGGACGTGGTGGACTGGATTATTCCGGGCAATGATGACGCGTTGCGCGCCATCCGCTTGTTCACTTCGAAAATTTCGGAATCAGTGGCCGAAGGAAAAGCCGCTTACCAGCAATCACAGGTTGGCGAACACAAGGCCGCGGCGGATCAGGCTTTGGTGGATGGTGTCGAGTACGTGGACACCAGTGCTTACGAACAATACGAAAAGCAGGAAGGCGACTTCGTGGAACCCACCACGGAAGAAGTCGCAGTGCCGGCAGAAGCCACTGTTCCACCGGACGAGACGCCGGCCTGAACGAAAGCCAACGGGTAGGGAAAGCATCAGGCCCGTTCCGAGGCAACTTGGAGCGGGCCATTTTATAAGTATGGTCGCAGAGAATCTACAGCGGGAAAGAGACAAAAAAGGATGAGTACACCGAATACAGCCATGGAGATCCCAGCCAAGCTCGTAAAGGAATTGCGGGACCGCACCAACGCGGGTTTCAACGATTGCCGTGCGGCTTTGATTGAGGCCAGCGGAGATATCGAAAAAGCCATCGCCGTGCTTCGCAAAAAGGGCCAGGCAGCCGCCGCCAAGAAAGCCACGCGCGAAGCGTCGGAAGGATTGGTCGGCAGCTACATCCACGCCGGCGGAAAAATCGGTGTACTGGTGGAAGTCAACTGCGAATCCGACTTCGTAGCGCGAACCGAAGCTTTCCAGAATTTGTGCCATGACATCGCTATGCACGTCGCCGCGCTGGACCCGAAGTATGTCCGTCGCGAGGAAGTGACGCCGGAGATGCTCGAAAAAGAGCGCGAAATTTATAAGGCGCAGGCGCTGGCCACCGGTAAGCCTGAAGCAGTGGTTGAGAAAATCGTAACCGGCAAAATGGAGAAGTTCTACGAAGAGAATTGCCTCTACGAACAGCACTACATCAAGGACGAAGGCACCACCATCGGCGAAATGGTGAATTCCGCCATCGCCAAGCTCGGCGAAAACATCAGCATCCGGCGTTTTGCGCGCTTCAAGGTCGGCGAAATCTCCGGCAGCGCAAGCGCTCCGGACGCGGTTCCGGCTCCCGTAAAAGCTTGAGCGAAAACGAAAAGCAAAAAAAGCGCTCCGATATCAGTCGGAGCGCTTTTTTGTTGTGCAGTCTCAGCCGCAGCGCCGAAATTCATGCGGCTTACGGTGATAGTTCGCACCGAGTTTGTTACAATTCCGTGGATTTACTGTGACCGCTGAACCCTGAGTCCGCGAACTGAACGGAGCGACATGGCCGCAAGAAAGACCGAAAAGAAAAGCTTCAAGAAAAAACGGGCCTACAAAAGAATTTTATTGAAGCTTTCCGGCGAATCGCTGCAAGGTCCGCTGGGCTTGGGTGTGCACGGCGAGACGCTGCAGTCCATCGCGCGCGAATTGAAGGAAGTGCGCGAGCTGGGCGTGGAAATTGCCGTCGTGGTTGGCGGGGGGAATATATTTCGCGGCGCACGGCAAAAGGGATTTGAGATCGAACGCGCCACCGGCGACTACATGGGCATGCTGGCCACGGTGATCAATGCGCTGGCATTGCAGGACGCACTGGAAAAAGTGGGCGTGTTTACGCGCGTATTGAGCGCGATCGAAATGCATCAGGTGTGCGAGCCGTTTATCAGGCGACGCGCGATACGTCATCTGGAAAAGGGGCGCGTAGTGATTTTCGGCGCAGGCACCGGCAACCCATATTTTTCGACGGATACGGCGGCTGCCCTACGCGCGATGGAAATTAAAGCGGACGTAATCTTGAAGGCCACACGGGTGGAAGGGATTTACGATTCCGATCCGGAGAAATTCGCTGATGCAAAATTCATGGCGCAGATTACTTACCGCGATGTGCTGCACCAGGATTTGAAGGTTATGGATTCAACGGCGATTTCGCTGTGCATGGACAATGGAATGCCCATTGTGGTGTTCAACATGAATCAGTTTGGAAATATCAAGCGCGTGGTGATGGGCGAACGCGTGGGCTCAACGGTAAGACCTGCTTAGCACAGTAAGGTAATGCGGGCCGGTGAATTTTTGCGAGGATCAGATGACGACGATTGCCACGACCAAAGAAGCAATAGCTGCTGCCAAGACGCGTATGGAAAAAGCGGTGGACGATTTCCGTAAGGAACTGTCAGGCGTGCGCACCGGCCGCGCAAATGCGGCGCTGCTGGATAGCATACGCGTCGATTTTTACGGAACGCCAACGCCGGTAAATCAATTAGGTACGGTGACGGTGCCGGAGCCGACCATGCTGGTGATTTCGCCGTGGGATCCGGGTGTTGTGGCGGCGATCGACAAAGCGATTCGTGCCAGCGACCTCGGCTTGAATCCGACCAATGACGGAAAAGTAGTGCGAGTGCCAATTCCCACTCCGACCGAAGATCGCCGTAAAGAATTGGTGAAGCACATCCACAAAGTTCTGGAAAATCACCGCACCGCGGTGCGCAACGTGCGGCGGGACATCAAGGAAGCCATCGACAAATTGGAGAAAGACAAAAAGATCAGCCAGGACGAACAGAAGCGTTCGTTGGACGAGCTGGAAAAAGTTTCGCAAGCAGAGACCAAGAAAATCGAAGATTTGAGTGCTGCCAAAGAAAAAGAAGTGATGGAGATCAAGTAATGCGGCGAAATTACCAAGAATGAAAAGCCGATTCCTCGCTTCGCTCGAAATGACAAACTAGTGTCGGGGCGCAGAAGGGTTGCAGAAAAAGACCCCCATGGTGAGGCTTTTCTATTGTTTGGCGGGAGGTTGCAGAACGAAGAGCTGACCCTGGTCGGATTGCACGGCGTGCAGGAAGGTGTTGAGGTCGGTGGCGCGTGTAGCGGAGATTTCGGGCGACAGGAATCGGAGTTTGCGGGTGGCGGTGAGTGTCGCGTTTTGAGATGGATATTCGGCGTTGAACACGGAGTATTTCGAGGAAAAAGTGGCGTAGTCCCGGCGGACCGAAGTTCCAATCGGAGCTTGTGCGGTAGTGCCGTCGGGAAGATGAATGGAGGCTTCTAGATCGATATCGAGAGGTGTGCCGAGGTCGATCTGTTTCTTGCCGGCGGCCATGTTGTCGGAGGAGGGCAGGTCAGGCAATCCCGGCAGAGGGAGTAACACTGGAATCCGTACCGGCTTCTTGGACCAGTCTAGAAATTGCGGCTGCGATATTTCATACTCCACTTGAAATGGCTCAGTGGTGACGTAGGGATCGGACGCGATCACCTTGATGATTTCACCACGGAAGCCATCGGAGATGGCCAGCAATTGCGCGACATCTTTCCATTTCTCCTGGGGCGCTTTGTGAAAGGCCAGCCGCAGCAGTAGTTCGTTGTCACCGCGCAGCAGGTATTTAACGCGCGCGGTCAGAGTGCCGTTTGCGGCGATCACCGAGTCCACCGAGACTTTTTGGGAAGAGGCGTACGGCAGAGTTAAGGGGACATTCTCGAAAAGCTGGATATCGGTTGACGGCGCCAAGAGCAGAGCCGGTTTTCCGCGAAGTGTGGCAGAAATTACTCCAACCGGCGCAATTTCGATTGCTGGATCAAGCCACACGGAAGATTTCTGCAAACGAGAAACCACCAGGACATTGCTAAATGCCGACGGCAGCGCCAAGTCACGCGGTGAGAACGGCGCGGTTGTGGCGAAAACCGGACTGGATGGAATGTGAACAGCCGTAGCCAGCGCGGATAGCAAGACACATTTTTCCACAGGGATTGCGGAGACCGAGCTGAGAATCTCTTCCGCCGGCCGCGTTCGAAAGCCGGTTGCGTCGAGAGGGAGATCCACGGTGTGAACTTTTTTGGAGACGAAGTCATAAATCGCGGAGAGCCGCTCTGACGGAGTGGTCGACGAAGCGGTTAGTTCACTGGCCTTGGCGGCAATCGTTGCGTTGGGCGAAGTCGGAACGCGCATTGCGCGGCCAAGAGCGCTTGAAAAATTCGGCCATCCTTCAAATGTGCTTAGGGCGATGTCAGATTCCGACGACGAAGATGTGGACGACCGATCGGCGGTTTTGGAATCGGGCTGCGCTTTTTGTCCAGCGAGCACCGATTTATTGAGATTCGCTTGAACCCAACGATAGACGACGCGAGCTTCCGTGGAGTTTTCGGACTCTTCGATTGTGTAGGTATATTTCGGTGCCACGTGGAGCTGCACTTTGCGAGAAGCCGGAAGGTCAATTTCGTAATGTTCTTCGGTGACGATTCCGGCGTGATCGAAAGAGTGATCGAGCCAGAAATCCGGAGCGAGGGGGTGGTTGGTGGTGATGGTGATGATGCGATATTCGAGGAGGTCGCCGGGTTCGAGTCCGAGAACGCGGACAGACTTTAGGCGGACGTCCTGATAGGCGGGGGCTTCGACTACCGCGGGGTGGGGATTGTCGGTGATGGCGCTGGGAAGAATATCGGCCACACCACCGCTGGCGTGGGTGATGCGAAGCAGGGGAAGTTCGACGGACTGAAAGCTGCGGTTGAAATCGAAATTGAGATGGGCGAACTGGCGGGCACCGAGTTCATTGTTGATGCGCACGCGGGTGTGAACTTCTTTGCGGCAGTCACCGTTGGCTTCGAAGCGGTATTTGGTTTCGAGCAGTTCGATTTGCGCGGCGTTCTTTTCGGTTTCTGCGGGTTTCGAGGCCGATTGTCTTGGCGCGGAAGCTGATTCTTGTTTCGACGCCGTCGGAGGTGTTTGACCACAGCAGAAGGAAATGGCCAAGAGCGCCACGATCCCCGTACGACTGACCTGGCGGCGGATACAATCTGAGCCGCGAGATGCCTGTGAACGCCAGAAGGAGCCGCCGAAAGTGGTCACGTAAACCTCAACGAAAAGTGTATGCGGGGTAGCCTGGCGGGTAAAGAAGCGGGTTTGCGAGAGTTTCGATAGATTGTTCCACAAATTATCCTGTCAAAGTTCTGACGAAGTGAAACGGATTACGGTGCATCCCGTCTGAAATAATAGGCTTTGTTGTGCTTTTGTAGGATTGTGGTGGGCGGAAAAATCGCGAGGAGAAACCCGGATGCGTAGGTTACTGGCAGGATTTGTGGTGGGCGGGTTGTTGAGTGTGAGCGGTGTAACGCGTGCGGATGACCGTCCGAAGGGTCCGGATGAAGATGGAACCAAGCCGGCGCTGACGCGCATTGCGGGCGAAGGCATCTTGAACTCACGCGCCTACCAGTATTTGACGGAGCTCAGCGACGACGTTGGATCGCGGGTGACCGGTTCGCCCGCGGAGCGCAAATCCGAAGAGTGGGCGGCAGCGAAGATGAAGGCCATGGGCCTGGAGAATGTGCATCTGGAAAAATACACGATCTGGAAGGGCTGGACGCGCGGCACGGCTGAAGCGCAACTGCTTTCGCCAACTCCTCACCGACTCCATGTTGATGCAATGGGTTGGACCGGATCGACGGCAGCGGGCGGAGCGGAAGGCGATGTGGTGACTGTGAATCTCTTCGACATCGACGCCGAGGTGAAAAATGTTTCGCGCCTGAAGGAAAAGATCGTGCTGGTGACGCAGAGCGGTAAGCCGAAAAAGAATTTCATGCTGCTGTTTGCGACCTTTGGCGATTTTCTGAAGGCGGCGCACGATGCTGGGGCGATCGCCGTGATCGGCGGGCAAGGCGGCTCGAAGTCGGCGGGCATGAATCTGACGCACACCGGAATTTTGGGATTCGATACCGACTATGCCATTCCTGTGGTTTCGATGACTGCGGAAGATCAAGGACAACTGGAGCGGTTTATCGCGCGGGGAATTACGCCGCGTATTCGAATCAACGTGCAGAACACGCTGACCACCGGGCCAGCGGAAACGGCAAACGTGGTTGGTGAAATTCGCGGGCGCGAGCATCCCGAAGAGATTCTGGTGGTGGGCGGTCATCTGGATTCGTGGGATTTGGCGCAAGGTACGACCGACAACGGATCTGGCACCGCGACGACGCTCGGAGCCGCGGATGCTATTTTGCGTTCGGGGCAGAAGCCGCGACGAACAATTCGATTTGTATTGTTCACCGGAGAAGAGCAAGGACTAGATGGTTCGTTCGCTTATATGAAACAACACGCCGCGGAGATAGAAAATCACCTCGGTGACTTAATTTTGGATGAAGGACAAGGCCCGGTGACCGATTTGATGCTTGGCGGGCGCGACGATCTAATTCCGGCGTTAGAACCATTTGTGGCATCGCTAGGATTCGTGAAAACGCTCAAAGTAAATGACAAGGTTGAATCTGGGACGGACACGCTGCCTTTTTCTATAGCGGGGTTGCCGGGTATCAACATGAACCAAGACACGGCGGATTATAAGTACACGCATCATTCTGCGGCGGACGCTCTCGAAGCGCAAAAGCCGGAAGTGCTCACGCAAAATACGACGATTATGGCGTTGACGGCGTTTTGGATTGCGGACCGGCCGGAGCGGCTGGCTTCGCCATGGCCTGCGGAGCGAACTGCCAAGATGCTGCGCCAGCAGGGAGAATACGAGGAGTTGAAGGCGTTCAATTTGTGGCCTTACGGGGAGCTGGGGGCGGAGCCGCCAAAGAAACAGTAGTTAAGTTGTTTATTGTCAGTCAGTTGTGATTATAAAGAACTGTGCCTGGTTCAAGGTCAAGGTCACCGCTGTGGTTGCGGCCGTCCCGACCTAGCATCTTCCCCGAGAAGATCCAACCAGGCTGCCGTGGTCTAAAAAGAAGCGGCTGAGCACTGGGAATGCCAAAAATGACGGAGGAGAGAGGTTTTCCTCAGGCCGTGTCGAAAGAGATTTGACACATCATATTTTCTTCTCTATACTCTGTTGTTTGTCAGGGTTTCTTTTACCCAAGCAGTAACACGCCACAGTAGTTGTGTCGTCGTGATGTCAGGGTTTGAAGGCGAAAGTTTTGAAACCCTGATGCAGTTGGAAGGATCTTCACTCCCGGAACATTGCAAGACGGATTGGGAGCGAGGAGCGGCCGGATATGGGACGCCAGTCCCGCAAAGCCGAGTAAGCCTCTCCAAATCGAAGCCAAGAGCGTAGTTCTTCCTCTTGGAGTGCGTGCGGAGTTTCTTGCTGGTCTCCGGATTCGCAGTTCACCTTTCAGCGTAGTGTGCGCTCGCTACGGTTGTCTGCGCGCTTGGCGAGCGGCGTGGAAAATCGTGCGCGCATTTGCGGGTCTGCGGGGTATTTGGGGATTGCTTTCTGCGCCCTGAAATGAACCGAAGGACGCGCCAAAAATTGAGGGAAGACTGTGCCGACATTTTCGCAACTAGTCCGAATGGGACGCGAAGGAATTCGCACCAAGACGAAATCGCCAGCATTGGCGGGCTGTCCGGAAAAGCGCGGTGTGTGCATCCGCGTGTACACCCAGACACCGAAGAAGCCGAACTCTGCGCTGCGCAAAGTGGCTCGCGTGCGTTTGACGAATTCGATTGAAGTGACCACCTACATCCCAGGCATCGGCCACAACTTGCAGGAGCACTCGATCGTGCTGGTGCGCGGCGGCCGTGTGAAGGATCTGCCGGGAGTTCGCTACCACATTGTGCGCGGCACACTGGACGCTGCGGGGGTTGAGAACCGCAAGCAGGGCCGCTCGAAATACGGAGCCAAGCGCCCCAAGGCCGGAGCAGCAAAGTAAGCAGAAATTGGCAAGAGCAATAAAGAAGTAGCAGCGGAAGGAACGGAAAAGTTTAGGAGCAAAACAGCAATGCCACGCAAAGGACTGGTCAGTCGCCGCAAGCAGGAAGTCGATCCGGTTTACGGCAACGACCTGGTTGAAAAGTTTATCTGCTCGATGATGTGGGACGGCAAGAAGAGCACCGCGCAGCGGGTGTTTTACGGCGCGATGGATCAGGTTGCGAAAAAAACCAACGACGACGCCCTGAAGCTTTTCAAGAAAGCCTTGGAAAACGCCAAGCCGCTGCTGGAAGTAAAGACCCGGCGTGTGGGTGGCGCGAACTATCAAGTTCCAGTGGAAGTGAATCCGTTCCGCCGGCAATCGCTGGCGATTCGCTGGATTTTGCAGTATTCGCGGGAACGTGCCGGCAAGACCATGGTGGACAAGCTGGCCGACGAGCTGATCGACGCAGCCAACGCTCGTGGTGGAGCGATCAAGAAGAAGGAAGACGTTCATCGCATGGCCGAAGCAAACAAAGCGTTTGCGCACTATCGTTGGTAAAACAGAGTTGGTATGCATTAGAAGCAGAAATTGAGGTTTGTTGTGGCAGAAGCAGCAGTAATTCGATCGGGAGAAAAGAAAGTTAGTCCAGGGACCATGGCGCGCGTATTCAAACTCGAAGACACCCGCAACATCGGGATTATGGCGCACATTGACGCCGGGAAAACCACGTCAACCGAGCGCATTCTCTTCTACACGGGTGTGACTTACAAAATCGGATCGGTCGATGAAGGTACGGCCACCATGGACTGGATGGAGCACGAGCGCGAGCGCGGAATTACCATTACCTCTGCGGCGACCACTGCTTCGTGGACGCGTTTCGACAAGAAGTATCGCGTCAACATTATCGATACGCCGGGTCACGTGGACTTTACAGTAGAAGTAGAACGTTCACTGCGCGTTTTGGATGGCGCGGTTTGCGTGTTTGACTCCGTGGCCGGCGTGCAGCCGCAATCGGAAACCGTATGGCGCCAAGCTGACAAGTATCGCGTGCCGCGGATTTGCTTTGTCAACAAAATGGACCGCATGGGCGCGGATTTCGATCACGTCGTTCGTACCATCAGGCAACGCCTCGGTGCCCACCCTGTTCCTCTGCAGTTTCCTCTCGGTCGCGAAGATAATTTCATCGGAATCATCGACTTCCTGGAGCAAAAAGTATTGGTTTGGCTAGAAGAGACGCTCGGCGCGAAATACGAAAGTTTTGAAGTAGAAAAGCTTTGGGACAAGGCCTTTGTGGATTCGCGGCCGGATGTGGCTGCGGCGTTGAAGGGTTCGGCGATCGATAAAGCTTTCTACGACGAACACCGCAACAAGGTTGTGGAATACATTGCCGAGCACGACGACGAGGTTTTGGACAAGTATCTTTCCGAGGGCACATTGAGCCTGGAAGAGATGCGCAAGTCGATTCGTAAATCGACCCTGGCATTGAAAATCGTTCCGGTGCTGGCAGGTTCGGCGTTCAAGAATAAGGGCATTCAGCCGTTGCTGGACGCGGTGATCGATTATTTACCTTCGCCGATTGATGTTCCTCCGGTGGAAGGTTCCAATCCGGATACCGATGAAGTGGAACTGCGTCGGGCTTCGGATGATCAACCGTTTTCCGCGCTGGCCTTCAAAATCATGTCCGATCCGTTCGTCGGGCACGTGACCTACATTCGCGTTTATTCCGGCGTGTTGAAGTCCGGAAGCTACGTTTTCAATTCCGGCAAACGCACCCGCGAACGCATCAGCCGCTTGCTGCAAATGCACGCCAACAAGCGCGAAGAGATTGAAGAGATTTATGCCGGGGATATTTGCGCTTGCGTTGGACTGAAGAGTGTCAATACCGGCGACACGCTGTGCGACGAAAACAAGCAAGTGATTCTGGAATCGATTG
>Ga0157376_10002701_pt1 | contig 12082 bp, 10 predicted proteins | sample M45metaG_FD_121801 | JGI IMG/M metagenome (GOLD analysis project Ga0157376, IMG submission 121801) | Miscanthus rhizosphere microbial communities from Kellogg Biological Station, Michigan, USA - M4-5 metaG | ecosystem: Host-associated > Plants > Roots > Rhizosphere > Soil | place: USA: Michigan... | reverse complement strand
GATCTGCTCGACTTGTCACGTCTCGACGAGGATCGGCTCCGGCCCAACCTGCAGCACGTGGACCCCGTGGCGGTTGCGCGACGCGCCGTGAGCCACGCCACGCCCGCAGCAAACCAGCGGCGAATCGAGCTCCGGTGCGAACTCTCGACCTTGCCGATGCCGACCTGTCTCACGGACGCAATGCGGGTAGAACAGATTCTTGGCAATGTGCTCAACAACGCGGTGCGGCACGCCCCCGACGGCAGCGTAGTCATCCTGCGTGTCGGAGCCGCAGGCAACGAGTCGCTTCTCTTCCGGGTGGAGGATGAGGGGCCGGGAGTGAAGGCGGACGACCTCGAGCGCATTTTCGATGTTTATGAAACGGAAGCCGGAGAGGAATCGCGTGGTGTCGGCCTTGGCCTTCCCTTGTCGCGGCGGCTGGCTCGACTGCTGGGAGGGGATCTTTTCGCCGAATCGAGCGTGGCCGGGGGCGGCCACTTCGTCTTGCGGCTGCCCCAGGCCGGTGGAATTGTGAAGTAACCTTCATGACGAGTTCCACGCCGGCTCATGCCGTCCAGCGGAACTTTCCTCCCGGATCCCAATCAAGGTGGAACGCCGTGAAAGTGCTCCTGGTAGAAGATGACCGGAAGGTCGCGGGCTTCATCGAGCAGGGCTTGAAGGAGGAGGGGTATGTGGTGGACATCGCCTCCGACGGTGCTGAGGCGACGATGCTGGCGCACGTCTACCAGTATGACGTGATCCTGCTGGATGTCGTGTTGCCCAAAAAGACCGGCTTCCAGGTCGCGCAGGAACTCCGACGGGAAGGACGCAACACCCCGATCCTCATGCTGACCTCGCGCGACGCGGTCGAGGACATCGTCCGGGGACTCGATGCCGGTGCCGATGATTACCTGTCGAAACCATTCCGGTTCGACGAGCTCCTCGCTCGCATCCGCGCCCTGCTCCGGCGGGGCGGCGCCGAACGGCTCGAGATACTGCGCTACGGACCGATCGCGCTGGACCGGCTGCGGCACCAGGTCACCGCCGAGGACAAGCCGCTCGACCTGACCAACAAGGAATTCCAGCTCCTCGAGCACTTCCTCCTGCACACCGAGGAAGTCGTCCGCCGCACCCAGCTCCTCGAAAAGGTGTGGGACATGCACTTCGATCCTGAGAGCAACGTGGTGGATGTGCATGTCGGCAACCTGCGGCGAAAGCTGCAGTCAAGCTGCGGACGTCAAATGATCCAGACGGTGCGGGGTGTCGGCTTCTCGCTCCGCGAGGACGCGGAGGCCGAGGAGAACTCAAGCCGGAGCGCATGATCCGCCGGGAGGCGTGGATCCCGGCCACCGCCCTGCTCGCGATCCTGCTCGGCCTCGCGTTCCTGCTGGGCGGCCATGCGCACGTCGCCCACCGCGCGTGGATGGCGGGCCTGTTCCTCACCGGCATTCCGGTCGTCCTGCACACTTTCCGCGGCATGTTGCGCGGCAAATTCGCCGCGGACGTCGTTGCCATGCTCGCCATTATCACTGCCGCCCTTCTCGCGACCCCCCTGCCCGGCCTGATTGTCGTCTTGATGCAGACCGGCGGCGAAGCCCTTGAACGCTACGCCGAGGGTCGCGCGTCCGAGGCGGTGCGCGCGCTCGAGGAAGCCGCGCCCCGTCTCGCTCGACGGCTCACCGGCACAACCGAGGAGGAAGTGAGTGTCAGTGCGGTCGGGGCCGGAGACGAGTTGATCGTCCGACCGGGCGAACTGGTTCCCTGCGACGGAGTTGTGGTGAGCGGCCGGTCACACCTCGACACCGCGGCCCTCACCGGGGAGCCAATGCCACGGCTGGCCGAGGTTGGTACTGCCGTCATGAGCGGAATGTCGAACCTGGAAGGTCCGCTGGTCATTCGCGTCACTGCGGTAGCCGCGGAGAGCCAGTACGCCCGCATTGTCCAGCTCGTGCGGCATGCGCAGCAGAGCAAGGCGCCCATGCAGCGCCTGGCCGATCGCTACGCCGTCTGGTTCACTCCACTCACGCTGGCGGTGTGCGCCGTCGCCTGGTTTGCATCGGGCGACTCCAACCGCGTGCTGGCCGTGCTGGTGGTGGCCACCCCCTGCCCCCTCATCCTGGCGGTACCGGTCGCCGTGATCGGCGGCATCAACCGCGCCGCCCGCCGGCAGGTGATCTTCCGTTCGGGCCGCGCCCTGGAAGAGCTTGGCCGCACGACCGTCGCGGTCTTCGACAAGACCGGCACGCTCACACTGGGCCGTCCCGAAGTATCTGCCGTCTGGACGCGTGCGCCGTTCACCACACCTGACGTTCTGCGATTGGCCGGGGCTATCGAGGATACTTCGGGACACCTGCTCGCTCGGCCCGTGGTCTCTGCCGCACGGGCGCTGGTGCCAGCACTCCCCGAGGCGACCGATGTGGTCGAGTCGGCCGGGCGCGGGATCGAAGGGATGGTGGAAGGGCGGCGGGTACTGGTCGGGGCCGCCAGCCTGCTCCGGGACCGCCTGCCCGGCGTCACTGCCGAGATTAACGCGCTGGAGCGCGAGTACCACGATGCCGGCGGCGCAGTGCGCGCCTTTGTCGCGGTCGACGGCGCTCTCGCCGGCGTCATCACATATGCCGATGGGCTGCGACCCGGCATCGAACGGTTCATGAGCGACCTGCGCGAGACCGGCATCCGCCGCACCGTCCTGCTGTCGGGGGACAGTGCCGCCAATACCGATGTCATCGCGCGCCAGCTCGGGGTCGATGAGGCATATGGTGACCTCCTGCCGGAGGACAAGGTGCGCGCCGTCGGCGACCTGGTCCGTGCGGGATTTCGCGTGGTGATGCTTGGGGATGGTACCAATGACGCGCCCGCACTTGGCACCGCGAGCGTCGGTGTGGCGCTCGCCTCCGGAGGGGGCGGCATCACCGCCGAGGCGGCCGATGTCGTCATCCTGGCTGATGATCCGCACCGCCTGCTCGAGGCCATTCATTTCAGCCGGTGGACGGCGCACGTGGCAAGGCAAAGTGTCCTGGCCGGTCTTGGACTCAGTTCAGTTGCCATGTTTCTCGCCGCCGCGGGATTCATCCCTCCTACGGCCGGTGCACTGCTTCAGGAGGGCATTGACGTCGCCGTGATCGTCAATGCCTTGCGCGCGGCCGGATCACGTCGCGACGGCCACCGCCCCAGCCCTTGAACCGGTCGAACCACGATCCGCTCCGCCGTCGGGCCGCCACACGAATAGCGGTACGGACGCCGAGCGCAGGAGCTTGTCGGCCACGCTGCCAAGCAGGAGCCGGGTAGCTCCGCCGTGGCCGTGCGTGGCGAGGGCAATGAGGTCAGCCCCATGGCGCTCGGACCAGGTGGAGAGGGCCGCCACCGGATCGGTCGTCACCTCCACCGCGGTCTCGACGTGCAGGCCGCGAGCACGAAGCCCCTTCGCCAGGTCGTCGAGGTACTGCGCCGCCTGCTGCTCCAGGACGGACGTGACCTCGGTCTGCTCCGGGACGAGCATGACCGCCGGGTATGGCAGGTGCATCGGCGGCAGCACCACCACCGCACGATAGAGGATGAACTCGGCACCGAGCAGCCCGCCGAGCTGTGTCGCCGGTTCGAGTACCGCTTCGGCGAGCGGCGATCCATCGAGAGGCACGACGATGCGGCGCAGGAGCGACGCGGGTGGCGCGCCGCGTGGCGCGTGCGGACGCAGGACCAGCATCGGCACCTCGAGCTGCCGCACCAGCCGGTCTGCAACGCTCCCGATCCAGAAGCGGCTGAATACACCCCGACCATGGGTGGTGAGGACGACAAGTTCGATCCCGCTGGTGCGCGCATAACCCACGAGCGCGTGGGCGACCGGCCCCTCGAGCAGGCGGGTCCGGACAACAATGCCGTGACCGATGAACGGGCGGGCCACGGCCTCCAGGTAGTCTGCTTCCCGCTGCCGGGATGCACGCTCGATCGACTGGTCGAGGAAGACGGGTTCGCCGTACACCGGCACGGCGGCCAGCGAGTCGTGAACCAGCACAAGGTGCAGGACTGCCCCCGAACGCGAACAGATTTCTGCCGCCAGTGGCAGCGCCTGCTCGGCGAAGGATGAGCCGTCGAGTGGCACGAGCAGGGAGCCGTACATACAAGCCTCCAATCACGGGTGAGGCGGGCGATTCGGATCCGCCCGCTTGTACCCTACATTCCTGCCCGTGAAGGATTCCTGAAGCTGGAGGGAAGCGACTGATCGCCTAGCGCGACGGCAACCATCGTGATGCCACCTCGGTCGGAAGTCCATGCCGGTCGACCGTAATGACGGCAAGGCGGAGTCGACCGCCCGGCGTGACGTCGATGCGCATGAACCCGGCCCGTGCAAGCGCGAGCCATGTACCGTCGACCGGGCTCACGAAGTCAGTGTGGCCATAGTACCCCCCGCCACTGATGAGCTGCAGGAGACCGGACGACATCTCGACCACCTGCTGGCTGTGGTCATGGCCCGAGATGTACGCCGCTGGGGGCACATCGCGCAGTGCTGCATCAATCGAGTCGATCAGCCGGCGATATGTGGGGTTGGACATGTCCTGACGCGAAATTCCGGCATTGCGCGCTGCAGGATACGCGGTGCCAATGACCGGAAGGGGCAACCAGAGCCAGGATACCACATGGTGCAGCGGAAAGAAGTAGTCCTTCCAGCTGAAGTAACCCCCATGTTCGCCCCCGCTCACCAGGGGGTGGTGGCCTGCGACGAGCGTCGCCTTGGCATCGGCCCCGGCGAGGAGCGACCGCAACGAATCGAAGACGACGGCGGTGACCGCGCATCCGTTGGCCGGGCCCTCCGGTTTCGGACCTGTCTTGTGAAGCCACCATTCCGTGTCGAGCATGACCACGCGAACGGGCCCGATGTCCATGGCCACCGGGCCCGGGCACCCATTGCCTGGAAGCTGGACGACGCGCCCCTCGCCTTCATCTACGACGATCTTCTCCGCCCGCAGCACGCCGCTCCAGCCGTCCGGGCCCTTCCAGTCGTGGTTTCCCGGAAGGAAGACTCCCCGGGCGCCGGACCCGGCAACAGCCTTGACCTGTGCCGTGAGTCGTCGGCGCGCCTCGGCATAATCGCCGGCCGACGTGTCCGGAACTCCGCCGTAATACACGTTGTCGCCAACGAAGAATGCGACGCTCCGGTCCGGAGCACGCATCAGCGCAGCGCTGAGGGCCTGGAGCACCGGTTCGCCATTCGAATCGGGACGCCCCCCGTCGCCAAGGAAGTAGAGAGAGGCGACGACGCTATCCGCGGGCAGGGCCGGCACCGGCGCCGTCTTCGGAAGGACATTCTGGGAACAACCGGTCAGGAGACCGGTCGTGATACACGCAGCGACGATTGCTCGCACGTTTATCGGCCGAACAACGCGAGGTACTGTCCGTAACCCTCGGCCTCGAGCTTGTCGACCGGTATGAAGCGAAGGGACGCGGAATTCATGCAGAACCTCTGGCCGCTCGGCGCCGGACCATCATCGAATACATGGCCCAGGTGACTGTCCGCGCTGGCGGAGCGCACCTCGGTGCGTGAGGCGAAGAGCTTGTGATCGGCCCGCAGGCGCACGTTGTCCTCTTCCAGCGGCCTCGTGAAGCTCGGCCACCCGGTGCCCGAATCGTACTTGTCCAGTGAGCTGAAGAGGGGTTCCCCGGAGACCACGTCGACGTAGATGCCCGGCGCGTGGTTGTCCCAGTACTCGTTCCGGAACGGTGCTTCCGTTCCTTCGTGCTGAGTGACCTTATACTGTTCTGGTGTGAGCTTGCGCCGGAGCTCGTCGTCGGCCGGCTTCTTGAACGTCATGCGTGCGTCTCCCTTTCATGACGACATGGCGGGCGCACGTCGCCCGCGCCACGCTGAAGGGTAGCAACACCGGCGCAAAGTGGGAGGGACGATGTCGAAGCTGATGGTTTTCATCGGCGCAACGGCAGGTGGGTGGATCGGCTGGTTCGCCGCCGAACGCTTTGGCTTCATGACGGCATTCATCGTGAGCATGGTGGGGACTGGCCTGGGGATCTACGTGGCGCGGCGGTGGTCGTCGAACTATTTCCCCTGAGCGCGAGGTTCAGGGTCGAGAGGCGAGGCTTCCTTTCGACCCTGATCGGAATCCTGCGACTTCAGGCCACGTTCGCGTTCAGCCCGAATGCCGTCGCGCCGTTGCCCGTCAGGCCGCCGACATAGTCGCTGAAGGTCTGCTCGATCAGCAGCGAATTCTTCTTGGCCCGCTTGAACCACCAGATCCCCAGAAAGAAGAGCGGAATTCCGAGCGGCGCCAGGACGATGAGCATCGTCATGAGCACACCGCACACCATGCCCCAGATCCCGAACCACTTTATCGGGCGATAATTGCTGGCGAACTCCTCCTTCGCCGCGAGCAGCACGTCAGGATCCTTCGAACCGGTGGACTTGAGGGCACCCATCACCTGCTCCCGGGTGAGCAGGCTGAACTTCACCTGGCTGGTAATCATCTCGACCTCCCCGCTGGCGGAAAATGGTTCCGGTTGTGGCCACGCGATCACTTCGACTTGAACAACTTCCCAACCGCCTTCACCGCTCCCGCCGTGGCGCTTACCGCATTGGCGGCACTCGAGTCACTCGCACCGGTTGCGGGAGCGGCACCATCATTCGAAGCGTTCGTCGAACCCGCAGCTCCGCCGTTGCCGGCCGACAGGTCCTGGTAGCTCACGGAGTACTCGCGGACCGACCGCACCTGGCGGCTTGGGAGGATCTCCAGTTGCTGGAGCACGAAATCCGCAGTGTAGGTGGTCCCGACCACGGCACGGCCGGGACGGACGACGTAGTCGATGGTGAACGCTCGTGACTGGCCCGGGTTGAGCGTGAACTGGGGGTCGGCCGCACTGGCCGTGACGAGGCCAATGCCCTTCACGCTCTTGGCCGCGTACCGGTTGCCGGCATCATCGACGACGACGCCTGATCCGTTCTGCCAGCCAAGGACCAGGGGCTGAGCGGTCACGTTCGACACCTTCACGTTGAGGTGGACGTAGACGTAGTACGTCACCTTGCTCGTGGTCACCTGCGTCACCTCGGCGATGAACGGGCCGGCGCCGTAACACCGGGGCTTCCCGGCGCAGGCATCAGGCACCTCCGCCGGCACCGCCGCAACCGAGCCACCCGTCGTACCTGCGCCGGCTCCGGCGGAAGGAGCAACCGGGCCGCTCGCCGGTGGCGCCGATGCGAACGATGCGCCGGCGGCGAAGCCATCGAGCTTGAGGGCGTACTCCTTGCCCAACTGGTATTGGTTGGCCTCGAGTGCATCGATCTGCCGCACTGCCAGCTCGACACCGTAGGTCGTGCCGAAGATCTGGCCGCGTTGCGGGGTCCACTGGAATTCCAGGCGCGCGTCGCTGGCCTCGCCGGGCTGGAGCGTGAACTTGGAGTCGAAGGTGTTGTTGTTGATCTCGCCGATGCCGCGAATCGCCCCCTGGCCATTCACCGTGTAGCGATTGCCCCGGTCATCGGTGACAATCCCCGAGCCCTGCACATAGCCGAGGATGAGCGGCGCGGCCGTGCGGTTCTGGAAGCGCATGGTCACCGTGACCACCTTGGTCGCGCCCGACGCGCTGGCACGGAAGTCGGTCACGGTTGCCGCAAACGGAGTGACCTCGACGCAGTGCGGGTTACCGGCACAGATGGACGGGCCGGCCGGCGCCGCCGGTCTGGTGGACGCCAGCTTCGCGGGCACCGCCCCAGCGCCCGCACCTTGCTGTCCGGCGCACTTCTTCAGCGTCACCTTGTTGAGGGGGAAGCGCTTCGCAAGGCTCAGCTGATTGATGCGGGCATTGTACGCCGCCGCCTGGGAGTTGCCACCCGGCAGCACCGGGGCAAAGTCCGCCTGTGCGACACCCTTTTTCTCCCCGACATTGAACGTCATGGTCACCGGCTGCTGGCCATCGAACTCGGTGATCAGCACCGCCATGATCCCGGTGTAATCGGGGGCGAAATAGCCAGGCCCTGCCATTTCGATCCCGCCGATCTCCTGCTTGTCGGCACCATTGACCAGTGTCACTACGTTGGCGCCCACGACTACGCGTGTCGCTGACTCGCAGGACCCCTTGGCCGGCACCCAGGTCCCCTGGTATTCGACGGGCACCTGCGCGACACCGGCCGCAGGGGCCGCGCCGAGCAGGGCCAGGAGCACGACGGGGCCGCGCACCAGTCGCGGTGCAGCGGGATGCATCGAAGCCGAGTATGTCATGTTGCCTCCTGATTGCGCCGTGGCGGGCCGGCGACCGGGCGGGTCGCCCTCATTGCGTGGAACCCTGCCTGAAACCGTCATTTGCCGGGGCAAGGTTGCGCGAGCCGCCTGGGATGCCATACTAGGTTGGACCACGGTGCCCGGCGGCTCGAGACAGGGAGGTCCGCCGAGCATTGCGCAGCCTTCGCAGGAATACCGTCATGAGCAGGCGAGATGGACTGGAGCGCGCATCCTTCGCGGGTGACGGCATTGCCGCGTCCGCTGATTCGCGCGCCCTCGACCACCTGTTCAGCGTCACCTATGAGGAGCTTCGCCGCCTCGCGGCGAGCGTGAGCCGGGGAGACCCTGGCGCAACGCTGAGCCCTACGGCCCTGGTGAATGAGGCCTGGCTCAAGCTCGCCGGCAGCCCGCATCTCGCTGATACCTCGCCGCTCCACTTCAAGCGGATTGCTGCCCGCGCCATGCGACAGGTCCTCATCGAAGCGGCGCGGCGACGGCACGCTGACAAGCGGGGTGCCGGTGCCATGGTGGTCACTTTCGACGAATCGATCGCCGATCCCGCCGGACGAAGTGACCTGCTCGAACTCGATGCAGCGCTCGAGGAGCTCGCACGACTGAGCCCGCGCCAGGCCATGCTGGTGGAGAGCCGCTTCTTTGGCGGCCTCGATGTGGCTGAAGCGGCAGCGGTACTCGGGGTGTCGGAGGCGACGGCGTTGCGCGACTGGCGCGCCGCGAAGGCATGGCTGGCGCGAGAGCTGCGCGCCGGGCACGCCGGAGGGAAGGCGCCATCGACGCAATAAGGTGGGAGCGGGTCCAGCAGTTGTTTCACGCTGCGGCCGGGCGGCCCGCCGCAGAGCGCCTGGCATACCTGACTTCCGCTTGTGCCGATGACCCGGCGCTGGTTCCCGAGGTGCAGAGCCTCCTCGAGGCCGACGCCGAGGGCAATGCCCTGCTCGACGGGGGCCTGGCCCGCGCGGCCAGCGACCTCCTCGACGGGGGGGTCCCCGTCGCGCTTCGCAGCATGCAGTTCGGGCCCTACCGGATCATCGATGTCCTCGGCGAAGGCGGCATGGGCGTGGTGTACCGCGCGGTGCGCGATGACCTCGGCAGCGTGGCCGCGCTCAAGATCCTGCGTGACGCGTGGCTCTCACCGGCCCGCCGGGAACGGTTCGCCAGCGAGCAGCGCACCCTGGCGCAACTCAACCACCCTTCCATCGCACACCTCTATGACGCCAACTCCCTTCCTGACGGTACGCCATGGTTCGTCATGGAATACGTGGAGGGCTCGCCACTCACCGAATACTGCCGGGCGCACGCGTCGTCGCTGGCAGAGCGGATCCGCCTGTTCCGGGCGGTCTGCGAGGCGGTGCTGCACGCGCATACTCACGCCATCATACATCGCGACCTGAAGCCGTCGAATATCCTGGTGAAGGAGGACGGCTCGGTGAAGCTGCTCGACTTCGGGATTGCCAAGCACCTCGAGGCAGTCGAGTCGCCTGCGGACCGGACCCGCACCGGCCTGCGGCTCATGACCCCGGCCTACGCCGCGCCTGAACAGATGCGCGGGGACCGCGTGGGGCTTCACACCGATGTGTACTCGCTCGGCATCATCCTCTATGAGCTGCTGACCGGCCGCCTTCCGTTCGACCTGTCTCATCGGACGCCGGACGAGGCGGGAATGGTCATCGCCGACTACGAACCGGTGAAGCCGTCCGCGGTGGCGCGCGCCACCGCGAGCCACGTGGGCGCGCCCGCCCCGGCGACGAGCCGGGTGTCCTGGGCTGACCTCGACGTGCTTTGCCTCACGGCCATGCACAAGGATCCCGAGCGCCGGTACCGCACGGTGGAAGCGCTCATCAGGGATATCGATCACTACCTGGGCGGCGAGCCCCTCGAGGCCCGCCCGGACAGCATGAGTTACCGGCTCAACAAGTTCGTTCGCCGGAACACGCGCGGCGTCGTCGCCGCGGCGCTGGCTTTGGTGGCGCTCGTCGGCATCGTCGTTTTCTACACGGTGCGCGTCGCAACGGCGCGCAACGCAGCCGTGGCCGAGGCAGCGCGCGCGCAGCGGATCCAGGGGTTCATGCTCAGCCTGTTCCAGGGGGGCGACGAGGAGGCAGGCCCCGCCGAAAGCCTTCGGGTGGTTACGCTGGTGGACCGCGGCGTCCAGGAGGCGGGCAGTCTCGTCGGGGAACCAGGCGTTCAGGCCGAGTTGCTCGCGACGCTGGGCGGCATCTACCAGCAGCTCGGCAACCTCGATCGCGCCGATTCCCTCCTCAGCGCCGCGCGCGAGCGACGTGCGGCGCTGAATGGTTCCGATCATCCTGAGGTGGCCGAGAGTGACGTGGCACTCGGACTTCTCCGGTCCGATCAGGCGCGATTCGACGATGCCGAACAGCTGGTCCGACTCGGGCTGGCGCGGAGCCGGAAGGAGCTGTCGCCCGATCATCCAGTCGTGGCGAAGGCGACGGCGGCACTGGGACATGTGCTGGTCGAGCGTGGTGCATACGACTCCGCCGTGCCGATTCTTGAGGAGGCGGTGCGGATCTATTCCGCTCCAGGCGACGTCACCCCGGCCCTCTCCAACAGCCTCTACGAACTGGCGAACACCCATTTCTATCTGGGGCACTGGACGATCGCCGACTCGCTGACGCGCCGCGTGCTTGCGATGAGCCGGGCACTGCATGGAGACAGGCATCCCTCGGTCGCTGAGGACCTCATCAACCTTGGGGCAATCCAGTTCGAGGCGGGCCACTACAGCGAGGCGGAACGTTACTATCGCGAAGCGCTGGCGATCAACGCGGGATGGTATGGACAGGACAGCCACGTCACGGCGTCGACCCTGACGATGCTGGGTCGGGCCATGGTGCGGGAAGAGAAGTACGACGAGGCGATCAGGACGCTGCAGCAGGCGCTCGTCATCCAGGAGCGGGTCTTTGGCCCCGTGCACCCGCGCGTGGCCTCGGCCGTAAACGAGCTCGGCACGGTATCCCTGCTGCAGGGCAAGCTGGATGATGCCGAAGCGGCGTTCCGCCGGATGGCGGACATCTATGCGAAAGTGTACCCCGGCGGGCACTACCTGACGGGCACGGCGCTGTCCAACCTGGCGAGCGTCTACATGGCAAGAAAGGAACCGGCCAGGGCAGAGCCGCTCTATCGGCAGGCCATTGTCATCTACTCGACCGCCCAGTCGCCGGAACACCTCAACACCGGGATCGCGAGGATCAAGCTGGGCCGGTCCCTGTTGCGCCAGCGCCGCTTCGCCGAAGCGGCACAGGAGAGCTTCGCGGGCTACGAGATCGTTTCGAAGCAGTCCGACCCGGCGGTGGGCTTCCTGAAGAATGCCCGCAAGGACCTCGTTGCCGCTTATGACTCGCTCGGACAACCCGACAAGGCGGCGCGCTTCAGGGCAGAACTGGCCGATACCCTGCCCAAGGCCGCGACCGCAGTGAGCCAGAAGTAACGGGTCCAGAAATACCGATGGCTGGCTTCGGCTCGCCAGGTCTGCTGCTTCCGGCGTGAGGGAACCGATCGCGGGGTGGTGACGTATCTTCCGGTACGCTCAAAGGATTACCGAATGGCGGAGTCACCATACCCGCGCGTGCGGCGACACAACGGCCTCGTGCGTCTCACGCACTGGCTCAATGCGATCGTCCTTACGGGGATGATCGCGAGCGGCCTGCAGATCTACGTGGCCTTCCGCCACTTCGGCACGACGGCGAACCGGCTTCCGGTACCCAATCCATTCGACGGCTATGTCTTTCCCGAGGCGGTCCGACTTGGGGGCTGGCTCGCGGGCGGACTCAACTGGCACTTCGCGCTCGCCTGGCCCCTCGTCATTACCGGACTCACGTACATCGGGTTCCTCGCCATCACAGGGCAGT
>Ga0157376_10002698_pt1 | contig 12084 bp, 10 predicted proteins | sample M45metaG_FD_121801 | JGI IMG/M metagenome (GOLD analysis project Ga0157376, IMG submission 121801) | Miscanthus rhizosphere microbial communities from Kellogg Biological Station, Michigan, USA - M4-5 metaG | ecosystem: Host-associated > Plants > Roots > Rhizosphere > Soil | place: USA: Michigan... | reverse complement strand
CGTGCGCGATACCGCTGATGCCAACGTGCGTCGATGGCCGCGCCCACAGCCACACGCCGAGTCCGGACGCGATCCAGATCAGCGGCAGCGCGTAGCGTGTCGCGCGCGGGTACGCGTACAGCGTCAGCGCCGACAGCAAGCCGAGCGGCAGCGTGTTCGACATCAGATGCTCGAACGACGCGTGCGCGAACGGTGCTGTCAGAATCCCGACCAGGCCGCCGAGTTCGCGCGGACGGATGCCGAGGTCGTCGATGTTCCAGCCGAGCGCCCAGGCGCCGAGCCATGCGAGCCAGATCCCGGCGACGAGGCCTGCCGCGCCGAGCAGCGCATAGCGGATGCGCGTTCGATCGCGGTTTACCGCGGCGTCGCTAGGTTCCGGGGTGTGTGGGGCGATATCCATCGTCAGCATTTTGGGGCCATCCGCCCTCGCGCAAGGTGCGTGAAGAAAAAAAGACTGAACCACGGAGAACACGGAGAAAAGCGGAAGTGGAACAACGGACTGGAATTTGATGAACGGCTGCCCTGCAGCCAACGATCCGGATTGACATCTGCCGCGCCGCGCCACGATCAGAGCGAGAAACGGCCTTGTTTCCCGGACTTTTCTTTCTCCGTGTTCTCCGTGGTTCAAGCTTTACTGCCTTATCATGGGCGTATGAAGAGCCAAGACGCCAGCACGAACCCCGTAGTGCGCCTGAAGATCGAGCGGCGCTCGAATCATCCGTGGATTTTCCAGAAGATGGTCGACAAGCCCGAGCCGCGGCCGAAACCCGGCAGCGTCGTCGACATCATCGATCGCGACGGGACCTTCGCGGGCCGCGGTTTCTACAACGGCCATTCGCGCATCGCGCTACGCGTGCTGACGGCCGATCCGGACGAGGACGTCGACGAGGCGTTCTTCGCGCGCAAGATCGCGCAGGCGGTAAGTTTGCGGCGCGAGACGCTGAAGCTCGATGCCATTACCGATGCCTATCGCGTGGTGCATTCCGAGGGCGACGGTCTGTCCGGCCTCGTCGTCGACCGTTTCGCCGATACGCTCGTCATCGAATTCTTTTCGGCCGGAATGGTCAAGCAGCGCGACGTGATCAAACGCTGCCTGCTCGAGCATTTCCCCGATGCGCAGACCTACGTGTTCGCCGAGGATCATGTGCAGAAGCAGGAGAGCTTCGACCTGGCGCATCCGTCGACGCCGAAGCCGACCGTCATCCACGAACACGGCGTGAAATTCCACGCCGCGCCGGGCAGCAAGCACAAGACCGGGTTCTTCCTCGACCAGCGCGACAACCGCAGGACGCTCGCCGACTTCTGCGCCGGCGCACGCGTGCTCGACCTGTGCTGCAACTCCGGCGGCTTCGGCATCTATGCCAAGACGCTCGGTGGTGCGGGCGAAGTGGTCGGCGTCGATCTCGACGAAGACATTCTGCAGATCGCCGAGCAGAACGCGCGCCTGAACAAGGTCAAGGTACGTTTCATCCAGGCCGACATCTTTGCCTGGCTGCGCGATGTCGCGGTCAACAACCGCAATGCCGAAGACAAGCGCTTCGATGTCGTGATCCTCGATCCGGCCAAGATGACACGCGACCGCGAGCAAGTGATCCCGGCGCTGAAGAAATACCTCGACATGAACAAGCTCGCGCTCGCGGCAGTTAAGCCTGGCGGAATCCTTTTGAGCTGCTCATGCACCGGCCTGGTCAGCGAAGAGCAGTTCCTCGACATGCTGCGCCGCGCCGCGTTCTACGCGAACCGAACGATCCAGGTGATCAAGGTCACCGGTGCCGGCTCTGACCATCCGTGGCTGGCGCACGTCCCGGAATCGCGCTACCTCAAGGCCGCGTTCTGCCGCGTGGAATGACGCCTCTCTTCGCGCGTCAGCGCGCGGCAAGCCAAAGCCCTCCCCTTCAAGGGGAGGGTTGGGTGGGGATGGTGTTAGACCCGACAACCAGTCTTTCGAAGCAGCAGCTGTTATTTCGGTGCAACTGCGGGAATTCGATCGGCAAGCACCATCACCGCTGACTGGTCATTGCTACCGCGTCGATACTTCACCTCGACGCGCGTATCCACGGGCGATTCCCGCAACAACTGCCGCCAGTGCGCCAGCGAGCGCTTCGCCACCGCTTCGCCACCGATAGCGACAACACGATCATCGACGCGCAAGCCAGCGCGCGCCGCAGCGCTGTCCGGCACGACGTCGGTGATCCGCAACACCTCGCCGTCCCCGAGCAGCCACAAGCCGCTGCGATCGAACGCATCGGGCTTGGCGAAGTCGCCGTTCGGCGCCAGGTACATCTCGCGCTTGTCGTAATCGAATGCGACCGTGAAGCGGCGCAAGACGCCGCTGCCGAGATTCCCTGAAATGTCCGGATTCGCGAATGCGCCCTTGTCGCCGGTGAACAGTTCGCCGGCAATGCCGACGATGCGCTGGTCGCCGATCTGCAGCGTCGGCAGCCGCGCCATGCGGCCACGCACGGCGCCGCCGATGCCCCAGCCGGTGACGCTTTCCGGCGCCGCGTGATATGTCGCGGCGAGATTGTTCGCCTGCACGAACGGCGAGTGCAACGTCAGCGATGAGCGCGACCCGGTGTCGATCGTGATGCGCGCTGGCAGCCCGCCGAGCGTCGCCGTCACGATCGGCACATGGTCGTCGAGATCGAATGGAATCGCGCTGGCGCCCGGCGGCGGCGTGAACTTTCCCGCGTCGGCCAGCCTGAATTCGCGCCGCGCGTAGTCGATCGTCGTGCCGAAGCGGCGGAACAGTTCGTAGCCGACCACGCCATCGAGCGATACGCCTTCGACGTCCGGCAATTGACCCAGATCGACGATGTAGAACACCGGACGGTCCATGCGCGCCGCGCCGACTCGAAGTTCGTCGATGTTCGCGAACGCGAAGTCGGTGCGCTCTTCGCCGTTGCCCGCCGCCGAACCCTTGCCGGCGCCGCTCACGCCGAATTTCGCCGCCGCCGCCGGCGTGAGAATATTCGCACCGGCTGTGTCGACGATCAGGCGCGCCGGTTTTCCGTTGATCGTCGCGTCGACAAAGATGTGGTTGTTGATCAGTTCGAATGGAATCCGCGCAATGCCGTCAGTTGCATCGATATGCGCCGTCGCCGCCATCGTCGGCATCGCGAAGTCGGCATCGACAACGGCCACGTCGAGCGCGATCTTGTCGAAGCGCACCTCGCTGCGTCGGCGCGGATCGGTGCGGCCGGCGGCGTCGGTCTTGTCGGTGACGACATGGAATGGCATCCGCAGACCGTGCACGTCGCGATAGTCGTCGAATGTCGTCGTCGCCGTGTCCTGGCCTTCGCGCTGCACGACGCGCGCGAGCAGTCCATCGTCCGCCGCTAACCACAGGACGACCGGTTCGCCGTCCTTGGGTCTGGCCTCGACGACGTGATAGCGCCGGCCATCGACTTCGCGCGACTCGACCGCCGCGTAAGTCGCCGCGATGCGCTGCGGAAACCAGTAGGCGCGCGCATCGAGCCAAGCCTGGCTGCGCGCGCGCCGCAGCGCTTCGGGCGCATCGAGCGCCGCGACTTCGCCGCCGGGATCCTTGCCCCAGGCCAGCTTGCCGTCGTAGCCGTCGGCGCCATCGACCGGGCCGAGCTTGTAGCTGTCCGCCGAGCGCCCGTTCGTCAGATCGACCGTCGCATGGTATTCGCCGCTCAGACCGCCGGCGGCGAGTGTCCCGTCGCCGCGCCAGCTGCGCGCCGTGTTCCAGGAGTCGCCGCCGCTCACCGCTTTCGCCCGCGCCAGCACGCTGCCGGCGTCTTCGGCCGGCGCTGCCTCCACGAAGCCGCAACACATCAGGAAAGCCAGCAAGCCGCGCAACATGAATACACCTCGTTTGGTTCCGGCAGGAGCGTGACAGACCGCCCGATGTGTTGAATAATAGCTACATATTTCAACACAGGCAACCCAACCGATGGCACATCCACGCAAACAACCGGGCGACATCGAGGATCAGGCCGCGCTGTCGGCCCTGATCTCGACCGTTCGCCAGGAGATCGTCGATACGATCGAGGCGATCGGCGGAGATGCCGCCGTCGCCGACATTGCGGCCCAGCTCGGTCGTCCGGCCGATGGCTTCTACTACCACCTGCGCCGGCTCGTCGACTCCGGCGTGCTGCGCGAGGGGGAAGACTGTGGCGATGGCCGCGGCCGCCGCTACAGCACGGTCGCGCAACGCGGCAAGCGTGTGCACCTGAAGTACGGGCGCGGTACACGCTCCAATAGCGGCACCGTGGCGCAGGTTGTCGCTGGCATGCTGCGCACTGCCGAGCGCGATTTCGCCAAGGCATTGCGCAGCGGCACGGCCAGCGGCGCCGGAGAGCTGCGCGATCTGTGGGCGTCGCGATTGAAAGGCTGGGTGAACGATGCTGAATTGCGCGAGATCAACCGGATGCTGGTGCGCCTCGGCGAACTGCTGCAGCAGCCGCGCGATCAGCGCCGCAACCGCCTCGTCACGCTGGCCTGGATGCTCGCGCCGATCGACGGCAAACCGTTGCGCCGCGCCGTGCCGCGCGCCGGCGCGCGCAAGCCTCGACCGGTCGCAGACTGATCGCGTTCGCCCCGGCCCACCGGCTACACTACGGCTTGGCGTCGCGTGGTCTGCGCGCAGGAGATACATCGATGAAGCGCAGCAAAGACGCACCGCCCGCTGTAAGCCAGCCGCAGGCCGAAGAGGCCGTACGCACACTGCTGCGCTGGGCCGGCGAGGACCCGGCGCGCGAGGGCCTGCTCGACACGCCCAAGCGCGTCGTCGAAGCCTATCGCGACTGGTTCTCCGGTTACGGGGTCGACCCTACCGAGTACCTGCGCCGCACGTTCGAGGAAGTCGCCGGCTACGACGAGATGATCGTGCTGCGCGACATCGAATTCGAATCGTTCTGCGAGCACCACATGGCGCCGATCATCGGCCGCGCGCATGTCGGCTACCTGCCGACTGACAAGGTCGTCGGCATCAGCAAGCTGGCGCGCGTCGTCGATGCCTATGCGCGCCGCTTCCAGGTGCAGGAGAAGCTTACAGCGCAGATCGCGCATTGCATCGACATGGTGCTCAAGCCGCGCGGCGTCGGCGTCGTCGTCGACGCCACGCACCAATGCATGACGACGCGCGGCGTGCACAAGCGCGGCGTGTCGATGATCTCGAGCCAGATGCTCGGCACGTTCCGCAAGGACGCACGCACGCGCGCGGAGTTCCTGCGCTTCGTTGACATCCATGCTGGACGCAACGGCAGCTGAGCATCGCCAAGGACAGGAAACCCATTGTGGAAAATGCAACTACGCCCAATCCGCCGCGCCGTGCCGCGCTCGTCTTCATCTTTATCACGGTCCTGATCGACATCCTCGCCTTCGGCCTGATCATCCCGGTGCTGCCGCACCTGATTCAGCATTTCCTCGAAGGCGATGTCTCGCAAGCGGCGATCTGGTACGGCTGGTTCTCGACGGCGTACATGACGATGCAGTTTTTCTTCACACCCGTGCAGGGCGCGTTGTCGGACTGGCTCGGGCGCCGGCCGGTGATCCTGGCATCGAACCTCGGCCTGGGATTGGATTTCATTTTGATGGCGACGGTCAACACGCTGCCGCTGCTGTTCATCGGCCGCATCATCTCCGGCATCACGGCGGCGAGCTTCAGCACGGCCAATGCCTACGTCGCCGACGTGACTCCGCCGGAAAAGCGCGCGCAGGCGTTCGGCATGATCGGCATGGCCTTCGGCATCGGCTTCGTCGTCGCGCCGGCGATCGGTGGCTTCCTCGGTGAGATCAACGTGCGCCTGCCGTTCTGGGCCGCGGTCGTCATGTGTCTGACGAATTTCGTCTATGGCCTGTTCGTGCTGCCCGAGTCGCTGCCGAAGGAAAAACGCACGGCGCATTTCGACTGGGCGCACGCCAATCCGTTCGGCGCGCTGAAACTGCTGCGCCGCTATCCGCAGGTGCTCGGCCTGATCGGCGTGCTGTTCCTGATGGCCCTCGCGCACATGGTCTATCCGACCACGTTCGTGCTGTACGCCGACTACCGCTTCGGCTGGGGTCCGCAGATGGTCGGCTACACGCTCGCCGGCGTCGGCGTGCTCGCCGCGATCGTGCAGGGCGGATTGATCAAGAAGATCGTCGGCGCGCTCGGCGAACGCCGTGCGTTGTTGTTCGGACTGGCCTGCGGCACGCTTGGCTTTGCGTTTTACGGGCTTGCGCCGAATGGCTACTGGTTCTGGGCCGTCATGCCGATCGCCGCGCTCTGGGGCGTCGCCGGTCCGGCCGCGCAGGCGATCATGACGCATCATGTCGACCCGCGCGAACAAGGGCGCTTGCAGGGCGCGGTCGCGAGCCTGTCGGCAATCGCCGGCATCATCGCGCCGACCTTGTTCACGCGCACATTCGCCGCGGTCACTCAGGCGAACATGCATGGCGCCTGGGCCGGCATCACGTTCGGACTTGCGTCGGTGATGGTTGGCGGTGGACTCGTGCTGGCCTGGTACACGGTCTCGCATCTGCCGCCGGTCGTCGAGACGGCAACACAACCGCCGGAAGCGATCGTGACGTCCAAGATCCTGGCCGGCAGCGCTGACCTCGAACCGCCGTTCAATGAGAACGAAACGCGTGTCTGAATCGGTGCGCGCGGAATCCAATTCGTCGTGAAAAGTTGTGAATGCGGCATAGTGGCTCCAGCAGTCGTCTTGCTCGCCGTCGCAGCATGCGCTCCAGTGCAGCCGGTCAGCCCAGTCGAAAGTCGTACGGGACAGGTATCGGGAAAGGCCCTGGAGGCGCCGCCTTCAGAGCGTTACGAGGCGCAACCAGGTGTTCACTACGATCTGCCAGTGCCCTTGCCGGACAACCCGGCGCCAGGCTATCCATCGACAATGCTGGCGCACCACATTCCCATGACGACGGTCCACGTTCGCCTGATGGTCAATGAGGATGGTCACGTCTACCAGGTTCAAGCCCTTGATCAAGTTGCGGAGACCGAGCGGCCTTATTTGATCGCGGTGGAAGCTGCAGTGTTGAACTGGCATTTCTTTCCTCTCGTGAAGGTAACCGACGGGCCGGGTAATACCGTCGTGACGGTTGGCGAAACTTCAACCAACTACGCTGGCCGGGCGGCCAAACTCCCGTTCCACCAGGACTATGCTTTTTCGTTCGAGCAGGTGAATGGGAAAGGAATTGTCAGGCCGGTACCGTAGGCCATCGCAGACCTTGAACAAGGATGAGAACGATGATTCGTTTAGTCGCGTTCGTGCTGTTCTTCGTCGCCGCGAACGCTGCGGGGCAACCTTCCATTCCGGATACGCCCGCTGGAAGGGCACTGGCCGCATGGCTGGCTTCGTTCAACGCCGCTGACGCCGCACGGATTCGTGCCTTCAACAAGGCATACGGATACGAGCCAAAATCGCTGGAGGACACGCTGGATTGGCGTGAACAGACCGGTGGCTTCATCGTATTGCGGATAGTTCAGAGCGAGCCGTTGGCAATCGACGCGCTGCTTGGCGAGAAAGATTCGGATTGGGCGGCAAGCGTGTCGGCTTCCTTGCGTCCGGAGGATCCTTCGAAAATCGGGAAGATGGAATTCGCCGGACTGCCACTCCCGCCCGAGTTTGCACCCACGCGAATGCCAGAAGCCGAAGCCTTGGCTGCTCTGTCCAAATATACTGACAGGCTCGCGCACGACGACCGGTTTTCCGGCGCGGTACTCATCGCAAGACGGGACAAGATTCTCTTTCAGAAGGCGTGGGGCTTCGCAGTTCGCCAGAGCAAGAAGCGCAACACGATCGACACGCAATTCCGCATCGGGTCGATGAACAAGATGTTCACCGCAGTCGCGGTGCTGCAGCTGGTCGAGGCGGGAAAGGTTTCGCTGGACGCTACGATCGGCTCGTATCTGCCGGACTATCCGAACAAGGAAGTCGCGTCGAAGGTCAAGGTGCGACACCTGCTCACGCATACCGGGGGCACGGGTGACATTTTTGGTCCGGAATTCGATGCAAATCGGGCAACACTCAAAGAACACAGCGACTACTTGAAGCTTTATGGCTCGCGTGGTCCGGACCAGATCCCAGGCTCGGAATTCAAGTATTCGAATTACGGGTTCGTCCTGCTCGGCGCGCTCATCGAGAAAGTGAGCGGCATGTCGTATTACGATTATGTCCGCGCCAAGGTCTTCACGCCCGCGGGCATGACGTCCACCGATTCGCTTCCCGAATCCGAGTCCGTCCCCAAGCGCGCCTCGGGCTACGAGAGAGAAGGTGCGGCATGGGTTTCCAATGTCGATACCCTTCCGTACCGCGGCACGGCAGCGGGAGGCGGATATTCCACGGTCGGCGACCTGTTGCGCTTCGCCGATGCGTTGCAATCAGGAAAGTTGCTGTCAAGGAAAATGTTTGCCGAGGCAGCCAAATCGCAAATGGGTTGGTACGGATACGGCTTCATGGTGGATGGCTCAGGACCGTTGCAAATGTGGGGGCACGGAGGCGGCGCTCCAGGCATAAATGGAGAGCTACGTGTGTTCCCAGGTTTGGGTTACGTACTCGTCAGCCTGAGTAACTTTGACCCACCAGCTGCAATTCGCCCAATAAACTACTTTGAACGGCGAATGCCTTTGCAACACTGAGTGCGTGGCGCGGCTACGATCCGTACTTCACCCCGCACCCATACGGCTGCGACGTCGTCACGCTGACTGCCTTGCCGGCCTTCAGCTCGGCCAAAACCTGCGGCACGTATTGCGTCGCCTTGGCCAGATCGTCCTTGTCGGTGCTCGGGATCGAATCGATGCCGCCCATGTAGCGCAGCACACCCTGCGCGTCGATGATGTAGATATGCGGCGTCGTGCGCGCGCCGTACAGATGTCCGGCCGTGCCGGCCGGGTCGAACACGTAAGCAGTCTGCTTCGCGCCGACCTTGGCGATGTAGGCATTCGCGCCGCCGGCATCCAGGTGACCCTGCTTGCCGGCCGCGCCCGAGTTGATCGTCAGCCAGACCACGCCGGCCGTGGTCGCGTCGGCCTGCTGCTTCTGCATGTTGCCGCCGCCGTAGTGCTTGCCGACGAACGGACATTCCGGATTGTTCCATTCGAGCACGACGATCTTGCCCTTGTATTGCGACAGCGTCTGCGTCTTGCCGTTGCTGTCGGTCAGGCTGAAGTCGGGCGCCGGTTCGCCGACCGCGATCCTGGCCCATGCCGGGACGGAAACGCCGCAGATGAGAAGCAACGCAATTACAGTCGAGTGAAGTTTCATGACGGACTCCTTCAGGGTTGGGCTTTGTCGGTGACGAGCGGAGCGGTTGTGCTCCACGCGCGAATATTCGGCGGCACGCCGGCGACCAGCAGCAGATCGAGTGCAGCCGGCACGCTCGTGAAGTACTCGCTCTTTGCGAACGACACGGTCAGCGTGCTCGCGCCGCGGTTGATTTGCGGCGGCGCGTAGCCGACGACCTGGCGCTGCACGACGAACGCATCGAGGGCCGGGTCCGATGGCAGGTCGCTGCCGGACAGCGCGACTTCGATGCGATCACCGCGCTCATGCGCCGCGCCGGTCCACGCAGCGCGCTGCGGCTGCGCGGCGCGCGCTGCCGCGAAGCCGGCGTGCCAGCGCGGATCCGTCACTGCCTCGGCGGCGATCGGCAGGTCGAGCGTGAGCATGGCCTTGCCCGGTATGCACTCCTCGCGGCACACGAGCCAGCGCGCCTCGACCGCCAGCTGCACGGCAGAGCCACGCTTGGCATTGGACGGCACCTCGAGCTGCACGGGCAGCAACACATCGCCGCTGTAGCCGAAGTTGAACAGTCCATCGACATCGAAGCGCTGTGGCGCCGGCCAGAGGATCTCGCCGGCTTTGAAGCCCGCCGGCAACTGCCACGACAGTTTCGCCGCCAGCCCGGAATCGCCCGGATTGATCCAGTACGTATGCCAGTGCGGCTCGTGCACGAATCGCAACCCGAGCGTCGCGCTGCGGCCCGGCGCGAGCGCGGTCGTCTCGCTGACCAGCTCGAGGCCGACGTGGTCGGTTTGCACGGGCCCCGCTGCGGCACTCGCGGCCGCCAGCAGTGTCGCGCCGGCAGCAGCGCCTGAAACAATCGGATGCGGCGTCATTGTGTCCATGACCTCGGGACGGCACGGAAAATTTCATCGTTTCATCCGTGGGTAACGATTTTGCGCCGAATTGTTCACGCAGCGCAGTCGGCCGAACGCCGCCCGTGCCGCCCGCGATCGCCCTTTTGGCACATGGCGATCATCCCCATATGAGGTAACTTCGCTCGTCGTGGCGTTCATCGTGAGGTCGCGCATGGTCACGTTCCTGCTGTGGTTGCTGCTGCTGGTCTTCTGCTGGCCACTGGCGCTGCTGGCGCTCGTGCTCTATCCGATCGTCTGGCTGCTGTTGCTGCCGTTCCGGCTGCTCGGCGTTGCGGTCGAGGGCGTGTTCGAGTTCCTGCGAGCGATACTGATCTTGCCGGCGCGCGTGTTGCGCGGCAAGCCGTAACGCACGCGAACAGAGCTTTGGACGCGGATCAACACGGATTAGAGAAAAACAGCCCTAATTTTATCCGTGTAAATCCGCGCCCATCCGCGCCAAATCTTTCGCTTTTGCGCACGCATTGAACACTGCGTCATTGAGTTATCGCGTCACGTTTGGCAGCGCGTTGCAGCGCGTGCGCTTTCCGCGTACTGTCTGCCGGCCGCCGGGCAGGAGCCCAAGTGCCTTGTAGGCCATGGATGGCCGGGAGAGGCCGCCCAGGGGATGAGCCGCGAGAATCATGCGACAGATGCAGAATCCGTTGTCCATCAGTCGACGCGACCTGTTGCGCAAGATCGGCGTCAGCGCCGGCGCGGCGATGATGTATCAGGCCATGAGCACGCTCGGCTTCGCGCGCGAGTCGGACTACAAGGGTCCCATCGAACTTTCCGGCGCGCCGAAAGGCACGTCGATCCTGATCCTCGGCGCCGGCATGGCCGGCCTCGTCGCTGCCTACGAATTGCGCCGCGCCGGCTACACGGTCAAGGTGCTCGAATACAATCATCGCGCCGGCGGACGTTCGTGGACCTTGCGCGGCGGCGATGAATACACCGAGCTCGGCGGCGCGCGGCAGAAGTGCGAATTCGATCCGGGCCTGTACGTCAACCCGGGCCCGTGGCGCATCCCGTATCACCATCACGGCATGCTCGACTACGCCCGGCGGCTGAAGGTGCCGCTCGAGCCGTTCAATCAGCTCAACTTCAACGCCTACCTGCATTCGTCGAAGGACTTCGGCGGCAAGCCGCAGCGCTATCGACATGTTTATGCGGATTATCACGGTCACATTGCCGAGCTGTTGAGCAAAGCGGTCAACAAGGGCCAGCTCGACGCCGAGCTGACGACCGAGGACAAGGAACGGCTGCTCGAGTCGCTGCGCGCGTTCGGCGTGCTCGACAAGGACTATCGCTATGTGAAATCGTTTGCGACGAGCGAAAGCCGCGGTTACGACATCGACCGCGGCGGGGGCCTGATGCCGGCGCCGCAACTGTCTACGCCGATCGCGCGCGATGCGCTGCTGAGGTCGGGCCTGGCGAACTACATGGTCACCCCGTTCGACTATGATCTGACTCCGTCGATGTTCCAGCCGGTCGGCGGCATGGACCGCATCGCGATGGCGTTGTATCGCGACGTCGCAGCGCTGGTCGAACTCGACGCCAAGGTAACTGCGATCGACCAGGACGAGCGCGGCGTCAGCGTGACTTATGTCGATGCGCGACGCGGCGGCGAGGCGAAGCACGCGCGCGCCGACTGGTGCCTGTGCACGATTCCGTTGTCGATCCTCAGTGAGATTCCAGTCAAGGTCAGCGAACCGATGCTGGCCGCGATCCAGTCCGCGCCGTACGAGGCATCGGTCAAGTTCGGCCTGCAGTTCAAGCGCCGCTTCTGGGAAGAGGACGAGCGCATCTACGGCGGCATCAGCTTCACCGACCTGCCGATCCAGATGATCGGCTATCCGATGGCCGGCATGAACCAGGGCGGCAAGGGCGTGCTGCTCGGCGGTTATGTCTTTGGCACGAACGCCTACGAATTCAACGCGATGACGCCGGAGCAGCGCGTGCGCAAGGCGGTCGAAATGGGCGCG
>Ga0157376_10002693_pt1 | contig 12088 bp, 11 predicted proteins | sample M45metaG_FD_121801 | JGI IMG/M metagenome (GOLD analysis project Ga0157376, IMG submission 121801) | Miscanthus rhizosphere microbial communities from Kellogg Biological Station, Michigan, USA - M4-5 metaG | ecosystem: Host-associated > Plants > Roots > Rhizosphere > Soil | place: USA: Michigan... | reverse complement strand
CTCGCGGCGCGTCTTGCGCACGACCCGCGCGTCGATAGCGCAGAACCGATGCGCCAGTTCCGCACGCTCACGACCCAGGCGAGCGATCCCTACCGGGCTCTGCAACACTCGCTCGACACGCTCGAAGTCGATGCTGCACACACGCTCTCCAGCGGCGCCGGCGTGCGTGTCGCGGTGATCGATTCAGGCATCGATGCCAGTCACCACGATCTGAACGGCGTCGTGCGCGCGAAACGCGACTTCACCGGCGGCCCGCTCGCGCCGCACGGCACCGAAGTTGCCGGAGTGATTGCCGCACGCGGCGCCAACGGCGCCGGAATCATGGGCGTGGCGCCGGAAGCCCTGCTCGTCGACTTGCGCGCGTGCCGCGCCGGCACCGGCCCGGATGCGCCGGCCGATTGCGACAGCTATACGCTGGCGCTGGCGCTCGACTTTGCCGTCAACAGCCGCGTCGACGTGATCAATCTCAGCCTCGCCGGGCCTCAGGATCCCTTGCTGGCGCGCCTGCTTGCCGCCGCCGAGGCGCAGGGCATAGCCGTCGTCGCCGCGGCGCCGCCGCCCGGCGATGACCGCGACCGTTTCCCGGCTTCCGTGCCGACCGTCGTCGCCGTGGCAACATCCGAAGGCGCTGCGCAGTGGCCGGCCACGGCTATACGTGCACCTGGGGTCGACGTGCTGACCACATTTCCCGGCGATCGCTATGACTACGGCTCCGGCAGCTCGCTGTCGAGCGCCCATGTCAGCGGCGTGGTCGCCTTGATGCTCGCACTCAACCGCCGTCTGAGTCCGCAACAGGTGCGGGCGCTGCTGGCCGCACACAGCCAGCTTTCCGCCGTCGCTGTATTGAAGGACGAGGCAGCGCAGGTCGCGCAGCGTTAACTGGTTTTCGATGCGCTGGGTCGTCCTCTGCGCCGCGAGTTCGGCGCATACCGGTACTGCCGCATCGACGGTCGCCCTGAATTGATTGCCTAGCCGCCGCCCTGCTCTTCGACGGGCGCATTCGATGCTGCGCGCGAGTAGCACGGAATCATCGAATGGGATCACCGTCGCAGGCCGTGCCGGCTGGCGGCGCACCGCCGTTTTCGGTTATGGTCTACGCGCATCCGCGAACAGGGGCGGCGCGTCAACGGGGACTGCGTGAGACCAGTTCGCAACCATGATCGACGCAACATTCAGACCGACGGCGCGCACTCCGGTGCGAGGCTGCGCGTCCGCCTTGTCCGTCGTGTCGGCTGGGTCACCGCCGCGTTGGCTCTCTGCCTCTTTTCCGCGTTGGCCCAGGCGGCCGACTGGAACGGCTATGCAAGCCTCGGCAGCGACTACATCTTTCGTGGCGTTTCGCTGCTCGACTCCGGTCCGAGCCTCCAGGCCAGCGTCGAAGGCCGTTTCGACGACTTGATCGTCGCCGGAGCGTGGGCCGCGAACGTGGACCGACAGTGGCTCTATCAGCGCCGCGTGCCCGATCACGTCGAGTTGAACTTGTATACCGGATTGGATTTCGGCTGCGGCACGCAATGCCGGATGCGCCTGCTCGTCACCGGCTATACCTACCCGGGCCCCGATGCGCATAACTGGGTGGAAACCAGCGGCAGCATCGCTTTCTTCGAGCGCGTCGGCGCTTCTTTTTCCTGGAGCCCGCACGGCCTCGGAACCGGCACATCGACGCGTACGTTGGAGGCTTGGTTCGTGCAACCGCTGACGCGACAGACCAGCCTCGCGCTCGACGGAGGCGAAGTCTGGGTCGGCGACCATGATTACTGGTACGCCCGCGCCGGGATCTCGCATCGCGTCAGCCGCTGGCTGTTCGATCTCAGCCACTACTGGAGCGATCCGAAATATCGTTACTACGGATTCGACGAGCACAGCGAGCGTTTCGTGCTCTCGGTCAGCACCGCTTTCTGACATCGCCATCCACGATTGCGCCTCTCCGCGCCATTCCAGCGCGGTGGAGTTAGCACAATCCTTACGTATCGGTCAGCGCACGCACAGGTACTTGCCCGTCGCCTGAATAGATGTGCGGAGCAGCGCGAATTTGTTGAACGGACCCATTGGATTGTCGCACCTACCCATGTGCCACCAGCGTGGCGCAATGCGCTGTGAACGTGCAGCGCCAAATGCGAATGAAGGAGGTTCAAGCCATGAAGAGATCCACTATCATCCTTGCTTCGACATGCCTGCTGGCGTCGATGGCGGCGTTTGCCGCTGTGCCGGGAGGCGGGATGCGCGCCGCACCCGGGGCCGCGGCGGCAAAACAAACAGCAGGCACGCGCACGAGCCAGACGCCGACTACGACCACGCCGAGCACGGTGCACGGTCCTGCAATGACAGGCCAGCCCAAAGCCTCATGCGGCAGCGCAAGTGCACCGAATACGCCGGGCAACGCCGCGTCGGCGCCGGGATCGGCGTTCAATCCGGATGGCAAGGCAGGTACGCAATACGCCGGCGAACAGCCGCAAAATTCGCGCAACACCGCCAGCGTCTCGCAGTACGACGCCGCCTGTTCGCACCAGCATTGACAGCAGCTCGATGTAGGCTTCAAGTAGACCACAATGTCCGCCCGGAGGGCGGGAGCATCCAGCGCAAGCGCGCAAACGAAAACCGGGCCGAAAGCGGCCCGGTTTTTTTTCAGCAAATGACGAAGCCTTAGTGCGCGGCCGCGCCCGAAGCGTCGCCCTTGAGGCAGGTGCTCATGAACGCCTTGCGCGCGTCGCCGGTGAGATGCTTGGTGCCAGCATCGGCATTGCACGCTGTCATCTTTTCCTGCTGCGTCATCGGTTTCGCCGGTGCGGCGGGCGCTGCCGCAGTGCTCGTTCCGGCCTTCAGGCAGGAGCTCATGAACGCCTTGCGCTCGTCGCCTTTTTTGTCGCCGGCCTGCAAGTTGCAGTCCTTCATCTTCTGCTGCTGCGGCGTCAGCGGTTTCGCCGGTGCCGCGTCCGCGGCAAGCGCGGTATTGGTGGCAAACGCCATGGCCAGGATCAGTACTGCCGGTTGTACAAACTTCATCGTCATCTCCTTGTGCTGGTGAGGTCCGAGGGTATTTCGCAGTCTACGCCCGCGGCATGAATGAAGCGTAGTCGCGGTGCACCATGGTGCCATCGCAGCGACCTGCTGCGTGTCAGAAATCTCCGACAGCCTGCGTAGGCTCGGCGCGGATTCGCTTGGCTCGGGCAAAAAAAACCGGGCGCGAGGCCCGGCTTTTTCCTGATGAGCGTCGGATCAGGACATCATGCGGCGGCGGCGGTCTGTGCCGGTACGCTGATGCGCGGTCCGTGCAGCAGCGCCTGGCGCACACCGTCGATCAGCAGATCGACTTCGTCGTCGGTGATCGCGAAATGCGGCGTGAAGCGCAGTGAATTGATGCCGCCATGGATCACGCCGAAGCCGCGCTCGCGCATCCATTCCTCGGTGCTGCCCGCGCCGTAGCACTTGAACTGCGGCGCCAGTTCGCACGAGAACAGCAGGCCGGTGCCCTGGACCTTCGTGATCAGGCCCGGCAGTTCGGCCTTGAGCTTGTTGAGCTTGTCGAGAAACTCCGCGCCGCGCCGGCGGATGTTGGCGCGCAGCGCCGGGCTGAGCTGATCGAGGGCGGCGCAGGCGACATCCAGCGCTCGTGGATTCGTGCTCATCGTGTTGCCGTAGATGCCCTTCTTGTACAGGCTGCCGGCCTTGTCGCTGACCGCAAGCACGGACAGCGGGTACTGGCCGCCATTGATCGCCTTGGAATAGGTTTCCATGTCCGGCGGATCGAGCTTCTCGAAGCCCGGGTAGTCGATCACGGACAAAACGCCGTGCGCGCGCAAACCGGCCTGGATCGAATCGACGAGGAACAGCGAGCCGTGCGCGCGCGTCAGTTCGCGGGCGGCAGCGTAGAACTCGGGCGTTGCCGCGCGGCCCGGATCGCCTTCGCCCATGACCGGCTCGAGGAACATCGCCTCGATGAACCAGCCGTTCTTGTCGGCGTCGGCGAAAACCTGGCGCAGCTGGTCGACGTTGTACGGTTCGACGGTCAGCAGGCTGCGCTCGTCGCGGAAGCTGGCCAGGTGCTGCACGTAGGCCTTGCGCGAGGAGTCTGAATATACAGCCGGCCGTTCGGTACGGCCGTGGAACGCACCCTTAACGGCAAGGCGCTTGATCGTGCGGCCCGCATGGCGGGCACCCGGCTCGGTCATCAGCTTGGCATTGACGTCGGCAATGCGACAGGCCAGCGACACCGATTCGGAACCCGAGTTGAGGCAGAAAAAGTGCTTGAACGGCGAACCGCCGCGCGTGTGGCCGATTTCGCGCTCGAGCGCGCGCGTGAAACGCAGCTGGCTGACGTTCGGCGTCATCACGTTGGCCATCACTTGCGGACGGCTCAGCGCGTCGATGATCGCCTTCGGCGTGTGGCCGAAGCCGAGCATGCCGTAGCCGCCGGAATCGTGCACGACCGCACCCTTGAGCGTCACGACCCAGGGCCCGCGCCCGGCCAGCGCGACAAAAGGATTGATCGCATCTTCGGGATAAAAATTGATGAAGTCCCCCTGGACGCGCGCCAGTTGCGCGTCTTCGTCGAGCGCGAGCAGTTCCGGCATCTCGCTGCGCAGCGATTGATGCAGCGCGTAGGCGTCGTCGACGGCGGCACCGAGTTCGGGATATTTCGCCGCCAGCCGCGTGACCTCGGCGTCGGCAAGGCCGCGCGTACGTGCAGCGCCGCCGTTTTGGCGCATTTCATTGAGTTTGGCGATCAGCGTCATGTCGAATCCTCGGGGTCGAAACCGCTCGACCGGCACCTTCGCGGGCGCGTCGGCCGGGCACGATAGAACCAGCTTGGGAAAAATTTTAGCACGGGACATTGGTACGGCGCAGGGGCCGGTACGGCGACCCTTCGATGGGGCCACTTTGCTACAAATCCACAGCCTGACATTCGTCACGCGCACGTGGTGACGCTCGCGACTGAAACCCAGCCTTGCCGGCGCGTAGCCTTGCAGCATCAAATGGCGGAGGCGGCGATGAATCCACCCGAACAAGCGATCGCGAAACTGGAAAGCGCCAGCAAGCGCTACGGGGCGGTGCTGGCCCTCGATCAGGTGTCGCTCGATCTGCGCCGCGGCGAGGTTTTCGCCGTGCTCGGCCCGAATGGCGCCGGCAAGACGACGGCCATCTCGCTGCTGCTTGGGCTGTTGCTTCCGGATGCGGGCAGCGCGCAGGTGTTCGGGGAATCGCCGCAGTCCGTCGCCGCGCGCCGCCGCATCGGTGCGATGCTGCAGACCAGCGGCGTGCCGGACACGCTCACCGTCGCCGAATTGATCGGGCTGTTTCGCAGCTACTATCCGCGGCCGCGCAGCGTTGCCGACACCGTCGCACTGGCCGGCGTGACGGACCTGCTCGCCCGCCGCTACGGCAAACTGTCCGGCGGCCAGCAACGCCGCGCCCAGTTCGCGCTGGCAATCTGCGGCAATCCGGAAATCCTGTTCCTCGACGAGCCGACCACCGGGCTGGACGTCGAGGGACGCGCGACATTGTGGAAAACAATACGCCAGCTGGTCGGCGAAGGCTGCGCCGTCGTGCTGACGACGCACTATCTCGAGGAAGCCGAAGCGCTTGCCGATCGTGTCAGTGTGCTGACACACGGTCGCATCGTTGCATCCGGCAGCGTGCAGCAGATTCGTGCACGTGTCGCACAGCGGCGCATCCGCTGCATATCCGGGCTCGCCGCCGACGCCATCTTGCGCTGGCCCGAGGTGCGCAGTGTTTCCCGCGACGGCGAGCGCATCGAGATCGTGACCGACGCCGCCGAGACGGTCGTGCGCCAGCTGCTGTTCGAAGACAGCGGACTGAGCGAACTCGAGGTGCAGCGCGCCGGACTGGCAGAGGCGTTCGTCGAGATCACACGGGAGGCCGCCTGATGAGTGCCATGACCGTGCCGACTCCACCATATACGACCGGCGATTCCCTGCTGGCCTACGGACTCGAGGCGAAATACGAATTCCTGCGCGTGCTGCGCACGCCGGCGTTCGCCGTGCCGACCCTGCTGTTTCCGCCGATGTTCTACCTGCTGTTCGGCCTGCTGCCCAACCGCGGCAGCGAGGACGCCGCGCACTATCTGTTCGCAACCTACAGCGTGTTCGGCGTAATGGCGCCCGCGCTGTTCGGCTTCGGCGTCGGCGTTGCAATAGAACGCGAGCGCGGCTGGCTGGCGCTCAAACGCGTTGCGCCGATGCCGCCGGGCGCCTATCTGCTGTCGAAGCTTGGCATGGCGATGCTGTTCGCACTGATCATCTATGTGGTTCTTGCGCTGATGGCGTTCGGACTCGGCGGTGTGCATCTGGCAGCCGGGCAATGGCTACTGCTCGGCGTCATCGCAACATTCGGCGTGATGCCGTTCTCTGCACTCGGCCTGATGATCGGCAGCCGCGCGAATGCCTCGGGTGCGCCGGCGATGATCAACCTGATCTATCTGCTGATGGCCTTTCTCTCGGGCCTGTGGATGCCGTTGTCGATGCTGCCGGCGTTCATCGGACAGATCGCGCCGTTGTGGCCTGCCTACCATCTGGCGCTGCTGTCGCTGGCGACGACGGGCCGTGGCGACGGCAGCGCATTGCTGCCGCACGTTGTTGCGCTGATTGGATTCACTGCGGCCTGCTTCGCCATCGCGCGACGCTGGCTGGCGCGCGCGTCATGACGACGCGCCGCCTCGAAACACACGGAGCCGATATGCGCGCCATCTATCTGCGTTTGCTGCTGCTCGTGTTCGGCCTGATCGCATTCGTGCTGATCGAGTCGCTTGCGCCGCGCGCGCCTGGTCCGGTCGCGCCGGCGGCGGATTTTGGCCACGCCGGGCATGCGGCGTAACATGCGCTGATCCGGAGGCCGTCGATGCTGTTTCGCTTCATTCCCAGCGACAACGAGGTGGCGCGCAGCCAGTCGGCCGGTTTCGCCAGCGTCACCGACATGCGTTTCTATGCATGGCTGAACCTGGTCTGGGTGTTATTCGTCCCGATGACGCCCCTGTTCGCCGAAGGCGCTTTCCCGAACTGGTTCTGGCCGACCTGGATCAGCCTCGCGGTCTTCCTCGTGCTGTACTTCCGCACGTTCCATCGGCGCGTGCACGAGAGCGCGCTGTGGTACGCGCTCGCGATCTCCGTGCTCGGCTATCTTGTGACGCCGTACAACTCCGGCGGGCAGACCTATATCGTCTACGCCGTGGCGTTCTTTGCGTTCGTGCCGGATGTGCGCCTCGCCGTGCGCCTGATGGCAGCGACGATCGCCGCATTCGCGCTCGAGTGGTGGCTGCTCGGCTTCCCGTGGATCTACAGCACGACCGCGCTGATCGTCGGCCCGGTCATCGGCGGCATGAACCTCGTCTACCGCCGCAACCAGCAACGCAACGCGGAGTTGAAACTGAGCCATGAAGAAGTTCGCCGCCTCGCGGCGCTTGCCGAACGTGAACGCATCGGCCGCGACCTGCACGACTTGCTCGGCCATACGTTGTCTCTCATTACGTTGAAGGCGGAACTCGCCAACCGGCTGTTCGAACGCGATCCGGCCGCGGCGCGGCGGGAGATCGCCGACGTCGAACGCGTCGCACGCGACGCACTGACGCAGGTGCGTCGCGCGGTGACCGGGATTCGCGCCGCCGGCTTCGCTGCCGAACTGGCATCGGCCAAGCTGTTGCTCGAGTCGAACAGCATCTGCCTCAACTACGAGCTCGCCGACGTTGCGCTGCCGGCGGAAACCGAAACGGCGCTGGCGATGACGGTGCGCGAGGCGGTGACGAACATCCAGCGCCACGCTCATGCAACGCAGGCGCGCATCGCGTTGCGCATCGACGGCGAACGCCTCGTGCTGGCCATCGAAGACGACGGCCGCGGCGGCGCGATGGTTCCGGGCAATGGGTTGACCGGCATGCGTGAGCGCCTCGCCGGCATCGGCGCCGAGCTGCGCGTGCAGTCGGAAAAGGGCAAGGGCACCGTGGTCAGCGCGAGCCTGCCCGCGCCGCCGCAGCCATCGACGGCGGCGGGAGCGGTTCTGCAGAATGCGTGAGGCGTTAGGCGTGAGGTGTGAGGCGTGAGGCGTGAGACTTAGGTTTGTCTGTTGTCATCTTGCGCAAGGGAAAAGCATGGTGATTTTGTGGGTGCACGGCGCCTGGTACCAGCGCTCGCCAGACCGTCTCACTTCTCACATCTCATACGTTGACATTGCCTCACCGACCAACCACCCTCGACGCATGAAACCGACTCGCAACGCCGAACGCCGCCGCAAATGATCCGCGTCGTTCTCGCTGAAGACCAGGCGATGGTGCGCGGTGCGCTGTCGGCGTTGCTGAAGCTCGAGTCCGACCTCGACGTGATCGGCAGCGCGGCAAACGGCGAGGAAGCGTGGACGCTGATCGCGCGCGAAAAACCCGATGTCGTCGTCACCGACATCGAGATGCCGCAACTGACCGGACTGGAACTCGCGCAGCGCATCCGCGAGCGCGGCGTCGAATGCAAGGTCGTGATCCTGACCACGTTCGCACGGCCGGGATTCCTGCGCCGAGCGCTCGACGCCGGCGTCAGCGGCTATCTGCTCAAGGACGCTCCATCCGAGCAGCTGGCCGAAGCGTTGCGCAAGGTGCATCGCGGCGGGCGCGCAATCGATCCGCAGCTGGCTCTCGAGGCGTGGTCCGGCGACGATCCGCTCAATGACCGCGAGCGTCAGGTGCTGCGCCTGGCAGGCGAAGGCATGTCCGCGGGCGACATTGCAGAGCAATTGCACCTGTCGCAGGGCACCGTGCGTAATTATCTGTCCGAGGCAATCGGCAAGCTCGGCGTCGGCAATCGCATCGAAGCGTATCGGCTGGCACGACAGAAAGGCTGGCTGTAGTTTGGCGACACAGGCGCGTGAACCGAATGCCGTGGCGACCGTTGCGTGCAACCGCAACGTTCCTGTGGACGCGGCGAGGTCCGGCAACTGTTACTGTGGGGGCGCCATTTTTTCCTGCAGCCCGGCGACTATCCGTTCCAGCTCGTCGACGCGTGCTTCGAGTTCGGCGTAGCGATCGCCGGGCTCGCGTCGGCCCTCGCCGCGCGGCGCCGGCAGGGATTCGATCGACACCGGCCCGGACAGCAGGTGCATGTAGCGATCCTCGCGTTGGCCGCTGGCGCGGCCGATGCGCGTGACCAGCGGCGGCTCGCGTGTCATCAGGCGTTCGAGCGTATCGCCGAGCAGTTCGGCGCTGGGAAAATCGGCCAGCCGCTCACTGCGCGTGAACAATTCATTCAAGGTCTGCGGGCCGCGCAGCAGCAGCAAGCCGACGACCGCGCGCGAGCGCGTGGTCAGGTTCAGCGCGGCATCGATGGTGTGTTCGTAACGCAAGGCGCGCGCGCCATGCACGACGCGTGCGAGTTTCTTGTCCTCGAGCGTGCGCAGCGCCTGGCCGACCGCGCCGGGTTCCGCGTTCATGATCGGATCGCGATTGGACTTCTGGTTGCACGCCAGGTGCGCCGAGTTCAGTGTCAACGTGTAGGCCTCAGGCGTCGTCGCCGCCTTTTCGATCAGGCAGCCGAGCACGCGCGCTTCGAGCGCCGTCAGCTGGACCAGGTCGGGCGGCACGGGCGCATTGGCAGATTCCATTTCGCTCATCTTCACAGGTCGCATCGACGGAACAGTTCCGGGCAGCTCGCCACGTTTTGGCAGGCCCCTATCGCCAATGATTGCACACGTGCCGGCGCCGCTGCATGGGCTGATCGCCACAGTGCAAGGACGTGGACGGCGGTGAAGCGGCCGATAGGCGATAATTCCGCCCGACGACAAACCGCAGCCTGCTCTTGAAGAAATCCGATTTCCATTACGACCTGCCGACCGAGTTGATCGCGCAGCAGCCACTGCCCGAACGCTCGGCCAGCCGCCTGCTCGTCGTCGACGGTCGCGGGCGGCGTTGCCACGACCGGCGCTTTGCCGAGCTGCCGGAATATCTTCAGGCCGGCGATCTGCTCGTGTTCAATGACACGCGGGTATTGCGGGCGCGCCTGCACGGGCACAAGGAGACCGGAGGGGCTGTCGAGATCCTGATCGAACGCGTGCTCGGTGCGCACGACGCGCTCGCACAGATCGGCGTGAGCAAGAAACCGCGCGACGGCAGCACGATCCTGCTCGACGACGGCACGCCGGTCCGCGTGCTGCGGCGCGAGGGGGAATTTTATACATTGCGCTTCGACGGCCCCGAGCCGCTGGAAAAACTGCTCGCGCGCGTCGGTCGCATGCCATTGCCGCCGTACATCACTCGCAGCGCCGACGCCGGCGACGAGCAGCGCTACCAGACCGTCTATGCGCGCGCGCCGGGCGCCGTCGCCGCGCCGACGGCCGGCCTGCACTTCGACGCACGCTTGCTCGACAGCCTGCGCGCCGGCGGCGTCGACTTCGGCTACATCACCCTGCATGTCGGCGCCGGCACGTTCCAGCCGCTGCGCAGCGAGCGCGTCGAAGACCATGTCATGCACCGTGAGTGGCTCAACGTCGGCGCCGAGCTGGTCGAAAAGATCCGGCGCACACGCGCTGCAGGCGGGCGCGTCATCGCGGTGGGCACGACGGTCGTGCGTGCGCTCGAAGCGGCGCTGCGCGACGGCGAAGTGCGGCCATTCGCCGGCGAGACGCAGATTTTCATTTTTCCCGGCTACCGCATCCGCTCGGTCGATGCGCTGATCACGAATTTTCATCTGCCCGAATCGACATTGCTGATGCTCGTGTCGAGTTTTGCCGGACGCGAAGTGATCCTCGATGCGTATCGCCATGCGGTCGCGCAGCGCTATCGTTTTTTCTCGTACGGCGATGCCATGCTGATCCTGCCGCCCGGCCACGGCGAGTCGGCTCTTGAACCCCTCTCCCCGCGGGAGAGGGGCAGGGGTGAGGGTCGGGAGTAACATGCGCGTCCTGCGGATTCGTACCCTCATCCGGCGCTTCGCGCCACCTTCTCGCGGTGGGAGAAGGAAAGACCTGCATTGCTTTGTCGGCACGAACACCTGATGAGCGCCTTTCAATTCCAGCTGCTCGCCACCGATGGCTCCGCGCGCCGCGGCCGCATCACGCTGCCGCGCGGCACGATCGAGACGCCGGCGTTCATGCCGGTCGGCACCTACGGTTCGGTCAAGGCGATGACGCCGCAGTCCCTGCTCGACGCCGGCGCGGAGATCATCCTCGGTAACACATTTCACCTGTTCCTGCGCCCGGGCCTCGACGTGATCGGCGATTTCGGCGGGCTGCACCGCCTGATCGGCTGGGACAGGCCGATCCTGACCGATTCAGGCGGGTTCCAGGTGTTCTCGCTCGCCGAGCGACGCAAGATCAGCGAGGAGGGCGTCAGTTTCGCCTCGCCGGTCGACGGCTCGCGCGTGTTCCTGTCGCCGGAGGAGTCGATGCGCATCCAGCGCGTGCTCGACTCGGACATTGCCATGATCTTCGACGAATGCACGCCCTATCCGGCGACGGAAGAACAGGTGCGCGAATCGATGCAGTTGTCGCTGCGCTGGGCCGAGCGCTCGCGCCGGGCGTTCGACGAGCTGAAGAATCCGAATGCGCTGTTCGGCATCGTGCAGGGCGGTACATTTCCACAATGGCGCAAAATATCGGCAGACCGCCTGATCGATATCGGCTTCGACGGCTATGCCGTCGGCGGCCTTGCCGTCGGCGAGCCGGAGGCCGAGCGCAACCGCACGCTCGAGGAGACCGTGCCGCTGCTGCCGGCCGCGCGGCCGCGCTACCTCATGGGCGTCGGCCGGCCCGAGGACATCGTCGAGGCGGTGCGCCGCGGCATCGACATGTTCGACTGCGTGATGCCGACGCGCAACGCGCGCAACGCACACATCTTCACGCGCGCCGGCGTGCTGCGCATCCGCAATGCCCGCTACGAACGCGATACGCGGCCGCTCGATGAATCCTGCACCTGCTACACGTGTCGCAGCGGATTTTCCCGCGCCTATCTGCGCCACCTGGACAAGTGCGGCGAAATGCTCGGACCGATGCTGGCGACGATCCACAACCTGCATTATTACCAGGATCTGATGCGCGGCCTGCGCGGAGCCGTCGCCGCCGGCCGCCTGGAGGACTTTGCTGCCGCATTTTACGAAGGCCT
>Ga0157376_10002691_pt1 | contig 12092 bp, 10 predicted proteins | sample M45metaG_FD_121801 | JGI IMG/M metagenome (GOLD analysis project Ga0157376, IMG submission 121801) | Miscanthus rhizosphere microbial communities from Kellogg Biological Station, Michigan, USA - M4-5 metaG | ecosystem: Host-associated > Plants > Roots > Rhizosphere > Soil | place: USA: Michigan... | reverse complement strand
TGAGCGGTTGGTATGGTGCGTGCTACAGACAAGTTTTCTCATATTATTTTGTAGGTGGATATTGAATGCTGTCTCCGATATTTATTTTCCGGAAGCTGACCATCTTATTGGCGCGGGCCACATCGGTATATAAATTCGGATCATCATATATTTTTTCGACTTGTTTCGTAAACCGGTCGCCCGCTTTGAAAATCCGGACATGCGTGATATCGGGCGATTGATTGTCTTCGAGCTTAACAGCTGTTTCCGGATGCACGGTACTGATGAGACTGACATGCGCCACCGCCCGGATCGGCTTGCCATCGGTGCGGAATAATTTATAATCGATATCCAAACCTGTTAATATTCCTTTGAAAAAACCGTCATCAGATCCCCAGAAGACTTTGACATAAGGCGGCTTATGGCTTTGACCGTCGTAGACATAGAGAAATTTTTTAAGGGTCTTTATTTTTCCCGATACGTCAGTGGCCGAATCATCAAGCAACGACGCAACGGCCCCGGGCAGGATGCCGGCATTTACGACAACGCCGGTGCTGTCGAATAAAATATCCAGTTTAAACTCCTCCGGTTTTGTTGCGAAATATTTTGGCTGCTGATTGGTATTGGGCAGATGACCATCAGAGTACTCAATCGCGTATTTGCGGGAGATCGTTTCCGGATTAATCAGCAAGGTGAAACGGTCGCTGCCGTCGACAACATTCGCGGTGGTTTCGGGTTTATCATCCGCGAAACACTGGATATACATTTTTTGTAAAATACCGATGTCGAGCATATACTATCTTTCTTGTTGTTCTCTGAGCAGATCTTTTACGGCCTCTAAACACTCCCGCAGTATTTCTTTTTTTATTTTTTCGAGAGCGGTTTTATTCAGCACGGCTGTTTTGTCGTTTGTGTCCGGAGACACAATGGCCTTGATCTGTAATTCTTTTATTTCGATGGGCATGTTAAGGAATGATGGCTTTGAAATATTGATAACTTAGTACCAGTGTCTCCACCACGATCGAATTTTCTCCTGCATTGAAATTACTGACCGAGAGTTTCTTCGGGATTGCATTCACGACATACCAGCTTTGCAGCGGCACATGACTTTCATTCAGCAGGGAGATCATGAGGTTTGTAGGCAGAAAGGTGAAATTATCCATCGCCAGCCGGAACCATTCCACCAGCGGCGACCCATTCACCATACCCCGTTTCAGTGTGATGTCTTCATATTTGGTTCGCACCGGCAACTGATAGGTGAAACGGTTGTTTCCTCCTTCTTTCACCGCTTCCATTTCCATCTCAGCATTCAGACCGCCAACTTCCTGAAACCGAAAGTCCTGTGCACCGACACCCGGGAGCTCAAAGGTTACGGCAAAATGAAATCCTACGGGTGGATAATATTGGTCCGCCATAATAGTTGCTTATGCAATCAGAAATTTAAACTGCTTCCATCGTGAGACCCTCGTGAACAATCTCCATCGTTTCAATCATCACTTCATTTTTGTCAGATCCGAGATCGCCGGCATTTACCTTAATCGGAAATGCATTTTTGATTTTCCAGACAAAAACCGGATCATGATTTTCATTGAGCAGAGAGATGGAAAGATCCCGTCGTTCGATGGTATTCATGGACTGCGTATTGTACCAGGCAAAGAATTCATTGTCCCTTGCAAACTTCCCCCGTTTCAGTGTGATGTTGGTGAATTTCTGCATGCCCGGCATTTTGATCTTATGAAATTCTTTGCTGAACCCATCCCGGTATTCGATAATATCTGTTGTTACTTCGAGGCCCGTGACTTCTGTGAAATTGACTTTCGAGCCACCCCATTGTACCTGAAAGTGAAATTTCGGTAATGGATAATCATTATCTGCCATAAGTTTTATTTTTTAGTGATGAATAAAGTATTTTTTAAATGATTGACTATGCCTCCTGCATTTTATGAGAGAATTTCAATATGATGAATTCAGCGGGCCGGACAACTGCAAGTCCGCATTCTACATTCATACGACCCTCCAGTACATCGGTGGTGATCATGGTAATTCCTAAACCGACCTTTACATAAAATGCCTGTTCCGGTTTCGCACCCGCCAGCGCACCCTGTCTCCAGAGATTGATCAGGAAATTTTCAATCATTCCTTTCACCTTGACCCAGGTATTCGCATCATTGGGTTCGAATACGAAGAGTCCCGAAGCACGTTTCACGGATTCTTCCACCATGTTAAAGGTTCTTCTCACCGACACATAGCGCCATTCGTTATCATTACCAGCCAGCGTTCTGCCACCATAGATCAGCGTGCCTTTTCCGGTATAGGCCCTGATGGCATTGATAGATTTGCCTGCGTTGGTATCTACATTTAAATCGTCGTGGAATGTATTATCGATCGCCGTAACCGGTCCGACAACGGAATTGATGCTGACGTTGGCAGGAGATTTCCATACGCCGCGCAGATCATCAATCGCAGCGTAAAGCCCGACCACCGCACCACTTGGTGGTACCTGAGAGGTGGCTGTGGCAATTTTGGCCAGGAAGTTTTTGTATAGGGCAAATCCGTTGGCCAGACTGCTGTCGAGAGTTGATTCGTAACTCGCGGCTGCCTGCTGAACGGCATAGAAAAAATTGATCGCTCCGGTATAGGCGGCGCCAAGTGCGTTGCGTGCCTTATCATGTCGAAGATCATCACTGGCAAGACCTGCATAGGCCGTATCTAATGCCGCGTCGCTGATGGCGGCTGTTCCGAAATCGGTTGGATTTATTCCAAGAAAAAGCAGCGTGGCATTGAGATCCGTCGCACCGGTTGGTGAATCGGCAAACAGCAGGTCGGGACCGGCAGTGCTTGCAAACATAGCGTGGTGATTTTTAATCAGCAGAGTAAATGCATCTTTAATGCCGGTACTCAAAATGAGACCATTGATATCTGTTTTTAAAACAAATGCTTTACTGGAAGTTTTGGATGCCGGATTGGGTGTAGTGGGGGAAGGTGTTACTAAACCAGCCTGAAAGGTTTTTATGGCTGCAAAAATTTTATCAATGAGTGCAGTAATCGCATTGAGTGCGGTTACTTTGGCTGCCCCGGCGGCTGCCGTTGTATAATTGCCAAAAAGAGTTTTAAACTCATCTTCAAAAGTTTTAGCCGGCGCTGCCAGTGTAGGAATCAATGCATTCAATGCATCCGTTGCCGCCTTGGCATTTCCAAGATCATAGATCAGTTGAATGATATTATTGTCTGATGTGAGTGTCTCCAGCGGAATAATGGCGCCCGGGGTAGGTGGCGGGGCCCCACTGTAAAAAGTAATTTCCCTGAACGTAATTGTTCTTGCCAATGCCGAGTAGAGATAGGGTACATAAGCGGCCGCATATTTTAGATTATTGATCCCGATTTGATTTCGAAAATCCTGCACCCGGTCAGCCAATGTTTTGCCCGATGTCTTTTCGTCGCTGGGCAGCAGATCGCAAACCACAAAACGGTTTCCGATTTTTGTACACTGTAAAATGGCCGCCTGTTGAAAATCATACAGGTCTGTGGTGCCTGCACAAAGCGGAGCATCCGGACTCACAATCAATGTGGGTTCAGTTTCCTTTTCCAGTGTGGTTAATCCGTTTTTCAAATCGGCAACCACGGGAAGTCCGCCCATTGTATAGGTTCCAACTGAAACGATATAACAGAGGCCACCCCCGTTTTCATAAAAAAGACGCAGGCTCTCGTACATATAGTAGGTCTCGCCCGGAACCACTTGCGTGATAGTATTGGAAGCATCGAGGTAAACATCAAACGAATTCACCGGTCCTGCACCAAACCAGGAATTATATTCGGTAAGCGAAGTGACGGCCGTCGGTACCATATTTAAATTATCACCATTCTTATTTGCAAATTCCGTGTAACCGATAAACGCGGGTACCGCGGTATCCACCTGGGCAACAGATGGGGGGAAAAGAGAGATCTCTTCAACATAAACGCCGGGAGTTTTGTAGGTGGTTGGCATAAAGAATGGTTTAATGATTTTAATAATTTAAATACATTTCTGCACAGAGATAATTGGTACCCCCTTGTGTAAAACCGACGAGTCGTGCAGGTGAAGGACTCGGCAAAGGAGCAAGATCAAAATGCCCGGGCGTAAACGCGAGCTTTAAAGTGGGTAGTCCGGTTTCCATTAAGGGAATCGGTATCGCAGAAACAAAGGCATCCGTATTGAGCACAAATGAGTAAGCTGTCGCGCCGGTATCGCTGAGTGTGATGGCGGTTGCATCCTTCCTTACATATTTCCATAATACACGACGGCTTGGAAATTGCAAAGTGTAGACTTCTCCGCGAACTGTCTCAGCCGGTGAAAGCATAGAGTAGGCATCGGTATCCGGTAAAAAATGGAAAAGTTCGATCACGGCAAACGCGCCATTGGCAGAAATCAGGGGATCATAATATATAATTTTTGTATCTGCATTGACCTGGATCTTATATTTTCCGGCTGGCAAATTGCTGAACGGAACTGCATAACTATCCGGTGGTTTGTCAAAATAAACTGTCGAAGGTCCAACCAGCAATTGGTTATAATCCGGTGTAACGGCATTGTAATTAAACCCGAAAATTTGAACCACTGCGCTCATCGTTCCCGCGGGAAGTGGAAACTCGTAGGGTCCGTCGGTATATTCAATCTGGTCCATTGGTCCGGGATATGCGTTGATTCCCTTTGATGCCCATCGATTCGGATCGGCGAGATCGGCGACCCCGCCGCTTGTATAACCCGTGAGGGATTCAAATACTTCCGACGTCGTGGGTTTTAAAACCAGGTTACCCGGAAGGTAGGCTTGCGCGGCAGCAAAGTCTTTTAATTTTTTAGACAGGTGATTTTTTCCTGCCACCGGATTAGCCGCCAGGTTACTGAAGTACAGAATATTTCCGGGAACGGGTGCGGGCAGGTTGGTAAAATTTAAAAAGCTGCTGTTTTTGGAACGCAGATAAATTCTGAATACGGTATCCCCAAACGAAGTCCGAAAATTCTTGCTTGAAATATTGGTATATGGTTCATGAATATCATTGACCCTGATAAAAGCAATCATCCGGTTATTTACCTGCCTCCACTGTACATCCATCCGGTTGAATAAATGAAGACAGTCGTCCGAAGGAATAAATACCAGATCCCTCGTAAACCCGCTCGTAAAATACTCGTGCAGGAGTTCGATAGAAAAAAGCATTTCGTAGTTGATGTCCATGCAGGTCAGTTGTCTTTATTGTGATCGGCAATTGAAATCTTCAAAATCGGATCTCCAAACATATCCGGTGTTTCGTCATTTATGATTACCAGTCGCATTTTATAAACGACACTCGGTAGGTATTTCCCACCCAGTATGGCCCATAACTGGTTAAGTTGTTCAAACCCCAGGGTATGCAAGTCAAATATCAGGCGATCAATTCTCGGATCCAACCTGGGTTCTGAAGCAGCCGGAGAATTCTGATGATCGATATAATTTTTATGCTGGAAGTATTGAATGATCATCGACAGGTACTGCAGGGAGGTTTCATAGTTCGTATTGTTGACCGCGAAGAGTAAGTATAGATTCAGAAATACGACGGGATTGCGGTATTCAATCCGGTTATTGATTTTGACATAGTTGTTTGGTAGTTTGGAAACTCTGTCCTCTTCAACATTTACCAGTGTAAGTATCCCTTTTGCCTGCAATGGATTGCTGCCTGCTGCCGGATCCGCATCCTGAGCCCTGGCTACATTGCCAAGTACAATCCATTTAGTGATGGAAGGATCCAGGGTCGGATCGATTTTCATCACGACGTATTTGTTGACTTCGCTTGCAATAAATTTTAATGCATTGTCGATCACTCGGATAAGGTTTAGCTAAATGCAAAAAATTAAATCGTTGCTCCACTCCAGAACCATTAGCCTTCATATTAATTGACTTATACTAATCGGTGTATCCGTCAAACATCATCTGTACAAAAGGTTCTTCAGTCCCACAGTTTTATTTTTCGTTGTTTTAACTGAAGAATAAGTACTTGAACGTAGACTGAGCAGAATTAAATTATTATTTGAGATAACCGGTATAACGGGTTCTAGAACATGACTGCGTGAAAAGCTATAGGGGCGCGGGTTTCCGAGGCTGGTGACTTTGTGCATGCCGTATTTCAGGTCACAAACAACGATGGCGGCAAATAGCAATAAAAAGTTGATCCAGAAAGTTAATGAGGAATTCATACCAACTGGTTAAGAAGTAAAACAAAAGTGAAGTAGCAATCAGAAAAAAATACGCAGGCTAGAGTACGAATGCAGAATGTAGCGTTTATAAAATTAGTGAATTATTTTATCGACCATCAGAATCCTGAAAAATGTTAATAAAAATATTTTGTGTTTTTACTGCATCTGCTGCTTTCATCGAAAAAATACTAAGTGTATTTACTTATATGTCAGTTTGTTTATTTTATTTTATTAGGTAGCAGAAAATTATATTCCGGATTTTAAAGGTAAGAGAACCAGCAACGTATGACTCGTTGCGCTTGTTAGTCAACACGTGATGGTAAAAAGAATCTGGTTAACTAATGGTTAACACTTAGTCTGGGAGAAAATTTAATCATAAATTATTGACAGAGTAAGCTCATTCAATCTGGATTGGATTGACGTAGTACCAACCGCGAGGAAAAAGGGTAGTAAGATGCAAACGAAGCCGCTTGTGTCTTATTGAGGTTAATTGAGTAACTATATACCTGTTGGGACCTGGTGGTAAATTCGTATATAAAGATTGATGAATTAAAGTCGATTATTCGTTGCCTTAACGATGAAAACTATCCCCACGATCAAAAAAATAACAACGAATAAAAACATCAGCACAAGGAGGGTGAAATCACATCTTGGCATTTTAGTATTCCTTTGATTTGAATATTCCTTTTTTCTTTTTGGTCTATCTACTTTCTTCGTCTCTGGTTCCGGGAGTTACAGACACTTTTATAAAGACCTCAAAATACAGTTATTTGGCAACTATATACATTTTAAGCCAGGTGGGAAAATGGTGTTTTATTATTTAATGGTATCAAAATACTTCTAATCCCTGTTCCTTGTTTTTTTATATAAGTAATAAATACCGCCCGTGATCTCATTATATTTCTTGTCGAAAGTTCCTCCTGTCACAAATATGCGGATGGCCATAGAATGGTTTTGCGGTGCAAAACTATGCATTTATGGAAAAATCTATATCACTTTATTAGCGGCCATCGAACTCAGTGCCATGATGGTCCATTGCGGATTGATCGTGATGCTGGTGGGAAACAGCGAGGCGTCCGCAACAAAAACATTGTCGTAACCGTCGACGTGGAAATCTTCCTTCACTACACGCCGGCCTGCCCATGGCGAACCTTCACCCGCCATCATATTTCCGCCCTGCGGATGCGCCGTGCCAATATATATGTCTTTCATGCGCAGCGGGAACCCGTCAAAGGTCCGCAGGAAATCAGCTACATTTTTTTTGTCCGTCAGATCAAGGTCTATACCGGGTTTGGTCGGGATGATGGCCCGGTTGCTTCCGGCTGCCTGCCCCAGGCGGATCAGTGTCCCCAGGGCGTACTTGATATTCTTTAAATCATCTTCGCCGAGATCCCAGGTGAATGCCTGACCGGAGAAGGCATCTGCCTTCAGGTGTACTTCCCCGTTAGGTTCCGAACCAATCAGGCTTCCAAAGTTCAACAGGTATTTGTAGCGATTGATCCAACGGTCCCGCCTGTCGAAAAAGAAGGGTACACTGGAAAGGTAAAAGGCGGCCGGCGGATTAAAATAGGTCTCGAAAGCCGAGCGGTTCTGCGGATCCAGCGCCGCCATCGTGATCTGGTCGCCGTCATAGGCTTTTATTTCATGATCAAAATCGAAGGCGACGGGAAAGGCAAAATTGCAACTCAGCCGCTTTCCAATATTTTTATTTTCAGAACAACTGCGCATCAGGAAATGGCTGCTGGCAATCGCGCCACCAGCCACGATGATGGCCTTGTTCACTTTTACTTTTTTCAGTGAACCGCTGGCGGAGCGCAGGATCACGTGGTCGGCGAAGCGCTTATTCGCAGCAGAGACAAAATTCACCGCGGTCATGTTCGGAAGGAACTGCACACCCCGCGATTCGGACCAGGGGATATAGGTCTCGAGCATGGACCGCTTGCGCATCCGTTTGTTACCGAGATTCCAGTTGCCGTCGCCGGTATTATCGAGATGATTGACCAGCACCGGCTTCTCTTCCAGGATGAGCCGGTCGGCGGGATCCACACCCGTATTGTAGCCTTTCACGCCCCCGATGAATTTGCCCTGGACGATTTCATTCACACCCAGGTTCCCCAGCGGTGCGATATGCAGCTCTTTGGCGATCCGGTCATATTCGGTGTCAATTCCGGCGAGCGAAAGACCAAATTCCTCGCGCCACTGTTTGCGGACATGATCAGGCATGCGGAAACAAACGGCGTTGTTGACGATCGTGCCGCCGCCAACACATTCCCCCTGCAATACGGTCATCGACGTTTTCTTCGTCTGCTGCAGTCCGCCCTCTTTATAAATCTTTTTCATCATGTCGATCTCGCTGTCCTGAAAATCCTGCAGGGGCTGGTATCGCGAACCACTTTCCACCACTAGAATTTTTTCCGGCCGCGCCACACCCGCTGCCAACCGGTAAGCCATCGTCGCTCCGCCTGCCCCGGAACCGACAATTAAATAATCACAGTCATCGGGAACCTCCGGCTCACTAACGGGGGTGGTTACACGCGGAGCCACAAGTTTCCCCTGCCCGTCCATCTGCGGCTTAAAATTATTCGGATCATTTTCATCCCGCGGCAGCGGCGCCACATCCTTATGCGGTGGGCGTGCACTGGCAAAATCGCCCTGCAGTCTGTCCCGCGCATCCGGCGGCACATAACCCATCTGCGCCCGCACATTGATATAGGAATAGTTGGCGAAGCTGACGATGGAGTTCAGCGCCGTCCCGATAGTGAAAGCAAATTCAGCCAGCGGCGGTACCAGGGCCCTGCTTTTTTCGATTTCATTGCGCAGGAAATATTTACGGAAATAATATCGCTGTTCATCACGGCTCATGGTGGAGAACGCCGGCCGCATGCCATAGAAAAAATTCAGCACGTTCTCAAAAAGTCCGAAGGGGAGATTCAGCAGACCCCGCTTCCTGCCGCGGATCCCGCCGACATAGCGGTCGATGGACTGCAGCACCGCGGCACTCTGCTTTTCATTCGCATTGAACAACGCTTTCGTGATGGCAATGGCGTCGACGGCCGCCGAAGGCCCTAGGGTATTGATCGCGTAGTCCACTTTATAATACATGCGCCGGAAAGCAATCATGACGGCAACCATGGTGAGGTTCAGCACGGCATACAGAATAAAATACCAGTCGACTGCAACTTTTCCCATGAGGGGATCACCATGCCTGACATGAATCCAGACACCGCCGCGCAGCCCGCCGATGATGATCCAGGCAACGGCAGTGATCGCACCAAAGGACAAAGGCACGGTGATCGCATTAAAAAAATGCTGCCGCAGCCGCTCTCTTTTAATTAACAGAAAAGAAATGACCGCGAGCGTGGCATACAGGGTGACGGTATTTCCAATCATCGGATCCGGGTATCCGTAAATGGCGGACAAGCCATGCGATCCGTCCATAAATACGCGGATGCATACGATCCCTGCGACGAGTAAAACGAAGATCACGAACATCGCTTTATGCAGCAGCTCCATCAGCGTGAGCGGCGTGGAGAAATGCACCGGAAAATCTTTTTCGCGCGCAAACACCGCGGCGTCTCTTTTATACCGGATGATCCACCAGACAAAAAACACGATCAGTGCGCCATCCATCTCCGCTGAAGTCAGCAGGAATTTCGTGGGGTCGTCTTTTTCGGGCCCGCTGGTAAAATAAAATATCAGCGCAAAGACCGTCGATGCGATATGCCCCGCCAGCAGACCGAGACAGGCATGATAACGAAGGCTGACATTGTATGCCGCCGTGAACGCAAGCACGATCATCAGCGTGATCTTGAAATAGGTGTTGATGGCCAGCGCCGGGTTCACATAAGTCATTTCAATCAGCTTGGCGATTCCCTCTCCCCAGGGAGCTCCGCCGAGCAGGCCGATGATCAGGATCGAAAGATAGATTAGGTATCCAAAGCCCAGAATGCGCAGCATATAAAATACAATATCACGATGCGGCCTGGCAACATTCTCCGCCGACCACTGTTCGGAGAAAAGGGTTTTATATTGTTCAGGCGTAGGACCAACAGGATAATTTTTCTTTTTATAAATCAGTGCCGCAACCAGCCGCGAAATATACAGACCGAGCCATCCGAACACAATCGCATCAAAAGAGAGCGTGATGAAAAATTTCAGCGCAGGCGGCTTAATGCCAGACACAAAAGAATCATTGTAATAATTCCAGAGCGCATGACTTCCGTCACATCCGACACAGCTGCGGTAATGCGTTTCAATATACAGGTCGAGCAAAAAATAGGGAACGAACACGATAAGATAAGGAATCAGCGAACTGCATTTCCGCAGCAGAATAATCAGCGGCGAAAAAATGAGACAGTTGATGACAATCTCCATCATCATCGTCGCGCGGTGTGAAAATTCCATGCCAAACACACGGAATCCGCCAAAGGCGACAATTTTGTAATGCGACACGCCATAGAGCAATACGAGGCTGAGCAAGCCGTTCACAAGAATCAGCAGAAGGAATTTCATGTAGCCGGGTGCTTTATCCAGCGGATCGGGCCAGTAGTATCCGCGGACGTTGATGAATTTTATCATGGAGATTTTTTATACAAGAGAGGAGAACCGCTGACTGTAGGGATCATAACTGGAATCGGGATACCAGTTGAGCGCAAACAGCGCAGCCTGCCGCGTCACGGAACAACGTTGCACATGCACTTCGTCGATAAATTTGTGGGGGATATTAGGGGTACCCCAGTCGCCGCCCCAGATCAGGCCGTAGGCCTGCGCCAGCACACCCAGCAGGGAAAAATCTCCTTTCCAGGATGGCTCTCCGCCTATATTTTTCACGAGATCACAGGCGAGTCCGAAATGATGGACCCCGTTATTGCAAAGCAGACTCGATCCCTTTTCAAAAAGTTCCTGCTGCCGCTCCAGGCTCCGGTAAGTTTCATAAACCATGAGCTCCATGCCATGCGCACGGGCGTCATCGATGATCCGGGGGACACGCTCCCGCAGCACGGGTTCAAGCAGCGCGGTATCATCGATCCTCGAGGGAATGTTAAACCTCGGGTCATTTTGAATCACGGTCGTGTAGAAGTTGTCTGCCATCGCCGGAATTTTTGCAGGATGAAATTGAGCGAAAGGATTTGGATTTTCAATTTAACGCTTTTCTAATTTGAAAAATACCGTGTTTATACGGGTCCTGCATTCGTATTTAAACGGTATTTTGAAGCATTTTCTTATTTTGAATTTTTGATCAGGCAAATCGGTAGCTTAGCTTTCTGCTAAGGACCAGCGTGATTCTGTTATTACTGTCACATGAGATTTTTACTGAATCTTTTCAGTATGTTTTAACCCTTTAACATGCAGGAACCGGATAACCATATCACATTAAAAAATTCGGGAGAACTGGAGTTTAATGACAGAGCTTATGACCGGCTGTTTGAACTCGCGGGTAAATCCTTTCAGTTTGTTATCAAACCGAAAACCAGATTCTGGCGTTTCGGAATCCGGTTCTCAAAAATTGATAAAGTAGAATTTTTTCATCCGCAGGCAAGATATGCGGGGCCTGAATATCCAAATATTGAAATTAATGCGGGTGTGTGGGTGGCAGGAAAGGAATGGCAGCAGCCAGATCGGATTGAGTTCAGCTCTTACGATATGCCTGGATTGAGGAATGGTGAGCCATTCGACAGATGGGAGAAGTATGACCCGCTTACGGAAGTAATCGTGGATCTGAGACACGAAGCAAGCTCAACACATATTTCTTATAAGACGGCAAACGGCCACTTTTTCGAACGGGCAATCTCGCTTCCAGGATTTAATTATTTTAAGTTGTTTGCCTGGGCGGATAAGATTGACTATGAACTGGACTGCGAAATTTATGAGTCTGAAACTACTCCTAAAAATTATAACGATCCCAATA
>Ga0157376_10002689_pt1 | contig 12093 bp, 10 predicted proteins | sample M45metaG_FD_121801 | JGI IMG/M metagenome (GOLD analysis project Ga0157376, IMG submission 121801) | Miscanthus rhizosphere microbial communities from Kellogg Biological Station, Michigan, USA - M4-5 metaG | ecosystem: Host-associated > Plants > Roots > Rhizosphere > Soil | place: USA: Michigan... | reverse complement strand
TGAAACAGCTCGGGCTCGAAGGCTCGCAATAGCTGTCGCCAAGATAGCTCCCGGCTATGCGGCGTCGCGTCTTTCTCCAGAGGTATCCACTAGACGCGCCTCGATCAATGCCTGGCGGATGCGCGCGATTTCCGGCTCCTTGATCTTGACCAAGGGGGGGCGGACCACTGCGCGCGGCAAACGACCGAGAAGGACAAGCGCTTCCTTCATGCGGTTATGCATGTCGACGAAGGGATCGGCGTAGAAGACGGACGCCAGGGGATTGATCCGGTCGTTGAGCCGGCGGGCCTCCGCCAAATCGTTCGCTTGAACGGCCCGAAACAGCCGGGCCTGCAGATCGGCGATAACGCTGCCGCTACCCGACAGCAACCCGTTGCATCCAAGGACGAGCGAACTCAGCAGCCAGGCGCTGTTGGTCGACAGGACGTTGATCGGGCGAGGACGCGATTGCAGCGTCCTTATCTGTGTTTCATGCTGCTGAACGCTTGATGTCCAGTCCTTGATAGCGCGGATCGTGGGCACTTCATTGAATAGCCGCGCCAGGGTCTCGGCGGGATAGCCCTGTCCGGTCGCGAGCGGATACTGGAAAACGATCAACGGCAGATCGCTGGCCGATGCAATCGTCTTGAAGTGGGCAACCGCCATGTCGGCATTCTGGCCTAGCGTGAACGGTGCCGGCGGAAAAACCAGTAGCGCGGAGGATCCGCCGGCCTGCGCCCGCTTCGCGATCCTGGCGGCTTCGAGGCTGCCGTCAGCCCAGACGCCGTGGACGATCGGCAGCTTGCCTCCCACCTCTTCGGCGGTGATTTCCAGCACGCGCGTCTGCTCTTCCGACGTGCACGAGGCAACCTCCGTCGAGTGCGCATTGATCGTCAGGGCCGAAAGTCCCTCCACGGCGGCGACGTCGCGAAGATGGCTGCGGAAGCTGTGCTCATCGATGGATAGATCGTCGCGAAAGGGCAGCAGGACTGCAGGAATGACGCCGTGCGGAACAAAGTCCTTGAAACGAGACATTTCGATCTCCCTCTGCTGACGTTGCCACCTCAGGCCGACTGCGGACATGGTATCGGCCCCATCCGGCGTTCGGCAAGACGATAAAAGCGCTCAGGCATAGGCGGCGCGATAGCGCTGCCGCGCGACCAGCACGCCGACCACCAGAATGTTGAGAACGTTGGCGCCGACGCCGGCCGCAAAGGCGGGCGCGTAATAGCCGAAGTGATCGTAGAGCAAACCGGCTATCCAGCCGCCGGCCGCCATGCCGAACCCGCTGAACAGCAACAGCGTCGGGATGCGCCACGAAGCCTCCGACGCCGGAAACAGTTCGCGCACGGCCAGCACATAGGCAGGGATGATGCCGGAAAAGCCGAGCCCGAAAGCCGCGGCCACGGTGAAAAGGCCGGCTTCATTCTGGGTGAACAGAAAGCTCACCATCGATGCGGCCTGCCAGACCGATCCGATCAGCACGGTGGCGAGACCGCCGATACGGTCTGAGATCACGCCCCAGATTTGCCGGCTCAGGAAGGCGGTGCCGAGCAGCACCGACAGCATCAACGCGCCCATCGAGCGGCTGATGCCAAGATCGCTGCAGAAGGCGACCAGATGGCCCTGCGGCATCGCCATCGGAATACAGCACAGCACCCCGGCGCCGCACATCATCGCGAATACGACGTTTCGCGGCAGGCCGAGCAAGCGCGCGTGGCCGACACCGGCGCCGGACGCTGTTGCAGCATGGAATTCTTCGGGCGGGCGCCGAAAATAGATCGCGGCCAGCGGCACGATGACGACGATCTCGGCGACCGCATACCAGAGCATCGTCTGTCGCCAGCCAAAGCCGGCGATGACGCGCTCGAACACCGGCGGCCACACCGCCCCGGCGAGATAGCTGCCGCTCGAAATCAGCGCCAGCGCCGAGCCGCGCCTGCGGTCGAACCAACGACTGACGTAGATGTACAATGGCGCATTGATGCCACCGAGCCCGATCAGGCCGATGAACAGCCCATGCCCGATCCATAGCGGCCAGGGCGCACCCAGCGTCGAGATCGCGAGGCCGAGACCGATCATCAGCCCGCCACAGATCACGGTCCAGCGTGTGCCGACGCGATCGGCGATGCGGCCCATGAGAATGCCGCCGGTGCCGGAGCCGAGCCAGGCCAGCGCACTGGCGAGCGCCGGTATCGAGCGCGCGCCACCGACCTCACCGGCGATATCCTTGAGCGCGACTGCCGTGATCCAGGCGGCGCCAAACGCCATCATCATGATCAGGAGCGCTACCGAGGCGACGACCCAGGACTCTTTAGTCTCGATCGAGGAAGACGATTGCAGCATGCGTATTTGCCCCCGGCACGATCATTTGACAGATCGCAGCCGAATTGACCATTGCGCTGAGCAAAGGTCAGAACCGCGAACGGGTTCAGGGACGGACGGCGTTAGCGGCGACCGCCGACGGCAAGCGGAGAAGCGCCGGGTAGCAAGGACGAATTGATGTCGCTATCGACGCGCCCGGACTGTTGTTGGGTATAGCCGACCCCGAATGACAGGCTGAGATTCGACGTCGGCTGGAACTCGACGCCCGCACGCGCGCTGTAGCCCGGGAGCGTGCCGGACACTTTGTCGAAGGGGGCAAACGGGCTGCCGATGTTGGTGTCGTATTTGAGGGTGTCGAAACCGGCATAGACTGTGACGGGCGCGTTTTGAAAGTTGTAGCCAAACTGAACGCTTTGGTAATTAAGCGAGCCGGCACTGCCGAACGTTGTGAACTGGTTGATGCCGTTCATGTTCAAACCGGCGACGCCGCCTTCGCTGCCGACAAACCAGCCACCCCCGAAATTGTAGCGCATACGGGAAATGCCGCCACGGGCATCGCTGCCATCGAAGCTCGGAAAATTGCCGTAAGTGTTCGAGTTGCCGGTGCCGAGATTCCCGAAGCCGAGCGGCCAACCTGGGGTCCAGTATGACACAGGGGCGGCTTGGGCAACTACTTGGGCATGGGCCGCTCGCCCGCCCAGACAGAGCGTCGCCGCCAATACCAATGTGAGACCGAATCTGGCTGAGAAAATCGACATCCACGCTACCGCCAAGTTTGCCGAAATTATACGGCCTGGACATCATAAACGCTAGCGCCGTAGGCGGGCCGATCATCGCGCCGGCGAAATATCCGGGTTGAGTAACGCGTGCCCGACATTGCATAGTCTCCGTTCCATCGGAGGAACGGCGATGCAATTGCGGACATTTGGACGCACGGGAATGCAGCTCTCGGTGCTGGGCTTCGGTTGCGGTGCGGTGGGCGGAATCATGGTGCGCGGCGACCCTGCCGACCAGGAGCGTACCGTCGCGCGCGCGATCGGCGCCGGCGTCAACTATTTCGACACCGCGGTACAGTACGGCGACGGCGAGTCGGAAAAGAACCTTGGCCGCGTTTTGCAAAACCTCAAACCGGCCAATGTGGCCGTCGGCACCAAGGTCCGGCTGCCGCCCGGCGAATTCGGCCGCATTGCCGACACGGTGAGGATATCGCTCGAAGGCAGCCTGACGCGACTGCGTCTCGACCGGGTCGACATCTTCCACTTGCACAATCCGATCACCGAGGCCGGAGGCGGATCGGCGCTGAGTGTCCGACAGATGCTCGACGATGTGGTGCCTGCGTTCGAGCGCCTGCGTCAGCAAGGAAAAATTCGTTTCCTCGGAATCACGGCGCTGGGCGACACGGCCGCTCTGCATCAGGTGATCGACGCTCGCGTCTTCGGCAGCGCGCAGGTCGTCTACAACATGCTCAATCCATCGGCCGCCGAGCAATTACCACCAAACTATCCGGCGCAGGATTATGAACGATTGTTCGACCACACCAACGCGGCCGGCGTTGGCGTCGTGGGCATCCGCGTGTTGGCCGGCGGCGCATTGTCGGGTTCAGCCGAGCGTCATCCGATCGCGGGCCCGGCCCCGGAGCCGATCGGTTCGGCCATGAGCTACGATGCCGATATCGATCGCGCACGCCGTCTCATCCCGCTGGTCAAGGAAGGGTTCGCCGCCAGCCTGACCGAAGCCGCTACGCGGTTTGCGCTATCGCACCCGGCGCTGGGCACCATCCTGGTCGGCATGGCGACGCCGCAACAGTTCGAGGATGCACTCGCCGCAGCCGAAAAAGGCCCGTTGCCGCAAGCTGCGCTCGACCGGCTGTCGACACTGCGGCAGGCATTCTCCGGCGAGCCGCGGTGATCGACCAGGGATCAGATCAAACTACGCACCGCAGTAATCAAGCTGCTGCATTGATCCTCGGTTCCGACCGTAATGCGCAGGAAGTCTTCGATTCGGGGTTTCCTGAAGTGTCGTACCAAAACGCCACGCTGGCGAAGTTTGGCAGCGAGCTCTGCGCCGCTGTGGCTGCGATGGCGTGCGAAAACGAAGTTCGCCACGGATGGCAGAACCTCGAAGCCCAGTGCAGAGAGGGCTTGGACCAGGGATTCGCGGCTCGCCATGATGCGTTGGCGCGTCTCCTGAAACCACGCATCGTCGTTGATTGCGGCGACCGCACCGGCGATGGCGAGGCAATCGAGGGGATAGGAGTTGAAGCTGTCCTTCACCCGCTCCAGCGCCTCGATCAGAGGTCGTTGGCCAATGGCAAAGCCAACCCGTAGTCCGGCGAGAGCCCGGGACTTGGAAAGGGTCTGGACAACAAGCAGATTGTCGTGGCGCGCGACGAGCGGTACGGCGCTCTCGCCGCCGAAGTCGACGTAAGCCTCGTCGATGACCACCAACTGGTTCGGATGTTCGGCCACCAGCGCCTCGATGGCCTGGCACGGAAGCCCGATGCCGGTCGGAGCGTTCGGATTGGGTAGCAGGATCGCACTGCATGGCCGCCGGAAGTCGGCAATTTGCACCTTCATCGTGGCATCAAGCGGCACCTCTTCGTAACGGATTCCATATAGGCGGCAGTAGACCGGATAGAAGCTGTAGGTGATATCGGGGAACAGCAGCGGCGCATCATGATTCAGAAGGGCCTGGAAGGTATGAGCGAGAACCTCATCCGAGCCGTTCCCGACGAACACCTCCACCGGCGCCACACCGTAGCGGGCCGCGATCGTCTCTCGCAGACTGGTAGCGGTGGGATCAGGGTAGAGGCGCAGACGATCCGTCGCGGAGGCAATCGCAGCGAGCACGCGCGACGAAGGCGGGTAAGGATTCTCGTTGGTATTGAGCTTGATGATTCCATCCAGCTTCGGCTGCTCGCCGGGCACGTATGGCGACAGGTCGTGGACGACCGAACTCCAGAAGCGGCTCATGATTTGTTGCTCAACGGCAGATTTATCACACTAGGAGATGCCTAGCCTTAATGCCAAACCTCTACAATAAGAGCCTTGGAAAGTCCTCTCTCCACCGTGCCGATTAGAATGAGATGGCGGACGCACGACAAACACGTCACGCGTTCCGCCGTGAGATGACCAGACGGCGAAGGCGGCAGCGATGCGGCGCCGGAACAGGCCCTGCGCCGACGCAAACACCGCCACCGGGATCGCGCCCGAACCGGCGACGCTATACCAGCTTTACGTTCTTGAGCGGCAGGCTGCGCACCGGCTTTCCGGTTGCCGCAAAAATCGCGTTGAGAACCGCTGGCGCCACGACGCAGATGGTTGGCTCTCCGACGCCGCCCCAGAAATCGTAGGTCGGCACGATCACTGTTTCGACCTTGGGCATCTCCGCAAGACGCATGATCTCGTAGGTATCGAAGTTGAGATTCGTCATCCGGCCGTTCTCGACGGGCATTTCGCCGTAGAGCGTGGCGGTGAGACCGAAGGCGACCGATCCCTGCACCTGGGCCGCGATCTGGCTGGGGTTGACGGCATGGCCGCAATTGAGTGCCAGCACCATGCGATGAACCTTCAGCTTGCCCTGCGGACTGACCGAGACCTCGGCGACGGCAGCCGAGTAACTGCCATAGCCCATGAATTGCGCGATACCCCGATGCACGCCCGCCGGCAGCGGCTTGCCCCAATCGCCCTTCTCGGCCGCGGCATTGAGCACCGCGAGGTGCTTGGGGAAATCCTTCATCAGCACACGGCGAAATTCGAGCGGGTCCTTGCCCGCCGCCTTCGCCATCTCGTCCATGAAGCATTCCATGTAGACGCCGTTTTGATTGGTGTTGACACCGCGCCAGGGCCCGACCGGCACATGCGTGTTGCGCATCGCATATTCGATCAGCAGGTTAGGCACCGCGTAACCAAGCTGCGCATCGCCGGGCGCGGCGTAATAGCCTTGCAGCTGCCGTGTGTCCTTGCCGTCGACGATGCCTTTCGGATTGAGCATGGCATTGATCGATTGACCGGAGACACGAACGTGCAAGCCGACGAGGTTGCCCGCGGCGTCGAGGCCGGCGGACAATTTGCATTGCGAGATTGGCCGGTAGAAATCGTGCGCCTGGTCCTCCTCGCGGCTCCATATCATTTTGATCGGCACGTCCGGAAATGCCTTGGCGATTTCGACGGCCTGGTGAACGTAGTCCTGCGTGCCGCCGCGGCGGCCGAAGCCGCCACCGAGGTCGTGCCGGTGGATCTCGCATTTATTGAGCGGAACGCCCGACGCTTCGGACAGGGCAGCCAGCGACGCCTCCAGGTTTTGCGTCGGCACCCAGGCTTCAGCCTTGTCGGCCGAAAGCTTCACGGTACAGTTCATTACCTCCATCGTCGCGTGCGCGAGGAAAGGCGTTGCGTAGACCGCCTCGAGTTTTTTGGCGGCTTCACCGATAGCCTTCAGCGCGTCGCCGTTCTGCCGATCGCCATTGGTGGCGGTGGCGTTGAGACCATCCCTGAGCATGTCCGCGATTGTCGCGCTTGACTGCGACGCGGCCGCCCCCTCGTCCCAGACAATCGGAAGCGCATCGAGCGCCTTCTTCGCGTGCCACCACGTGTCGGCGACGACAGCCACTGCGGTGTCCTTCACCTTCACCACCTTCTGTACACCGGGCATGCCGGCGATCTTGCTCTCGTCGTAGCTTTTGAGCTTGCCGCCGAATACCGGACAGTCCTTGATAGCTGCGTTGAGCATGCCGGGCAGTTTCAAATCGATGGCGAAGACCTTGCTGCCGTCGAGTTTGTCCGCGGTGTCAAGCCGGTTAAGCGGCTTGCCGGCGATCTTCCAGTCTTTCGGATCCTTGAGCGCAATGGTCTTGGGGTCAGGCGGCGTCAGCTTGGCCGCCGCGGCCGCGACCTCGCCATAACGGACCGATCGCTTGCTCGCTGCATGCTTGATGATGCCGTCGGATGCCGTGAGTTCGCCAACCGGTACATTCCATTGCTCGGCTGCGGCTTGCAGCAGCATCAAACGCGCTGCAGCGCCTCCGCGTCGAACGTAGTCCTGCGAGGTGCGGATCCCGCGGCTGCCGCCGGTGCCCATCTCACCCCAGGCACGTTTGCTCGCGAGGTTACGGCCCGGCGTGATCCCTTCGGTGGCCACTTTGCTCCAGTCGCATTCCAGTTCCTCCGCGACGAGTTGGGCAATTCCGGTCAGCGTACCCTGCCCCATCTCCGAGCGCGCGATACGGACGACGCAGGTATCGTCGGGCTTGATCGCGACCCAGATGTTGACTTCGGTCGCCGCGCCCTGCGCCTGCACCGTGCCGACGCCGAACGGCACGTTCAATCCGAGGGCGAGACCGCCGCCCGCCACGGCTGCCGAGCCGACGATGAACTTGCGGCGCGAGATTTTCGTGCTCTCTGCAAAGACCATAGTTTTCATGATTACTCTCCCGACGCCCTGCGACCGGTGGTACCCGCGCCGGCCGCCAGATGCACCGCCTCGCGGATACGTTGATAGGTGCCGCATCGACAGATATTGGTCATCGCTTCATCGATGTCCTGGTCGGTCGGCTTGGGATTCTTCCTCAGCAGCGCCGCAGCCGCCATGATCTGACCGGACTGGCAATAGCCGCATTGCGGAACATCGACCGAGGCCCAGGCCTTTTGCACGGGGTGCGATGAACCGACCGACAAACCCTCGATGGTGACGATCATATCGGTAGGCTTCACGTCACCCACGGAAATCGAACAGGACCGCTGCACCTCACCGTTGATGTGGACCGAGCAGGCGCCGCATTGGGCGATACCGCAGCCATACTTGGTACCGGTTAAGCCGATCTGCTCACGAATAACCCAGAGAAGGGGCGTGTCAGCCTCGACCGACACGTCTCTGACCGATCCGTTGATATTCAGTTTTGCCATGGGCTTCCTCCGTCGATTAGACGAAGCATAGCGTCCTGACGGACGTTTGCCTACGACTTGTCCGTTCCGATCGGGTCAGGAGTGTGCACCGCACCGCGGGGGTTTGACCCGCCTTGAGCTGGTCCAGCGATGGCTAACGTCGATAGAGGCGCACTCACCCAGCTACGTTCGCCTACAAGCACGTCATCCGCTCGGCCACCAATGCCGGATTCACGCCAGGCGAGTTCTGCGGCAACTCATAAAACCAATGCCTGCGAAGCCAAGGACCATCATCGCCCAAGTGGCGAGCTCGGGGACAGGAGAAGCCAGGGTGAGCGCCTCGAGGGTTGCGTCATAGTCGAGGCCTCTGATGATTCGATTATTCTCCGGGAAGAGGCTTATATCAAAAGGGATCGTGGACAGCGCGAGGGATTGTATCACGCTTCCTCCTGCGTCAGGGAAGAACGCCATCACTCCAACAAGAAGACTACCGCCAAATGAATTGCCGAAGGAAAAGCCATCGTCTCCGAAGAGACCATTGTTTGAATAAATATTCAGGACGGTGGAATCGGGGTGGATGCTGCCATCGGTTACGAGGGCACCACCTACCATCATATAGGTGATGGTGTCTTCGTAAACATAGGATGTAGGGGTCGAATCGGCCCGGAGGTTTGCTGAAGTCGCATGTTCGTTGAATGTGATGAACCCGGTTACCAAATCGCCAATTTGTTCGCCGTGCGAGGCTGTCGTCCCACCACCCGCCACACTAGTAACGTGCCCCGAGAAATTCCATGTTACCGCGCTGGCGGCGTTTGATGTCAGCGCAATGGCGGCAAGAGCGACAAGAGCAATCAATGGTTTTTTCATGTGAAACTCCCTTCGGAACGATGCCTCGGACCCGAGATGTTTGACTTGTCGAAGTCCCGGGCGATGCAGAATATGCTTTAGTTTTGAGCGCAGAGAGCTGATCCGTGTCGTACCGCGCGCGCAAGCTCGCGATCTTGTCAGGATCCGCGGCGCCACCGCGCGCCACCGTCTTGGCCAGTTCCTCGAAATAGTGCTCGTGCCCGGGCGGCGATACCGTCATCAAGACGCGCGCCGGCCTGTCGCTCGCGTTGGCGATGTTGTGCGGCACGCCGGGCGGCAGGAACAGGTACATGCCGGGCGTGGCGCGCACGCGCTCATCGCCGACCTGCCAGTCGCATTCGCCCTCCAGCAGATAGAATGTCTCCTCCTGAACGCGATGCACGTGCAGCCCAGTGGAGAAGCCGGGAGGGATCGTCCATTCGAACATGGAGGTGTGCTTTGTGTCGTCGCCAGTGACAAGAAACGCCATAGGGTGGCCTCCGAGCGATACGCCCTTGCCTTCGCCGGGGCGTCGGATGATTGCCTTTGCTGACATCTGGTTCTCCGCGGTTCGTATGCGTGCATCGAAAAACGTGTGCTAACTCTCCATCCGCAGATGCGAAAGGTCGTGAAAACAGTCCGAAATTGTTGCAAAATATCGCCGAAATGAACCGCCAGCCCCCCTCAACCATCTACAAATTCGGCCCTTTTGCGCTCGATATCGAGGCCGGCTTGCTGTTGCGCGGCGTCAAACCAACGTTGCTTGGCCAGCGCGCCATCGCGCTGCTGCGTCTGCTTCTTGAGCGGGCTACGTCTCCCGTCTCCAAGGATGCCTTGATCGAAGCGGCCTGGCCGGGGCTTGCTGTCGAGGACAGTAACCTCACCGTGCAGATCGCCGCGCTGCGTCGCGTGCTGGAGCAGGATGGCGGCAACGGCTGGATCGAGACGCTGCCGCGACGAGGCTATCGCTATGTCGGCCCGCCGGTCACACGCACCGACGACGGTGCGAGCGAAAGACAACAAGCATCAGCGCTGCCGGTTCCCGAAAAGCCCTCGATTGCGGTCCTGCCGTTCGAGCACTCTGGCGACACTGCCTGGTTCGCCGATGGTATGGTCGCGGATATCATCACGGGTCTGTCCCGTATCAAGTGGCTGTTCGTGATCGCGCGCAACTCCAGCTTCATCTATCGTGGCCGTGCTGCTGAAGTGAAGCAGGTTGGCCGCGATCTCGGCGTGCGTTATGTGCTGGAAGGCAGCGTGCGACGGAGCGCCGATCGCGTGCGCATCAACGTGCAACTCGCAGATAGCACTGATGGCACCCATGTCTGGGCCGAGCGTTACGATCGCACCCTGAGCGACGTGTTCGCGTTGCAGGACGAGATCGCCCTCGCAGTGGTCAGCGCCATCGAGCCGAGCTTACGCCGCGCCGAGATCGAACGCATCAAACGCAAGCGGCCTGATAGTCTCGACGCCTACGAGCTCGTGCTGCGCGCGCAGCCGGACGTCGATTCCGGCATGCCCGATCGCTCAGCGGCCGCGCTGCCGCTGCTGATGCGCGCTCTTGCGCTTGACCCGGCTTACGCACTCGCGCACGGCCTAGCCGCGATGGCCCATCATAATCGCTTTCTGCGCGCAGGGCTGAAGGAGCAAGATCGCACAGAGGCGGTGCGACACGCGCGGCTTGCGCTGGAGCATGGTCGCGACGATGCGTTGGCGCTTACTTTCGCCGGCTTCTCGCTCGGCATGGACGCGCACGATCGTGCTGCCGCCTTCGTCGCATTCGATACGGCGCTTACACTCAGCCCTTCGACCGCACTTAGCTTCATTCTTGGAAGCGTGGTCCATAGCTGGGCGGCCGAAGCGGAGCCAGCGATCGAGTGGGGCGAGCGCGCGATGCGGCTCTCTCCGTTCGATTCCTGGGCGTTCGCGGCGTTCGGCTCGCAGGCGCTCGGACATTTCCTGTTGGGGCAGCCGCATGAGGCGGCGAAGGCGGCTTACCGGGCCGTCCAGTCCAATCCGGGTCACAGCATCAACTATGTCATCCTGATCGGGCCACTGGTCGCGCTCCGACGGTTTGACGAAGCAAAGGCCGCCGCTGCGCGCGTCATTGAACTGCAGCCGACTTTCCGCTTCAGTCAGCAGTTTGCGGGTGTTGACTGCGCGCCCGCGCTCGCGTCGAAGCTCGGTGCCGCGCTGCAGGCGGCCGGATTGCCCGAGTAGTTTGCCAAGGCAACGACGCGCTTGCGCCGTGCTCACCATCTCGATCTCCGATACATCCGAGCAATCGTTACCAGCGGCTGTGCTGGTTTCAATTTCAAATGTCACCTGTTCGCGCTTTTCGAACCTCACACGATGTCCGAGGTGAACCCGGCATGCGCGCCAAAACGGACGTCCACGGACCCGTTCTAGGTTTATGAGTGCGCGCCCTGAACTATAGGCACGTCACGCGCTCGGCCGCGAGATAGCCGAACAAGAGCCCCAGCCCGAACAGCAGCACCAGCCCTGCCGCGCTGAATTCGATTCCTCGCATGATGAGCGTACCGCCGCCCTCGCGTCCGGAACTAAGCCGTTGCGCCAGCCCTCTTGCGGACACGGCGACCACGGCAATGGTAGCTACTGTAATCGCGGTACCGAGCCCCATCACGAAGGTGGCGGCGATGCCGGCCCAGAACAGGCCTTGCGCCAACGCAAATACCAGAACCAGGATCGCGCCCGAGCAGGGCCGCAAGCCGACGGCGAAGATTGCGCTCAGGCCGCGCTGCCAGCCGCCGGGACCGGCGAGTTCGTCCGGCATCGGCCCGTGGGAGTGGCCGCAATGCTCGTCATGGACGTGATCGTGGCTGTGGTCATGACCATGATGATCATGGCCGTGATGATGATGCGCCGTCACCATCGCAGGCACTGGCCGCGGCGCCTGCAGCGCGCGCATGAAGCCGCCGCCCTTGGTCCAGACCAGCCGGGCGCCGAAGGCCGCGATCAGCGCGTAGCTCGCGATCTCGATCGCCTTCTCCGCTCCGCACATCGTTTTCGCGGTGGCGTTGAGCAGCCAGGCGCAAATGCC
>Ga0157376_10002685_pt1 | contig 12093 bp, 9 predicted proteins | sample M45metaG_FD_121801 | JGI IMG/M metagenome (GOLD analysis project Ga0157376, IMG submission 121801) | Miscanthus rhizosphere microbial communities from Kellogg Biological Station, Michigan, USA - M4-5 metaG | ecosystem: Host-associated > Plants > Roots > Rhizosphere > Soil | place: USA: Michigan... | reverse complement strand
GACATGCGCGGCAAGGACACCGTGTTCGTGCCGTTCTTCGGCATCCCGGCCGCGACGATCACGGCGACGCATCACCTGGCGCGCATGTCGGGTGCGGCCGTGATTCCATTTTTTCACAAGCGCAACCCGGGCGGCGGCTACACGCTGCGTCTCGAGTCGCCGCTGGTCGGGTTTCCCAGCGGCGATGTCGCCGCCGATACGGCCCGTGTCAACGCCTGCATCGAACGCATGGTGCGTGAGGCGCCCGAGCAATACCTGTGGATCCACAAGCGCTTCAAGACCCGTCCGTCCGGGGACGCGCCGATCTACTGACGCCCGCGCCGCACCTGCCTGTCGCCGGCCTGCGTCGATTCACCGACGGCAGTTCGCCCGCGGCCCGGGGGACAAACAGCCGGCCGCTGTCCGGTTGTCGCGGGAACCTCGTAACTAGTGGCGAGGGCGGCCTGCAAGACGGTTTGCCCGTTGACCTTTTCGCGCGTGCCCGGCACGCGCAGTCTCTGGAATCAACGCCATGAACACAGTCTCCCGTCTGCTTCTCCGGATTGCCTCGCTGCTGCTGCTTGCGCTCGGCGCGCAAGGCGCGTGAGCGAACTACGTGGTCTGCGCAACCAGTGCGCAGGATCTCACCAACAAACTGCATGACGGGACCAGTCCGGATATCGGCCAGCCGTACATCATCCGTGTGCAGGAAGGCACATACACATTCACGGTCGACCTGGAATTCGGCTACAGCTCGGACATCCTGAGGCAGGCGATCTATATCCAGGACGGCTATCGGGCACCGAACTGCACGGGCGGGCGTGACATCGACTATCGCCAGACCGTGCTCGATCTCGGTGGCCATGGCGTGGACCTGTGGCAAAAGAACTCGAGTCTGTCCTCGAACCTGCTCTGAGCGCTGCGCCACGGGCCGTGAAGCTATACTGATCCCGTCGCGGCTTTGGGGAAACGCCAGATGACATTCCTTTTCGTGCTGCTCGGCGCTGCACTCGGCGCTTTCTTCTGCGCCGGCATGTTCGACGAACCTACCGGCGGAACGGCAGCATTGTTCGGCGCGCTGGTCGGCCTGCTGCTCGGGCAACTGCGCCGATTGCGCGCGCGGGTCAGTGTTCTGGAGCAGGCGCTGCTGCGCGCTCCCGCCGCGACGCCAGTCGCACAGGCCATTCCTGCGGCCGCGCCAATGGCGGCCGAATCACCGCGTTCGCAGGCGCAGCCACTGGACGAGACGTCTGCAACGTCACCGGTAGAGCAACCGACGATCGTTGCCGCGGAAGTCGCACCCGTGATCGCAGCCGTCGCTGTGCCGGACGAGCCCGCCGGAACTGCGCCAGACGCGGTGTTCGCGCAAGCCGCGGAAGTCCCGCCAGCGCCGCCACCAGAGAACGCCGCTGTCGCCGCAATCAGGCGCTGGTTCACCGAAGGCAACGTGCCGGTCAAGATCGGCGTCATCGTCCTGTTCCTCGGCGTTGCTGCATTGCTGAAGTACGCCGCCGACCAGGGCTGGCTCAGCGTGCCGATGCAGTTCCGCCTCGCCGGCATTGCTGCCGCAGCGCTCGGAGCTCTCGTGTTCGCCTGGCGCAAGCGCGAATCACACCGGTTGTTCGCGCTGAGCCTGCAGGGCGGCGCAATCGGCGTCCTGATCCTGACGATCTTCGCATCGTTCAAGTTGTACGCGCTGCTGCCGGCCGGCTTTGCCTTCGCGCTGCTCGTCGCCGTCGTCGCCGGTGGCGCCATGCTGGCTGTCCTTCAGGATGCGATCGCATTGGCCGTGCTCGCGATTGTCGGTGGCTTTCTCGCACCGATCCTGATTTCGACCGGCCAGGGCAGTCACGTCGCGTTGTTCAGCTATTACGCGGTGCTCAACGGCGCGGTGTTCGCGATCGCCTGGATCAAGCCGTGGCGCGTGCTGAACCTGATCGGCTTCGCCTTCACGTTCGGCGTCGGCACGTTCTGGGGCGCGTTGCAATACCGGCCCGAACACTTCGCCAGCACCGAGCCGTTCCTGCTGCTGTTTTTTGCTTTTTATCTTTTGCTGCCCTTGCTCTATGCCATCAACAAGCCGGCGGCTGAAGGCCGCCAGCCAGCGTCCCTCGCCCGCGTAGCGGGAGAGGGGGGAACCGCTCGCGAAGCGAGCGGTGGGGTGAGGGGGACCGAAGGTCCGCGTCAGCCCGGCGAACGGCGCGATTTCGTCGACGGCACGCTGGTGTTCGGCACGCCCTTGGTCGCCTTCGCGCTGCAGGTCGCCCTGCTCGAGCGAGCGCGCCTGCCACTGGCGTTCTCCGCACTCGGCGCGGCAGCGATTTACGCGGCGCTGGCAACGCTGGAGCTGCGTCGCTGGCGCCTGACGCTGCTCGGCCAGTCGCACGCGCTGCTGGCGCTGGGTTTCGCCACGATTGCGGTGCCGCTCGCGCTGTCGGCGCGTTCGACCGCGTGCACGTGGGCAATCGAGGGCGCGGCACTGGTATGGCTCGGACTGCGCCAGAGTCGCAAGTTGCCACTGTTCCTCGGATGCGCGCTGCAGGTCTTTGCCGGCATTGCCTACATCAATTCCTTCACGTTCGGTCACATGGACGAACTGGCGATCCTCAACGGCGAATTCCTCGGCGCATTGCTGATCGCACTGAGCGGCTTCGCAAGTTCACGCCTGCTCGGCCGGGCGAATTCGGATCGCATGATCGCGGTTTCTTTCTTCGTCTGGGGCTGGATCTGGTGGACGTTCGCCGGCGCCAACGAGATCCAGCGCTTCGTCGCGTCCGACCTGCGCGCCGACGTCTGGCTCGGCTTCTTCGCCGTGACCGGCCTGCTCGCCGCCGAGATCCACCGCCGCTTCGATTGGCGCGAATGCGCGTGGCCGGCCTTGGCAATGTTCGCGTTCGCCGTGCCTCTGATCGGCCTTACCGCCGACGACAACCATGGCCCCCTCGAACACTGGGCCGCGCTGGCCTGGGCGCTCTGGCTGGCCGCCGCGTTGCGCGCTCTGTACGCGTTCGCAGCGCGCGACGAGCGTGTTTTGCGCATTGTGCATTTTGTGTTTTTGTGGACCATGGTGCTGCTCGTTGCCGTCGAACTCGGGCATCTGGCTTACGTGCATCTTGCCCTCGGCAATGTCTGGGTCGCGCTGGCGAGCCTGGTCCCCGTGGCGCTGATGTTCTGGCTCGCGCTGCGCCGCCAGGCGCTGGTCCGCTGGCCGTCGGCGGAAGCGGCCGAAGCAACACGGCACTGGCTGCTCGTGAGCCTGGCCGGCGTGCTGGCCTTCGTCTGGCTGCTCGGCATGCAGGAGCCGGGGGACCCGGCGCCGTTGCCGTATATTCCACTGGTCAACCCGCTCGAACTCGCGCAGATCGGCTATCTGTTGCTGCTGCTCGCCTGGTTCCGTCAGGCCGAACGCGAGGGCGGCGCAATGCTGAGCACCGAATTCCGCGCCCGCGCCCTGGCCGCGGCCGGCGTGATATTGCTGACCGCGATCACGCTGCGTGGCGCGCATTTCCTCGGCGACGTGCCATGGAGCGACGCCATGTGGACGTCACCACTGGCACAGGCCGCGCTGTCGATAACCTGGACGCTCGCCGGCATTGCCGCGATGCTGCTCGGCAAGCGCCGCGGCTCGCGCGCGGTCTGGTTCGGCGGCGCCGCGCTGATGGGCGTCGTGCTGGTCAAGCTGCTGCTGATCGATCGCCAATTCCTGCACGACCTGCCGGCGATCATCGGCGTGCTCGTTGTCGGCATCCTGCTGGTCGCGGTCGGCTATTTCGCGCCGGTGCCACCGCGAACCGCCGCGGTTCCCGCGCCGGCGGGAGGCGTTCCATGAGAACGCTGCAGCGCGTCGCGTTTTCGCTTTGTATACTTTCAATCACTGGCGCAACCCGGGCGGCCACGGCTGACGATTACGCATACGCATGGCCCCTGGCCACGGCTGGCGACAGCGCCGCCTGGCAGGTCGAGCTGACGCCGGAGGTCTACGCGGCGGTTCGCGATGCGCAGTTGCGCGACGTGGAAGTGCTCGACGCTGCCGGCCAGCCCGTGCCGGCCGCGCCGCGCCTCGCGCAAACGACCAGCGTTGCCGAGGCGATGGACATCGAGTTGCCGCAGTTCGCGCTGCCGGTAACGGCGCAGGGCGTGAGTGCCGACGAAAAGCTGAGCCTGCGCGTCGAACGCGGCCCCGATGGCAGGCTGCGCCGTCTCGATGCCGAGGTCGGAGCAGAAGCGCTGTCCGCCGGACACGTCAGCGTCGGCGCCGGCGACATCCTGCTCGACGCCAGCACCCTGAAGGCGCCGATCGACAGCCTGTGGCTCGATTGGGACCCAACCGGCGCCAACGTCGTGGCGCATTTCAGCGTTTCGGGCAGCGATGATCTCCAGCAATGGCGCGCGCTCGCGACCGGCGCGACGGTCATGTCGTTGCAGCAGGACGGAAACGTCCTGGCCCGTCACCAGATCGCGCTGAATGGCGCGCGCGCGAAATACCTGCGCCTGCAAGGCAGCGACAGCGAGCAACCTCCTGCGGGACTGCGTGTGCGTGCGCGCACGCTCGCCCAGTCGACGCTGACCCAACCCGCGCTCGTCTGGCTCGATGCGCATGCCGAAGGAGCCACTCCGGCGGCAGCCGGCAAACCTGCCGCGTTCGCGTACCGCTTGCCGGCGCCACTGGCGATCGATGTGCTCAAGCTCGAGCTCGCGGGCGTCAACTCGCTCGCGCGCGTGCGCATCGTGAGCCAGGTTGGCTCGGATCAGCGGGCGCCTTGGCAGACACGCGCGGAATTCACGGCCTTCCGCCTGCGCCAGGGCGACCTCGAGAGCGTCAACGACGAGACCGCGACGTCTGCCGGGGCGCGCGCGCAAGTCTGGCGCGTGGAACCGGCGACGCCGCTTGAGCAGACGCCGTCGCTGCGCGTTGCATTCCGGCCCGATCGATTCGTGTTTCTCGCGCAAGGCACTGGCCCGTATCGCCTCGTCGCCGGCAGCGCGCGCGCGCGGCGCGCGGACTATCCGGTCGACATCGCGCTGACGCAATTACGCACAAAACTCGGCGCCGACTGGCAACCGCCGCTGGCGAAGTTGGGTACGCGCGCAGTATTGCAGGGCGAGCACGCGCTGACCGCTGCGCCTGCGCCACCGGACTGGAAGACGTGGCTGTTGTGGGCGGTGCTCGTCGGTGCGGCAGCACTGATTGGTGGACTGGCGCTGAGTTTGTTGCGCGGACCGAAGACTCGCAGCTAAGACTGCCCCCATCCGGCTGCCGCCACCTTCCCCCGCTTCGCAGGGGAAGGATTCCAGAATACGCGGTTTCGCTTTTCCTTCCCCTGCGAAGCGGGGGAAGGTGCCCCAAGGGCGGAAGGGGGCGCTCCGTGGCGTCAGCCCTCGGCCCTGTCCTTCTTCCTCGCCTCGTATACTTTTGCATATTTGAGAAAAACATAAAACGCGCCGGTCGCCGCGCTTATAAAGCCGGCCCAGCCGTTGAGGAAATAGCGCTTGCCGATGTACTGGCGCAGGAAGAAAACCGGAGGGTAGAACAACATGCGCACGCCCAGGAAGCGCTGGCGGCGGCGCAGCTTGTCGGCGACCAGGCCGCTCGAATAGGCGTTGATCTTTTCTACCTTCGTGCGGATGTCGGGCTCGCCGTAGTGCAGCAGGATCGCGTCGCGCAAGGTCTGCACCGGGCCGTCGACTTCCGGCGCCGCGTGCACGGGTACTGCGTTCATGCGTCCGCGCCGGCGATCGAACAGGCGCAGGTGGGCGTTGGTCCAGCTCGATTCGTGCTGGAACGTCCAGAACATCTGTTCGCGCCGCGGCAGGCGGAAGCCGGCCGCGGACGGATTTTCCAGCGCGCGTTCGATCGGCGCGCGCGCCGCTTCGGTCAATCGCTCGTCGGCATCGAGCAACAGCACCCAGGCATGCACGGCCTTGTCGATCGCCGACTGTTTCTGCGGCGCGTAGTCGTGGAACGGTTCGCTGAACAGCCGAGCGTTATACTTTGTCGCAATTTCCAGCGTCGCATCAGTGCTGCCCGAATCGAGCACGACGAGGTCGTCGGCCCAGGCAACGATGGCCAGACACGGCTCGAGCGTCGCGGCGTTGTTGAACGTCGTGACCACGACTGACAGCGGCTGGCGCTCTCGCGCCAGCCCCCTCACCCCACCGCTCGCTCCGCGAGCGGTTCCCCCCTCTCCCGCTTCGCGGGCGAGGGACTTTGGCCGGCGGCTTTCGGCCGCCGAATCGTCCATGGGCTCACGGCTCACGGTATTGCTCCACCAGAGGTGGCGAGATGGCAGCGACATATAACGCGAGCAGCCACCAGAACAGCGAGCCCCACCACGCCGAATAGAAAGCCAGGTGCGTGTTCAGCGGGAAGCACATGACGGCCAACGCGAGTCCTGGCGCGAATGCGCGCCGGCGCGCGGCGGCGTCGGCGCGACGCCAGGCACGAATTGCCGCGGCCGCACCCGTGATCCACAGCAGCAAGCCGATGAAGCCGGCTTCGCTGAGCACTTCGAGGGCGAGCTGGTGCGCGTGCATCGCGCCCTCGTCCGCATTCGCGTCGACGAACGCATCGCCGGCTTCAGCGTAGCGCGGATATGCGTAGCGGAAGCCACGCACCCCCACGCCGGTGACCGGGTGCGCCGCGATCATGCGCCCGGCCGTGCTCCAGATGCGCAGCCGGCCGGCACTGGCTTCATCGACGGCCGACGGCGTGCCGCGCAGCATCAGCAGCGTGCGCTGCACGCGCGAAGCAAACGCCGGCGAATCGCGGTCAGCGCTCCAGGCAGCGAGTCCGACGACGATGAGCGCGGCAAGTCCCCATGCTGCGAAGCGAAGCGGCGAACGCGTCTGCTTCCACAAGAACACTGCAACGACGAGCCCATACATCAGCCACGCCGCGCGCGAGCCGGCGAGCAGGATCGGCATCAGCATGAACACGCAGGCAACGATCAGACCGCGCCCGCCATAACGATCACGGGCGGCACCGAGCACGAACGGCGACAACACGGCCAGCACCGGGCCGAGCTTGAGATTGCCGGCGCCGAATATTCCGGAAAGGCGTTCGGCCTCCATCGCCCCGGCGATGCTGTGGCCGGTGAAGATCTGCACCCAGGCGTCGAGCAGCCACAGGACGACGACGGCGGCGACCGCGCACTCGATCTGCGGCCAGAGCTCCGAGTCGCGCAGCAGCAGCACGGCGAACAGCGCGAACGGCAGGAAGCGAAGCAGCGCGGCGACCGTCGACCAGGTCTTGCCGGGCGCGATTGCGCCTGGCGCCGAGATCAGCGCCGCGAGCCAGTAGCAGGCGAACAGCACGACCGCCAGGCGCACGCCCGGATCGGTGCGCAACGCGTCGCGCATGCGCCATGCATGGACGAGTCCGAATACCGCGGCAATCGTCAGCGGCGCCTCGAAAGAGTATGCCACCGGCAATAGCGCGAGGATGCTCAGAACGAGCAGCGCGGGCCACAGGCGTCGCCAGGCGATCAGATTCGCAGTCTTATCCACTCAAAGGTTTCCGCACGTGAGCGAGGATTGTAGCGCCTGTGCACTCCTCGATAGGGCCAGGTGGCAACACCCACCCGCCGTCATTCCCTCGCAAGCGGGAATCCATTTGTTTCTAATTTCCCGCAACCTCTCCATACAGCGCCAGCGTCGCCGACTGCATGTCGGCGAGGTCGTAACGCTGCAACGGCGCGATCGGCGGCGCGACGCGCAGCAGTTCGGCGGCGCGTTCGATCAGGCGGGTCAGATCGCCCGGCGGCGAACGGCCTTCGGGGTACAGTTCCGCGAGCAACTCGCCGACGCCGCCATGGGCGTAGCCGAGCACGGGACGGCACAACGAGAGCGCCTCGAGCACGGTGCGGCCGAATGCCTCGGGCTTGCGCGACAACTGCAGTATCAGCGCGCTGACGGCATAGACCTCGCGCACATCGCTGCGCGGCGCGCTGATCGCGACGTGTGCGTCGACACCGCGCTCGACGGCAAGCGCCTCGAGTTCGCGGATGTAGGCCTCGCGTCCGGCTTCGCGCGCGCCGAGCAGCAGCAGGCGGCAATCGAAGCCGCGCGCGCGCAGGCCGGCCAGCAATTCGATCGCGTCGGCGTGACCCTTCAGACGCGTGCCCCGGCCGGGCAAGGTCAGCAGGATGCCGCCGCGCAGCGCGGGAAATTCGCCGAAGAACGCCTGGCTCCAGGTTTCCCTGGGCCGATAGCCGTAAGGAAATTCGGCCGGCTCGATCCCGCGCGGGATGACTGTCAAGCGCGCCGGATCGACCCAGCGGTAGTAGCGCAACACATGATCGCGCACGCTGTTCGACACGCAGATGACCCGCTCGCCGCGCGTCATGATCGCGCTGTAGCGCCCGGGCGAATGCAGGCCATGCACGGTCGTCACGAAATGCGGGCGAGGTGATGGCAACCCCGCGATCGCGAACCGCGCGAGCCAGGCCGGAAGGCGCGAGCGTGCATGCACGATGTCCGGCTGCCACTGGCTGAACAGCCGTCTAAGCGTCCAGATGTGCCGCAGCGTCGACAGCGACTTGCGGCCGATGTCGAGCGTGACATGCTCGCTCCAGTCGCTCTGCAGCTTTTCGACCAGTCGGCCGCCGGCTGAAACGACGATCGAGCGGTGGCCGGCCAGCGTCAGCGCGCTGCCGATCTCGAGGGTCGAACGCTCCACGCCGCCGGCATTGAGCGCCGGCAGCACCTGGACCACGGTCAGCCGGCGCGATTCCATAATGCGCGGATTTCAGGTCGCCAGGACGTATTGCGCGCCGCAGTACGGGCACTTCGCGCTGCCGCTGGCTTCGATCGGCAGATACACCTTCGGGTGCGAGTTCCACAGCGCCATTCCCGGCATCGGGCATGACAGCGGCAGGTCGGATTGAGTCACCGTGTAGAGGTTTTCGGCATTCGCCGGAATCGTCTTGACGGCAGAAGGATCGTGGCGCGTGGCAGAAGGCTGGGGCATGGCACAGGTCCGATGCGCGGTGTCGGCGCGTGATGGCACAGTATAGAACAAGCAATTTGCAAGCCACGCAAATCCGCCGCTGAGCCGCCGGCGCGGATGACTACTGTCGCCGTCCGACTTGAGTATGATGGCGGCCTGCCATCACCGCCGGAGGGTCACGTCGTGGATTTCAACAAGCTCATCGCGCGCGTCAAGAATATCCTGCTGACACCGAAAACCGAATGGCCGCTCGTCGCAGCCGAACCCGATACCGTCCCCGACCTGTACAAGAACTACATCCTGATCCTGGCGGCCATTCCGGCCGTCGCCGGCTTCATCAAGATGAGCATTCTTGGCACCGGCATGTTCGGTGTCTCCTATCGCCTGAGCATCGGCAGCGGCCTGACCCAGATGGTGCTCACTTACGCACTGACGCTGGGCCTGGTCTATGTCGCCGCGTTGATCGCAGATGGTTTTGCGCCGACTTTCGGCGCGCAGAAGAATCAGACGCAGGCGCTCAAGGCGGTGGCCTACTCCTGGACCGCAACCTGGGTCGCGGGCATCGGCATGCTGCTCGGCGTCGGGCTCGGCGGACTGCTCGTGCTGGCCGGGTTCGTCTACGCGATCTATCTGCTGAACATGGGCCTGCAGCACACGATGCAGTGTCCCGCCGACAAGTCGGCCGGCTTCACCGCGGTCACGATCGTACTGACGGTGATCATCGCCGTCATTGCCAATTCCATCATCCTCGTCCCGATGGGACTGAGCGTATACGGCGGAGCACAGCACCTGGCCGACACGACCAGTTCCGTCACGATCGACAAGAACAGCACGCTCGGCGCGCTCGCCGCGATCGGCCAGCAGGCGGCCGAGGCGAACAGGAAAATGGATGAGGCAAAGAAGTCCGGTGACGCGAACGCGCAGGCCCAGGCCGCCGGAGCGGCGGCCGGGCAACTGCTCGGCGCCGTGCTGGGTGGCGGCGACAGCGTCGAGGCGCTCGCCCCGGATGCGCTCAAGCCGTTCGTTCCCGACACGCTCGGTGGTCTGCCACGCACGAGCATGGAGGTATCTCGCAACGCCGCGATCGGCATCCAGGTGTCGAATGCGAAGGCGACCTATCAAGGCCCCCAGGGCGGCCCCGAGATCGAACTGGAGATCACCGACACCGGCGGCGCCAAAGGCGTCATGGCGTTGGCCGGCTTTGCGGCGATCGAAGAAGACAAGCAGACGCAGTCGGGCTACGAGAAGACCTATCACCAGAACGGCCGCATGATCCATGAAGAGTGGCACAACAGCGGCAGCGGAGAATTCACGGTCATTCTCGGCGACCGCTTCGTCGTCGCCGTGCACGGCTCGGGCGTGGCGAATGTCGATGCGCTCAAGGCGGCGCTGGCCGGATTGAATCTCGCGGGGCTCGAGGCGCTCAAGAGCACGGGCGTGAAGAAGGGCTGACGCCGAACCTTTCTTGCGCAGAGCCGCACGTCGTCCAAGCGGGAATCCATTTTTGTACTTTGCGCTTCCGAGATTCCGGCTTGACCAGCTCCGCTGTTGAGAGCCGCCGGAATGAGGATTAAAAAAGCGCAATTGCGGCAAGCAACACCATCCCCACCCAACCCTCCCATTGAAGGGGAGGGCTAAAGCGGGAGGGCTAAGGGGATCAGGACTTCGCCAGGTGCGAGTCGAGCGTGATGTGCACCTTGATCTCGTCGCCGACGGACGGCACCAGTTTGGCGATGCCGAAGTCCGAGCGCTTGAGCGTGGCTTCGGCTTCGAAGCCGGCCGACGGCCCCTTGCCCATCGGGTTGTCGCCGATCTTGTTGACCTTGCCGTTCAGCACGACCGGCTTGGTCACGCCGTGTACGGTCAAGTCGCCGGTGATCTTCAATCCGTCGGTGCCGACTTTTTCCACTTTAGTACTTTTGAACGTGATGTCCGGATATTTGGCCGCATCGAAGAAACTCGGGGCTTTCAAATCGTCGTCGAGCTTGGCGACGCCGGTGTGCAGCCCGTCCAGCGGGAATGTCATCGAAATCGACGACTTGGTCAGGTCGGCCGTGTCGAGCCGGAAGTCGCCGCTGAACTTCTCGAGCGCCGCGCTCGGATTGGAAAAACCCAGATGATCCCAACTGAATGTCAGCTTGGTGTGGTTCTGGTCGACATCGTATTTTTGCGCAGCCGCAGCCGGCAAGCTGGCAGCCAGCAGCAGTGGGAACATCAGGTGGCGAATCATCAATCTTGCTCCTTGGGTGGCATGGTTGAATCGGCGTTGTGGAAAACCCGGCCCATCGGACAGCGGCCGGTCGAAGCTGTCGGAGCGCCCGGGCCTGAGCTTCACGTCACGCCAGGCTTTACAATGCCGGCGTGAACCCGCGCCTCAGACCGTCAATCGCTGCGAATCCCGCCGTCTGGGTCATCAGCGACGGCGCCGCCGGGAACGAACGCCAGGCACTGTCGCTGGCCGACGCGATGTGCCTTTCCGCACATGTCATTCGCCTGCAGCCGCGCGCACCGTGGCGCTGGTTCGCCCCGCGTTTGACAGCCGGTGCACGTCTCGGGTTCCCAGCCGCCTTGCGGCGCGAACTGCAGGCGCCGTGGCCGCTCATGGCGATCGGCTGCGGCCGCCAGGCCGCGCTGTTGACGCGTGCCGTGCGCCAGTGGAGCCAAGGCACGACGTTCACGCTGCAGATCCTCGATCCGCGCATCGGTGCCCAGCACTTCGACCTTGTCGTCGCGCCGCGTCACGACGCACTGCATGCGGGCAATGTGATCCAGACGCTCGGCGCGTTGAATCCGATCGATGATGCGTGGCTCGCGAATGCCGCCAACCAGTTTTCGGCGCTGGCGCAGTTGCCGCAGCCGCGCACGGTCCTGCTCATCGGTGGACCGCGCCGCGGTCTGGTGCTCGACGACGCCTGGCTCGAAGCACTGATCGCGCAGATCGAACGCTGGCGCGAGCGCGACGGCGGCAGCCTGCTGATCTCGACGTCGCGGCGCACGCCGCCGGCATGGCGCAACCGTCTGCGCGGCGCTTTTCGCAACGGCTGCACCTGTTTCTGGGGCGGTGCCGAGGACGGCGCGAATCCGTACGCGAGCTACCTGGCGCTGGCCGACCGCATCGTCGTGACGCCCGATTCGGTCAACATGCTCAGTGAGGCGTGCGCGGTCGG
>Ga0157376_10002683_pt1 | contig 12094 bp, 9 predicted proteins | sample M45metaG_FD_121801 | JGI IMG/M metagenome (GOLD analysis project Ga0157376, IMG submission 121801) | Miscanthus rhizosphere microbial communities from Kellogg Biological Station, Michigan, USA - M4-5 metaG | ecosystem: Host-associated > Plants > Roots > Rhizosphere > Soil | place: USA: Michigan... | reverse complement strand
TAGTTTATGTTCCAGGTAAATATAAGCATAAAAAAGGCGAAGCCTGGAAAGGCCTCGCCTGATCAAATTATAAGAAACAGTCTTTAATTACTTATTCCAGACAGACCAGCCGGTAGTCCAGTCGGTTGTAGCGTCTAAAGCTCCTATATAAGTTACTTTCTCAAAGAAAGCATCTGTTAGAATGCCCCGCGTAAACTTAGCAGCAGTTGTCAGTGCCGGTGATCCGGCCAGGGGCTTCAAATTGGGCGCCTGGTTGTTAAAGGGATCCGTGAGCATAATATTGGCAGCGTTGGCATAATATACGCTGGAATCTGTTGTCTGTGTGATGGTTGCAAGTTGTGCTGAATCCAGAATTTTTGGATTGGATACCAGTTTATCAACCTGGAACGGCTTACCATAGGCGTTCAGGAAGCTATTGAAAAAGCTGCTGGTTACCGATTTGTAAAAGGATGCAGTAGAATCATCGTCAATGTCCAATCCAACTCTCTGACTTCCCATAACGATAGAATTGGCCAAAATGAACCTGGTTCCTCTTCTCCAGCGCATACCATATCCATAATCGGGACTGGTACCGGCAGCGTTATTCGGTCCGATGGCCGTAAAATTTGATAAAGTCGGAGAAGTTATTGGAGCGCGGGTCCAGAGAAATCCGTTTGCGGGGTTTACATTATCCACTTCAAAATTATTGGAAAGATCACCGGTCGTACCCTTGTTATCCGTGAATTTGGGGTCTTTGACAGAAATAGCGAACTGAATTTTTCCGCTGTAACCATCGTCCATGTCAAAATCGTCGTCAGCAGAATTATAAGCGATCAGGTGTTTGCAGTTTACTGTTCCGCCAAAAAATTCAAAAGCATCATCGAGACCTCTTACAATTTCGACATAGTCAATAGTAGTACCTGAGCCAACGCCATAAAGTGATAACCCGTTTACTTCATCTCCCGGATTCACCGCTTTCCCGGCATATTCGATGCGAACATATTTCAATGTGCCCGAGCTATGCTCATTATTTGTTCCGCCGAAAGAACTGTAAGCCGGATCCACACCGCCTTCGAGCACGGAATGGTTACCATTGACCCTCGCCTGGCCGACCAGTATCACTCCACCCAGGTCACCCGGAGTTGGAGTAGTTTCAGCGGAAGTGAATATAATAGGTGCAGAGGCTGTTCCTTCAGCAACAATATTTGCATCCCGGTATATGACAAGCACACCCGCAGAATCCTTATTCGAAATAATTGTCGTTCCTGCTTCGATGGTAATTTTCGCACCATCTGTTACGTAAACATAACCGCGAAGGCGATATTTCCTACTCTTGTGCCAGGTCTGGTCTGCTTTGATTATACCCCTGACATCTATTGTACTGGTAGAATCAGTTGGTGGTGGCGGCGGTGGTGGCGGTGGCGCCGGATTGTTATCGCTCTTCGAACAGGAAGAGGCGATGAGAATTCCACCCAGAATTAATGCTGAAAAAAGTTTGTTCATGTGTTTTTATTTGCGATGAAAAATTATACTTAGTTTGTTATTCGATTGTTAACGTTCAATTATCTGAATATTATCAAATCAAAAGTTGTATCGCACTGCGAGGTAAATAGTTGTTCCGAACTTGTAAGTGTTAACAATCCGATCCTGTGACGGGTCATACGCCAGCTTAGTTGGATCTGCCTGGTACTTGTAATACCAGGTATAGGGTTCTGCCAAAATATCGCTGATGGTAAGCTTCAGTTCCATATTTCCGCGCATTAACTTTTTACTTACCTGGAAGTCAAGTACGTTTCTAGGCTCTTCGAAAATATTTTTACCTGCGCCGCCAATCGCTCTGAATTTCAGGCGTGGCCCGATGATGTTATATAAAAGATTAAATGAAAGACTATTATTATCCGTACTGTAGTTTAATCCGCCGTTGACAAGGTAGGGTGACTGGCCCTGCATCGGACTATTATACGTCACCGTATCGAAAGCCACAGATCCCTTCATATATGCCCCGTTGGCATAGAATACCAGGTTATTGAAAAATTCTCCCTTTATAAAACCGAAATTCTTACGGAATTCTACTTCCACGCCATAAACATTTGCATTGTCTGCATTGGTATAGCTTAGCACATCATTTCCCTGATTGGTTTGTTCAATTGGCTGATCAAAATATTTGTAAAACACACTGGCAGAAATGATCTCCCCCGGTGCAGGGAAATATTCATATCGTAAATCCGCATTCGTGTTTTTGCTTCTGGTTAGATTATTATTACCCTGGACGATAAAATTATTTTCATAATCATAAACCCGGTAAGTGGCCAGTTCCCTGAATTCAGGACGATTTACGCTCTGGGAAGCGGCAGCCCTGATATTTGTTTTATTCGTTAATGCATAGGTAAATAAGAATGAAGGCAGCAAATCCAGGTTTTTCAAATTGATATTGGGTTTGCCTGCGGCCTTCAGTTCCTGGTCATAGTTTTCAAGCCTTACTCCCCAGGTAACTTTGACTTTATCAGAAAATTTATTATCGAGCATGACATAGCCGGCATTCAGTAAAGCCTTTCCCGTGTAGCTTGTGGAATTTGTTCCGATATTGGCAACAACCATTCTGTATTGATCAATATAGGGCGGAGTAAAAATGGTATTGGCATTTACTCCTTTGGTTTCAGGTATATGGATTGTTCCAAAACCTGCATCAAGGGAAGCATAGCCAAGCGCGTCAACCTCCACATCCCGGTCCCTGAAATAATTGGCCGTACCGATTTTTAATCTTTGCGGTTGTCCATTCCAGTTAAACAATTTTGTTGCATTAATATTGGCTCCGTAAATATTTTCTGTCAGATAAGAATACACCCGGCCGGCATTGATTATGTCGGGAGAATTTTCATTGGATAAACTCAGGTAATAAGACGGGCTGTTCGGATCGGTATGAAAAGCCAGCACGGTCTGATCCGGCTGCCAGCGCCAGGCCAGACTGTATGAAGCATTCCAGTCGACCGTCCAGCTTCTGTTCAGGCTATGTATTCCTTCAAGTACTGCACTCCCGATACCATTCGCGTTGCCTACAGACATCGAACTTTTATAGGAGAAGGGAGATGAGGGATTTACCTGATTCGTTCCGTTCCGTAACGAAACGTTTTTTGCAAAATCATTGTTGAACAGTGTCTTTAATGAAATTTTACTTTTTCTGTAGGAATAGTTCAGGTTGATGAGTGCAGATGTAATCGTGCGCATATCATATCCTGACGTGTTATAAAAATAATCCAGGATTCCATAAGTCTCATATTCCTGCCTGGTGCGTTCCACCACCCTGCGTCCTGCCGTATAACCCAGCGCATAAATAAAACCAAGCTTGTTACCATTGCTCATGATTTTTGTGTTGCCACCGGTATATTGAAGACTAAAATTGGGCTGACTGGGGCAGGCCGTCTGATAGGCATAATTGTTGGGAAACTGTTTGGTAATGGCGATTTTTTGTTCGTTAGGTAAATTGATGAACCCCGCACCCCGGTTATCATAGTAACCCCCCGGCATTAACCGGGAATTATCAAAATAACCCAGCGCATCAAACCTACCCGGCGGATCCTGTTTGTAAAACGGTTTGAAGGTTGTAAGGGAATTATATCCAATTACAAATGTGAGCTGGCTCAGACCCTTGGTGGGATAATCCTTGGTGGTAACTTTAACCGCACCTCCCGCAAAATCGCCAGGTAAATCCGGAGTCGGCGATTTATAAATGGTGATATTGTCGACCAGCGAGGCCGGAATAATATCAAAAGAAAAAGCCTTTTTATCCGGCTCCGTGCTGGGTAATACTGAATTATTTAAAAGTGAGGTGTTGTACCTTTCGTTCAACCCCCTTACGATAACAAATTTATTGTCCTGGACGGAAGTGCCGCTGACTCTTTTCAACACTTCACCGGTATTCCTGTCGGGTGATCGCTGGATTGATTCCGCAGAAATTCCATCTGATATAGAGGAACTGTTCTTTTGAACCGAATAAAGGGAAGCAATCGATTCCCGGCGGGGAGTGCTCCGTACCACTACGCTGGTAAGGGTAGAAGAACCGTGTTCAAGAGAAACATTTAATGGGTCATTTCCGGCGGCGGACGGCTTCACCTCACTGATAATTTTTGACAGGTAGCCAATGTTGGAAATCAAAAGATTATATGTCTTGCCTATTTCCAGACTGATGAAAAAATTTCCTTCCACATCCGTCTTTACTCCTGCTTTACTGCTTTCAATTACAACAGAAGCCCCGACCAGTGGACTCCCATTGGCTAAATCAGTTATCTTACCTGAAATTTTTGCATATTTAGCCTGACCATAACAAGTATTAATACAAAAAAATAAACAGCTTAGTAATCCAGCTATCAGAGTTCCTTTCACCTGTCAATTAGTTTTAACTAGCGCGAAAGTATACGAGTGCTCCGGGGAATCCATTAACGACCGGTTAACTTATCGTTACCCCAGGGTTAACAAATTATGAACGCATTTTTTATCTAAGGAACTTACCCAACTATAAATGTGAACTGGCTAAGCTTCTTGGTGGGATAATCCTTGGTGGTAACTTTCACCGCACCTCCCGCAAAATCACCCGGTAAATCCGGAGTCGGCGATTTATAAATGGTGATGTTGTCGACCAGAGACGCCAGAATAATATCAAAAGAAAAGGCCTTTTTATCCGGCTCCGTGCTGGGTAATATTGAATTATTTAAAAGGAAGGTGTTGTTCCTTTCGATCAACCCCCTTACGATAACAAATTTATTGCCCTGGACGGACGTGCCGCTGACTTTTTTCAACACTTCACCGGTATTCCCGTCGGGTGAACGCTGGATAGATTCAGCAGAAATTCCATCTGATATAGAGGAACTATTCTTTTGAACCGAATAAAGGGAAGCAATCGATTCCCAGCGGGGTGTGCTCCGTACCACTACACTGGTAAGGGTAGATGAACCTTGTTCAAGAGAGGAAAGGAATATTAACCGTTAGGAAACTCCGCATATGGAAGGTGAATCATTTTTCTACTTTGCAGCCCGGATTTATGATCGGGAGGAATTTTATGCAAAATATATTTAATATTCTGCGTTTTGGCGGGTTACTGGTTTTTTGGATTTTCATTGCAACCAATGGATCTGCTCAAAACGGTACTATTCAGGGTACTGTTAAAGACTCTAGCGAACGACCGGTTCAGTATGTAAACGTGTTATTATTGAATTCATCCGATTCCACCCTGGTGACAGGGATGATTTCCGATTCTTTGGGTAAATATTTATTTGAAAATATTTCAGCCGGAAAATATTATATAGTGGCATCCGTGTCTGGAATGGAACAGGGACTTACCCGAATATTTGAAATTCAACCGGGAAATAGCGAGACGAACATGGGAACTCTTTATCTGGCCTATGCTGCTAAAAGTTAGGCGCGGTGACGGTACTTCCGTCATGTTCCAGGTGGCGCCGGTGCAGGTATTCATTTGCCTTTATATAATTTGATAGCATTTATAGCAACCTAAAACTTTTTAACACGAAAGACCGTTCAACATTTCAATATCCTTAACTGCGTACGAAAACTGCCTGATGGGGTTGTTTTTCAAAAAAAAATGAAAAAAACAAAGCCCAAACCAAACCGGCCGACTAAAAAACCATTATTGTGCAATTTTATTGTTAAGTTTATACGCAAAAAAGTCCCTTAACCCTATAACAATCAATGCTTACCCCATGTACTCATTCGACAGGACCATTATCGAGTTCGTATTAAATCATGTTAGCCGCTCCTACTATACCTTCCGGCTAATAGAATTTTTTGCTGACGGTGATAATCTGTTGAAAGGAGGATTATTCAGTATTATATTTTGGTATTTATGGTTCAGATTTAACAGGGAAGGATTGGAAAAACGAATTCAGTTGATGGCCACCCTGTTGTCAGTTTTTGTTGTCATGGCATTTACTCTTGGGCTGGAGCTCTTATTACCTTTCAAATCCAGACCCATGTCAAACACTGGCTTTTTTTTTACTTATCCCTACAGTGTAAATTCAAATATTCACAAACTAAATTCCTTTCCGAGTGATCACGCAGCACTTTTTATTTCACTCACAACAGGTTTTTTCTTTATATCCAGGAAGATCGGCCTGTGGATGTTGATTTATACCATATTATTTATCCTTTTTCCCAGACTATATCTTGGCTATCACTATCCAACGGACCTCCTTGGAGGTGCTTTGATTGGTGCTTCAATAAATATTTACTTTAATCGTTCAGCTATCGTAAAAGAATTTATAGCCAAAAAAGTTATACCCTTTACGGAAAATCATCCCAGCTATTTTTACCCGCTGCTTTTTTTAACTACCTATGAAATTGCGGACCTTTTCATAGGAAGCAGGAACATGGCCAGATTTATATATGAAATTTTAAAACATTCTCAGGTATCTTAATGTACCGGTGATGAATCTGATAGGATATTGCAAAAGCATTTATATGAAACTCATCAGGTGGAGAAAAGGAGATAAAATATTACCGGGTCTGATTATCGATGATATATATTATGACATCTCCCCCTGGGAAGAAGATTATAATGAACGGTTTTTTGAAACCGGCGGCCTGAACCGGTTAAAATTATTTCTGGAAAATAATAAAGGGAGCTTCAGAAAGCTTGATGAGTCGGTGCAATTGGACAGCCCCGTTGCGAGACCCTCCAAAATCGTTTGCATCGGATTGAATTATGTCGATCATGCAAAAGAGACCAAGGCGCAGCCTCCCGCTGAACCGGTCATTTTTCTAAAGTCCACGACGGCCTTATGCGGACCTTTTGATCCGATCATCATACCTAAAAATTCAAAAAAAACCGATTGGGAAGTAGAGCTGGCCATCGTGATGGCAAAAAAAGCCTCCTATATAGAACCTGCCGAAGCTCCGGACTTTATCGCCGGTTATTGCTTACATAATGATGTTAGTGAAAGGGAATTTCAGATTGAAAGAAGCGGCACCTGGGATAAAGGTAAAGGCTGCGACCACTTTGCTCCTCTCGGACCCTTCCTGGCTACGCCTGATGAAATCGCGGACATCAACAATCTCCGGCTTTGGCTAAAGGTGAATGAGAGGCTCATGCAGGATGGTACAACCGCAAACCTCATATTTAAAATTCCTTTTCTGATTTCTTATATCAGTCAATTCATGACGCTGCTTCCCGGTGATGTGATTTCCACAGGAACACCGGCGGGCGTCGGTCTCGGCATGAATCCGCCCGTTTATCTTTCTCCCGGCGATATAGTGGAACTGGGGATTGACGGACTGGGATTTTCACGCCAGCTGGCTGTTTCCTACCGACCAGTTACATGACTATTCCGGTAACCTACACAGTCCCGCTTTATTCTGCAGTAATCTAATCTAAATTGTATAGGTATTCAGGACGCAGGAATTGAATACCATTACCATTAAACCTTATGTATGAAATTGCAGGAAAGCATGACCGGCTTTTACTATGTTGGCACAAAACGGGCGAATATTACAAAACTTGTCAATATTTATAAGCGCGGTTATGCTTCCGGCAGTTTGGATCAGGCAGTCAGGGATCTGACAGAAAATGAAAATTTGCTGCCCGAATTAATTTGTTGTGAATCAGAATTTGGTTTCCAGACCATTAAACAATGGGCTGCACTGATTTCCAGAAACGAACGCCTGGCAAGAACCCCGCTGATTATTGATGCGGATCGTATGACGACGGTTGAGAATTTTCATTTTGTAAGTGACAAAACAGTTGATGATATATTGAATCTGCAGGAATGGGACGAAGACAATTTGAGTTCGAAGATTCGTTTTCTACAGAAATACAAAACCCGGGCAGTCCATCTTCAGAAAGAAAAAAAGGAAGTACACATCACTAAGATCTCCGGGTCGATCGAAGCATTCTTAAAAAGAGCCTTTGATATTATGGTCAGTCTTATTGCCCTTGTTTTATTGGCTCCTTTATTTATGCTTATTGCCATAGTGATACGCATCGAAACAGACGGCCCTGTTTTATATATTTCCAAAAGAGCCGGAAAAGGATACCGGATTTTTGATTTTTATAAATTCAGAACCATGTATCCAGATGCAGAAAAACGCAGATTGGAATTCGCGCACCTGAATCAATATCAGGATTCGCAGTTGGCATCCTTTTTCAAAATAAAAGACGATCCGCGCATCACCCGGGTCGGCAGGTTTCTACGGAATGCAAGTCTCGATGAATTACCCCAGCTTTATAATGTCCTTGTTGGGGATATGTCGCTGGTCGGAAACCGTCCACTGCCTTTATATGAAGCTGAAAATCTGACAACCAGCACGCTGGCAAAACGATTCCTGGCACCCGCCGGCATGACGGGTCTCTGGCAAATTCACAAGAGAGGAAGATCAGATATGTCAGCAAATGAAAGGATTGGCTTCGATCTGGATTACGCAGACAATTCAAATATGTTAATGGATATGTGGATTATGGCCCATACCCCGCAGGCAATCATACAAAAAGCAAATACATAAATGATTAACTTAGAAAAAATGTAGCCTGTTAATGATTGCTGACCAGCCGAATATTTGTACAACGCCGACTACTATAAAGAAGTTAATAGCCCCTAGCCTCCGACCAAGCCGTGCCCTTTTTTTTCTTTTTTTAATCCTGGCGGCCACCCGGCCTGTAATGTCTCAGATGGCCAGTGTGGACAGTCTGATCCGACTGGTTGACGAGCATCCTAAAAACGATTCGACGAAAATCCATTGGATGCATACCATCAGCTACCTGCTGAGCGAATCCGACGTAAGCAGGTCATTTGCCTATTACGGAATGGTTTCCCGGCTGAGTGATTCGTTGAATTTCACCTACGGAAAAGCCCTGGGAAATATTAACCTGGGTATCCTGTTATCTTCCTCCGGTAATTTCGAAGCCAGCACGAATGCCTTTATCAAGGCTATTGACCAGGCAAAAGAATGCAATGAACACCGCATTGAAGCAGTTGCCTTGAATGATATTGGGGAAAATTTCGCCTCACTCAAGGATTTTGATAAGTGCCGCGAATATGCCCTGCAGGCTGTCGAGATCAATATGATATTGAAAGCCGTGCGCGGCGTCGCCATTAATTACGAATTATTACACCGGTGTGATCTGGAACAGGGATTTTATACAACTGCAAAAATAAATCTCGACAAAGGCATGCCTTATGCTCTGAAATCCCGGGAAAACTATATTCTATCGTCATTTTACCTTGGTTATGGAAAACTGCATGCTATCAACAATCGTAATGATTCTGCTAGCTATTATTTTAATAAAGCTATTAGTGCTGCCCAGCAAAAAGGTGAATTGCGAAATGAATTCCAGGTATATCTGGCAGAAGTAAAATACCTCAGGCATATTCCCGAACGCGAAAAAATTACCATTCTTTCCAAAGCAATGAATCTCGCTGAACAAACACGATATGCCGAGGGTATCGCAAAGGGTGCCGAGCAACTGTCTAATACATATGATGCGCTAAACAACAGGGATTCCTCTTTGTTTTATTACAGAATATATCGTTCCGTATCTGATTCCCTGTTCTCCGAAAGTAACCAGCGGAAAATGATCGTTAATGAATCAGAATGGACAGTCAAGAAAAAGGAACTGGAAAACAATAATCTTAAACAGCTTGCCGCCAGCCAGAAAAGGCAGATCGCGTTTTCAAATATCCTTCTTTTCCTTATTGGAATCGGATTTCTCCTCGCCATATTTGTTGCCTTTCTTTTATATAAATCCTTTCAGGCAAAGAAATTAAAGGACATATCCCAGTATAAACAAAAAATAGCCGAAACGGAAATGCAGGCCTTGCAGGCTCAGATGAATCCCCATTTCTTTTTCAATAGTCTGAACAGTATCGAGAATTTTATCATGCAGAATGAAAAAAAACTCGCTTCGGACTACCTGAACAAATTCGCCCGCTTCATTCGCGGTATCCTCGACAGCAGCAACAACGACCTGATCGAACTGGGCAAAGACATAGAATCTCTTCAACTCTATATCGACCTCGAACAGTTACGATTCAATAATAAATTCAAATATTTCTATCAGGTGGATCCTTCCCTGTTGCAGGGCGACTATCGGGTGCCCGCCCTGCTGGTGCAACCTTTCCTGGAGAATGCAATCAATCACGGAATCGGGCCAAGCGACCGGTCCGACCTTAAAATATGTTTGAAAGTAAAGCTGAATCATAATATGATTCACTATATTATAGAAGACAATGGGATCGGCAGAGATCAGTCAAGGATTTATAACCAGTTAAATAAACCTTTTCACAAAAGTGTGGGTATGAAACTCACCCAGGATCGTATAAATATTTTTAACCAGCAGGGCGGCTCATCCGAAAGTGTAAAAATCATAGATTTATTCGATGGAGACCATCAACCCATGGGTACACGGATTGAATTTGCCTTAAAAGTTTTAACACATGCAAGCCCTCAAAGCCATCCTGGTAGATGACGAGTTAAACAGCCTTCAAAATCTGCAATTCAAAATACAGGAATACTGTCCTTCCGTAAAAGTTGTAGCCCAGTCCCAAAACCCCGAGGAGGCTATTCGCCTGATTCAGCAACATAAACCGGATGTCATTTTCCTCGATATTGAAATGCCCAGGATGAGCGGTTTCAAAATGCTCGAACAAATACCGGAAATTGATTTTGAAGTGATATTCATAACTGCCTATAATCACTACGCCATCAATGCCATCCGGATAAGTGCGTTTGACTATCTCGTTAAACCGGTAGCCATCGAAGACCTGCAACAAACTGTGGAACGCCTGGGAAACTTTGCCACCAGGAAAACCAGGGAAAGAGCTGAATTATTAAAGAAAAACCTGGCAAACCCCAAAAGCCAGGAAGACCATATAGCCATCCCGACCAATGACGGACTCGAGTTTATTCAGATAAAACAAATTATCCGCATTGAGTCCAGTTCCAATTACTCAAAACTCATTTTACTCAATGGGCAGCACATGCTGGTAACAAGACAATTAAAAGATTTTGAGGAGCTGTTACAGGATTATCGCTTTTACCGGATACATCATTCACATCTTGTCAACCTAAACTTCATTAGCAAATATGTACGCGGTGATGGCGGGCAGGTTACGATGCGGAACGGGGACATTATAGACGTATCCCGCAGGAAAAAAGAAGTCTTTCTGAAATTAATCGGTGGCTGATTTACTTTGTCCTCAGGAGTATTCTACAAGATCGACTTGTTTAAATATATTATCAGGTCTTTTAGTTCATTCTCTGCGTAAATATCTTTATTGCCCGACATACTCAGGTACTCATCTACAATATCACTGTCAGGATTCAATTTGAACGCACGTTCAATAGCAGCTCTTTTTAATAAATGGATTATCCTGTATTCCCGGTTGGGGAAAAAAATGTAATATTCCTTATCATCCAGGTATTTGTCTCCTGACCTGTCATTGGAAGAGGAAAAACCTGATCCTCCATAATGACCCTTAACTAATTTCGTCCGGACTACTTTGTACAGGGAATATTTACTGTTGTCACTTACTATGACCTCGAATAAATCTTTGTCGTTGATGAAATTGATATGTTTAAATACATACGCTGAATCGCGCCAGTAAAATAACACTGCTTTGAATTCCCGGCGGTCGATCTCATACACCCGTTTAAAATCCGTAGTTATTAAGAGGCGGTGTTCAATTTTGTCAAAATTGAAAAGGAATGAATCACTGCTGATGATGGTATTATTGGCAGATAATATTCTGGCCTTGACCCAGCTGCTGTCGAAATAAAAATTCTTTCCATTGAATGATATATCATTTGCGTAAGGAAAGGGAGTGCTGATCTGGTAAATTTCGGAACGCGCATTTCCCTGCGCATAGGTAATATACGAAATGGCAATAGTAAGCAACGTACAGGTAATATATTTTTTCATTACCACGGACCTCAAAGCAGTTTACCGAATTTACGCAAAAGGAAGCAAAGAAACCAGGTATTCCGCCAGCAGCGACATGTTATTCTTAATTAAATAATACGACCCGCCGGACCCGCGGTTGCGTTTATCCCATAATAATGAGTGACTGGGGGGTCCGGAGCCCTTCCCCCAATTAAACAGGCATGCCGTACTAGT
>Ga0157376_10002682_pt1 | contig 12095 bp, 14 predicted proteins | sample M45metaG_FD_121801 | JGI IMG/M metagenome (GOLD analysis project Ga0157376, IMG submission 121801) | Miscanthus rhizosphere microbial communities from Kellogg Biological Station, Michigan, USA - M4-5 metaG | ecosystem: Host-associated > Plants > Roots > Rhizosphere > Soil | place: USA: Michigan... | reverse complement strand
TATTGACCGATGCAAAAGAAAATGCCGAACATGTAATGCTGGTAGATTTGGCAAGAAATGATTTGAGCCGGCTTTGTGATGATGTAAAAGTGGAACATTACAGGGAAGTACAATACTTCAGTCATGTTATACACCTGGTGAGTGAAGTTACAGGACATGTAAAGACGGGAACCAATCCCTTTGAGTTGCTGGCAAAAACATTTCCGGCGGGCACCCTGAGTGGAGCACCAAAAATAAAAGCCATGCAACTGATAGATGATTTTGAACCAACATCGCGCGGCAATTATGGAGGTGGCATAGGCTTTATGGGTTTTGACGGCAGTTGCAATCATGCTATTATGATCCGTACTTTTTTAAGTAAACAAAACACGTTGGTATACCAGGCAGGCGCCGGCGTAGTAGCAGCCAGCAAACCGGAAAATGAATTACAGGAAGTAAACAACAAATTGGGGGCCTTAAAAAAGGCAATTGTATTCGCCGAAAATATTTAGCAGGAAACGAACATCAATCACTGATCAATGAAGATATTAGTATTCGATAATTACGATTCTTTTACCTACAACCTGGTGCACCTGGTAGAAAAAATACTGCACCAGAAAGTGGAAGTGCACCGCAATGATAAATTACCATTGGAAAAGGTAAAAGAATTTGATAAAATTATTTTATCACCCGGACCAGGTGTGCCGGAAGAAGCAGGGTTATTGCTGCCGCTGATAAAAGAATATGCCGCTACAAAATCAATATTGGGCGTCTGTCTTGGTCACCAGGCCATTGGGCAGGCTTTTGGAGGCGACCTTATTAATCTTAGTACAGTCTACCATGGAGTAGCAATGCCTGTTACAGTTGGTAGCCAGGTTTCGAAAGTCAGGAGTCCTTTGTTTGAAGGATTACCCGATACGTTTGATGTAGGGCGTTATCACTCCTGGGTAGTGGCAGAGAAAAACTTTCCGGCAGACCTGGAAATCACCGCCCGCGATGAAAACAATTATATCATGGCATTGCAACATAAAAAGTTTGATGTGCAGGGGGTGCAGTTTCATCCGGAGAGTGTGCTGACGCCGCTGGGTGAAAAGATTATGCGGAATTGGCTGGCTGTCTGAACCGGGATTCATGTGATGTTTGAGATAAATGGGATCGATAATTTATAAAGGATGCTTTATGGCAGATTTTAAATATGGTGAAATAACAGAGAAGATAATTGGCCACGCATTTCGTGTACACAACACGCTTGGTCGCGGTTTTCAGGAAGTAATTTACCAGCGGGCACTCCAAATGGAGTTCAATTTAATCCCATTGGAGTATGCACGGGAATTTGAAATGCCTATCTTTTATCCCGACGAACAAATAGGGACAAGAAGAGTTGATTTTTTTGTTGATAATAAAATCAGTGTGGAATTAAAGGCTGTAACAAAAATAGACGATACAAACATCGCGCAGGCTATAAATTATTTAGAGGCTTATAATCTTGAAATAGGATTACTAATAAACTTTGGAAGTAAACGAATGGAATTTCACAGGTTTACTAATAAGAAATATAAGCCAGGTATCATTCATCATCCCGCGCAGTCCGGAAAATCTCAATAACCCCATTAATCACAGTTCCGACATGAAGAAGATTTTACAATATTTATTTGAACACAAAACCCTCAGCCGCGAAACGGCAAAGGAAGTATTGTTGAATATCAGCAACGCTGCTTACAACGAACATGAAGTAACCGCTTTTATGACGGTATACCTTATGCGCAGCATTACCATAGAAGAACTGCAGGGTTTCAGGGATGCGTTGCTTGAGCTATGTGTGCCGGTTGACATGAACGGTTATAATACAATTGACATAGTGGGCACGGGCGGCGATGGAAAAAATACATTTAATATCTCCACGCTGGCTTGTTTTATAGTTGCAGGCACAGGGCAGAAAGTAACGAAACACGGAAACTATGGTGCTACTTCTGTTAGCGGCGCCAGCAATGTAATGGAGCAATTGGGATACAAATTTAAAAACGATCCCACGCGCTTAAAGAAAGAAGTAGAAGAAGCCAATATTTGTTTTTTACATGCGCCACTGTTTCACCCGGCATTGAAAGCAGTTGGTCCCATACGGAAGAACCTTGGCATCCGCACATTCTTTAACATGCTTGGGCCGATGGTAAATCCTGCTGCTCCAAGCTTTCAGCTGGTGGGTGTATACAACCTGGAAATGGCAAGGATCTATAACTATTTGTTGCAGCAGACGGGCAAAGCCTTTACTATCATTCATAGTTTAGATGGGTACGATGAAATATCGCTCACCAATGACACAAGAGTGATTACTAATAAGGGTGAAAAAATAATGACACCACAGCAATTGGGCAAACGTTCTGTAAATGCCACTGATATTTATGGAGGTAATTCGGTAGAGGAGGCGGCTAAATTGTTTTCAAAGATTTTGAAAGGCCAAGGAAGCTGGGCACAGAATGCAGTGGTATTTGCCAATGCCGCTATGGCGTTGCAATGTACAGGCAATTATGCCAGCTATGACGAAGCTTATGCCGCGGCGGTAGCAAGCTTGGAAAGTGGCAAAGCCAATGATGCGCTAAAGAAGTTAATAGCCATGCAGTAGTTGGCTGGTTGATTATTTGATTGGGTGATTGGTAGAGAGGTTGATTGGATAGTGTGTAGGTCCTGCCGCTTCCAATCCCGAAGGGATGACATTAATATAGGAATGACATTAATATAGGATGGCATAATATGGGGATGGCGTTAATACGGGAATGGCATTAATACGGAACGGCACAATATTGATAAAACCCCGAACGGGTTGACATTAAAAACAACGATGAATATTCTGGACAAAATAATTGAGCACAAAAAAAGAGAAGTGGCGCAGCGAAAATTAGCTGTGCCGGTGACCCAATTGCAGGAAAGTAAATTTTTTTCAAGAGAACCGCTTTCTGTAAAAGAGTTTTTATTCGATCAAAACAAAACGGGAATTATCACCGAATTCAAAAGGCGGTCGCCATCCAAAGGTATCATCAACGGCGATGCAGATGTTGTGGCAGTCACAACCGCTTACACAAATCATGGGGCTTCCTGTTTGTCGGTGCTGACAGATGAAGAATTTTTTGGCGGAAGTACAGAAGATTTATTGAAAGCCAGGATTAACGAAATACCCATCCTGCGAAAGGATTTTATGATCGATGAGTACCAGGTGGTGGAGGCAAAGTCGATGGGGGCAGATGTGATTTTATTGATTGCCGCCTGCCTGCATCCTGCTGAGGTAAAGCACCTGGCGGCATTTGCAAAAAACCTGGGCCTGGAGGTCTTACTTGAATTGCATGCAGAAGATGAGCTGCTACATATATGTGACGAAACAGAATTAATAGGCATTAATAACCGCAATCTGAAAACATTTGAAGTTGACATTAACCGCAGCCTGAAAATGGCGCAACAAATACCCGCCGGAAAGATAAAAATTGCTGAAAGCGGGATTGGGGCGGTGGCTACTATCAGCTTATTCAGGGAAAATGGCTTCAGCGGGTTTTTAATGGGAGAAAATTTTATGAAAGAAGCCGATCCTGGAAAAGCTTTCGCGAAATTTGTGCAGGAACTTAAACCCCTTCAGGCCGGCCCTGACCGAAAGGCCTGAGCATTGGGGTACGATTGCCGCCGAATATGCTTAACCTTAAAATTCTGTATTGCATGAGAATAAAAGTATGCGGCATGACACAAATTGAGCAGGTGGATAAGCTGTCAGATTTGGGTGTTACTTTCGCGGGCTTTATTTTTTATCCAAAGAGCCCGCGTTATGTTTTCAAACATATGACCACTACCCAAATCCGAAAGGAAAATAATATTAATAAGGTAGGAGTATTTGTAAACGCACCCGTAGAGGAAGTGCTGCATATGGTAGATGAGTGCAGGTTACATATGGTACAATTGCACGGAGACGAAAGTCCAAAATATTGCGAAAAAATTGCTGATTATGTTTCAGTGGTAAAAGCTTTTCGGCTGAGCGATAACGATAGTGTGCAATGGATGATCCGGCCATTTATGGATGTATGTGATATGTTTATGTTTGATACCATGGGTGCGGGATATGGAGGTACCGGCAAGAAATTCGACTGGAACATGCTGCAGGGGCAAACAATAGGTAAACCATTTTTTTTGAGCGGTGGTATAGAACACGGTGATGAAGAGAAATTAAAATCTTTTACCAGCGAGCCTGTTGCCAAAGCCCTGTTTGCAGTTGACATCAACAGTAAATTTGAACTGGCGCCCGGTATAAAAGAACTTGACAAAGTGCGGGTGTTTGCCGACAACTTAAAAGATTAACAACAATATATAAATCGGGATCGGCAAGTTATTTATTATCATTAAGCAAACTAATTCTTTTTAAAGCTCTGGTATGAATATAAAAGTATGTGGCATTACACAGTTAAAGCAATTACAGCAATTAGACGGTATGGACATCGATTTTGCTGGACTGATTTTTCACAAAGGGTCTCCCCGGTATGTGGGCGATAAATTACCGGCAAAGCAAGTAAAGGACCTTGATTTTGACATCAGAAAAGTAGGGGTGTTTGTAAACGCAGCGTTCGACGATGTGATGAGGACTATTGATGACTATGCACTGGACGTAGTACAGTTGCATGGAGACGAAACACCCTACCAGTGCGAAGAATTATCGGAACAGATTGAAGTGATAAAAGTGTTTAGCATAGGCGACGACAAAAAGGATATTGATGAAATGATAGCTGACTATGACGATGTGTGCGATTATTATTTATTTGACACTTCTGTTAGTGGCGTGAAAGGTGGAACAGGCAAAAAATTTGACTGGAAAAAACTGACAAAGAGTAAAATTGAAAAGCCTTTTTTCCTGAGCGGTGGTATAGAATTGGATGATGCCATCAAATTAAAAACCATAAAACATCCTGACTTTTATGGTGTAGACATTAACAGCATGTTTGAAAAAGAACCAGGTGTTAAAGACATGGCCAAAATACTACAGTTTAAGCTGGCGTTGAAAAAATAACTGCATGGAGATAACGAAATACCGGAAGGAATATGAACAGGCGGTCATTGATCTTATTCTGCATATACAGCAAAATGAATTTGGCGTACCGGTCACCATTAAAGATCAGCCCGACCTGCTTGACGTAGAAAATTTTTATTGCAAAGACAAGGGCAATTTCTGGATAGCAACTGATAACAACAAATTGATTGGCAGCATTGCTCTTATTGATATAGGAAATAAACAATCAGCATTGCGCAAAATGTTTGTACACAAAGATTACCGGGGAAAAGAAAAAGGAATTGGACAGCGGCTACTGGATTGGGTGACCGACTGGTGCAAACAAGAGGGTATTGATGAAATTTACCTGGGCACTTTCGATAAGTTGCAGGCGGCACAGCGGTTCTATTTGAAAAATGGTTTTGTTGAAGTAGAGAAACAGTCATTGCCCGCAAATTTTCCGGTGATGCAGGTAGATAATATGTTTTTTAAGTTGCGTTTGAAATAAATTATATAACGGGAATTGTAGCTATGGTTCATATTCGTAATGCTGAAGAAAAAGATTTGCCGGCCATACTGGCCATCTACAACGATGTAATTGCAAATACAACGGCTGTCTACGACTATGAGCCACATACACTTACCATGCGGCTTGCATGGTTCAATTTGAAAAAGGAACAGGGCTTCCCGGTATTTGTAGCGGAAGAGGATGGGAAGATACTGGGACTAAGTTCTATTGGACCTTTCAGGGCATGGGCCGCCTACCAGTTTTCGGTTGAAAATTCTATTTATGTGGCAACAGACGCCAGGGGAAAAGGAGTTGCTAAAATGCTGATGCCGCCAATAATAGAGGCAGCCAGGCAATTGGGTATGCATACTATCCTTGCAGGAATAGATGCCAGTAATGAAGCAAGCATACAACTGCACAAGCATTTTGGTTTTGAAGAAGTAGCCCATTTTAAACAGGTAGGCTGGAAGTTTGGACGCTGGCTGGATTTGAAGTTTTTGCAGCTGATTGTCTGAGCCGGGATGGTCGCTGTACGGAGTCGCTGACTTGGACCAATATGTTGCCGTTGTACGAAGTTTCTGATCAGAAATGTTCGAAACATGTTCCATCGGAACACTTGGTGGGTAGAAAATTTAATGGTGTATGCGCGCGTACCGTAGATACGCCTGGTGCTAAATTGAAGTAAATGCCGCTGTACGAAGTCAGAGGCTTCGTACAGCAAGCTTAGTACAGCAAAACAGCAAGAACGAATTTTAAAAAATAGTGCGTAATGATTAACAGAACAGTACCATTGGGAAAATACAAAGGCACGTATCAGCAACCGGATATTTTTGGGTACTACGGCAATTTTGGCGGGGCCTATATACCGGAAATGCTGCATCGCAATGTAGAAGAACTGAAAAGCCGCTACCTGCAAATAATGTATGAGCAGGAGTTTCAAAAAGAATTCCGCGCATTGCTGAAAGATTATGTCGGTCGTCCTACACCGTTATATCTGGCGCAGAGACTGAGCCGTGAGTTTAACACACAAATCTGGTTAAAGCGCGAAGACTTATGTCATACCGGAGCGCATAAAATCAATAATACCATTGGCCAGATTTTGCTGGCGCAGCGGCTGGGTAAGAAAAGAATCATTGCAGAGACAGGCGCCGGCCAGCATGGGGTAGCAACGGCTACTGTTTGCGCACTGAAAGGAATAGAATGCATCGTATATATGGGTGAAAAAGACATTGAGCGGCAGGCGCCCAATGTAGCCAGAATGAAGATGTTGGGAGCTAAAGTAGTGCCCGCACTGAGTGGCAGTAAAACATTGAAAGATGCCACCAATGAAGCCATCCGCGACTGGATAAACAATCCAAACGATACACACTATATAATCGGCAGTGTAGTAGGACCGCATCCTTACCCGGATATGGTGGCACGCTTTCAAAGTGTAATCAGTGAAGAAACACGCTGGCAGTTAAATGAAGCAACCGGCAGTGAGTTACCTACGCATGTAATGGCTTGTGTAGGTGGTGGCAGCAATGCAGCAGGTGCTTTCTATCATTTTTTAGAAGAGCCGGGCGTGCAACTGATAGCGGTGGAAGCGGCAGGTCATGGCATAGAAAGTGGTATGAGTGCAGCCACTACGCAACTGGGTAAACCAGGTGTATTGCATGGTAGCAAAAGCCTGGTAATGCAAACAGCAGATGGCCAGGTAATAGAACCACACAGTATTTCGGCGGGGCTTGATTACCCTGGTATCGGTCCCCTGCATGCTCATTTATTTGAAACAGGACGGGGTATTTTTCTGAGTGCTACTGATGATGAAGCATTGAAAGCAGCTTTTCATTTGGCCAGAACAGAAGGCATTATACCGGCGCTGGAAACTGCACATGCGCTGTCTGCATTAAACCAGGCCAAATTCAAGCCTGCAGATAAAGTGGTGATTTGTTTAAGCGGCAGGGGAGATAAAGATATGGCCACATATATGAAGGCGATGGGCTGAAATGTATGAATTTTAATAAATCAGTAACGGACATATTTTTTTGGCTTTATCCCTGCTGATTGCAGTGGTTCGGTAATATTTATAGATTCTCATAAATCAATATGAACAGATTAGACGAATTATTTCAACGAAAGCAAAATAAGGTACTGAATGTGTATTGCACGGCGGGTTACCCGCAGTTGAATTCAACGCTGGAAGTCATGAAATCCCTGCAGGATAACGGCGCAGATATTATTGAACTGGGTATGCCCTATAGTGATCCGCTGGCAGACGGGCCCGTTATTCAGCACAGCGGTGGTGTAGCGCTGGCCAATGGTATGACCATCAAAGAACTTTTCGGACAACTGCATGATTTTAGAAAGCAAATATATGTGCCTGTTATATTGATGGGTTATATGAACCCGGTATTGCAGTATGGCTTTGAGAAGTTTTGCCAGCATGCTGCCGCCTTGCCGGTAGACGGCCTGATACTACCAGATCTGCCCGAACATGAATTTGAAACTGAATACGGACCCATTATGCAGCGGTACGGGCTTGATTTTGTTTTTCTTGTTACCCCGGAAACTTCTGAAGAGCGAATAAAAAAACTGGATCAGCTAAGTACCGGTTTTTTATATGCCGTATCATCATCATCTACTACCGGCAGCGATAAGAATATGACAGATGTAACTGCTTACCTGGAAAGACTGAAAAGTTATCAGTTAAAAAACCCGGTGCTGGTAGGCTTTGGTATAAAAGACAAAGAGACATTTGATGCCGCCTGCCAGTATGCAAACGGGGCTATTATTGGAACAGCCTATATCAAAGCACTTGAAAACGCTGCCGATATCAGCAAAACAACAGCGGCCTTTATAAAAAATGTTATTTCATAAATTCAATTAATTAGTAGAAATCCTGGTGCTAACAATTATTAAATACAATGCGGGTAATATTCAGTCGGTGCTTTATGCATTGGAGAGAATCGGTATGGAGGCGACTGTTACTGATGATGTAGAACTAATTCAGAAAGCTGATAAAGTTATTTTTCCGGGCGTAGGAGAAGCAAGCACTGCCATGAACTACCTGAAGGAACGGGGTCTGGATACCGTAATAAAAAATTTGCAACAACCGGTATTGGGTATTTGTCTTGGTATGCAGCTAATGTGCCAATACTCCGAGGAAAATGATACGGCTTGCCTGGGCATTTTTGATGAAAATGTGAAACACTTTGTGCCCCCTTTGGGAGATGCGGCTAAAGTGCCCCAGATAGGATGGAATGATATTTATGATTTGAAAACAGATTTGTTCAAAGGCCTTCCCCGGCATAGTTACTGTTATTTTGTGCATGGGTACTATGCTGCTTTGGGATCACATACCATTGCAACAGCGAATTATACACTGCCCTATAGCGCAGGCCTGCATAAAAATAATTTCTATGGGGTGCAGTTTCACCCGGAGAAAAGTGCGGCAGTGGGAGAACAAATTTTAAAAAATTTTATAAAAATGTAGGTGTTTGCCAAACTCTTTATGGACAATAACAATATACCCGGATCGAGATATATGAGTGAGGATAAAAAAAGCGCTTCGCCAGCCGGGGCTATGCAAATTATTCCGGCAATTGATATTATTGATGGAAAATGCGTCCGGCTTACACAGGGTGATTATGAACAAAAAAAAATTTATAATGAGCACCCGCTGGAAGTAGCCAAACAATTTGAAGCCGCAGGGCTAACACGTCTGCACCTGGTTGATTTGGATGGCGCCAAAGCCGGTGCCGTAAAAAACTGGAAAGTATTGGAGGCTATTGCTGGTAAAACATCACTGGTAATTGATTTTGGCGGTGGAATAAAAAAAGAAGAAGACGTAAAAATCGTGTTTGATTGCGGCGCTGTTTATGCCACTATTGGCAGCCTGGCGGTAAAGGAAGAGGCTATATTTGTAAACTGGCTGAACGTATATGGTGCTGCAAAATTTTTATTGGGCGCCGATGTGAAAGATGAAAAAATTGCAGTGGGGGGGTGGCTGGAAACAACTGCTATCTGGGTGTATGATTTTATAAGGAAATATATTAAGCATGGCATTCAGCAGGTTTTTTGTACAGATGTAAGCAAAGATGGAAAACTGGAAGGTCCATCTACGGCTTTATATAAAAATATTATCAGCGAATTTCCTGCATTGCATTTTATAGCAAGTGGTGGCGTTAGTTCACTAAAAGATTTGGAAGATTTGCAGGCTATTGGTTGCAAGGGAGTGATTGTTGGCAAAGCCATTTATGAAGGCAGGGTTAGCATTAAAGAGCTGACAAAATTTCAGTGTATATAGTATTTAGTATGTAGTATAAAGACACGGCGGAAAGATGATGTGAAGCCTAAATACTAATATCTAAATGCTAAATGCCAAAGTGCCGCAGTAACAGTATTTAGTATATAGTATAAAGACACAGCGGAAAGATGGTGTGAAGTCTGAATACTAATATTTAAATGCTAAATGCGAAATACTGTCGCGCGAAGTCTACATACTATATACTACATACTAAATACTATATGCTTACAAAGCGCATCATATCATGTCTTGATATAAAAGACGGACGCACAGTAAAAGGAATCAACTTTGAAAACATTCGCGATGCAGGTGATCCTGTAGAACTGGGTGCTTTATATGCAAAAGAAGGCGCCGATGAGCTGGTCTTTCTTGATATAACCGCAACAGTGGAAAAAAGAAAAACACTGAGTGCATTGGTCAATCGGATTGCACATCACATCAATATACCATTTACCGTAGGTGGTGGTATTAGTAGTGTTGATGATGTAAGTGTACTGTTGCAAAACGGTGCTGATAAAATTTCAGTGAATACATCTGCATTTAAACGCCCGCAGCTTATTAAGGAGCTGGCCAGGGAATTTGGCAGCCAATGTGTGGTACTGGCAATCGATACAAAACAGGAAGCAGATGGTGAATGGTATGTGTACCTGAATGGTGGAAGGGTAAAAACCGAAACCACATGTTTCGATTGGGCTAAACAGGGAGTAGACGCAGGAGCCGGGGAAATTTTGCTTACTTCTATGAACCATGATGGCACCAAACAGGGGTTTGCCATTGACATCACAAAAAAATTGTCACAGACGCTTCCGGTGCCCGTTATTGCAAGTGGTGGCGGTGGCACGCTGCAACATTTTAAAGCAGTATTTGAAGACGGACAGGCCGACGCAGCCCTGGCCGCCAGCATCTTCCATTTTAAAGAAATAGCCATTCCGGAATTAAAAGGATATTTGCAGCAGGAAAATATTACCGTTAGGATTTAATGCTGCAAAGCGTAAACATTAGGTCAATTAATAAAAATTAGCATGATTAGTGTATGAAAATTGATTTTAAAAAATACAGCGATGAATTGGCGCCCGCCGTTATCCAGGATTATAAAACCAACAAAGTTTTGATGCTTGGCTTTATGAATGAAGCTGCCCTCAACAAAACCATGGCCGAAGGGAAAGTCACCTTTTTTAGTCGTAGTAAAAAGCGCTTATGGACAAAAGGTGAAGAAAGCGGGCATTTCTTACTGGTAAAACAAGTGCTGAGCGATTGCGATAATGATACCTTGCTTATAAAAGCAGCGCCGCAAGGGCCAACCTGCCATACAGGAGCAGATACCTGCTGGAGCGAACGCAATCACAATGATAATTTTTTGTTTTACCTGGAAGACATCATAAAGTTGCGCAAAGCCAGTACAGATGATACGTCTTATGTGCGACAATTGTTTAGTAAAGGAATCAATAAAATTGCACAGAAAGTAGGCGAAGAAGCCGTGGAAATGGTAATTGAAGCAAAAGACAATAATGATGATTTGTTCCTCAATGAATCAGCTGATTTGCTTTTTCATTATTTGCTTTTGCTTAACGCCAAAGGACATAATTTGCAGGATGTAATTGACGTTTTAACAAAAAGACATTCGAAATAAAATGAAAATATTTTTATTTATTTTTTGTTGGCTCCCCGCAGTAGTATTTGCCCAGAAACAGCTGGTAATCAACGGAAAAATAGCGGGATTGAAGGATAAGTCGCTGGTATATCTTACAGATGCAAATGATCCAAAGGATACTATTGCCAGGGGTATAGTAAAAAAAACGGAGTTTGAATTAAAAGGTAGCCTGCGCGAGCCCCTTTTACTAAGCCTTTTTTTTACCGATGTGCAGAAAAGAACCATCTTGTTCCTTGACAATAATAAAATAGCCATTAGCGGAAATGTTGCTGATCTCCAGAAGCTGGCGATAACCGGTTCTCCTACCCAGGTTGATTTCCAGGCATTCCAGGAAACATTCAATCCCCTGTTTGATAAGTATTCGAAAATTACACAAAGTATGAAAGCAGGTGGGAATATGGATACACTACAGGTTGAAGCCGCCAAAACTTTTACTGCTATTGAAGAACAAATAGAAATCTTTTTAGCACACCATACAGCTTCAGCCGTAAGCCCTTTTTTACTAATAGTGACAGCGCAGCTGACCGATGATATTAATATACTGGAAAAAAGATTTAACGGATTGGAGGCAGTTGCACAAACAAATTATTATGGCAAATACCTGCGGCAGATGATTGATGATGCAAAGATAGGCGCCATCGGATCAGATGCTATT
>Ga0157376_10002679_pt1 | contig 12101 bp, 7 predicted proteins | sample M45metaG_FD_121801 | JGI IMG/M metagenome (GOLD analysis project Ga0157376, IMG submission 121801) | Miscanthus rhizosphere microbial communities from Kellogg Biological Station, Michigan, USA - M4-5 metaG | ecosystem: Host-associated > Plants > Roots > Rhizosphere > Soil | place: USA: Michigan... | reverse complement strand
GGCTGCTGGCGGGAGCTCTGGTGCCGGTGAACCCCGCCGCACCTGCCTCGGTCCCGCGTGATGGTGATGATCGCTAGCAGCGACACTGCGCGCAATCGTTGAGCGCAGCGCCGGCCAAAGGGACGGACGCGATCAAGCCTGGCCTTGGTTGCGTCCGTTCTCTTTGGTCTCCCCGCTGTTTCCCGCTGCCTGATTCGTCCGCTGTCTGTCCCATTCCTGTATGGCCGACTCCACGGTCGATGGTCACAATCGGCTCGCTCGTAGCAGCGCAGATTCTCGCCTCGCGTGGCGCGGCCTTCCAAGCCATTCAAGCGGTCCAGAGACGACGCAGCTCGCAATGGAAGGCCGCCACTCCGCTGTGAAATATAGAACGCGATGCGCTTGTTCTCGAGCTCGACATTTCAAATTCCAGTCGCACCCAAGACCCATTCAAGAGGATCGACCATGCTGAACATCTTCCTTGCTTTGGCAGTGCAGTTGGAAACCCCGGCCGACGTTGCCGCGCTTCCCGGCAACGCGGCACCCGCTTCGGCGGCAGCCGCTCGGACTCCGGGCTGCAGTGAACCGGAGCGCCACGAGCTCGACTTCTGGCTCGGGGACTGGGACACGTTCGATCCGGAGGGCGCGCCCGGCGACTCGCAAGCGCGCGCCCACGTCGACTCCATTCTTGCCGGCTGCGCCGTACATGAGCTGTACGAGCAGACCGATGGGCTCATCGGCGACAGCTTCCTGAGTTACGACTCGATCACGAAGAAGTGGCAGCAGACCTGGCTGACAAATTTCGGCGCCTACATGTTCCTCACTGGCACTTTCAAGAACGGAACGCTGACGCTCGAAGGGACATCGCATACCAAGAGCAGGGATCTTCCGCACCGGATCACCTGGAGGGCGGAAAAGGGCGGCGTTCGCGAGACCGGCGTGATGTCGACGGACGGCGGCAAGACCTGGGTGCCGGCGTTCGACGTGCTGTTCCTCGAGCATCGCAATCGATGACGAGAATCGCGGAGTAGTGACTCCGGCCCCGATTTGCGCGCAGATTGATTTTCACGCGGTGGTCCATGCTTGAAAAATTAACCTGCCCCCTTCTTTCTCTTTTTTTCACCGGTGTGACCACCATGTCGCAAACAGCCGCGCTTTGGCGTTACTCGACTCGGCAGGGGGTGTCATGCGCGGAGACATTGCGTGTTCCTCAAGCGCCAGTTTATCCACATGGCTGCGGCGTTATTGCTTCTGGCCCTGTCGTGCGCGTCGCCATCGGCGAGCGCATTCAACGTCTACAAGGTCGACCCTTACTGTCCTGACCCGACGGTCTACAGCACGATCCAGGGGGCCGTGTATGCAGCCGCCCTGCATCCGGGCGCTGACTACGTCTGGATTTCCCAGAACACCGAACACGGTGCATACGCCAACCAGCACATCGTCGTCAACGATCCCGACGACGTGATCATCGAAGGCGGATTCTTCGACTGCACCGATTTCGATCCCGCCACCGATCAGACGTCGGTCAGCGGCGCAGGCAACGACGGCGGGCCGGCGTTCGACATCATCGGCACGGGCCACACCGTTTACCTTGGCAACCTGTTCATTTTCGGTGCGCAGCGCGGCGACGGCGCGAACGGCGGAGGCATCAACTTCACCGGCCATGGCGAACTCGACCTCGCGCAGACGACGGTGTTCTTCAATCACGCCGGCTCCGGCGCCGGCATCAATGTCAGTCCGTCGAACGGCGAAGCGGTGCTCAGGCTGATGCACGACACGCTCATTTACCTGAACACAGCATCGATTGCCGGCGGCGGAATTCGTCTCGAAGGCGACTCGCGACTGCTCCTGCTCGAACCGAAGACCGAAATCAACGGCAACAATGCGGGGACCTATGGTGGGGGTGTGCTGGTACTCGGCCCGGCCCATGCCGACATCGGCGCCGTCGGCGGCGGATTCGGCAACGGCGTTATCGCCGACAACCGTGCCGCGAACGGCGGCGGATTTGCCGTGATCGACAACGGCAATGGTCTGGCCGTCTTGCGTGTTTTTGCCGACGGATCACAGCATCCGACACCAATCGTCGACAACCGCGCGGACACCAACGGCGGCGCTGTCTACGCGAGCGGGCACGTCAAGGCCACGTTGTACGCGCCGCATATCGTCGACAGCATTGCCGAAGATGGCGCAGTGATCTATTACGATCCGGGCAGCTCGAACGACGGTCGCATTGCGTTCAATGGCACGGACAGCTACGACCCGGACACGGTCACGTCACTCGGTGGAACCACTCATTGCGTACTAACCGATCCGCAATGCGGCGTCATCGCCGGCAATTCGACCCAGCACTCAGACGATACACCGTCGTCGGGATCGATCGTGAGGGCACACGGCGGCAAATTCTACGGAAGTTATTTTCGCATGCAGGACAACATCGCCGGCAGCGGCTTTCACCTCGACGGCGCCGACGCGTATATGGCCCGTTGCCTGATCACCGACAATTCCGTTTCCGGAAATCTGCTGCTGGGTCCGGCCACAGGCCTGATCGTCGGCGGCTGCACGATCGCGAACAATTCCATCGGAGACAACCACGTTTTCCTAGTCGCGGGCAGTTCCGACGTCGAATTCGAGAGCGACATCTTCGCGCAGCCGGGTAAACTCACCACCGATTCACTGCCATACGGCGTGCTGGTCGCCGGTGACCTGCTCACGAACGAGCTCAGCTACTTCGACCATACCAACTCCACCATCGCCGTCGGCGCTCCGCTGTTCGTGAATGCCCCCAATCGCGACTATCACCTGCGCGGCGACTCGCCGGGCATCGACTTCGCGGCGAATCATGACTTATACATTCCTGAACTCTATACCGATCTCGATGCCATGCACGTGGCCGACCTGCCCGAGGTCGAGGATTTCATCGGCCCGTACGACCTCGGCGCCTATGAACGACAATACTTGTGTGATGCCGACACGCTGTTTTGCAACAGCTTCGAGAAATACGGATATCAGCCCTGATCTGAACGTGGGGTGCGGTTCGTTTTGGCATCTCACGCCGCGCTCGCCACGCCTTTCTCTCTTGATCGTCATTCCGGCGGCTTTCAACACCGGAGTTGGTCACTCCGGAATCCAGCCCCTTTTTTTCGTCATTCCGAACGCAAACCGTTGTCCGGTCTTGCCAGCCGAATTCGTGTCGCCCATGCCGGTGCATTCGCCGACCGCCGCAAACGGTGATAACCGGCCGTTCAGGTCGCATGCCACAACGCCAGCAGCGTCACTCCTTGGAGCGTCGACCCGAGTCATGTTGCTGGCCGATGGCTGAACGCCACGCGCCCCTGGCGCCAGTCGCGCGGCTGGCATTCAGTGTGGACGCGCTTCAATAGCATCCACCAACTGGGTGTCGGCGCCAAGCGGCGCCACCGGGTCACTGGGTGTCCGCGCACTACGCGGCAGAGGAGTCCACAATGTATACAATGCAACGTTATCTCGTCGTCATGATCGGCGCCGCGCTCGCTTCGATTGCAGGCGCGCAGTCGATGCCATACCAGCCGCCGCCGGATGCGTCCTCTTATCAGGGGCCGGCGCCAGACGCTGCGCCCGCTTACGGCAATACCGCGCCTGCGCAAAACGATCCGCCGGGACGCGTAGCGCGCCTGTCCTACCTCAATGGCGAGGTGAGCTTCACGCCGGCCGGCGAGGAGAACTGGGTGCAGGCACAGCTGAACCGCCCGGTCGTTACGGGTGACAAGCTGTGGACCGACGCCGGTGGGCACGCCGAGTTGTCGCTCGGCGCGGCGAACGTGCGACTGGATCGCAGCTCGAGCTTCGACTTCCTCAACCTGGACGATCAGCTCGCGCAGATGGAACTGACCCAAGGCGCACTGAATCTCGAAGTGCGCCGGGTGCACGGCAACGAGACCTACGAGGTGGACACGCCGACCATTGCGTTCGTCGCCAGTCGCGTCGGCGACTACCGCATCAACGTCGATCCGAATCGCGGCACGATGGTCACGGTGTGGCGCGGCGGCGGCGATGCCATCGGCGAAGGAGGCAGGCGCCTGGCGATCGAGGAAGGCCAGTCCGTGAGCTTCACCGACTCCCAACTCAACAATCCGCAGGTCACCCAGATCGGCCCGCGCCGAGATGGTCCGCAGGTCGGCCAAGTCGGCCCGATCAACGATAATCCGGAGGTCACTCCGATCGCCGCACGCGACGATTTCGACAACTTCGTCAGCGAACGCGAGCAGCGCTACACGAGCGCGCCGCATCAATACGTCTCCGAGGACGTGGTCGGATACGAGGACCTCGACCAGTACGGAACCTGGGAAGCCGCACCGCAATACGGCCACGTCTGGTATCCGCGTGAAGTCGCCGCGGACTGGGCGCCCTATCACGACGGCCACTGGGCCTGGATCGATCCGTGGGGCTGGACCTGGGTCGATAATGCACCGTGGGGCTATGCGCCTTCCCACTACGGGCGCTGGTCGTACGTCGGCTCGCGTTGGGGCTGGGTACCCGGACCGGTCAACGTCGCTCCGGTGTACGCGCCGGCTTTCGTTGCGTTTGTCGGTGGCGGCGGTGTCAGCGTCGGCTTTTCCGTGGGCGGACCCGTGGGCTGGTTCGCGCTCGGTCCGAGCGACGTCTACTTCCCGGGCTATCACTGCGGGCCGGATTACTTCGCCCGCATCAACTACGGCAGCGCGTACGTAAGCCACACGGTCGTCAACAACTATTACGGCGGCTGGTCGAATGGCAGCCTGAATTATTCGCAGATGCACTACGCGAACCGCGACGCGCCACGCGCACTGACGGCCATGCGCGGCGACGCGTTCGTCGCCGGACGGCCCGTGGCCGGGTCTGCCATAGCGGTCAATCGCGAAACGTTCGCGAATGCACGTGTCGCGCCGCGCGCAAACCTGATGCCGACGCGCGAGAGCCTCGTCGCCGGCCGCAGCCGTGCGCCGGCGCCACCCGCCACGGCGATCAATCGCCCGGTGATCGCGGCGAATCGTCCGGCGCCGACGGCGCCATCGTTCGAGCAACGCCAGGCGCTTCTGCAACGCAACGGCGGCCAGCCGCTGACGCGCAACCAGATGCGCACGGTGGCGGCGCAGCAGCCAGCCAATACGCGCGTTGCGGCAGCCAACAACGTTCGCGTCGTCGGCAACAACAATCGCGGCAACGCGGTACCGGCGCGGACTGCAGCCGAATCCGGCGCGAACCGCGGCAGCACGGCTGGTGCAACCGCGGAAACGAACGCGGCTGCGCGTGCGAATAATGGCCGCGTGGCCGGGCAGGCGCCTAGCCGTGCGCCGGAGATGAATCGGTCACCGGAACACGCCAATGCGCAGTACCAGCGTTCTGCCGGTTTTGCGCACCAGGGCGTGATTCCTGGCTCCGAGCGCGCGACCAATGCGCAACAAGGACGCGCCAATGGTGCAGCAGGCGATAGTGCGCAGTCACGCGAAAACGCTCAAGCGCGGGAGGCGCGCAACATGCCGCAGCAGAACCGCAGCGAGCAAGCCAATCGCGGCAACGCGCCACAGAACGCTCAGCGGCTGAACTCGTCGACCTTCGCGCACGGCGGACAGAACACACGCGGTACTGTCAGCGGGACGCAGCAACGCGAGGAAGCCAACGCGCGGGGCAACGCTCAGCAGCGTGAGCGCACGGCGACCGCGAATGCGGCGCGCGAAAACGCACAGGCGCACGGCAATGCGACGGCGCAGCAGAACGCGCGCGACAATAGCCGCGCCAATGCCAACGCCAATGCCAATGCCAACGCCAACGCGCGCGCCGAGGCTAACGCACGAGCGTCGGCGAACGCACGCGCCGAGGCCGATGCACGAGCGTCCGCCAACGCGCGAGCCGCCGAGTCCGCGCGGCAACGAACGGCGCAAACCCAGGCGGCCCAGGAACAACGGGCGGCGGCAGCGGAGCAGTCGCGCGCATCCTCGCAGGCGCACGCGCAGCAGCAGCGCGCGCAGCAGCAGGAGCGCGTGCAGCAGGAGAACCGCGCCGTCGCGCAGCAACGGGCGCAACAGCAACAGCAGCAGCAGCGCGAGGCGTCGATGCAACGCAGCCAACAACAGCAGCAGCAGCAGCGCGAGGCGTCGATGCAGCGCAGCCAACAGCAGCAGCGGGCACAGCAGCAGGTCGCGCATGGCCCGCCGCAGCAGCGCAGCGAACCGGTGACGCGTTCGCAACAACCGCAGCAGGCTCAGCGGGCGCCGGTGCAGCACAGCGAACCGCAGCCGCAGCCACAGGTCGCGCACGCGCCGCCTCCGCAGCAGCAGCCACAGCAGCAGAGAGCTCAGCCGCAGCAACACCAGGTTGCACGCTCAGCAACGCAACAGGGCCAGCCGGCGCCGAAGAAGGACAAGGATAAGGATAAGGACGCCAACGGAGGAGGCTGATGCAACAACCTGTCCCGGTCCGCGCCAACCGGAGCGGACCATGGACAGGAAGTGCGTTGCTACGAAACACGGGACGGACTCGATCAAGCTCGGCCTTGGTCAGTCCGTCCCTTTTGTTCCCCAAGCCAGGGCGCAATCAACTGAGTTGATGACCGGGCCCCAATTCTCGATTCTCGATCCTGTCTATCAGGTTCATGCCCTTTCGACGTCGAAAACCCCTGCGCCGTCAGTTCATTCGCGCGGAGGCCACTTGATCGGATACTTACCGAGGACTTGCTCGAAAGCGGGCGATCTGTCGTCGGGACTGGACCAATCGGGAACAGATGCTCCCGCCCTGTTTTGTCCGACCAATCAGGGGTCACTCACTGTGAACCCTTTTTCCCGTAGGACGTAGCGAAGATCGCTCGCGGACCTTGGTCCGGTTTCTAGAACGGGCAAGTGCCCGGACTCGGCGCATCGATACGTCGAGCCTCTCCCGCCGGGATGATTTGAAACGCCTGCGTGATCAGGTTGGCGGCGCCTTCGTTGCGCACCATGTGCACGTGCCCGTCGCCTGAATCGACGAAGGCGGTTCCCGCGGGATAGATTTCCGGGGTGCAGGTCGGGTCATCGCCGTCATACACGGTAGCGACGCCGCTCTTGACCAGCACGACGCTCGGACCGGGGTGCGTGTGCCAGCCACTGTATCCGCCGGGGACGACCGTATTGATCACCGCGTAGTAATCCGCAGGGTCGTTCACGAGCAACCTGATCTTCGGCTCCTGCGCGTAGACGATGTGCAGCGAATCGAACGACGCCTTGGTGACGTCGCTGGCGAAGCCGTTGGCGGGCGTCGCCGACACGAAGGCCGGCCAGCTCAGCGAGGCAGCCAGCCCAAGAATGACGAACAGCGCGCGCCGGTTCGCTCGCGTCGTTGCGGACCTTGCCGGTGCCGATCTCAGCGATGCCGCGGGCATCTTTGTTGACGTGGTGTCGCTGGTCGGAATTTGTATCTTGATATTCATGGCAAGGCTCTCCGTGCAGGGAAGGTGGGTGAGCCAGCGTGGCGATTGGCAAATCGCCGGTGTGCGCTGACCACCCGGACGGTCTGCCCGTTGCCGCGCGCCGGCAAGCTGTAAAGCACGGCATCTGGCTCTTTGCCGTGCTTTGCCGTTCCGCGGCGCGGCATTGCAAACGCCAACCGTTGCTGAAACACTCCCGGCTCGCCAAAAAAGCAAACTGGAGCAGCTGTCGTGGATCCCGGGACCGGCAACCTCGACACATCGGCGCGATCCGAGAACGAGGATCGTCTCGACTCCTGGAAGAGAATCGCTGCCTACCTGAAGCGCGACGTGAGCACCGTTCAGCGCTGGGAGCGGCGTGAATCGATGCCCGTCCATCGGCATCTGCACGACAAGCAGGGTTCCGTATTTGCTTTCCGGTCTGAACTCGATGCCTGGTGGCAAGGCCGAAGGGACGACCTTGCCGGCGACGAACACGCTGCGTTGGACGAGGCCGCGCAACCGGCAGGCAGCGAGACGGCCGCGGTTACGGCAACACGCTTTCGTGCGCGCGGTCCGGTGTTTTTGGCTCTGATCGTGGCGCTGCCCGCTCTTGCGGCGATGGGTTGGTATACCGTTCAGTCCGATCTGTTCTGGCGCAGCCCGCTCGCCGAAGCAAAGTTCACTCCGGTAACGGATTTCTCAGGTGACCTGGAAGCTGCCGCCATCTCTCGCGATGGAAAACATCTCGCATTCATTGCCGAGCGCGAAGGAAAGGTCGATGCCTGGTTGAGCGCAATCAATAGTGGTCAATACCGAAATCTGACCAATGGCGAGGGCGGCGAACGCATCAACCCAGCTACACGCACGCTCGGCTTCTCAGCGGATTCACAATCCGTGTTCGTCTGGACCAGGCACTCGCAAGGCTCGCGTCCGGCCGAGGTCAGCATTCTGAGTGCACCGATCAGCGGCGGCCCGCTGCAGCCATACCTTGCCGGCGCTGCCGAACTCGACAGCTCGCACAATGGCAAGCGTATCGTGTATCACACCACGGCGCCGGGCGATCCGCTGTTCGTGCGCGATCTGTCCGCACCGCCCGGCACGGTGGACCGCCGAATTTATGCAGCTCCCGACGGTGTTCATTGCCACTTTCCGATCTGGTCGCCCGACGATGCCTACATTTATTTCGCCCGCGGCGTGCCGCCGGACGAGTGGGACATCTGGCGTGTGCGCGCAAGCGGCGGCGACCCCGAACGGATCACGACGCACAATTCGCGCGTCGCCTATCCCGTACTGCTCGACGATCGCACACTGCTTTATCTCGCCGGCGACCAAGAAGGGGCTGGGCCGTGGCTGTACGCAATGGATGTCGTGCACCGAGTGCCACACCAAATCAGCCTGGGCGTCGAAACCTACACATCGCTTGCCGCAAGCGCCGATGGGATGCACCTCGCGGCCACGGTGGCGAATCCGCGCACGAGCATCTGGCGCATGAAACTCGGCGATGGCGTGAACACGGCTGCAGCGGTGCCTGAATTGGTGTCGCCGAACGGTTCGAGTTCGCGCTTTTCCGGACAAGGCATCGTCTACGTCGCCGAATCCGCCAACGGCCAACGCTTGTGGAAATCCGAAAACCATTCGCGTTCGGAAATCTGGAATGCCGCGCCCGGCCGGATCGCCGGCGCTCCAGCGCTTTCGTCCGATCGCCGCCGCATTGCCGTGCCGGTCGAGGAAGCGGGCCGATCGAAACTGTATGTGATGGACGCCGACGGCTCACACGCGCGCGTCGTCGCCGATTCGCTCGAACTACGCGGGAATCCGGAGTGGGCGCCGGACGGGCGTTCCGTCGTCATATCGGCGCTGCATGACGGAAAGCCCAGTCTTACGCGCGTCTTCCTCGACGGTACTGCGCCGATTTCGTTCACGTCGGAGTATTCGATCGATCCGGCGTGGTCGCCGGATGGAAAGTTCGTGGTCTACACCGGCAGCGACGTCGGGACGACCTTTCCGTTGCGCGCCGCGGCCGCCGATGGCCATCCATATCCACTGCCCGGCATCATGCTGTCTCGAGGCGCGCGCCGCGTCAGTTTCCTGCCGAACTCGCAGGCACTGGCGATTCTCACCGGCGGCATCGGCCACAAGAGCCTCAGCCTTCTGGATCTGCAAACGGGCGCACAACGTACGCTGACGGAACTCCCGCCCGGCTTCAACATCCGCGATTTCGACATTTCGCCCGACGGATCGGAGCTGCTGTTCGAGCGTGTCGAGGGCAACTCATACGCTGCGCTGATCGAGCGCTGACCTGCGGATGTCAGAGCCGCCGGCTCCGGGTGACGAAGCGGTGCTGTCGAAAGTCCGGACAACGCGGACGGCTCACGCGTCCCCGCGCTCGCGAGTGCACACGGGCAGACTTTTCTGGAGCGGGAAACGCCATATCGCGCGTAACTGCAACATCAGCGTTTCTCCTCTTTTTCACGCGCTTCGATCTGCGACGGCGTCAGGCCGGCGCTGGCCAGATAGCCGCGCAGGCTCCGCACGGCGTTCTTGTCCAGGGTACCGCCATGGTGCGGCCTGTGAAGGACGCCCTCCGCGTGGTTCAACCGCAGCCGTATGCGGTTGCCGCTCAGAGTTTCGATCTCGACGCCGAAGTGATGCAGCAGCGATTCGATCTCGCGCCAGTGAATGTTGGCGCTGACCGGATCCTGAAAGATCGCGCGGATCAAGGCACTGTGTCGGTGGCTCATCGAAATCCCGGAGGGACTGACTCTGGTTCAAGTATGCTCCCAGACCGCGGCCGGAGCGAAGAGTAGCGCCCGCGGCGACTCCGTGCAGACCGCCTGCGCTCTGCCGCCCGCTTTCCAGCAGCGTGATGTCGCCCTGCCCCACTTCAGACAAGCTGGGCCTTCCAGACATCTTGGCTGCCGGCGTCGTTTGGCACACCCGTGCCGTACTTTTAGGTGCCACAACATGAACCTGTCCATTTTTCCAACTGCTCTCTTTCTCTCCGCGTTGCATGTCGCAGTTCATCGCGAAAACTCGTTCTGCGTACTGGGGCCCCGCAAGAGTCGAAACCGACATGAAGCCAAGGACAGCTTGCCTCGCTGCAGTGTCTATCGCCGGGGCCGGCATACTTTTGTTCGGGCCCGATTCCATTTCAGCGTCGATCAATCCACCTGTTGGCGCGTCGGAATGGTCACGCGATAGACCGTCCGGGAAAGCGCTCACCTTCAATGAAGCGTCAATTTCGGCGACCGAATCCAACGCTCTCGATCCCGCACGTCTGAACGACACGAAAAACCGCGACCCTCGAGACACGGAGTCGCCTGACCTGTTCGCGGCGGATCTCGATCGGGCGTTTCGGCAATTCCAGGTTCACAAGCCTTCGAACACGCTGGGCGACAGCGTTTCCGAACCGCCGTTACAGATCAACCTGGTGTTTCACGTCCTCAGCGGTGCTGCGTCCGAAGGAAACCTGAGCGATTCCGTTCTGACTGAACAGGTCTCCGTGCTCAACGATGCCTACCAGTCGGCCGGATTGCATTTCAATATCGCCGAGGTGCGCAGGTATCCCGACTCCCCCTACTTTGCGGGCGGTTGCTTTCCGACCACCGAGGAAGGGATACGGATGAAGTCCGAGCTTGCCGTCGATCCCGCCAGATTCGTCAACGTCTACACCTGCAGACTCGCGCTTCCCTACATCGCCGGATACGGCACCCTGCCCGATGCATATCCGGAAGCCGATCCTCAGCACGGCGTCATCATCGACTACAGCGCCTTTCCCGGTAGTGCGCCGCCTTTGGACCTGGGCCACACCGTGGTGCACGAACTCGGACACTACTTCGGCCTGCTGCACACTTTCCAGGGAGGTTGCGTGGAACCGGGCGATGGAGTTTCCGACACTCCGGCCGAGGCATTGCCGGCCCATGGCTGCGAAGTCGGCCGCGACACCTGCCCGCAAGCGGGGGTGGACCCGATCAACAACTTCATGGACTACAGTGAAGACGAGTGCACGGACCGCTTCACGCAGCTTCAAAACGAAAGGATGCGGGCATTGATCGCTGCCTACCGGCCCAGTCTGCTCGCGTCAGCATTCTCCATTGGTCCCGGAATGACGGGCAACTGGTTCGCCCCCAGCGAAAGCGGACACGGTTTCAGCATCGAGGTCCTTCCCGGTAACCAGATGCTTGCGGAATGGTATGTGTTCGCTCCGAACGGCGGACCGGTCTGGATCGTCGCCACCGGACCGATCACCGGCAATACCGCCGTGCTTCAGGGCTATCAAGCAGTCGGCCCCGGTGGGCGTTTCCCGCCGAATTTCAACCCGAACCAGCTTCAAACCCAACTGTGGGGAGAGCTCACGTTCACATTCACGGACTGCAACAACGGACAGGTGAGCTGGCAGTCAGTTGTCGCTGGCTATGCGAGCGGTTCGATCCCCATCACGCGACTGACGATGCCGGCTGGGCTGGCTTGTCCATAGGCGGCAGAAGAACGCGAGAAGGATCACTGACTGCGTTACTGCGGAATTGACACAAGCGCAGGCGAACCTGTCATCGTTTCTCCACAAGAGGGGCTGCCGTTTTTCGAAGGAAGTTCCGAAGGTTCTCTAACTGTCGACAAGATCGAACACCTCGCGCCGCGACGCGGCGACTTCGCTCAAGTCCAACTCGCGCTCGAGCACTCGGAAGGTTTCGTCGTCGACCGCGCCGTCGCGCAGCATGCGCCACAG
>Ga0157376_10002677_pt1 | contig 12103 bp, 12 predicted proteins | sample M45metaG_FD_121801 | JGI IMG/M metagenome (GOLD analysis project Ga0157376, IMG submission 121801) | Miscanthus rhizosphere microbial communities from Kellogg Biological Station, Michigan, USA - M4-5 metaG | ecosystem: Host-associated > Plants > Roots > Rhizosphere > Soil | place: USA: Michigan... | reverse complement strand
AGGGTCAACCGACAGAAACCTTCCCAGTCTCGGATCATAAATCCTCATACCATAATCCTGCTCATTGCCCGCTCCTTTTACCTCATTGTCATTCTCCTTGCCATTGAATCCGTAACGATAATTTGCACTTGCGGTATACCCTCTATTTGGCATCTGCATCCCGAAGGGATGATTTCAAAGAGCTGTCAGCATTGAATTTGGATTCTACACAGCACAAGGCCTTTCACTTTTGAAATAATCCATGATTCTAAAATTCACTACAAATCTCTAATCTGATATACTTTCATAAAATCATAAAGTTTTCTTCTCAAATTGAATACTCTTCCAAAAAATTCGCCTTTTTTAGAAAGGTTCTGCAATTCGAAGTCCAAATAAGAATTTAGCTCTTCGTAAATTGGACTTTGCATTAACCTAGCCACAATAACGCTTGTCAAAATTGCTTCTGGTTCAAAAAAATTGATTAGCATTTCATATTCTGTATTGAGCAAATAATTCAGACCAGGTACTGTAACATAATAATTGTCATTAATTAGCAGATGATTTGATATTTTATTACGCATTTGCCAAAGGGCATTATCTAGATCAGCGTGTGTTATTAAATCGTGCTTAAAGGCCACTTTAGCTTTGTATTCCTCGTTCTTGATTTCATCTTGATACACACCTTCATAAACAATATGGTCCCAAAGTTTTAGATATTCCAGACTTAGATAGTCTTCGAAGAATTGTTTCTTGATTTCCTGAACATAAGAATTCACAAACTGATAACGAAATCTAATTTGATAGCTACTAGGGAAAAAATCGTAATAATCAATGCTTAATTGGATCAGGTTCGAATCAATTTTCTTTTTGAAGGATGAGTCGGATTTATTCAGCTTATAGCCATGGGCAAGCATAAGTTCGCCAATTCGGTCGTGAACTTCTTTTCGAATTTCTGGTAATCGCAATTCAGTTTCCATGTTCGCTATTTGTGAGTACTCTGTTACGGAGTTTTTTTGTCCTTTGAGTTATTAGTTTTTGCAGGAGTGTTTGTAATGGCCTTTGAATCCGGACCTATGATGTTGACTTTGTCTAGCCGACTGACAATATTTACGCCACCTGGTAGACCTAAATCAACAGCTTTATCGCCTCTAATAAAGACCGCGACATTGTTTCCACTCATTACTAAATCAAAAGCATCTCTTTGCTTTTCAGTTAGGGTTTTAGTAAAATTGCCAATTGTTATTTGCGTAAATGAAAACTTAGCTTCATTGATGTCGATTTGCCCGTTAGCTTTTAGCGAAAGATTATCCACTCTGATTCGTAGGCTTGAGGCTACTCCGTTTACTTCGCCTGTAATTTCAAGGGTAACTTGCGTAGCATTTCTTACATAGAGTTGACTCTTTGTTAGGGCACTGGAAACGATCTTTTCCCAATTGCTTCCATTCATTTTGTTATAATAGAATCTCTTGGAGGCCGTCATCAACGGATCGATTGGAGTAAAACTTGCCCTTAATGCCTCCAAGCCATTGTTGACATAATTATTAAGACCTCTTCTAACGCGTGGAACCCATCTTTGCCTTCCTCCTGTGTTGATTAATTCCCAATTTTCCTTGAAATCTCGCTTTCGAGCCTCCTCACGGACACTTTCTTGACTTCTTAAGCCTTCCCGTAATTCTCTCTCTCTGTCCAACTCCTCTAATCTTTCATTCTCTTCAGCAACTGTTCGTCCTTCTCGCTCCTCTGCTTCGCCTTCTTCAAGTCCATCTACATCTACATACTTTATAGGCATATTTCCCGCAAACTGAAACGGTGTATACCACGGGTATTTCTTTGCTAATGGGTCTGCGCTCAGAAATCTACCAACCCTCGGATCATAAATCCTTTCACCATAATCCAACTCATTACCGACTCCTTTTACCTCATTGTCATTTTCCTTACCATTGAATCCATAGCGGTATGATTGTGAGGCAGAATAGTTCCGATTTGGCATCTGCATCCCGAAGGGATTATACAGCGCTCTTAGTACGCGGCCGGGTTCTGCATTTCAAAGATCTTATTGAAATAAAAATAGCTTAAAATGAGTGTCTTCAATCACTTTTCAACAAAATTTTATGAAACGGGATTTTGACTTGCTGCCTCTATTTGCTCAATTTATTCAAGATACTCGAACGGGTAAACGAACGAAGATATCAGGCCAGAGAATCACGCTGCAGACAATCCGAAATTATGAGCAGGTGTTTAAGCTCTTAAGTAGTTTTTCTAATGACAAAGGCTTTGAATTAAGGATTCGAATCCCCTCAACTGCACGTGAAAGGAAAATTGTGAGTGAGCGCAATTACTGGCACCGGTTTTACACGAGATTTTCTGATTATTTATACGACGAAAAGAAATGCTTTGACAATTATGTCGGGTTAGTGATGAGGGTCTTAAAAGCCTTTTTCAACTATTTGAGATACGACAAACTTCTAGCCGTAGATGATTTTTTTGGTAAGTTTTATTCTCCAGTTGAAGAAATTGAAATCATTGCTTTATTGCCTGCGCAACTGAGGTTCTTGATTACGGATAAGGATTTTGAAGCCCGACTGTCGCCCCGCTTGAAAGATATGAAGGATGTATTTGTTTTTGGATGCACTGTAGCGCTTAGATGTTCTGATCTTTTCGCCGTTAAATGTAAGGATGTGAGAAAGCTGGGAGGGAAAGCATATTTATCAGTAATATCTAAAAAAACTGGTCAGCTGACAAATATTAGGTTGCCGGAATATCTCTTGCAAATGCTTAACGAATTCACTAGTGACAAGCAGGCATCCTCGTTCGTATTTCCAAGAGTTTCTCTCGAAAGATTCAATAAGAATATCAAGCATATTTGCGAATTGGCAGGGTGGTGTCAAATCTGTCCGAAAATCAGGTACAGGCGAGGTGAGGCGATTGAACAACTTATGTTCGATGACAAAAGACAATATCGGTTTTGCGACCGTATAAGCACACACGTTATGCGAAGAACTGCTATTACAACAATGGTATCCCTGGGAATGCCTGAGAACCTGGTGAGAAAGATTTCTGGTCATAGCCCCAATAGTAAGGAATTCTATAGGTATGTGAGCTATGCCCAAGGGTACATGGACAAGGAAATGGACAAAGTATATCAAAAGCTGGTGCGTAGCGCCGAAGTTTCATTTTAGCCATTTGTAGGCATTCATATTAGAAAAAAAGGGAATGGTTGAGGGACATTTTCTGCAGAACAAAGGCAGGTGCATTTACTCCGTATTAACTTTTTACAAAAATGTTTTGAAGAGTATTCATGTAATCAGAGTTTGAGTATATTCAAATTTTAGTCCATTTACCACATTAAATAAATATTTAATCGATGCTTTCAAACTCCATCAACAAAACAATTGGCAAATTCGTTTGCTCATTCATTTTATTTGTGACTTTTTTTGCACCCATATCTTCCTGCAATTTCAAGGGAGCAACATTTTCAGACGCGGCTAACTGGATACCTTCGGATTTTAATCCAAATAATTCTGTTTTATTGGTTGAAACACATCCGTACAATAAAAAGCAGAATGCAAACATGGTCGAGTTCCTGGAAAAAAATTATCCCTACAAATATGAGGTTGTGGACAGCAATGCTATCAAAGATATTTCGGGTAAATATGCTGATACAAAAAAGTATCAATTTGCTGTTCGCTGGGAATTTAAGGGCGTGTGGAGGACGAGAACGGGTGCCAACGGGATGCCTAGCCAGGACCGCGAATATGATCTGTATGGAAATTTTGTTGATCGGTTAAAAGGCAAAACTTATCCAACTACTCAAAACAGAAACGTTGCTGGCGTTTCAGGCTACAAGCCCTTTTTCCAATCTGTAACCAAGAAATTTAAGTAGTCACTTGAACTTGAATAACGCCTATCTGTGGAAATGGCACAGGAAAATTGCTCGAAGCCGTGCAAAGAAGTAGGCATTTCCGTTGAATGTCAATGCCTTTTCTTTATCGACATACTTTTTGTATTATTGTTTAAATGATAAGCGATGAAATCCGCAAAAACCTACAGGATATCATTGGAGGAGCTCTCATTGAAAGGAAGACGGATCGTTGCACAGCGATCAGAAATCTCCTATGCGAAGGCTTTGAAGCAGGTCCGACTGTTAAAAGCGAATTCGAAAGTAAATCAATCATTAAAGAAAGGCAAACACCCTATCTAAAAGCCTGGGCACAACAGAATGGTTTGTGGCTACATGAATTACCAACAAATAGCCGGTATTTGACAAGAGGAGGGGAGGCCGAAGTTTACCTTTCTTCTGACAAGCTAAATGTATTTAAAGTCAATTCAGGCATTTACTACGCCACCTGGACGGAGTTTTTCAATAGCCTTTTGATTCATAATCTACTTTTTGAAAGTACAGAGTATTCCTTTGTCGGATTTATAGAAAAAGAGCGACTACTTTGCGCTGTATTGCAGCAACCTTTTATCGAAGGAGAACAGGCGAACCTTGATGATATTAGAGAACTTCTCACATTCAACGGTTTTCAACTCAAAGTGAGGCAAGATTACTTCAACACTGAATTTGGATTGGCTTTGGAAGATATGCACGATGAAAATGTCATTGTAAAGGAGGATGTTTTGTTTTTTATTGATACCGTGTTTTATGTGATGAGTGAAAGCAAATAGCCTTGGCTTCTTCAATTGAAATAAGTCATGTATCTTGCTATTCGGATTTGCGTTACCAAAAAATGGTGAGTAATTCGTGAGTTTTTTGAACATAGGATTTTAAGATATTGAAGCGCAAGGGATTTCGGAGGTAGTTCGACTCCCTGCAGCTCCACCTTTGTCCGCCGAAGTCCCCACCGTATTGTGGGGACTTCGGCGGATTTTTTCCCAACCCAATCCGCTCTCGTCTGGAATAAATTCAATTGAACCTAATGAATGACCACTCGTTCCAGTTTCTCTAACTTCAATCTGGCCTCCGGTCTTTCTTTAATAGAAAGTGACTTTTTATAACTCGCCACAGCGCGTATCTTATCGCCTTTTGCTTTGTACAAGTCGCCAAGAAATTCATACGCGAAAAAACTTTCGGGGTGATTCTTTAGGTTCATGGCAAAGAGGTCTTCCGCCCTCTCAAATTGCTTTTTTTCATTGAAGAGATAATAAGCCAGGTTATTAACTACATCTTCTGGCGGCAACAGGGTTTTCCCGTTGTTATCCGTCATGCCATACTTAGCCGTAAGGTTTTCAAAATGTACCCTTAGGAATGATGCAAAATTGAAGGTCGGATCTGAATAATAACGATCACTTATTACCAATGGATAATCCTTGAATATGAAATGCAGCGCATCGTAAGTAGCAATCAGTGGAATCGAACTGTGAGTCTCGTGGTCGTAATATTTGAAGCTTGACTGCAAACCATTTTGAGGATTGGCCATCATGTAATTAGCCAAATTAAGTATCGAACGGGGATGTATTGTGCCACTGGTCGAATCTTTCTTTAGACTTAAAGTGTCCATCTCGCCAGGCTGTGTATGCGCCATAGCCAAGAATAGAGATAGCCCCGTGTAAGATGCGGCCTGTAAAGCCGCTTCGGCCTCCTTCAATAACCTTTGATTGTCCCACCACATGCTTGGATCTATGGCGATGTAACCGTTAAAAAGGTTTTTGTGATGTAGAAGGGTATTTATGACCATCAAACCTCCAAATGAATGGCCAATTAAAATTCGATATCGGGTTGTGGGATAGGAGGAATCGATGTGCGGAATTAATTCTTGTTCGATAAACGCCATAAAGGCTTCGCCCCCGCCTGAATTGCTGCCCATAGCACTATCAACAAATAGCCCACTAACCACATGTGTTGGCGTAAGATCCCTTGTTCGATTCGTATTAACTATTCCAACGAGTATCATTTCAGGCCAAAAATTGTTGCCCCTAACCGAACTCAAAAAGCTGATCGTAGATTCTGCGCTGGCAAAATTCCGTTCCGCATCCAGTAAGTAAACAACGGGGAATTTTTTTTTCGGATCGACCGTAGCAGACTCGGGCACATGAATCCAAATCGTCCTTTTCTCGTTCAGCTTTTTGGAAACGATACTATCACATTTGCCGACTACGAGTGGGTTGCTTGGTTGGGCTTCAATCCAACTCAGGAAAATGGAGAAAGTGATGGTTAACAGTAATCGTCGCATAATCGAAAATTGCATGCAATAAGGTCATGCATATTTTCGAAATGTTGCATAACTCATGGTGCATTTATTACCTTCGAAAATTAATGCGCCAGTCATGAAAAAGCTCATATTTATTATCTTCATCCTTATGGCATCGATAAATGTTTCTGCACAGGTAACGCGCATTGCGCGAGTTACCATCGATTCAACCAAACTGCAACCCTACATGGCTCTTCTGAAAGAACAAATGGAAACTGCAGTTCGTGCAGAGCCTGGGGTCATCAGTTATAATGTCTACGCTGAAAAGGCCAGCCCCAATAAACTGACCATCGTTGAAGTTTACGCAGACAACAACGCTTACCTGGCTCATCGCGAAACAGCTCACTTCAAAAAATACAAGGCTGCGGTAACCGACATGGTTAAATCACTTGAATTGTCAGAGGTAAATCCGGTTCTGACTGCGAAGAAATAATTTGACCTTTCACCATTCATTCTGACCTCAGGCTTTTCACCGGATTAGCGACTGCCGCCTTGATCGCCTGGAAACTGGTGGTAAGAATCGTTATTGCAATCGCCAAGATGCCTGCGATGACAAATACAACCGGACTTATCGATATCCTGTAGTCATATTTCTGCAACCAATTCTGCATATAATAAAAGGCAACCGGCGATGCAATCAAACAACTGATCAATACCAGCAAAATAAAATCTTTTGAAAGGAGAAGCCACACCTGTGCATCGGAAGCGCCCAATACTTTTCGTATACCTACTTCTTTTGTGCGTTGCTCAGCCGTGTAAGCTGCCAGGCCTAATAATCCAAGACATGAAATGAATATCGCCAGCGCAGAAAACAATCCCGATAGTTTTCCGATTAATACTTCAAGCTGGAATTTGGCGGCATAATTGTCATCGGCGAATGTGTACATGAAAGGATAAGCAGGATTGTATTTATTAAAAATAGTTGTGAGTTTGTTGATGGCGTCTTGTGTTTTGATTCGCGGCGATAGCCGGTACATCATGACTTCCTGGGGATTTGAATCGTAAAAGAATATGGTTGGATCGGCAGGTGCAAATGGCGAGGCCGTTAATGCGTTCCTGGCAATTCCAATAATCCTGAATTTGGTGTCGATCCAGGTAATGGTTTGGTTTAAGGGATTCTGTAAACGCAAAAGCCTGACCGCGGCTTCGTTGAATATTACGTTTAAAGTGTCGGAAGGTCCCTTAAAATCCCTGCCCTCTTTAATGGTCATGCCGAGGGTTTTAAAATAATTGTCCGTCACTCTAATCATACCCATATCTACGGTTTCACCGGGTCGCTTACCTTGCCAATCGTCCACGTCCCTATGATTACCACCCGTACTTACACTGGCCGAGGCCGTGGTAACTGATTCGGCAATGCCTTTTTGAATCAAATCGTTTTTGACGATGGTATAATTATCTCCGAGATCCTTGTTGATGTCAGTGATCATCAACCTGTCTTTTTCATAACCCGATGGCCTGTTCTTTGCGTATTGAATTTGCTGGTAAATAATAAATGTGCAAATAATAAGGGCAATGGAACAACTGAATTGGAGCACAACAAGCACCTTCCTGGGCAGCGCCCCCGTTTTGCCCGAATGGATTTTTCCTTTCAATACTTTAACCGGCTCGAAAGATGAAAGGTAGAATGCTGGCCTGGCGCCTGCCAGGAGGCCGGTTAATAAAACAGCACCCAAGACGATCAACCAAAATATATAGTTACCAAATGGGACTTCAATCTTTGTGCCTGTGAGGTTATTAAACGCAGGTAACGCCATTTGTACCAGGAAGAGGGAAAAAATGAACGCAATAAAAGTTAAAAGAATCGATTCAGTAAGAAACTGGAGTATCAATTGTGTTTTGCGAGAGCCAATTGCTTTTCTCACCCCTACTTCTCTAGCCCGTTTTTCTGATCGTGCAGTTGTAAGGTTGATAAAATTGATACAGGCTATCAGTAACACCAGGATACCGATGGTTGTAAAAATTCTAACATATTCTACAAAGCCGGTAACCGCCTTGCCCTTTTCGAACTTTTCAAACAAATGCCAGTGTTCAATCGGGTCCAGGAGAATGTCGGTCGCCATGGACATACTATTGTCTGTCTCTGTTTTTTGCAGATTTCTAACTTTTCGGGCCACCTGCTCATAGGGGATTCCGGGCTTTAATTTTACATAGGTTGCGAAATTTGTCCAGCCGAAACCTTGTGAGCGTGCAAGCCTTACCCAACTTTCCGTAGCCTCTAAATAGCTAAAGGGGACCAAATAACTGAATTGAAGAGTTGAGTTAGATGGGATATCTTTTAAGATTCCGGTTACCTTCAAATCATTTTTGTTGTCAAAACGTACAACTTTATTTAAGGGATCTTCCGTACCAAACAAAGCCTTCGCGGTGCTTTGAGTTAGCACGATCGAATATGGATTGTTTAGAACAGTATTTGCATTTCCTACCAATAATTCATATTGAAACATTTTCAGGAAATCGGCGCCAACCTGTCCGCCCCTTATATAGAACTTTCTATCGGCAACCATCAGGCCGTGCATACCCAGGCCATCTGTTTCGGCAACATATTCAATTTCGGGAATCTGGCTTCGCAACGCCGTCACCAACTTTAATGAAGTACCACCGTAAGTGAGCGTGTCGCCGTTGCCGTAATAATTGCGATAGACCTGGTACACTTGCTTATGATCAGGAAGGAATTTATCGTAAGAATATTGATGGTGAACCCAAAGCCCGATGATCAGGGCGATACCGAGGCCCATTGCCAATCCAAAAATATTTAAGGTGCTTTGTGCTTTGTTTTTTAATAAGCCACGCCAAGCGGTTTTGAAATAATTTTTCAGCATAAATAATCGAAGATTTTCTTTCCATCCAACGATATGCCGAAATCAAATGCAATGGATTACAGTAGGGTAGAGGTGCAAGAAGTACGAGCAAGTTCGTTTTCGATACAAGCCTCGTCCGATTATGATACAGCGTAAATCATTCTTGTTTCTAATGTGGTAATTTGAAAGTCGACTCATAAAAAAAGCCTCGAGCGAGGCTTTTTAATTAAAATCTTTAATGGTATGATCATCGTTTAGCTGCAGCTCTTCTAACTGCTTTTTTTACTACTCTTCTTTTGACAGCTTTTTTAACTGCTCTTTTCTTAACAGCCTTTCTAACAATTGCTCTCTTAACTGCCTTCTTAACTACAGCCCTCTTAACGGCTCTCTTAAGTGCAGCCCTTTTAACAGCCTTCTTTACGATTGCTCTTTTAACAGCTTTTTTTGCAGCTTTTTTTCTGAGTGTCGCCATAAAAAAGATTTAATGGTTAATAATATCTAAAGTTATGAAGGGTTTCTTGTTAATACAAGTAAAAAGTTGATTATTACAGAATTCAGATGATTACGTTTGTTTAATGTTTGCAACAGCTTTCTTCACCTCGGGCGCGACTTTTGTTCCAAACAGTTCAATTGATTTCATCATCTCTGCATGTGCAGGTGCACCCACATCCATGTGTGCGATGAATCTTGTGATGCCGAAAAGTTCGTGCATGAATAAAATTTTGTCGACGACTTCCGCTGGACTTCCAATAAAAAGTGCGCCTTCTTTGCTTCGCCCTCCTTCGTATTGTGCCCTTGAAAACGGCGGCCAGCCTCGTTCTTTGCCAATGCGACTCATTTGCGCTGCATAATTGGTGAAATAGCCGTCAACCAATTCGGGCGACTCACTTACAAAAGTGTGCGAATGAATGCCGAACTGCATTGTCTTCACATCGTGACCATTTTTTACAAATTGCTGTTTGTAATATTCAATCAGCGGTTGAAACTGCCTCGGCATTCCGCCGATGATAGCAACCATCAACGGTAGCCCCAATCGCGCAGCACGCAATACAGATTCTGGTGTTCCGCCAACTGCTACCCAAATTGGAAGCCTCCCATTGTTTCCAGCACGGGGGAAAACGGTTTGATTTGTTAACGGTGCGCGTAACCGGCCTTTCCAGTTCACCACTTCGTTCTCGTTTATCTTTAACAGCAAATCCAACTTTTCTTCAAACAGTTCATCGTAATCTTTCAGATCGTAGCCAAAAAGTGGAAACGATTCAATAAAACTTCCGCGGCCAACTCCAATCTCTGCACGGCCGTTTGATATGAGATCAATGGTCGCAAAATCCTGGTAAACTTTAACGGGCTCTGCTGAACTCAACACGGTAACCGTACTCGTTAACTTAATTTTCTTCGTAATACTTGCAGCTGCGGCAAGCACAATTTCAGGAGATGAAATTGCATAATCCTTTCGGTGATGCTCACCCAGGCCAAACACGTCGAGCCCGATATCATCCGCCAATTTTATTTCCTCCAAAATTTCCTGCAGCTTCCTCCCCGCATCCGAAGGCTTTCCTGTCTTTGCATCAAAGGCGAGGTCGCCAAACATTCCGATTCCCAATTCCATGCTTGATTTTTAAGACTACGAATGTATGCAATACAGGAAAATCACTAGCTTTCTGCAATCAATTAACGGTTATGCGTGTGCTCATCATTTTTTTCTCCTTCATTACTACTGTCAGTTTCGCCCAGGAATCAGAAATCAAAATTTACTCCGGTCCTGCACCCGGTTCCGCAGCCTGGAACTGGCAGGAAAAGACAAGCGACAGCAACATGATCAGGCAGCGACTCGTATACAACGTCGTGCAACCTTCACTGACTGCTTTTATTCCTGCCGCTGGAACTGGCAACGGAACTGCTTTAATCGTTTGCCCCGGTGGGGGCTTTCATTTTCTATCCATCAACAGCGAAGGATTTGATGTGGCGCAATGGCTCGTCAAAAAGGGCGTGACCGTATTTGTTCTTAAATACAGGCTCATTCAAACGCAGGGGAGCGATCCGGTGAAGGAATTCTTTTCTTCCTCCATGAGTCGAGGCGAACGTGACGCCCAAGCCAAAGAAATTATTCAACTTGCTATCGCCGATGGGCGCGCTGCCATTTCCTGGGTTAGGAAAAATGCTGCAACCTATCATATCAATTCCGATCGTATTGGAATTATTGGTTTTTCTGCCGGCGGCACCATCGCAGCATCCACAGCAACGAATTACGTGGCTGATACCAAACCGAATTTTGTTGCCCCCATATATGCCTACATGCCCTCTGACTTGCAACTGGACCCCTCCACCGACGCACCACCGATGTTCCTCGCTTGTGCAAGTGATGATCAACTCGGACTTCAGGCAAACAGCATCGAACTATATGAGCGCTGGAACAAAGCCAAAAAACCTGTCGAGATGCACCTCTATGCAAAGGGCGGACATGGCTTTGGTATGCAGGTGCACAACATCGCTGCCGATGGCTGGATTGAACGTTTCGGCGACTGGCTGAAGGATCTTGGGATGTTGAAAAATTAAAATTCTCAATTCCAGATACCCGATTGTTATTGTCTGAAAAAACTCATTTTCTTGCGGTAACTTATATATCCCTTTTTATTTTTTCATCCAAAAGAAACCATCATGGCAAAGACAATCATTCATGACATCCTGTTCAAGGGTGCTAGTCCGAAGCAGCTTTATGAGCTTTACATGGATTCGAAAAAACACAGCGAGGCAACCGGGGCACCGGCAGAACTCAGCAACAGCGAGGGCGGAAAATATTCTGTGCACAATGGATGGATCGGCGGCAGCAACTTGAAATTGATAAAAGACCAGCTCATCGTACAAAGCTGGAGGGCACAGGGCTGGTCCGAAACAGACCCGGATTCCACCTTCATCATTTACCTGGAACCGAAAGGAGATAACACCGTGGTTCACGCCGTGCATGCCAACGTGCCCGACAAGGAATACGACAGTATTGAGAAGGGCTGGCATAAGCATTACTGGGAGCCCTGGAAATTGTGGCTGGCGGGTAAACCGATTGAGGAGTCTATTAAGATGTGAGGGTGATTAGTTAACCGGTTAACTGGTTAACTGGTCAACTGGTTAACTGGT
>Ga0157376_10002673_pt1 | contig 12109 bp, 10 predicted proteins | sample M45metaG_FD_121801 | JGI IMG/M metagenome (GOLD analysis project Ga0157376, IMG submission 121801) | Miscanthus rhizosphere microbial communities from Kellogg Biological Station, Michigan, USA - M4-5 metaG | ecosystem: Host-associated > Plants > Roots > Rhizosphere > Soil | place: USA: Michigan... | reverse complement strand
CCCAGAACCCGGTGTCACACTGGCGCCCAGGCCAATCGATGTCAACTGCGGCCGACGTGATCGCTCCATCGCCGGCGTGCTTCGGGCGGATCAGCAGTCGCTGCGTCCGAATCGGCATCGGCAGATCAATCCGCACCGGATGCAATTCAGCCATGATTCCCCATCTTAGCGAAATCCAACCACGAGCCTTTTACAGCTCTCGTAGCCCTAAATTGGATCACTTCCGAATTGCCGATAAACCTGCCGCGACCATTTCAATGAGCGACTTGCCCTGTCGTCGTCTTTCGAGCGTCCACACTACCTCCCGCGTCTTGACAAATCGATAGTCGAATGTCTACCATCATCGCCACATCGAGGGTAGAATGTCTTCTATGCCAGAACAGGCCCAGCAACGGGTAGGCTCCTCCAGGGAACGCTTGACATGCTCATCTTGAGGACACTTCTCTATGGACCTGCCCACGGTCATCAGATCGGGAAGCACATCCAGAGGACTACGAATGAATTCCTGCAGATGCAGCACGGTTCGCTCTATCCCGCGTTGCATCGCCTGGAGAAACGTGGATGGGTTAGTGCGAAATGGGAGACTGCCCCCGACCGGAATCGCGAATTCAAGTATTACCGGCTGACTGACAAAGGCAGGAAGCAGCTTGTGGTCGAAGAATCGCAATGGAAGCAGATGTCGGAAGCGGTGGCGCGCGTAATGTGGCCCGCCGTTGAGGAGGGCTGAGATGCGACGGACCAGCAAACGCGATGCAGATCTGGAGCGCGAACTGCAGTCTGACCTTGAACTGGAGGCGGAAGAGCAGCAGGAGCGCGGCCTGTCCCCGGAAGAGGCCCGCTATTCCGCCTTGCGTTCCCTCGGTAATCCCACTTTGATTCGCGAGCAAACCCGCGCAGTGTGGAGTTGGAGCATGCTGGAGAATCTCTCCCGAGATCTGAAGATCGGCGCCCGCACTCTGCTCCGGTCGCCTGGCTTTTCAATCATTGCCATCCTCGTGATGGCGTTGTGCATTGGCGCCACCACCTCACTGTTCACTGTAATGCGATCTGTCCTGCTCAGGCCCCTTCCGTTCCGTGATCCGGATCGGCTCGTGATGATCTATGAGCATTTCCGCGACCCCGCCAAAAATGCGCAGCAATTCAATTACAACTCCGTTGCTCCGGCCGACTTCTACGACTGGCGCGCACAGACTCATGGTTTTGAAGACATGGCGGCGTGGCGCTGGTGGCAATACAACCTGACCGGGGAGCATGGGGAGCTGCCTGAACTGGTAAGCGCACGCGGGGGGAGTTGGAACCTGTTTCCGCTGCTGGGTGTGCAGGCCGCGATTGGCCGCACATTCACGGAGAGCGAAGATCGTTCTGACGGAACTGCGGTGATGCTGACGTGGAGTATCTTCGAGCAGCGGTTCGGGGGAGATGCATCGGTTGTCGGAAAACAGATCCACCTCGATGGGAAGCCCTACACCGTAGTCGGCGTCCTTCCCCGGTGGTTTACCTATCCTGATGCGAAGGTGCAGATCTGGGTCCCGTATAAATCTGGAATGTCGCCGGAACTGCTCGGATATCATGACCATCACTTCAGCTATGTGGTGGCCCGCCTCAGGCCGGAGGTGAGCCTTGCAAATGCACTGAGCCAGGTAGGAGCGGTGCAGTACCGGCTGCATATGCAGTATTTGAACGACCCGGTTGCTGAGGACGTGGTGTCGCGAACGCTGTCGCAGGATCTCGCGAAAGATGTCACAAAGCCATTGGTAGTGCTGCTCGCCGCCGTGGCATGCATGCTGCTGATCGGCTGCCTAAACGTCGCCAACCTCCTGGTGGCGCGCTCTGCCGCGCGGCAGAAAGAGATCGCTATCCGGAGCGCGCTGGGTGCGCAAAGGGCGACGCTGATTCGTACGCAATTGATGGAGAGCCTGCTGGTATCGGTGACCGGAGGAGCCGCCGGAGTGCTGTTGTCATTAGCCGCAACGCAGTGGCTGGTGACCACATGGAAAGATCTTCCCAGCGCCCAGAGTATTCACGTGGATGGCGTCGTGATGATGTTTGCCTGTGGGCTGGTCTTTGCCACGGCCTTGTTGGCAGGGCTCATGCCCGCAATCTCATCCACAGGCAAGCGGGCGATCGCGGCCCTGCAAGCTTCGGCGCGCAGCGGGGAGGGCAGCCGCGCGCGAACTGCTTTGCGTAAATCGCTGCTGACCGTTGAGATTGCTGTCACAGTGGTGCTGCTCATTTCGGCCGGGCTGCTGCTCAAGAGCTTCTGGCGGCTCCGGACGACGGATGTAGGCTGCGTGACCGACAACGTGCTGAACATCAGCTATAGCCTTCCCGCAAAGAAATACGACACTCCCGAAAAGGCCAACGCATTCAACGAAGGATTACTGGAGCGAGTCCGCACCATGCCCGGTGTGCGGGCCGCAGGGCTGGGCTTTCTAGTTCCTGGAGCGGGGCCAATGGGAGACGATGCCTTCACGATTCGCGAGCATCCACCCATCCCGCCCGGCCAGGAATTGCCTGTCGCACTCTACGCAAGAGCAGACCCCGGCTTCTTCACCGCACTCGAGATACCGCTCCTGAATGGGCGCTTCTTTACCAATGAGGACCGCGCCGGGCATCCGGAGACCATTATCGTGAGCCGCCAATTGGCGCAGCAGTACTTCCCGGGGGAGAACCCGCTGGGCAAGCATCTCCATGTCGGCGCGGTTGGCAACGCCAACTACGAAATCGTCGGCATTGTTGCCGACACGCTCTACCAGGTAGGCAAGCCGTCGGAAGCAACGATATACTTCCCCGTTCTTGGAGGGAACCCGCTGGGCGCCACGCTGGTCGTCCGAACCTCTTCCGACCCGTTGGCCTTGTCCGTTCCGGTGCAGAAACAGATTGCGGCGCTCGACCCTGAGATGCCGGTCCACGATGTGTTTACTTTGCGCCAGATCATCGAGCAGTCATTGGGCAACGCCAACCTTAGCGCAAGCCTGGTGCTGGCCTTTGCAATTCTTTCGCTCATGCTCGCGTCCGTGGGGTTATATGGTGTGCTCTCTTACTTGACCACACAGCGCACGGGAGAGATTGGCATTCGCATTGCGCTCGGTGCACAACGCGACCAGGTTATGCGGCTGATGCTGGACGATGGCATGCGCCCTGCTCTTTATGGTTTGGCGCTTGGCCTTGCAACCAGCGCCGGAGCAGTTCGCATTGTCCAATCAATGCTCTATGAAACTAGGCCGCTCGATCCCATGATCTTTTCGGCCGTGGCTGCAACGCTGCTGGCCGTCGCGGCCCTGGCCTGCATGATTCCGGCGTGGAAAGCGTCGCGCATCGACCCGATGCAGGCATTGCGCAATGAATGACGAAACTGTCTTGCCCTGACAGTTCTGTTGAGTCAAAGGATAAGCCCGCATCCCAGATTCTCAACGAGCGCATAATCGCCAAGCCAATCGTCCACCCCGAATTCGAGTTGTGGGCGTACGACGGCCATGCAGATTTTTTTCCAAATCTCGTCTCCCATTTGCAGGCTAATTCGCGAAAAAGAGCAGAATCTAAATCAGCAGAGTTATAGGAGTGAACCGTTCTCCACGCCGTCACTCTCTCAAGAACGGACCAGGTCCAGACTCGTTACACGGTAGAGGCGTGCCATTCTCACAACGAGCTTGCGACAGGGCAGGGGAGTAGTCGTAACCTCCGTATTTGCAGGATCTTGCAAGTAAGTACATGTGAAATTAGGATTTTACAAAAAACGTGGGGTGGGAGAAGGCCATCAAGAGAAAGCCAACGGGTTCCGGCGTCCTAAATTCTAAATTAAACGTTAAGAGGAACATACGGCCATGTCCATTTAAAATCAGGAACTTACAAAAAATTAACCTCGCAAGTAGATTTTCGCAAGCAGGGGGACAGGAGCCTACCAAGTCTAAATCCTTTTGAATGTATTAGGTAGACCAGAGATCAGGCTAAGTCGTTTTGAATCTATTAGGTGCAAAAAACGGACAAAATTATCTCAAGAATCGAGCCTGTACGGACAATCGGGTCCCTCGTTACGAAGCGACCCACAGGGCAAATAAACTGGCGAGCTCTAAACTCAATGCCACGTATTAGGTACCGTACATGCGCACCTAAGTCCAATTGCATGTATTAAGTACGTTTTTTTGAATTTTTTCTCGCGCCCCAGAGATAGGGAGCGGTCACCCGACCATCAAACGGTAAATTGGAGCAGAAAGAAGAACTTACCAGCATCTTCCTTTGAATCGAAGAACTTACAGAAGAGACTCCCGGCTACAAGCTACAAGTCCAAGCTACCGGCTCCGGCTACAAACCCAGTATCCGCCCGCCCAGCACTAGCAGCACGATCCCCAGAACAATCCGGTACACAGCAAACGGCGTGAACCCATGCCGCCGCACCCACGCCAGGAACCACTCCACCACCCCCAGCGCCACCAGGAACGAAACAACGAACCCGATCGCCAACACCATCCATCGCTGGCCGTTCATGTCGACCTCCGCCATCGGTACCGCCCCCGCGGCCAGCGCTGTCTTGCCAGGGTGAACCGACTTCAGCAGATCCCAGGCAGTCGCCGCAATCATCGTCGGTATCGAAAGCAGAAAGCTGAACTCGAGCGCCGAAGGCCGGTCCATCCCCACCAGCTGCCCTGCCGCGATCGTCGCCATTGACCGCGACGTCCCCGGAAACACCGCCGAGAGCGACTGGCAGATTCCGATCCAGATCGACTGCCCCAGGCTCATCTCCTCCACATGGATGGTCGTCGGCTCAAACCTCGATGCCCGCGCATCAATCACCCACATCACCACGCCGCCGATCAGAAGCGTCCACGCCATCACCGCGATGCTCTGCAGATGTTTCTCAGTCACCTTGTGCAGCGGAAGAGCAATCACCGAGGTGCAGACAAACGCAATCAGCGTCAGCGAGATCGGATGGTTCTTCCATGTCTTGTCGCCGCTCTCCCCTCGCGGGAAGCTCTTGATGAATGCAACGATCCGCCCAAGATAAAGAAGAATGAGTGCAAAGATAGCCCCCGCCTGGATCACGATCGTGTACATCTTCCAGTACGCATCATCCAGCGGAATGCGCATCGCAGCTTCGACGATCCGCAAATGCGCCGTCGAACTTACCGGCAAGAACTCCGTCAGGCCCTCAACAATGCCCAGAAGAAGCGACTGAATATAGACGTTCAAAGAGCCTCCGCTCACTATCCTAACGGCCAACCGTTGAAACGAGTGCCAGACTATGGTCTATTGCTTATCGATTCCGTACACCGCGATGCCCTGGTCCAGTTTGAAAACCAGCATCGCCGCCCTCGCGGTATAGTCCGATTGAGGAAATCTGTCCTTCATCCGCGCCGCAAGATCGCGCGCATGCGCATGCGCCGCCTCGCTCTTCTTGTCGTTCTCCTCACCTGCGTACATATCCTTCAGCACCGCCTGGCGGTACACGGCCAGGTACAGCGCCTGCGCTGTCCGCGCTCCGTCAGCATGTTCCGCTGCGAACTTTTCGTATATCTCCGACTCCTTCTCCGGACACTTGGTCTGGCCCTGCCAGTCACCGCAAAGCTTGTTATCGAGAAGCTCAAACGCCGCGTAGTCCGCCTGCTTCGTATGCGGATAGTCGCGGATGATGTGCTTCAGCGAATCTTCATCCATTTGCTGACGTAAATACGGCGCCTGCTCTTTCGCCGATGGCCGCGACGCTGCATCCGCCTTTTGAATCTGCCAGGAGATGTCGGCCGCCCGCCAGGCCGCTTCAGCAGCTAAAGGCGAATTGGGGAAAATCTCAGCGAGTCGGCGATAAAGCAGGTGTGCGGTACGAGCCGCGTTCACCGGTCCTCGCGGATCGTTTGCCTGCGCCTCCTCGTCCGCCGCCGCTCCCATTAATACCTGGTCGCCGCTCGGCGTGCTCTCAATCACTACGCCTTTGGCCTGCATCCATCCCGAGATCGGTGGCGGCACATCATTCGTATCGAAGATCGGTTCATCCGCCGTGTGCTCCAGCTCCACATCCGTATTCGCAAAAACCCGTAGCCAGTCGCCGCTCTTCTCCGCAACCACCAACTCTCGCCCCGGCTGCACCCGATCCACCTTCTGCGCCTCCACACTGGCAGAAACGTAGAGCCATGTCACCCGCAATGCCGTGGCCCGCGGGCCAGCCAGAGGCTTCTGCAGCTGGTCTTTCTTCTTCTGGGCACAAAGCGGAAGCGCACACATCACAAGGAGAGCACCAAGCAGTGGCGCACTGCGGAAAGGAGTCTTCATCTCACAAAAGATCATAGTTCAACGACGCTAAACGCGCGTTTCGGTAAGCACCTCGGCCAGCAACGCCGGATCGACATTGCCTCCGCTCACAACCGCAACTGCCGTCTTGAACGATGGCAGTTCCGCACGATGGAATAGCAGCGCCGCCGAAGAAACCGCGCCGCTTGGCTCGGGCACAATCCGCGCTGATCCCACAATTGCGCGCATCGCTGCTCGAATCTCCGCCTCCGTGACCGTAATGATCCCGTCCACATAAGCTCTGATGTGTTCAAAGTTCCTCAAGCCCACACTCTGCGTCCGTAGTCCATCGGCAATCGTCCGCGACGTCAGCTCCGCCGGCCACGTCGTAAGCTTTCCAGTCCTGTAGCTCTCAGTCGCATCCGCGGCCAGCTCCGGCTCCACGCCAAACACTTTCGTCTTCGGACTGATCCGCTTCACCGCCGTTGCAATGCCGCTCAGCAGCCCACCGCCCGATACCGGAGCCAGAACAAGGTCCACATCGGGCAGCGCCTCCATGATCTCCAGCCCGCACGTCGCCTGCCCCGCGATGATCTGCTCATCGTCGTAAGGCGGAATCACCACGTACCCATGCTCCCGAACCAGTTCTTCTGCCTTCGCCAGCCGCTCGCTCGAGGCCACGCCAACATCCACCACCTCGGCTCCCAGCGCCAGCGTCGCCGCCCGCTTGATCGCCGGCGCGTTCGAAGGCATCACAATCACCGCTTTGGCGCCTACCTCGCGCGCCGCATACGCCACACCCTGCGCATGATTCCCGCTCGAATAAGTAATCACGCCCCGTGCAATCTCCTCGCGCGAAAGCTGAAGAATCTTGTTCGCCGCGCCCCGCAGCTTGAAGCTCCCAATGGGCTGCAGGCTCTCTGCCTTCAGAAATACCTGCCCCGGAACCTCGGCAAAATATGCCCGCACCAGCGGCGTCTTCACCGCAACGCCGGCGATGCGCTCAGCAGCCGTGCGAATTGCATCAAGAGATGTAAGGGAATCCGTTGCCACGCTCACTGCCTGTACTTCTCCGGGGTCAAGTCAGTATGAACTGAGGGCCTGATCAAAACAATCGGAGCGGCCAGGCGCAACGAAGGTGACAAGCGGCACATGTTGGAATTGTACAGACCCGCTCAGATCTCCAGAATCACCGGAATAATCATCGGCCGCTTCCCCGTCGACTTCTGAATCAGCCGCTTCAACTCAACCCGGACCTTCTCCTTCACCATCCCGTAGTCGGTCCTCTGCTCGCCGCTGAGACCATCTAGCGTTTTCAGAACCAGCTCCCGGGCCTGCTCAGAGATATCGGCGCCGCCGAACCCGCGCATGACGATCTCCGGCTCACGCTCCACCTTGCCCATGCGCTTATTGATCGCCAGGACAGCAAGAACGATGCCATCTTCTGAAAGGATGCGCCGATCGCGAACTACCAGGTCCTCAACTATATCCGCCGTAGAACCCGAATCGATCAGCACTCGCCCGACGGTCACCTTGTCCTTCTTGCGCGCGTCCTGCTCATCCAGCTCGAGCACGTCGCCATCCTCGATCACAATGGCATGCTCCACAGCGCCTGTTTCCATCGCCAACTGCGCATGTCGCCGCAGATTCCGATAGTCCCCATGAATCGGTATAAAGAATTTCGGCCGCACCAGGTTGATGAGCAATCGCAATTCCTCTTGGCAACCGTGCCCGCTCACATGAATCAGCCCGTGCGAGCCGTCATCGAAAATAACGTTAGCTTCCCGGCGGCTGAGGTGGTCAATCACCCTGTAAATGCTCTTCTCATTCCCCGGGATAATCCGCGAGCTAAGCACCACGGTGTCCCCCGCTTCGATGCGCGCATGCTTGTGCGTATCCACCGCGGCACGGCTAAGCGCGCTCATCGGCTCGCCCTGTGTGCCGCTGATCAGTACCAGCAATTGTTCCGGAGAATAATCCCGCATCTGTCCGGGATTGATGATCAGACCCGGCGGGACCTCGATATACCCAAGATCCTGCGCGATCTCCGTGCTCTCCATCATCGACCGCCCCAGAACCACCGCCTTGCGCCCGTGCTTCCGCGCCAGTTCCAGTGCTATCCGAATGCGAAAGATCGATGAGGAGAAACAGCTGAAGAAGAGCTTCTTCTTTGTCTGCGAAAAGATTTCGTGTAACCGCGGAATGACCGCCCGTTCGCTCGGCGTATATCCCGATCGCTCCACGTTCGTCGAGTCCTGCAGCAGCGCCAGCACTCCGCGCTTGCCGTACTCCGCAAACGTGTGCAGGTCGAACGCCTTATCGTCCAGCGGCGCAAGATCGATCTTGAAATCGCCCGTGTGAATGATCACGCCCACCGGCGTCTCCACCGCCAGGGCCACGCAGTCCACAAGCGAATGCGTTACGCGGATCGGCTCAACCGTGAACGGCCCGATCGAAAACTTCTCCTTTGGAGTGATCTCGATCAGCGTGGTCTCGTCAAGCAGTTCGTGCTCTTCCAGCTTGCCTTCCACATAGGCCAGCGTGAACTCGGTGGCGTAGACCGGAACCTTAAGCTCGCTCAGAATCCAGGGCAGGCCGCCAATGTGGTCCTCGTGCCCGTGCGTCAGAATAATGCCGCGAACGTGCTCTTTGTTCTCGACAAGGTAAGTGATGTCGGGAACGACAACGTCGACGCCCAGCAACTCGGTTTCAGGAAACATCAGGCCGGCGTCGATGACGATAATGTCGTCTTCCCAGCGGATCGCCAGGCAGTTCATTCCGAATTCGCCCAGGCCGCCGAGAGGGATAATCTTCAGTTTTTTACTTTGCATTCTTCAGTTCTGATGCTAACACCTGCGTTTGTATTTGGATGCATTACCGACAGAACCCTATTTGTTCAAAAGCACCCAGAAAATATCCCGCGACCCGCCGAATGCCGTGTTGCCTACTCATGGGCAACAGGAACTATGCTGTTGTGGCGGCTACGGGCCACCTTGCCGCAATCCTGTTCCCGGAGCGATCAATGAGACTCAACACATACTTGAACTACGGCGGGAACTGCGCCGAAGCATTTCGCTTTTATGAGGAACACCTTGGCGCAAGGATCGGCATGATGATGAGGCACGGAGAAATGCCCGATCCCAGCAAGGTCCAGCCCGAGATGAAAGACTCCATTCTCCACGCCCAGATCACCATCGGCGACAGCGTCATCATGGCCAGCGACGTCCCCACCGACCAGTTCAAGCCAATGCGCTCCGTCTACCTCGCCCTCAACGTGGAGAGTGACGCCGACGCCGAGCGCATCTTCAAAATCCTCGCCGAGGGCGGCCAGGTCTACATGCCCCTGCAGGAAACATTCTTCGCCTCCCGCTTCGCTCAGCTTCGCGACAAATTCGGCACCTCGTGGATGATCATCCACGAACGTCCCATGGGCAACCGCCCCTGATTAGCTTGACAGTGGACTTCTCCATGCCCCGATTCCGACTTCTACTGTTGTTGTTTCTCCTCCTGCCCGCGTGCCTCACCGGCGCGCAATCACCGCCAACCCACCCCTACGTCATCACCGCCTATGTCTTCCCCCGCGGCGCCGCCCTCATCCCCGGCCAGATCGACCCCGCCAAACTCACCCGCATCAATTACGCCTTCTCCAACATCCAGACCGGCCGCATGGTCCCCGGCTCGCCCGCCGACGCGCAGAACTTCGCCCTCCTGCGATCGTTCCGCAGCACAAATCCCAACCTCACCATCCTCGTCTCCGTCGGCGGATGGCTCTGGTCCACCAACTTCTCTGACATGGCGCTCACCCGTGAGAGCCGCGCCGTCTTTGAAGACAGTGTCATGCAGTTCCTCACCCGCTACGACCTCGATGGCCTCGACATCGATTGGGAATACCCCGGTATGCCCGGCTCGGGTCACCCCTTCCGCGCGGAAGACAAGCAGAACTTCACCTCACTTCTTCGCGAGCTCCGCCAGCGTTTCGACGCCTCAGCCCGCCGTGGCCGGCGCCTTTATCTCACCATCGCCATGGGCGCGTCTGATGAAGTGATTGCGAATACCGAGATGCAGAAAGTCCAGCGCTACGTCGACACCGTCAATCTCATGACCTACGACTACTACGAGCCCGGCTCCGAATCTATCACCGGCAATCACTCCCCGCTCTACGCCGATCCCGCCGATCCCAAAGCTGCTTCCTCATCCGACACCGTCCGCGCCTTCCAGAAAGCCGGTGTCCCCGCTGAAAAAATCCTCCTCGGCGTCCCGTTCTACGGACACGAGTGGGGCGAAGTCAAAGATCAGAACCACGGCCTCTTCCAGGTCGGCAAGCCCGTCCCCGGCGCATACACCCCGTTCAACGTCATCGACACTACCATGCTCGCCGCAGGCTTCACCCGCTTCTGGGACGACGCCGCAAAGGTGCCCTACGTCTACAACCCGCAGCAGCGCATCTTCGTCTCCTATGAAGATCCGGAATCCCTCAAGCACAAGTGCCAGTACATCCGCTCCCAGAAACTAGCCGGCATCATGTTCTGGGAATACTTCGGCGACTCGCAAGGCAAACTCCTCCAAACCATCAACACCGAACTCCACAAACCCTGAAGATTTGGAGAATGCTGAAGCTAACTCGAGCGAGAATTCAAGGATATAGTTGACAAGCATGAAGCATTCGCCCGACACCCAGCTTTCTGGCAGGCTCTACCGGTACCTTCCCCTTAGAACAGGCCATCTCGCTCTCGATTTCGGGCTCATTCTTGTGCCGGCTGCATTTCTGGTCAGGTACTTGACTGGCTCCGCGGTGTTTATTTTCATCGCCGCTGCACTCGGCATTATTCCCTTGGCTGCTTCGTTGGGTAAGGCCACAGAAGATCTTTCCAGCAAGCTCGGAGAGAAGCTCGGTGGATTGCTCAATGCCACCATGGGAAACGCAACGGAACTGATCATCGCCTTTTTTGCGTTGCGTGAAGGTCACCAGGCGGTTGTGAAGGCTTCACTTTCCGGAAGCATCATTGGCAATGTTCTGCTGGTGCTCGGCACCAGCGTATGGGTCGGCGGCATCGGACGCGAGAAGCAGACCTTCGACCGCCGAACCGTATCGGCCAGCGTCACCATGTTGTTTATCGCCGTTATCGCCCTCGTCATGCCGGCCGTTTACGCGCTCTCGGTCCACGGCCACCTGGCGACCAGAACCCAGGCGCTCGATCGATTCAGCCTCTGGACCGGAGGCGTGCTCATTGCCTTGTATGCCTGCGGCCTTCTCTTCCAGATCAAGAACCGGGAGGTTCCTCTCGCGAGCGAACCCGGCGAGGACTCTCATGAGCCCTCCTGGCTGCCGACAATCTCTCTCATTCTTGCCACGGCACTGATCGCGGTGCTCAGCGAGATGCTGGTCAACCAGATTAGCGCCGCGCAACATGCACTCGGACTGTCATCCATGTTTGTCGGTGTCGTGGTAGTCGCCACAGTTGGCAATGCTGCCGAGCATTCGACCGCTATACTCGTGGCCTACAAGAACAAGATGGACCTGAGCCTCTCAATTTGTATCGGGAGCAGCGTACAGATCGCACTGTTTGTGGCTCCAGTCTTGGTCTTCGCCTCGTATATGCTCGGCAACCCGATGCAATTGGTCTTTTCGCCGCTTGAGATCGCCGGCATTGCCCTTGCGGTACTCACATTGCAAATGATCGTTCATGACGGAGAGACAGTCTGGTTTGAAGGGGCTGAACTGATCGCTGCATATTTGATTCTGGGCATCGCGTTCTATCTGGTCCCTGAGTGAGTCAAACCGCCCAACCGTTCGACGTGAACTGCAGGCGCGAAAAATCAGGCTGGAGGCGCTGTCGGAACAATGTTGTGGTTCATAAAAAAGAGGTTCGTGGGATCGTACCGCGCCTTG
>Ga0157376_10002669_pt1 | contig 12114 bp, 9 predicted proteins | sample M45metaG_FD_121801 | JGI IMG/M metagenome (GOLD analysis project Ga0157376, IMG submission 121801) | Miscanthus rhizosphere microbial communities from Kellogg Biological Station, Michigan, USA - M4-5 metaG | ecosystem: Host-associated > Plants > Roots > Rhizosphere > Soil | place: USA: Michigan... | reverse complement strand
CCGTCTCGTTGGCAAGCTCCTGGCTGTCGGACAAGCCCTTGCGCGCCAAGCCGAACATCATGCCCTTGTTCGCCTGGGTGCGCTGGTAGCCAAGCTGGTCGTTGACCTGGGCCATATAATCCTGGACGTACTTGTCGAAATAATCCGGCGAGAATTGCGCGAAGGCGTCATTGATCCGCTTGCTGGCTTCTCCCATCGCCTTCGTCTGGCCCGCATTGTAAACGGACTGTCGTTGCGCCTGATCGTTGACCGCTTGCTGCTGGCGGTCCTGTAGCTCTTTCTGCGCCGCAAGCTGCTGCTGGTTGAAATCGTTTTGCTGCTGGACGATATCCTTCTGCGCCGCGATCTGTTTGTCCGCGATCTGGTTCTGCGCAAAAAGCTGATAGTCGGCGGTCGTGGTGATGCCCTGGTCAACCGCGTTTTGCGGAAGACCTCTGTCGGCAATGACGAGATAACCGTCGCTACGCTGATACGCTGTCTTGCCGGTCCGGCTCGCATCGTCCAGGGCGTATTGCCGCTGCAACTGCTGTGTGTGCGTCAGCGTTCGCGGGTCCGCCGTCAGAAGGCCCATCGGCGGCGGCGGCACTGCGTTGTTCGCCTGTTCTGCCGACATCCCTGCGAGGTTCGGCTGCGGTGCCAAGCCCGACTGTCCCAGCGCCGTGTAGTATTGTCCTGCGCCCATCGTCTATCCTCCAGACATAAAGGGTGAAATCTTCCTTGTTGCAGCCGAAGCCAAAAAGTTCTGCTTCAAGCTCGCCGCCGCTGGCTTCTATGTATCTGCGGCTGTCGGTGTTGGCGGCGAGCGCATATGCCTCGCCTCGGTGAATGCCCGTCGCGCGCACCCGGGGGATCGCCCACCGCCGCACCCATGCAATGACATGGCGGGCCGCGAAACGGAATTTGTCCGTCCCGAAGGCCGAGATCGAAACCACACCGGGGCGCGTGACCGTCATGCCGGAAATCGCAACGGGCTCGCCGTTATGCTCCCATACGCTCCACATCGGCCCGGCCAGCGCGATCATGTCATTGGCGAACGCCGTCTTGTCGTCGTTCCAGCGCAGCGCCATGATTTCCTTGCGGTCGCGCTCGCGCATGTTCTGGACAATATACCGGATGCGGGCCGGGGTCGGAGGGGCTTCCGTGATCACTAGCTGGGCCCTCCCTTGGTGAAACCTTCTTCGACATTGATATGGATCGCAGCAAGGACCGCAGGGCCCGGCGCTTGATTGATCAAGCGCAGCCCAATGTGCGAGCCCGCGCCCGCGACCGGGATATTTTGCAGTCCATAGGTGTTGTCCTGGACATTGGCGATCAGCTCGAAAAGATCGGTGTGGTTTGGCAGCATGCCGATTTCAATCGACCATGCGCCGACGCACATCACGTCCACGGCGGGGATGCGTTTCTTGATGGTGGACTGCGTTGCTTGCATGTGCGGCGTGACAATCGTCACTTTGGAATTGTCGTAGGTCTTGCCGTCCAGGCCGCCGTAGAGCCGCAGCTTGCCCGTCTCGTCCAGGACATAAACCCGGTCGAAGACGACGATCATATTCTCAAGCTCATAGCCGAGCGGGAAGGTGGACCATGCCGTGATGCTGGCGGCGGGATAGTAGGACAAGACATAAATCGTCCCATCGACGTGCAGCCAGTAGCGCCCCTGGATCGGCTGCACCATGCCGATGGCGATATGCGCGCACGGCGGATCGTCACGGATTTGCGCGACCAGCAGCGGATCGATGGCAGACCCCACGTCTGACACCGCCGCCGAAAGATTGATGTTCATCGCCTTGAGGCTGCGCACACCGCTGTTGGACAGAAACAGGACATCGCCGGTTCCGAATTGCAGCATGCTATGGGGCGCGATGCAGCCCGCCCGCAGCATTTGTCCCAGCGTGTCCTCGGCGGGATCGGGATCGAGCGACCAAATCTGCGTCAGCAACGGCGCGCTGATCGCCATGTCGTTATAATAAACCTCCATGCTGTGAAGGTCTTCGCCGTCCGGGTCGTTGATCGCCATGTTGATGAAGCCCGCGCCCGGATTGCTGGTGGACGCGGGATCATTGACGGCGGGATTGTTGACGCCCGAGAAGCGCACCCGCTTGCCGTCGATGCGGTACATCTTGGTTTTGTAGGTGCGCGCAAAAGTGCCGTGCGACTTGGAGCCGTCGGCCTCCAGGACAAGGATGTCCTTATACCAGCAGTATGTTGTCCCGGACGCACCCATCCCGCAGACAAAGAAATTTCCGTCGAACGCTTCCACGTCGATGATCTCTGTAATCTGTTCCGGCGCGGCGGCCAGCGTGTGCGTCACGATAGGGTGCGGCGCAGTGTTGGCCGTGATCACGGGAGCAGCGCCGACACCGAAGGCGTGGATTTTCTCCGCCTGTCCAAAGATGTAGGGTTTCGGCGTCACCGTCATGTCGAACTGCGCGACCTGGACAAGCGCCATACGCTTTTCGATTTCGCCGCCCGCGTTGACATAGCAGTTTTCCAAAACGCGCAGCGTCCCGCCCGGCGCGGTCAAGTCGGTCTTACGGACATCGAGCCCGCCGTTGAAATTGTTGACCGAGAAGACCTTGGACAAAGCGGCCCCCTAGCTGGAGCCGCCCGGGCCGCTGCCATAGCCCGGCGGGATATAGTCAAGCCCGAGCGTGCCGTAACCGACACCTTGGGACTGCGCATCACCGCCGCCACCGCCAATCGCAATCGAGGGGCGCTTGTGCGAGAAGCGCCGCACACGATGCCGACGCATCGCCTCTTGCGCTTTTTGCAATTTGAGCCCTGCGTCCTTGGCGTTGTCCCGCTGGAGCAATTCGACTGCGCTAAACAGGACAATGAGATTGGGCGGCAACGTCGAGAGATCGCTGTCGTTGATCATTTTCTTGACGGTCTTTGTCCCGCGCAGCCGCAGCTTGGCGTTGGCCGCCATGGCGCTGGCGTCCGGGACGGGCCAAACTTCAAAAGTGTTGTCGTCGGTGTGGTGCATCCACCGCCGCGTCGGCCACGACTTGAAACCGTTGTCGCTATTCCACAGCAGGAATTGCGCCGGGCCGATGCCATAGGCGAGTTCGGCATAGACCGTATTGATCAAGACCCAAATCTTGTTGATGTCGTCGAACGCCAAGTCCGCCGGATACGCATAATAGCGCTGCCCGTCAGCCAGATTGACATCACGATCAACGATGAGATCGGGCCAGTCATAATCGCGATAGAGATCAAGCTGGGTGCGATTGAGATAATAGAGAAGCGTTTCGCGATCATTGATGCCATGTGCGACATTGGTTGAGTGACCGATTTCGGCCCTCAAATCGGTCAGCATGTCGCGAAGCTGGAGCTTCTCGGCCATTGCTTATCCTTTCGGACGGTCGTGTTCGTTTTCGCCTTTTTTCTTTTGGCGACCGGCGACATCGGGAAGATGCGACGGCGTTGTCCTGGCTTGGCGTCCTTGTCCCTTAAAGCTTGTCCTGCCCTGCGGCTGGTCCTGGACACGGGGACGGTCGTCCCGTGGGGACAACAGGCTTTCATCGATACCCGGGTCTTCGTCTTCCTCATCGTAAGGCTTGGGGTTGTCGAAGCCCGGCATGTCGTCGCCGTCGTCCACCGCCGCCGCTGCCACGTCGCCCATGGTGTACTGATCGAGCGCGCGGAGCGACGGGTCGGGGCTGTCTGGAAGGGTCGGTTTCGGCTTGTGAACCGGGAGGGTGCAGAGCGGGACCGAACGATCCATCGTCGGAAGACGTGGCCGGTTTCCAGGAAAAACCTTTGCCACTTCTTCCGCGTTGTAAATAACCCGAAGCCGCGTAAGCGCTTCTTCCTGGGACATCTCGCATGTGCCGATCACATGAACGTCAGTCACAGCATCCTCGCCATGGAGGAATTGAATAACCATCAATTCCGGGAACAGGATCGGATTGCCGCGACCACGGACGACGATATTGTCAGTATCGCCGCCGAGTGCGACCGAACATCTAAGAAGTTGGAATTGCGCCATACGCGGCCTCCTGTTGGGTTATGCGATGTCAACGACAAGTGCAGAGTTCACCTGTTGCGCGACAAGCTGGCCGGTGTGCGTCATGCTCTTGTACATGACGAACTGATTGTAGGGCCGCGCCGGGGTGAACTTGTGATCCCACTCGCCGTCCATCTTCATCAGATAGATGTGGCGAGGGTCCCACCAATAGGCGCGCTTGGATTTGCCAAGCCCGTCCAGGGTCGGATCGTACTCGATCATCGTGTTGCCGAACTTGATCTGTCCCATTTTGCCGTCCTGGGAGCCAGTGAAGCCGGTCATCGAGTAATTGCCGTTTGCCCTGATTTCATTCTCCAGCGCCGCGATGAAGTCGGACCCCGCCAAGAACTTGGTGGGGCGACCGCCGAAGCGGATCAACTGGCGGTATTCCTGCTGGAGAAACGCGAACAGCGCACCGCCGTTTGCCGGATTGGAAGCGACCGCACCGCGACCGCCCGCCACGCCAAACGCCACTGTTGCCGCCCGGTTCTGCCACCAGGTATTCGTCGCGCGCGCCAGCCCGCCGAGCGTCCCGGTGTTCGGAACGTCAACGATGATGGACGCCATCCCAGCCAAGGCTTTCGGATCGGCCACGCCGTCGCCCCACGCAAGGGCATTCATGGAGCGGGCGTACATTTCCCCGAAGTCCTCCAGTTTGTCCTCCAAGAGATCGACCAGGACCGTGACTTCGCGGTCGCTGTGATTGGACGTGCTGTCGCCGTTGCCCATGCTGTCGGTCACGCTGATGCCATCGATTTTCAATTCGGTGTGCGTCAGCGTCAGGCCGATGTGATGCTCGCGCCACGGATAATTCACCCGCTGAATGTTGGCCGGTGTGTAGAAGTTCACCGCGTCATTGTGGGTGTAGCCGACAACGTGATCATTCACGCCGCCCGAGCCATAGTTACCTTTGACCGCGAGCGAGATGTTGCCTTTGCCGCCGGGGAAGGACTTGGCGCTGCCTTCGAGAAAACGAAGGAGCGGCTTGGCCTGGATCGACTGCTTAAAGGTGTCGCCCTTATTGTAATAAAAGTCCAACGACGCATTCGCGATGTTGGCGATTTCTCCTGCCGTGAAAGCCATGATCTTAGTCCCTTAGATCAGCGGCCTCCGTGCATCCCTTGCAGCGCTGCAAGCGCCGCTTCCTTCATGGTTTTGGGTGCGCGCGAAGCCGAAACGGTTGAACCCTGGCTGCTGGACGGGACCGCGCGCGTGGGCTTGGGCGCGGGTCTAATGCGCGCCAATTCCTGCGTGGCCTCGTCATAGGCGGCTTTGATCAGGGACACCGCTTCATTCTCATCACGCGGGGGACCGCGCTCTTGCAGAAGGGCCTGAGCAAACCGCTTAACAGCAACCGCCTTGGTCTGATAATCGGGGTCCCGTGCGCGCGTGTTCGCTTCCCAGGTGTTCACAGCCTGTTGGACCCGCGCGAGCGTCTGCTGCTGCGATTGCTGCACCATCTGCTGCGTCTGCGTGTTCAAGCGATGCTCGGCTTCGCCAGCCCGGTAGCGTGTGCGGGACAATTCCGCTGCGGCCTCGGTGCTGATCAAGCCCTGATCGACTTGCGCTTGCAGGTCTTTCGGGATGCGCAAACCCAACGCTTCCTGCGCCGCCATCACATAGGGGGTGACGGTGCTGAGAAAGCTCTGGTAATCGCCGCGTCGAAGCGATGCGCCCAAGCCCAACAAAGTGTTGACCTCATCGGGCGCAAGCTGGTTGACGCGAAGATAGCCTTGAAGCTGCCGGTGCTGCGCGATCTCAGGCTCAAGAGCCTGGAGGTCGCGCCGGGCCTGGTTGCGTTGTCCCAGCAAGCGCTCGAAACGCTTGCGCGTCTCGGGCCTCAACTTGTTGAGTTCGGCTTCCGTCGGGTCCGGGAGATCGTCCGTAACAGCTTGTTGCGTTTGGTCTGGTGTCGAACCGTCGCCTGGGGCTCCGGTTTCAGAAACAACACCTTGTTTGTCTGTTTGCTCTCCCAGGCCGAACTCGTCTTCGGAAGACGCAGCGTCGGCGGCGGGTTTATCGGGGGAGGTTTTGACCACTGACCGAACAGCGGCGAGCAATCCTTCCCGGTCAGACTGACGGGTGTTGGTTTCACTGGACGAAGGTGGAGGGCTGTCCGTTGCGCTTGGCGGGGGCGCAGAGCTTTCGCCGCTGTCTGCCGGGGACGACGCGGGCGCGGGGGACGAAGCCCCTGCATCCGGCGCGCTGGACGATGGCGCGCTTGTCACGTCCGAAGATGTCGATCCCGCGTCAGACATGGCCGCAAGTTATGCGCGTCCTGTTTGCGTCGCGTCAAGTGGGGACACAACAAATAGACGACACGGCTATGGCGTGGGGAAGCCTTGGTTGCTCATCGGCATGCTCGGCGGGCCGCCGCCGGTCCCGGGGCGATTGCCGTTTCTGCCGAAGTATTGCAGCGCGGGAGGCCGAGGTCCCATGCCGCCAGCCGCAGACGGGGCCCCCGGTGGAGGACCACCAGGCGCGGCACCTTGCGGTCCCTGCGCGTTGGGGTCTTGTCCGGGACCAGAGGAGCGTGGAGGCCCCTTGCCCGCACCCCGGGGGCCGCCGTCGCTCGCAGCACCGGGCTCGCCGGGCTGGACTTGTGGACGCGACATCAAGGCATTGAGCGCTTCCATCGACGGCAAGCCTTCCGCGAAAGCGTCCGTCAGATCGAGGTCGTCACCCATGCGGCGGATCAGTTCGCGCGCCAGCCATTCGGGAGAGATACCAGGGACGCGCTGGAGCAGCGGGACAATCTGGACAAGCATCTGCACGTCCTGCTGGCGATTGGGTGGGCCGTTGGCCCCCGTGTTCACTTCCAGCCAGACATTTTCCGCGATGGTCTGCGGGTCAAGCTGCGGCCACACCGCACCAGGGCCGACGACTTTCATCACGGTTTCGGCCTGGACATTGGTCAAAAGGATTTGGCTGGCCGCGACCGCCATCTCCGTCATCATGTCGTTAAGATCATCGACAACCGAAGTCGTGTCGGTGTTCTGCGAGAAAGCGGCCACGCTGACTTCGGTCGCGGTCGCGCCGCCGGTCTGGCCTTGATCGGCTTGGTCAGAGCCCAGCACCCGAAGCACGTCTTCAAAAGTCTGTGATGTGTCGTAAACCGACGGATCGATGGGGGGCATCTTGATCGGCTGCAACACGTCGTCGATCTTTTGTCCCGGGGACAAAGCGTTCAACTCCAACAGCGCGTTTGCCGGATGTGTGCGTAACTTTTCGAGATCAGCCTCTTCCAGCATTCCCGCCGCCACGGCGGTCTTGGGCCGATTGGCCCGGCGATGTTCGCGCAAGCCCTGGCGCGAACGGTTAAGTTCAAGCTGCATGTCGCGCACCAGATCGATGTCGGACTGCGGGAAAAGCTTCTTTTCGTTGTAGCCCTCATTCATCACGAAGGCGAACCACGGCCAGAAGCGTTCCGTCTCGGTTTCCGGCGCGGCGGGGTCTGCCAGAAAATCGGGATAGCCGTCGCACACGATCAGCACCGTGCCGTCTTTGCGATTGTAGATTTCCCACACACAAGCCTGTTCGTCGCAAGCACCCTTGCTGCCGCCCGCCTCGTACTTGTTGCGCTGCCCGCTCGTCGGCCTTCCCGACATCGGGCCCTTGTCGTCATAGGCCGTATAGGACTGGCCGACATCGACCATGTAAACTTCCTTGATCTCGTCCAGGGACAAGATGAACTCTTCCGCCACCCAATCCGCACCGACGAAATTCTTGAGCGACCGGCACTTGCGATCCGGGATCAGCGCCGTGCTGTCGGTATAGTTGAAGGACAAGCCTTCGCGCACGATAAGCTGCGGTTCTGCCATCAGGGCTTGCACCGCAATTTTCAGGCTCTCGGCTTCGGCGCTGTCGGGCTGAAATTCATCGTCGGAAAAGTCCGCCATCAGGCGCTCGATGTTCGCCAGCCGCTCGCTCATGTCGGCAATGCGCGCCTCGATCTCCGGGCGCATTTTCATGGCGCGCTGGAAGCCCAGCTTGACATAGCCGACGCCCGTGATGATCGCGCGCCGCACCGTCATTTTCATGCCGGATTTGAACGAGTGGGTTTGCTCCCGGATGTTGTAGTCGTAGAAAAGCTCCAGCGTCTTGCCGACACGATCCATCATGTCGTCCATCTGCTTCACCATCTGCACGTCTTGCAGGATCATCATGGCGTCGGGCGGCGGCATCATGCCGACCATCATCGACTGCTGCACCTGTTGCTGCGCCTGGATCATCGCCATCGAAGACCCGTCCCAGGTCTGCGCCACGATCTTCTCGGTGCGCTTGGCCTTCATCGTCGGATTGTTCGGGTAAAGCTCCGCCGTGCGCTGCTGGACATGACGCAGGGAAATGTTCGCCACATAGCGGTCGTCCCGGGCATTGGGGAGAAGCTGGACCGTGGACGGCCACTGCTGGCCCTCGGTGAAGGCCATGTTGTCCCGCATGCGCTTAAAGTCGGGCGCGAAATGTTCTTTGCTGTCTTTGACGCGCTGCGTCCACTCTTCGACTAATTTACGGCGTCCCTCGTCGGGCTGGGGCTTGTCCCGGGGCATGAAAGGCTGATCGTTGGCGGGCGCTTGTCCCAGGCCGAACTCGTCCTGATCGGGCTCTGCCATGCCGGGCGGTGCCGCCGCCGTAGGATCGAACATGCTTCCAAGCGCTGACATCACCAGCCTCCAGTGCCGTAGCTGACGCGCACGGAACGCTCAGCTTGTTTTCTTTGTTCGAGCAGCCGCCCGAACGTGTTTTCGCCAAATTCCTTTTGCGCGGACTTTTCGCGCTGCGAGGCGCTGACCTGGAGCGTCAGGCCGAGGCCGATATAGGCCAGCGCGTCCACAAAATCGTCGTGTTGATCGAAAGGGAAACGAAGAAGCTGATCGCGCGCCGTCGGCCACCAGGGGGCGCGCTCCGGGAAGCGGACTTTTCCCATGGACATGCGGCCCTGGATCGACTGCGCCCGTGTCTGCTTGTCGGCAATCGGCTGCATCTCGATCATCGAACAATAGGTCGAAGTCTCCAGCATGCGCTTGCGCAGGAACGGTCCAATCGATTTCGTGATGTGGCCTTTTTCCGCCCACCAGAAAACCGGGTGATGCGCCTTCATCATGCGCAGCATGCTTTCCACGGTCTGATCGCTGGTCATCGCGCGCCAGATGCAATCGGGATGCACCCAAATCGTGTCGTCTTTATCGATCCCCACCACCAGCAGACAGGTTTTGTCCGCATACTGTTTAAGCGAGACGGCATGATCGGACGCCGCGTAATAGCGCAAGTTCGCGGGCAGTTCGTTGGGCTTGTAGGTGTTGAGCCATTTGTCCGAGAAAAAGGTTCCGCCCGTCGGGGACGGGCGTCCCTGGTACAGCGCCGAGAAACCGCGCACGTCGAGACGCTGCTGGGACAAGAGATAGTCGCGCCCGAAGCGTCCCGGCCAAAGCGGTTGTCCCTCGTCCCGTCCCAGCGGATCGACTTCCTTGCCGAAGGACAAGGCCGGGAGATCGATGATCTTCCACTCCGCCGCTTCCTCCGGGTCATAGTGCGAGTTCGACGGATCGGTCAGGCGACCAACGAGATCGTCCTGGTGCCAACGGGTTTGGATAAGCAGGATGCGGCCTGTCTCGTCCATCAAACGGGTCGCAATCACCTGGGAAAACCAATGCCAGAGCGTGTCCCGGATGGTGGGGCTGTCCGCTTCCTGTCGATCCTTAAGCGGATCATCGATGATCAGGAGATCGCCGCCGCGCCCGGTGGTGGTGCCGCCGCGACCGACGAAAGCGAAAATCCCGCCCTTGTTGGTTTCCAGCCGGTCACTCGCCTGGCTGTCGGATTTGAGCGTGACATCGGGAAAGACTTGCGCATAGGCGGACGAAAGCATGATGTCGCGCACCGCGCGCCCGATGTCCTGCGAAAACTTTTCGTTGTAGGTGCCGAAGATCAGGCTCTTGTGCGGGTTGCGCCCGGCGTACCACGCGGCAAACTTTTTCGAGGCCAGTTCGGTCTTGCCGTGGCGCGGGCCGATCTGGATGATCAGCTTGCGATAGCGCCCGCTTTCCAATTCCTCCAGCGCCGCCGCCATGACTTCATGAAATTTCTGCGCCTCGTAGCGCGAGAAGTCGGGATCGTCGGGCTCGTTCGGCGTCGGCATCATCAGGCGCGTGAACGCGAGCAGACTGTCGCGTGCCGCGAGGCACGCGATCAGTCTTTTTAGCACCAGCTCGTATCGCGTCTGATCCTTGTTCAGTTTTCATCGTTCCAGCGGGCTTGCGTTTATTCGTGATAGTCGGGCTTCGGCGGGCAGTAGGGTTCTTCTTCCGGGATTTCCTCAAGGCCGAACTCGCTCTCGTCCACCAGCGGCACGAACGGGAACGGATGCGTCCCGGGGATTTCCGTCGTCGCCGGATTGGTGCGCGGCGCGGTGTCTTCCACCACGGCGTCCGCAACCGCGCCTTCCGGCACGGGGAACGGATCGGTGCCGGGCGGCAGGACCGTCGCGGGATCGACGGCGGGCGGCGTCGGCGGATCGGTGCCGGGCGGATTTTCGCCGTCTTCCCAGTGCGGCACGGACGGCACGTCCGCGTCGGGATGCTGCGCCTGATAGCCTTCTTTGCCGGGGGGCTCATCGACCGTGATGTAGGGAAGTTCAACAACGCCATCAACTGTAGCCATGGTCTTTCTCCTTATCGGTCTTCTGGTTCTTCAAGCACTGGCTGCATGTGCGGCGAAAGCTGGTGCAGCCGTGCCAGCGTGTAAGGCCGGGGCTGGCCGTCCTGGTTGACGCAGGGAGCGCCGTTCATCCATTCCCAGACAAAGCGCTCTGTCATGCGGTTGCCCATGTCATTGGGAAGCGCCCACCCGTCGCTGCGCGATACGCTGCGGACACCATTCAAGTTGGTGATGATGTAGCTGTGCATGGTCAGGGGTCCGCCGAAAACGCCGCGCGGAACGACCAATAGCCAAACTTATAGACATTGGTCGCGCCCTGCGGATTGGAAACAAGATTGAGGCGGAAATGCCCGCCATGTGTGTTGGTCAAAATGTCGGGGGTGCCGCCAGCCGGGGTAAAAACCTTGGCCGCATTGGTGCTGTCCGAATAGGACATGCTGCCAATCGAGACAAAAGACCCAGCCGGTGCCACGCGCATCGCCACCGGGAAATCGACAATCGCCGTGATGTAATCGGACGAGCCACCATCCAGCCAGCCCGCATGATTGCGTGTCACCGTATCGAGATAATAATGCCGCTGGCACACCGCCAGCGCGTCCGCCATTGAGAGCGGCACGAAGGGCGTGGCGACATTGCCAAGCTCAAGCTTGATCGCGGTAACGGCGAAAGCGCTGCCCGCCGATGAAAGCAACTTGGTCTGTCCCACCGCGCCCTTGAGAACAGCGGCGGTCCATGCGCCGGTCGGCACGGTCAGGGAAGTGCCAGAGCCGTCCAAGGTCCAGTCGATCACCAAAGACGCGGCGCTGCCGGTCGCCCATGTCCCCACCGTTGGGCCAGGGATCGGCACCACGATTTTGTAAAATAGGCCCGCCGTTGGAATGTTGTACTTGACGAGGAAGCTGTGCGTTCCCGGCACATTGCGGATCACAACGCTGAAATCGCCCGCCACCGACGAATAGGCGTAAAAAGACAGCACGGCATTTTTGGCTTGCGGCGTCCCCCACAAAAATTCTGTGAGGTCGTAGCCTTCAAAGTATTGCGCGAAATCAAACAGGTCATTGCCGCTTGAGACATAGACCCCGGCGCTATCGAAACTGCCCCAAGTGGAAATTGGAGAGCCAACAGCACCGCCAGCCGTTGCGATATTACGCGCCTGAAAATTGAACTTGTTGGCTTGGCTGCAAAAATACTGGAAGCGGTCAGCCAGGAAATTGTTGTTGTTAAGCAAAAACTGCGAGTAGCCGTTGCGCTGGTCGATTTTAAAATCGCCGTTGGTGATGAAATTCTTGTTAGAGATATTGGGCGCAGCCACGCCGCCCGGCACATTGAGCAGCCCGGTCAGCCCGTCCACCCACATTTTCTTGATACCGGCGAACCACCATTCTTGCGGCGCACCGGCAACGCTGCTTTCATAGGCGACGCCGCCCGCGCCCGTGCCGAGGATCAGCGTG
>Ga0157376_10002664_pt1 | contig 12133 bp, 11 predicted proteins | sample M45metaG_FD_121801 | JGI IMG/M metagenome (GOLD analysis project Ga0157376, IMG submission 121801) | Miscanthus rhizosphere microbial communities from Kellogg Biological Station, Michigan, USA - M4-5 metaG | ecosystem: Host-associated > Plants > Roots > Rhizosphere > Soil | place: USA: Michigan... | reverse complement strand
GGCAAGGTGATCATCGAGGGCAAGGTCGAAGGGCCGATCGAGGGCGGCAACGTGGTGCTGAAGTCGCGAGCGCATGTGGTTGGCGACATTCACCACCAATCGCTCGGAATCCGGAAGGGCGCTCATTTCGAGGGCCGCTCCGTGCAGACGCATACAGCCACTGAGCGCCAGCCGGAAAAAGCTGGCAAAAAGCCACCTCGGCGGGCGAGCAGTACTTTGGAGGCGGTGCCGACGGTCGAACCCGCAGCCTAGCGGGCCGCTGTTGGCTAAAGCCTATTTCGTCAGTTGAACCTTGCTCAGACTGGAGACGGTGATGTCCTTCAGGCAGTCATCGGTCGGTCCCGCATCGCCTTTGCATTCCATCACTTCATTGATCAAGAAAGTGCCGACGTCATCGCAGGACGTATCCGCGAGCTCGAACAGCTTCACGGTGCGTTTGTTGGACCTGATGGGGGCGAGGTCGATGGCAAATCGGCGACCGATGACCCCGTCGGGTCGAAACAGCACAAGGTCGAGCTTAAACGCCTGGTAGTTCGTGCCGTTGGTGTTGTTGATGACAAAATAGGCGCTGCACTGGTGGCCTTGAGGCTCGAGTTTGTTCAGCTCGATCGCGATCGAGCCTTGCTCGGCGTCGAGTGGAGTAATGAGGCAAAGCAGCGCACCCGCCAGAGCAATGCACGGCACCAGACTGGCTTGGACTCTTCGCCGCACCTAACGCACCCACCCGTACGAACCGAAAGTCCAACCAGTAAACCACACCGGCGAGCTTCGGTTGAAGTCCTAAACTTCGTCGCCTTATGCCGCTGTGACCTTTTGGCCGCAGCGCCGAGACCGATCTTGGATAAGATCGCGACCGCGCTTGTGGAACCCTCGTGTTTTTTGTAATCACTGGCGCTCGCCTCCGCGGCGCCTCCACTCCATCCGGGAAAACGACATGCAGAGATCAACCAGCTGCCTGCTTCTTGCGCCCTTGGCAATCCTGCTCCCGCTTCGCGCATCCGCCGCCGGGAACCTGTCGGTCTTTTTGAAGAATTACTATACCGACTACGCGATTGTGTTGGATTGCTCGGGCAAGTCGCAACTCTCGCCGGCAGATGCCGAGGTCGCCAAGGGCGCCATCGCCAAGATCGAAGCCTATTATCTCCATCGCGACCCCTCGCTCAACAAGGACCATCTCTTGAAACAGGCTACCGCCAACAAGAACGACGCCTTCAAGATGATGAAGACGCAAACGGCGATCGAAGCCGGTCGCTTCTGCAAGGCCTCGTTGAATGACCTGGTCGGCAAATTGCGGGAAATCGACCCTGCGCCCGAGGCGGTAAAAGGCGGCTCTTGACCCCGGCTTTTGCCGGCAAGTGCAGCGCAATAAACATCGAGAAAACAACACCCCTTCATCTTGAAAAGCGATGGACCGGACAGGCCGAGCACTGCCATTGTGCTCTGCCTTGACCGTGATGACTTCGCTCGCCAAAGGGAGGGGTGATGGAATACGACGTCTTCATCAGCTATTCGCACCCGGATAAGGCAGCGGCCGATGCAGCCTGTGCGACGCTCGAGCAGGCCGGCATCCGTTGCTGGATCGAGCCGCGCGACATCGTTCCGGGGATGGATTGGGGCAAGTCGATCGTCACGGCGATCACCCGCGCCAAGGTGCTGGTGCTGATCTTCTCGCAGCACGCGAACGAATCGCCGCAGATCAAGCGCGAAGTCGAGCGGGCGGTTGCCAAGGGCCTGCCGATCATTCCGGTGCGGATCGAGGACACGGTGCCGAGCAAGGCGCTCGAATATTTCATCTCCACGCCGCACTGGCTCGATGCGTTTACCCCGCCTCTGGAAGAGCGCCTCACGCAGCTCGCTGCGGCCGTCAAAGCCCTGCTCGGCACCATTCAGCCGGGCAGGCTCGAACGGGGTCAGGCGGTAAGGCCGCCGCCGAGCGGCCTCGTGGGGGTGGCGGCAAAGCTGATGGATGCCAATCGCATGGTGCCGGTTTTGGCAATCGCCATCGGCGAATGCTGCCTTGCGGTCTTGGGCGCGGGCCTCGCTGCAGTGGAGGGTCTCTCTCAAGCGGCGCGCGTGATCTTGGGCGTGGCGCTGGCAGGGCTGGTCCTGTTGCTGGCCGTCTCGTTCCTCGTGACCAGCAAGCGCCCGGCGCCTCGGCATCGAGGATGGTGTCGTATGCGCGCGGCCGAGTGAGCTCTTGCAGGCCTTCTCGTGCGGCGAGACAGATGGCGGGTATGTCGTGACCAATATCGACCTCGACGACGCCAACGCGGGACTGATGGTGCGGGAGGGGCCGAGCCTCCAGTTCATCGGCAGGCCGATCCCCGCAAACAGCACCGGTGTCGCCATCACCGCCGCCTGCAATTTCGCACCGATACCTGGTGTCAGGTTCAATGCAAGAGCCGCAGCCTCAGCGGCTGGTCGCGAATCCGCTATCTGCGTCCGAGGTCAGATGCCCTCTATATGATTTCAGCCAATGTGCCGCTCGACCATGACGGCCTCGTGGTGCGGAGCGGGCCACATGAAAGCTGCCGTGCCATCGCCGCCGTGCCGCCCGCCTCGCGCGATGTGATCGAGCATGGCTGCCAGAAGAGCCCGCTCGACGTCGCCACCTGGTGCCGCATCACCTATGCGGGCGTGTCGGGGTGGGTTCCGGACGGATTCCTTGAGCGCCAGAACTGAAGATCGGAGTGGCCGAACGCCACCGTCTCGGGCTAATTTCGAGACGGTTCAGGAGGGAAACGGGCATGCGCGGGGGACCCCTGGCAGCGGTGCTTTTATGTACGGCCCAGGCGTTGGTTTGGGGCGCACCCGCTCCGGCGCAAGCGCAAGTCTCCGATGCCCCGCCGCTCACGCCGCCGTTGTCGCCGCCTTCGCTCGATCCATCCATCAAACCGCTGCCGCCGCCCCCCGAGGGGCAAACGAGCCCGCCGCCAGCAGCGGCGGTTCCCGAGGCAAGTCCTTCGCAGCCTCTCGCCGCGCCAGAAGCTGAGCCGGCCGAGCCGCAGCCGGCGCAGGGGACCGGGCCCACGGCCGGCGATCCGGTGGTGGCGGCGATCCGTTCCCAGCTCGCCGATCCCGCCATCCGCAAGGACGCCGACGCAGGTGACGTCGCCGCGCTCGCAGCATTCTACGCGGCGAGGACCGAGGGTCCGTTATGGGTGACGGAGATGGGTTTCTCGGCGCGGGGGCAGGCGGCCATCTTCGAGATCGAGAACGCCGACGATTGGGGTCTCGACGCCAAGGCCTTCGCATTGCCTTCGGCGAGCGAGTTGCCGGGAAGCGTAGCGGCCCAAGCCTCGGCCGAGCTCAAGCTCGATCTGGCCATTCTGCAATATGCGCGCTTTGCCCGCGGCGGCCGTCTCGTCCCGGCAAAGGTCAGCGAGTTGCTCGATCAGACGCCTACGCTGCGGGATCCGAAGCTGGTGTTGAGCGAGATCGCAACCACCGACGCGCCCGATGCATATCTACGGTCCCTCCATCCCAAGCATGAGGGGTTTCAACGCTTGCGCCAGGCTCTGCTGCTGGCCCGGAGGAGCGGCGATGATGGCGAAGGCGCCAAACCCGCCGGCAGCGACAAGGACATCAAGCGGCTGATCATCAACATGGAGCGCTGGCGCTGGATGCCCGAGGACCTCGGCGACATCTACGTGTGGAACAACTCGCCCGCGTTCATGCTGTACGTCGTGAAGGACGGGAAGACCATTTATGCCGACAAGACGCTGGTCGGCACGATAGGCTATGCCACGCCCGTGTTCACCGCCGACATGAAGACCATCGTCTTCAATCCGGATTGGAACGCGCCCGAGACGGTGGTGAAGGAGAACATCCTGCCGCCGTTGCAGCAAAGGAACTACTCGATCCTCAGGATCCATAAGTTGTTCGTCAGCTATAACGGCACGCCGGTCGATCCGACCCAGATCGATTGGAATCGGGTCAACGGGTTGAGCTACACTTTCTCGCAAAAGCCCGGGCCGGCAAACAATCTCGGCAAGGTGAAATTCCTCTTCCCCAACCGGCACACGGTCTACATGCACGACACCCTGCCGGTGCGGAAGAAATATTTCAAGGAGGCAGCGCGGATGATCGGGCATGAATGCGTGCGCATGGAGAAGCCCGACAAATTCGCCGCAATTCTCCTCGCAGAGGACAAAGGCTGGCCGGCCGAGCGTGTGAAGGAGCTATGGGATAACGGCGTCAACAGCTCGGTAGCGCTGGATAAGAAGATCCCGGTGCATATGGTCTATTTCACCGCGGTCGCCTACGCGGGCGGCAAGGTAGACGTTTCGGCCGATGTCTATGGCTTGGACCGGAAGATGGCTGCCGCCCTGTTCGGCGACGCGACCGGCTTTCCGGAGCCGCCGCCGGAGTCAAAGCAGCCGCCGTCCGGAGAAGCCGACGCCTCGACACCCGCCGCGCGGCGCACCACCGCCGACAACGATTTCACGCGCGCGATGGGGATGGGCGACTAGCGCGACGGCGATTGGCTGCGTTTTACTTCTTGGCTTGCGCGCCATCCCACGCCTTGATGGCATCGTCCAGCATGGCGTCGAATTTATCGTTGGTGGTCAGTTCGGTGATGCCTTTGCCGAATCCCTCCGCCAAAGAACGGCAGGGCGATTTCTTGGAGAAGGCGACGAACATCTCGGCCGTGACCACGGCTTGATCGAGAGGGACGATCTGGTCCTTCAATCCGGCCTTGGCCGCCTCGGCAAGACCGGGATAATAGCCGGCGATCAAATAATCGGCCTTCCCGGCAACCAAGTCCTTGAAGGCGGCGTCGATGCCGGCAGTGCGGGCGACGTCGAGCCTGTCTTTTATGAAAGCATCAAAATCGTTGCCGTAGCTCTCGCCTTGGTTGGTGACGCCCTTCTTGCCAACCAGGTCGTCCGGACCCTTGAAGGGGAATTCCTTCCCCTTGAACACGAAGACCGCCACGTCGTCGAACATGAACGCGGGCTTGACGTAATCGAGATACTTGGCGCGCTCATCATTGTAGTAGATGCCGAAAATCATGTCGGCCTTGCCGTCGCGCGCTGCCGCTTGCGCCTCTTCCCAGCTGCCCATGTATTTCGACTCGAGCGGGATGTTGAGGCTCTTGGCGATTGCCGCGACAAGGGTGGGCGCGGCGCCCGCGATGTTGTCACCGTCCTTGTAGGCGATCGCCGGATATTGCGGATGACCCGTCGCGACGATCTTGGTGCACGTATCGGCGGCGAAGGTCGCGTTGCCCGTCAACGTGAGGGCCGCGAACACAGTCAAGCCGAGAAATCTTTTCATGATCGAGAGTTCCTTGTTCCTGGTGGAATGCAGAAGGGCAGGGGGCACGTCCAGTCTAGAGGCAGTCGCTTTGAGCCGGCTCCCTTTAGCGCATCTGCGCCTTGATCTTATCGACTTCGGCTTGCGACACTTTTCCAGCCTGAACCAGGGCTTGCACGCAGGCCGGAGACAGGCTTGGGCCCGCCTTCTTCATGCATAGGTTCAGAGCCGATGTTTGCAGCCCATAGTCACCGCAGAACTTCTTGTAGTCGTTGGCGCAGTTGTTCTGCATGCCCTTGGTGATGGTTCCGGCCTGGGCAAAGGCCGACGACGAGCCGGCGCAAACAAGGCAGGCAATCAATGCAAAGGCGGCGGGCAGTTTGGCGCGATAGCACGTCATCCGCGGATCCCTCTTGGTTTGGAGATAGGGTTCTAGCACGCTTCCTGCGTCCCGCCACCCCACCAATGCCGCACTGCAAAATTGCGGCGAGCTGCCGGGCCGAAGGGGACCGGCATGCCACTCCGTCGGCTGACGAAATCCAAGTATTGTCGCGCCAAATTCAACTCCAAAGGGAGGACGGACATGCGTTGCATTGCGCTTGGGGTGTCGATTGGGCTCGTTTGCGGTGCCATCGCTGTCTCGTCGGCGCCGCTGCCGCGCAAGCCAACTGCTACGAGCTGATCGGCTGCACCAACAAGGATTACTTCAAGCCGTCCGATTTGCAGCAGCTCGGCTGCCAGCCGCTGTGGGAAGTGCGCAACTGGATCTACAAGGAGAACGGTTACTGCTTCCATACACAGAAGGCGATCGACGCCTTCGGCAATGCCGGCTGCCAGTATGACGACGTCGCCGACGTGCCGCTTAACGACGTCGAGCGCAACAATGTAAGTGCAATCAAGACCGCCGAGGCGAACAAAGGCTGCTAGGCCGTGCCCCAATAGGGCTTGGCGCGCAGGCGCATCATCCAGGCGCCGATATTTGTGTAGGGCGCAACGTCGAACTTTAGCACCTCCGGCGCGCGGTCGAAGCGTGGTCCGATGGCGAAATCGGCGATCGACAGCGGGCCAACGATGAACTCGCGACCGGCGAGCTGTTTATCGAGCACCGGGAGGAAGCGATTGATGCGCGTATGCGCGTCGGCGATGATACCGGGATCATTGCCCGGCTGCTTGAGCACTTTCGGCTTGATGAGCAGCTCCCAGACAAGGGCGTCGATGGCGGCCTCCGGACCGCAGCCCCACCAGAACAGCCACTGATCGATCTGGGCCGCCTGCTCGGCGTCGGCGCCGGCCAGCTTACGTTCCGGATGCTTGGCGGCGAGATATTTGAGGATCGCCGGCGACTCCCACAGCACGAAGTCGTCATCGACGAGGGTCGGCACCTTGCCGTTAGGGTTCTTGGCGAGGTAATCCGGCGAGCGGGTTTCTCCAATGCGCGGATCGCGGCGGACGCAATTCAGCGGAATGCCGAGCTCGGCCGCGAGTAGGCGCACTTTGCGCGCGTGCGGAGATTCGGGCATGTCATACAGGGTGATGGTCATGCGCTTCCTATAGCACGGCGCATCATTCGGCTTCTTCAAGGACGCGCGGCACGAGTAGATGGCGGACGCCTCGAAAGTTCGACGCGGGCGGACGGCATCTTGGCCGCGAGCGCCGGGGATGGCAGAGAGAAGAGCGAAAATCAAAACGAGGGTGCGGGTGGTTTGTGACAAGGCTTGGCTCTCCTCCCGCAAAGGTGATTGAATGGTCCAAATTCGGCCTCGAATCTTAACCATAGGCTCGCGGCTCAAAGGTGGCGTCGGACCTGGTTTGCAAACGCAGAGAGGCGCTATCCCCTTGTGCAAGCGTCAGGTCGGGGCGCAATTTGGCCTTCTCCCATGGCTAGGGTCTGACGGATTCACCTTGGCACGGGGGCTGCAAGCAACGGCAACATGATTAAGCGCTTTGTCCTCGCCGCGATCATTGTCGGCCTGTTTCTGGGCGGGGTTGGCTATTTCAACCTCGTGTTCAAGCCGAAGATGATCGCCGACTTCATGTCGAAGATGGTGCCCCCGCCGGCGACCGTGACCACCGAGATCGCCAAGACGGAAAACTGGGTCGACCGGTTGCGCGCCATCGGCACGCTGGTCGCCATCGAAGGCGTCGATGTGGCGCCGCAGCTCGGCGGCATGGTCACCGACTACTACTTCGACAGCGGCAAGGACGTCGAGAAAGGCGAAAAGCTCGTCAAGCTCGACACCACGGTCGAAGAGGCCGACCTCGCCGACAACAAGGCGACGCTGACCCAGGCCAGTCTCGATTACGAGCGCCAGGTGAAGCTGGTGAAGACCGGCGCGGTGTCGCAGGCGGTGCTGGATCAAACCATCGCCAAGCGCGATTCCGCCGCGGCGGCGGTGCAGCATGTTGAGGCGATCATCACGCAAAAGACCATCGTCGCGCCGTTCGCCGGCAGGCTCGGACTGCGGCATGTGGAGAAGGGGCAATATGTTTCGGCGGGCCAGGCTCTGGTCTGGCTGCAAGCGCTCGACCCCATCTGGGTAGACTTTCCCGTGGCTGAAACCACCGTCGGCAAGGTGAAGATCGGCAGCGGAGTCGAGCTGGCCGCCGACGCCTATCCCGGGCAGCTGTTCAAAGGCGAGGTCGAGGCCTTCGACGCCAAGCTCAACCAAGACGCGCGCATGCTGATGGTGCGGGCGAGGCTGCCCAATTCCGACCGCAAGTTGATGCCCGGCATGTTCGCCAATATTGCCGTGCTTGCGGGAGGGGCGAAGGACTTCGTTACCGTACCGCGCACGGCGCTCACCTACGGTCTGTACGGCGACAGCGTCTGGGTGGTGAAGGAAGGTGCGCCGGAGCCGGCGGCGGCGCCCACGCCGACTGCGGCCGGCGAGCCCGTGGCGTCGGCGGTCGCGGCGGATGCCGCCCCTACCGGGAGCATTCCGGCCCAACCCAAGCTCACCGTCGAACGCCGCTTCGTGCATGTGGGGCCGACAGAGGAGGACAGAGTTGCCATTCTCGACGGCATCAAAGAGGGCGAGCAGGTCGTAACCAGCGGCCAGCTCAAATTGCAGCCTGGCGCCACCATCAAGGTCGACAATTCGGGGGCGCTGCAAGCGCCGGCGGAGCTGCCCAAGCAATAGACCCATGGCCTTCACCGATATCTTCATCAAGCGGCCAGTGCTCGCCACCGTGGTCAGCCTGCTGATCCTTCTGGTCGGCGCGCAGGCGGGTTTCAAGCTGCCCATCCGGCAATATCCCGAGTTGTCGAACACGACTATCACCGTGGTCACGACTTATCCGGGCGCGAACGCCGACCTGATCCAGGGCTTCATCACCGTGCCGATCCAGCAGGCGGTGGCGAGCGCCGAAGGCATCGACACGCTGACTGCATCCTCGACGCAGAATGTCAGCACGGTCACGCTCAACCTGAAGCTCGACGCCGATCCCGACCGGGCGATGACCGACGTGCTGTCGAAAGTGGCCCAGGTCAAAGGCATCCTGCCGCGCGAGGCGAACGATTCCATCGTCACCAAGCAGACGGGTGAGGGCTACGCGCTGATGTATCTCTCCTTCAATTCGAAGGTGATGAATGCCTCGCAAATCAGCGACTACATCACGCGCGTGGTGCAGCCCAGGCTGCAGACCATCAACGGCGTGGCCAACGCGCAGATGCTCGGTGGACAGGTGTTCGCCATGCGCATCTGGCTCGATCCCGATCGCATGGCCTCGCTCGGGGTGACGCCGCTCGATGTGCGCGTGGCGCTCGCCGCCAACAATTTCACCTCGGCGCCCGGCCAGGTGAAGGGCGATTTCGTTCAGACCAATATCGACGCCAAGACCTCGCTGCAGACGCCGGAGTCGTTCGGCAAGCTGGTGGTGATGGGCCGCGGCGATTCCTTGGTCAGGCTGGCTGACGTGGCGCAGATCGAGCTCGGCCCGCAAAGCGCCGAGTCCTCCTCGGCCTTCGATGGGCTGAAGGCCGTGTTCATCGGCGTCTATGCCACGCCCACGGCGAACCCGCTGACGGTGATCACCGACGTGCGCAAGGCCTTCCCGGAGATTCAGCGGGAGCTGCCGCCGGGGCTTGAAGCGGCCATCGCCTATGACGCGACCAATTTCATCCGTGCCTCGCTCTGGGAGGTGATGAAGACGCTCGGCGAGGCGGCGATCATCGTCATCGTCGTGATCTTCTTATTCTTGGGCAATCTCAGGTCGACCATCATCCCGATCGTCACCATCCCGTTGTCGCTGATCGGCGTGCTGGCCTTGCTCGCCGCGCTCGGCTACTCGATCAATCTGATGACGCTGCTCGCGCTCGTGCTCGCCATCGGGCTGGTGGTGGACGACGCCATCGTCGTGGTTGAGAACATCCACCGGCATATCGAGCAGGGCATGCGGCCGTTCGATGCGGCCCTGGTCGGCGCACGCGAGATCCTCTACCCGATCATCGCCATGACCGTCACGCTCGCCGCGGTCTACGCGCCGATCGCCTTCGTCTCGGGCCTGACCGGCGTGTTGTTCCGCGAATTCGCGCTGACGCTGGCCGGCGCGGTGATCGTGTCAGGCGTCATCGCCGTGACGCTGTCGCCGATGATGTGCTCGAAGCTGCTCAAGGCGGAAAACGCGCACGAGAAGGCCGGCTGGCTCACGCGCAATCTCGACCGGCTGTTCGAAGGGCTGAAGCGGCGCTATCAGCGGCGCCTCGGCCGTACCTTGAATTATCGACCGGTGACGCTGCTGGTGCTGGCCGGCGTGATCGCGGCAACCGGACTGATGTATATGACGTCGCAGCGGGAGCTCGCGCCGGAGGAAGACCAAGGCATCCTCTTCACGCTGGTGAAGACGCCGCAATACGCCAATCTCGATTATCTCGAGGAAGCGACGGACCAGCTCAACAAGGTGTTCAGCACCGTGCCCGAGAAGGACCACGTCTTCGCCATCAACGGCATGGGCGATGTGCACACCGGCTTTGCCGGTGTCTTGCTGAAGCCCTGGGGCGAGCGGGTACGCAATCACAAGGCGGTGCTGCAAGAGCTCCAGCCGAAAATCTCGAGCATCGCGCCGGCCTTGGCGCTGTCGTTCTCGCCGCCCCCGCTTCCGGGCTCGGTCGGCGGGCCGCCGGTGCAGTTCGTCATCACCACCACCCGTGACTTCCGCGAGCTCGCCGACGTCCTGGCCGACGTGGAGAAGGCGGCGCGCGAGAGCGGCATGTTCATCTTCTCGGATTCGGACCTCCGCTTCGAGACGCCGCAATTCGAGTTCCAGATCGATCACGACAAGGCCAATCGGCTTGGCATCACCATGGCGGATATCGGCAATTCGCTGGCCACGCTGCTCGGCGGCAATTACGTCAATCTGTTCGACCTCTACGGGCGGAGCTACCAGGTCATTCCGCAAGTGCCGCGCCAGTTCAGGCTCAACGAGGACTGGCTCACGCGATATCAGATCCGCACCAGCGCCGGCACCCTGGTGCCGCTCTCCAACGTCGCGACGGTGAAGAAGGTGGTACAGCCGAACTCGCTCACCAATTTCCAGCAGCTCAATTCGGCGACGCTTTCCGCCGTGCCATTTCCGGGACGGACGGTCGGCGAGGCCATCGACTTCCTGAAGAAGCAGGCCGAGAGCTTCCCGGAAGGCTTCACCTACGACTTCCAGGGCGAAAGCCGGCAGTTCGTGCAGGAGGGCAATGCGCTCGTCTATACGTTCGTCTTCGCGCTGATCGTCATCTTTCTGGTGCTCGCCGCGCAATATGAGAGCTTCCGCGACCCGTTGATTATTTTGATCGCGTTGCCGTGTTCGATGTTCGGCGCGCTTATCCCGCTGAATGCTGGGCTCGCCTCGATCAACATCTATACGCAGATCGGCCTCGTCACCCTGATCGGGTTGATTTCCAAGCACGGCATTCTGATGGTGGATTTCGCCAACAAGCTGCAAGAGGAGCAGGGCTATTCGCGGCGCGAGGCGATCGAGCATGCGGCCGCGATCCGGTTGCGCCCGATCCTGATGACCACCGCCGCCATGGTAGTGGCCATGGTGCCGCTGCTCATCGCCAAGGGCGCGGGCGCCGCCAGCCGCTTCGATATCGGCGTGGTGATCGCAGCCGGCATGACCATCGGCACGCTGTTCACCCTGTTCGTGACGCCGGCCGTCTATACCTATCTCGCCAGAGACCACCAGAAGGCCAAGGCCGAGGCAGAGGCGGCTCTCGCCCATGCTGCCGCAACGACGCACGGCGAGGCTGGTCCGGAATCGGTAGTGGAGGCAGATACGGCCGCGGAGGCCGGCGTGCTGTTCCCAGCGCCCGAGGAGCCGGTGCCGGCAGAGGACCAATTATCGCCGGAGGCGACCGCTTTCAGTTCAGCCGCTTCCGCCATTTCGGGCCAAGGCCACGAGCGGCAGACGGGCCCCCGCAGAGGGCGAGGACCAAAGCTGCCCACGGCGGCCGAGTAAGCCCTTATTGCACTGCACCTAGTTTACTCGCCTTGAGGGAGCCTCTAGAAAGCCCTTGACCAGTCAAGGGGCGGGGACCCGCATGTTCTCGAAGTTGCTCATCGCCAACCGGGGCGAGATCGCCTGCCGCGTCATCAGGACCGCGCGCCGGCTCGGTATTAAGACCGTGGCGGTCTATTCCGAGGCGGATCGCGACGCGATGCATGTCTATATGGCCGACGAGGCCGTTCCGATCGGCCCGGCACAGGCCTCCCAGTCCTATCTCGATATCGGCAAGATCGTCGCCGCCGCCAAGGCGACCGGCGCCGAGGCGGTGCATCCCGGCTACGGCTTCCTGTCCGAGAATGCCGCCTTCGCCCGTGCGCTCGAAGAGGCCAGCATCGCGTTTGTCGGTCCCAACGTCAAAGCCATTGAGGCGATGGGC
>Ga0157376_10002663_pt1 | contig 12137 bp, 14 predicted proteins | sample M45metaG_FD_121801 | JGI IMG/M metagenome (GOLD analysis project Ga0157376, IMG submission 121801) | Miscanthus rhizosphere microbial communities from Kellogg Biological Station, Michigan, USA - M4-5 metaG | ecosystem: Host-associated > Plants > Roots > Rhizosphere > Soil | place: USA: Michigan... | reverse complement strand
CTCAAGAAGGGCGATCGCGTGAAGGCGGTCGTACTGGCGATTGAACCCGACAAGCGGAGACTCTCGTTGGGTGTGAAGCAACTCCAGCCCGATGTGTGGGAGACCTTCTTCCAACAGCATCACATCGGTGACGTCGTACACGGCAAAGTGCTGCGGGTCGCGACGTTTGGTGCGTTCGTCGAAATCGCCGAGGGCGTTGAAGGCTTGTGCCACAACTCCGAAGCGGTCGACGAAAACGGCGCGCAGTTGCACCTCGAGCCGGGCCAGGAGTACGACTTCAAGATCATTAAGATGAATCCGGACGAGAAGAAAGTGGGCTTGAGCATTCGGGCGGTCGGCGAAGAGGCCTCGCGCTCGGAAGTGGAAGCCTACAAGCAGCCGGTTTCCAGCACCAGCTCAACGATTGGTGAGCTGATCTCGTGGAAGCGTGCCAGCAACGAAGGCAACTGATCCGCTTACAAAACGCTAATTTCTAGGGCCGCTTGCGAGCGGCCCTTTTTCTTTCTGTCTCATTCCAAGAATTCTTCGCGGCGCTCGAATCGACGCCGTAGCGCCCCTCATCGAACGAAATATGGACCTGCAACTCGAAGGAAAGCGCGCCCTCGTCACTGGATCGACGGCGGGCATCGGATATGCCATCGCGGAGGCGCTCGCTCGCGAAGGTGCACACGTGGTCGTAAACGGACGCACTCAAAATCGCGTCGACGAAGCGCTCAAGAAGTTGAAGGGTGCTCATGTTCGCGGCAAAGTTGAAGGGCTCGCTGCGGATCTTGGAACCGCAGATGGATGCAACGTGGCCATTCAGCGCTTTCCGGAGCTCGACATTCTGGTGAACAATCTCGGAATTTTCGAAGTGAAGCCGTTCGAGGAGATTCCAGATGAAGATTGGCTTCGTTTTTTTGAGGTGAACGTGCTGAGCGGCGTTCGCCTAAGCCGGCATTATCTCCCGGGCATGAAGAAGCGGAACTGGGGCCGTATCGTGTTTGTGTCCAGCGAGTCCGCGGTGCAGATTCCGTCCGAGATGATTCACTACGGGATGACCAAGACCGCTCAACTCGCCATTGCGCGCGGCATCGCTGAGACCACCGCCGGGACAAACATTACCGTGAACACCGTGCTTCCCGGGCCGACCTCCTCCGAGGGCGTGAGCCGCTTCGTCGAAGACTTTGCCACCAAGTTGAAGAAGACGAGGGAAGAGTTCGAGCAGGAGTTCTTCACGACGGCGCGACCGACGTCGTTGTTACGCCGCTTCGAGCGTCCGGAGGAGATTGGCTCAGTCGTAGCATTCGTCGTGAGCCCTCTGGCGTCGGCCATCAATGGGGCTACGGTGCGGGCGGACGGCGGCGTCATCCGCGCTATCGTTTGATCCCAGGTTGGAGAGCGTTTCAGGAGTCCACTTTGCGCCACGTGCGGAGATTGACTCCATAGAGAACCAGGCAGAAGACATTCGCGGGGATGAAGCCGAACTGCTGGGTACGAAGGCCGATGACGCAGATGATCACACTGTTGACCGCGGCGAGGACCCAACCCTCCCAGCAACGGCGGCCCACAAGGATCGTAGAAAAGATTGTCAGAATGCAGGATACGTAGTCGAGCGGCACAGAAGAACTTCCCTCCACTCACAGTGTCGCCTGAAAGGCGTGTTTCCTCTGTGATGTCGGCCGTGTTTCGACGTAACGACAGTAACGGAAGGACGTGATGGTGTGACGCCGACCCGCGGCGAGACTGAGCGGAAGCGAGAAATGATGCCCATCCGGGCGTTTCGCCGGCGCATCCAATGCCTTAAGCCATCGAAAGTACCCAGGAGGTAACATGCCTCAAAAGAAGAAATCGCAGAGTCGACGGGCAGGTTTTCCAGAGAAACCGGAAGAACTGGACGAGCTTGGACCCGATTCCGGCGGACAATCAGGCGACCTGCAAGGCCTTTCCGACAAGGAAGTGGCTAGTTCGGAAAGCGTTGAGGAACTCGTCGAGGAGGGCAGCGCATGGGAAGCTTCCGCCGTTGCCGGGGTAGAAGATGCCGAAGATAAGGATGGCAATCCCCGCGAGGTGCGTACTCACCAGGTTCGTGAAGATGACGTGCCGGAGGAGTATCTCGAAGAGGATGATCCGCCTCGCTAAGCTCCAGACCCCTGCCCAAACTTAACTTCCACCAGTCGGCGGTCTTCGTCTGATACCTGGAAGAGCTGTCGCACTTTCAATCCCAACATGCCGGCCAAAAACATCTCTGGGAACTGGTTGATGCGAGTGTTGTAGGTGTTGACGTCGTCGTTGTAGAACTCGCGCCGGTCGGCAATGCGTTCTTCCAGTTCCGTAATCCGTTGCTGAAGCTTCAGGAAATTGTCGCTGGCTTTCAGGTTCGGATAGTTTTCCGCGACAGCGAAGACGCCATGCAAGGCGCCAGTCATCATCGCCTCCGCTTGCGCCTTCTGCGGGATCGTGGCAGCTTGCTGGGATGCGGCTCGCGCCTGCGTCAGAGAGGTCAAGAGCTGCTGCTCGTGCGCCATGTAGCCCTTCACGCTTTCGACCAAATTCGGGATCTCATCGTGACGCTGTTTGAGCAGCACATCGATATTCGCCCACGCCCGGTCGTTGTCGTTCCGCAAGCGGACAAGTTCGTTGAACAGGATGACGACATAAACGAGCGCTCCTATTACGAACAGCAGAAACGCGACAGTCACCAAGACCAGAAATCCCATCCGGCCTCCTGAAAAGCGATCAATCAGAACATCTTGAAACGCATCAGCAGGCCGGCGAGACACGCCAGTGCCAACGCTGCGCCACCGAGCACCATTTTGACAGCCGAACCCCGCATATCTTTCTGCGCCACTTCTTCCTGCCTTGCGGAAACCAGGAACGTCTTCTCATTCCTGCCCTGCTGGATGAGATTTCGATCGCCGGCATCGTGCGACTCGGGATTTTCGACGCATGTTCCTGTCACAAAATATTCCTGACCGGGAAGGATCAGGTATTCATGCAGACGATAACGCCCTTGCGCAGCATTCGCGTTTGCACCCATCGCGTTGAGTTCGAAGGGAAGCGTTCCGGTCTCGCGCAGGTGCGAGAGCAGCGTTTGGCGCGCCATCTCCTTCTGCGGATCCGGTAATGGTCCGCGCCCCTCGATGATTTTCCTGATCGCTTCCACCGGCGGTTTGCCCCCCTGCTGCATCGCGAGCCCGGCCTGCAGCAGATCCATAATGTGCGTGCGCGCCTGTTCTTTGGTTGGGTCCTGCAGCGGCCCCCGGCTGTTCAGCCAATGCTCGGCCTTTTGGAGGTAGTGGCGCCCGCCGGCGCGCTCTACGTATTGCAAAATTTCGAGATCGCTCGCCGCAGCGGCTGATCCCATTACAGTGGCCGGCGCGGTGCCAGAACTCTGCGATCCGTCAACGACGCGCACCGCACTCTCGGGCAGATCGTACTCGGCCGAGTACGAATCGATGAGCACGCGCCCGGTATCATCCTGAAGCTGAAACTTGATTCCGTCGCGGTCGGTGAAGTGGTGTTCCCATCGGCCGGAATGTTCATCTGTTTTCCAGCGCTCAACCTCGACTTTGAAGAAGCAGCAGGGCGTGCGGGTAAGCGGGCTTTGCACCAACTGCTCGCCTTGCGCCTTTCCCCGAATATGGACGAGGCCCATCGGCATGCTGCGGATCGAGATCCGGGGAGTGTCAGCGATGATCTTGTATTCGCGGAAGCGCTTGAATCCCTTGTAGAAGAGAAACAGCCCCGCTCCCATCCCAAGGAGCAAGCTGCCGGTTGGGTCCGAATTCCCGCTACGCATTGCGGGTCATGCTATCGGAAGGGGGAAAGCCAGCAATAGAAAGCAGGATTCGGAGCCTCAGCGAGTATCAATCTTCAGATTGATATTGACCGCTTGGCGATTATCGAACTGGCTCACCGTTTTGGTGTCGCTCTTCTTGCCATTGAGCTGGGCGTACACCTCATAATCGACCGCAGGTGAAAGCGCCGGGAACCGGTACGTGCCGTCCGGACCAACAATGTAGCTCTTCACTGCGCGGGTCCGCGTATCGCTGAGGTAGACCACAGCATTGGGCAGAGGACTGTCCTGCCGATCCAAGACCTTTCCGGTCAACAACCGACTATTGCTTCGTTGGGCAACCGCGCCGAGCGTCAGCAACAGGAAAACCGTGAGACCGAACACCCGCTTCATGGGCCTCCCCCGGACTACTGCCTTCACTCTACTTTAGATGCACTCCAATGTCTTGACGCTCGTCGCCGGCGATATGGACGGTAACTTCCTGGCCCGACTGTAACTGCTTGCCGCTAGAGGACTTAACCCGCTTTAGATCTTTGGTATCAACCCAAACGATATAGTCGGCCTGGCCGGCAGGAACGCGCTGAGCGAATTCCCCCTGGTGGTCGGAGTACAGCTCCCACTTGGCTTTTTTCCTGTCCGCTGGGCGAATCTGAACCTTGGCGCCATAAACGGGCTGGTTGTCGGGTCCCCACACCGTGCCGAAAATGAGAGCATATGGCTTGCGCGGATCCACCTTCTGCGATGTTCCATGAGAAGGTGGGACGATCCACAAGAGCAGGAGAGCAACACCGAGGAATGCGAGGAGCTTCGCAAACATCTTATTCGCGAACCCGCTTGCAGGCGCGTCAGGAATAGTCACCGTCCTCGCTTTCCTCTTCGTCGTCGTCTTCTTCCTCTTCCTCTTCTTCTTCGTCCACGAGTTTCAGCTCGATGGGATTGGTCGTCACCACCTCGAAGTCCGTGCCGCACTCCGGGCAGGAAACGACTTCACCTTCATCGACCTCATCTTCTTCGATGTCGAGGTCGCTTTCGCATTCCGGGCAGTACACCATGAATTGCCTCCGTCCGATCAAGGGAAATACCCTGATAATATTTAATTCTCTCGCGGCTTCGGTCAAGGGCTCCGCCGGGTCTCGAGAAAATCCTGCGTTTGAAGCCTTCGAACGACCTATGCCTCGAAAGACAAGTTCTTATAGCACCTCTATTTTCCCTCTGATGCTGGTGCTGGCATCGGGGATTCTCACGAACAGCATGGCCCAAACCACCGGTCAGACGGCGGGTTTGCCGACGGTGGTCGATCCGAAGATCGCAGCAGCCATCGCTCAGTCCTCCGCCGAACACGTGCGTACCAACATCGAGAAGCTGGTCAGTTTCGGAACACGCTCCACACTATCCGGGCAAGACGCCGCATCCATTGCCTCCGGACGCGGAATCGGCGCAGCGCGCGAGTGGATCCGCTCGGAGTTTGAGCGCTACTCCAAAGATTGCGGCGGGTGCCTGGAAGTCAAACTCGAGTCCTATACGCAGGGTCCAGCCGAGCGCGTCGCACAACCGACCGAAATCGGCGATGTGTATGCAGTGTTGCGAGGCACCGATCCAGAAAGTGCGAAGCGCATTGTGCTGGTTACCGGGCACTACGATTCGCGCAACAGCGACAACTTCAACGTGAAGGATGATGCCCCCGGTGCCAATGACGATGCGAGCGGTACCGCGGTCAGCCTGGAGTGCGCGCGCGTACTCAGCAAAATGAAGTTTCCGGCAACCATCATCTTCCTCACGGTAGCTGGCGAGGAACAAGGCCTGTACGGCAGCAAGCACTTCGCGGAAATGGCGAAGCAACAAACCTGGAATATTGAGGCCGCATTGAACAATGACATCGTGGGCGGCGACAAGAGCCCGGGCCAGGATGCGAGCGTGGTTCGCGTGTTCTCCGAGGGCCTGCCCAACGCCGCCGACGACAAGCAGATCCGCCAGATTCGCGGGTTAGGCGGAGAGAGCGATTCCATTTCCCGCGAGCTCGCGCGCTACGTTGCGGAAGTCGGCCGGACCTATGACACGGGTGTACGACCTATGCTGGTCTTCCGGCTGGACCGCTATTTGCGCGGCGGCGATCACTACTCTTTCAATCAGGAAGGCTTCGCGGCCGTGCGCTTCACAGAATATCGGGAGAACTTCACGCGCCAGCACCAGACGATTCGCACGGAAAACGGAATCGAATACGGCGATCTGCCGCAGCATGTGGACTTCGACTACGTTTCGCGCGTGGCGAGACTAAATGCCGCGACTCTGGCCTCGTTGACATCGGCGCCGGCGCCGCCCAAGAACGTTCGCATCGTCACCAAGGAATTGATCAACGATTCGACGCTGCTCTGGGACGCTTCTCCGGATGGCCGCGCGGCAACCTACGAAATCCTGTGGCGCGCAACGACAAGTCCGGACTGGGAACACTCCCAGCGTGTTGAATCCGGAACCCGGGTGACCTTGCCGATCTCCAAGGACAACGTGATCTTTGCGGTGCGCGCGGCGGATCGTGATGGCCATCGCAGTCTGCCGGTCGTGCCTCAGCCAGAACGCTGAGCGCTGGCGTAAACTAGAGTATTCCCAGGAGGAACCTGACGTGCCCCGCGGCCGAGAAATGACGCTGAGCTTTCCGCCCTTCACCAAGGCGGTGATCTGGCTGCTCAGCATCAATACAGCGGTGTTCATCCTGATGTTGGCCTTCGCTTCGCGCGAGATGGACAACTGGATTTTTCAGCACCTTGGGCTCGTCCCTGCACAAGTCATACTTCGCGGCGAACTTTGGCAGGTAGTCACCTACAGCTTTATTCATCGGGATTTCTGGCATTGGTTCGGCAACATGCTGGGCATCTGGATGTTCGGCGCGGCGTTCGAGACATCGTGGGGGCGGAGGCGCTTCCTCGAGCTGTTTTTCACGGGCGTGATTGGCGCTGCAATCACGACGATCATTCTCTCCTTTGCACACATCCTGAGTTCTCCAAACGTCCCGACGATCGGTGCATCGGGCGGCGTGTTTGCCATCCTGATGGCGTTTGGAATGGTGTTTGGCGATAACGAAATCATTCTGTTTCCCTTTCCATTCCTGATCAAAGCCAAGTACTTCGTGCTGATCCTGATCGTGGTCACGGTGATCTTCGCGATCAGCGGGAATGGCGCGACCGCCTACCTCGCTCATCTTGGCGGGCTCCTATTCGGTTACTTGTATGTGAAGTTCGCGCCCCGCAAGGGCTTGCAGTTCGGTGCGTCCGAACGATTCTTTGGGATCCGGAATTCGTATTATCGCTGGAAGCGCCGCCGGGCCGCGCGCAAGTTCGAAGTCTACATGGCGAAGCACAACCGCAAGGTGACGTTTGACGAATTCGGAAACTACGTGCCGCCGGATGACGACAAGAAGAAGAACGGCGGATCAAAATCGGGCTGGGTGAACTAGGGAATCGCAAGTGCGACGACGCCAGGCCGTCACAGATAAATCAAGCCTAAAGATTCACTTCGTTCTGTGTAACTCCGAATTTTTTTCTTCGCCTGTAAGTTCCTGAAATTGCTAAGCCCTTTCTGGGACGGCTGTAAAATCGGCTGAGCAAAGGACTTACTCGTAAGATCCGGACAACCAAGGACTTAGCGCGGGAGATGGAACGAGGCAGAGTGCACTGCCTTCGTTTTCTCCCCCTATTTTTAGTATGGCAGATTCGGGGGACGAAAGTAGCAGGAATGCGAAGAATATATTCTCTGGCGCTTCAGGGAGTTAGCTGGTTTTGTTCGAGCCAGGGGGCTTGACAAGAAAGACCGAGGCTTGGGATTCGTGGGCCGTTCACGCCGGGGGACAAGGTGTTGTCCGCTGAAGCGGACTCGCTGTTCTCGCAATTGCTGTCCCGGCACTTACGTGCCGGGCTTTCCTGTGCCGCCGCTTCGCGGCTGGGCAATGCCTGGTACTCCGCAATGCCGGGTGTTCCGCAATGCCTGGCGCTCCGGAAATTGCCTTTCTTTCAATTGTCTTGATCGTGGGCTGGTTTCGTACTTGGGCTCAGTCACACGGCGAGCTCGCCGAACAGCGTGCGGAAGGCACTCAGGATTCTGGTCGCAAGAGCACCCTCTTCCGGAACCGCTTTTTTCCGTATGTCGAGATCGTGACCGGCGTTTTGAACCTCGAGCAATAAGGTTTTGGCGGGGATGAGGGCCAGCGCTTGCTGAAATTCTTCGGTGGATCCGAACGGATCGCGTGTGCCGTGTACGAACAATGCAGGGACGTGAAGATCCGGAAGATGTTTGATGCGGAGTTGGTCGGGCTTGCGCGGCGGGTGCAGCGGGTACGAAAGAAGCAGGAGGCCATCAGCCAGGTGCGGGTCTTCGGCGAGCAGCATGGAGGACTGACGGCCGCCGTAGGAATGACCTCCGAGGAAGAGGCGGCCGGGCGCCATCGTCCGCATGACGCGGATGGCGTTTCGTAACCCCTCGCGATCGCGTGCCGCATCTCCTGGACGTGGCGGCCCCTGAGGCCGGTCCTGCCGGTAGGGCAGGTTGCAGCGCAGGACCGTGAATCCCGCTTCGCAGAAAGCGTTCGCAACGGCGATCAATAACGGTGCTTGCGAGTTTGATCCGGCACCATGCGCGAGAACGAGTGCGTCACCGTTGCCTGGCGCGGGTTGATGCAGGAATCCACGGACCGGCGGGTCTTGTGCAGTGTCGGCGAATTGTTGTGCGGCGCAGGTCAACTGGAACTCCGAAGAGAGCAGCTACAGAGGGATTTCTTCCAAACTTTCGTAGACCTTGAGAGTACGGATTTCCTGGGCGAGCTTAGCCCAGCACCGCTGCGCTTCCGGATCTTCGAGTGCAGCGCGGCGCGTGTCGTCCGACTTCCAATAACGCACCAGGACGTATTCGCCATCCGGGCCGCGGTACAAAACATCGCGGCTGTAGCCAGCGCGCACGAGAGTGGCCGAGAGTTCTCGAACGGTCGCAAGCGCTGTGGCCTCTTCCACCTGAGGAAGGGGAACAAACACCGCGACCGACAAGATTTCATGCGACATAGTTAGCTCTTCTGGCTGCCCCGGTTGCGCATCCTGCGAGGAGCGGACAATTCCTCTTGGGATGGGACCGTATGCAGCCGCATAAAGTTGGTCGACCCGGATGACATCTGCGTGCCGGCGACCACTCCCAGGACATCGCCGGAATTGACTTTGCCTTGGCCCAGTAATTCGCGTTCGGCTGTGGTCACCATATCTTCGGCAGTTTTGGCCTGGCGTTTGCGCGGCATTGGATGAACGCCCCAAAGCAAGTTCATGCGATTGCAGACAGCTGGAAATTGGCTGAAGGCATAAATGCCAACCCGCGGACGATACTTCGAGATCATGCGAGCGGTGTTGCCGGTTTCGGTGAACACGGCAATCGCGCCCATCGGCAAATCTTCGGCGGCATGGGCGATGGCTTCGCAGATCGCTTCGGGGACCGAAACGTGAGAGCGCTGGCGCCGGCGGCGAAGCTCGCTGTAGGTCGCCATATTCGATTCGGCTTCGACCACGATTCGGCTCATCATGGCGACCGCCTCCCGCGGATAGTGACCGCTGGCGGTCTCGGCGGAGAGCATGACGGCGTCGGTGCGGTCGAAAATCGCGTTGGCGACGTCACTGGCTTCTGCTCGCGTTGGGCGCGGGTTTTCGATCATCGATTCGAGCATCTGGGTGGCAATGATGACCGGCTTGCGCCACTCTGTTGCACGGCGAATGACATGCTTTTGGATCACAGGTACCTGCTCGGGCGGCATCTCTACGCCAAGGTCGCCGCGGGCGACCATCACGCCGTTCGCGGCCTCAAAGATTTCTTCAAGCTGCTCGAGCGCCTGGGGCTTTTCGAGCTTGGCGATGACGGGGATATCTCCGCCGTGGTTCGCGATGAGTTGCTGTACTTCGCGGACGTCGGAAGCGGAACGCACGAACGAAATCGCCACGATGTCGATATCGTGCTTCAGGCCAAACTCGAGATCTGCCCGGTCTTTGTCGGTGAGGGCAGGGATACTCAGAGCGACACCCGGCAGGTTGATGCCCTGCTGCTCGCCCAGCATGCCGCCGTTTACGACTTCGCACTCAACGTCGTCGCCCTGGACGCGGCGGACGCGCAACTCGATGAGGCCGTCGGAGAGCAGGATGCGCGCGCCGGGTGAGACCTCGCGCGCCAAGCCGTGAAAGGTCGTCGAAATGAGGCTCGCAGTACCGGGTACAGCGTGGGTCGTAATGGTGACGGTCGATCCCGTCTTTAGCGCGACTGGCTCGTGATCTTTCAACCGGCCCGTGCGGATCTTGGGACCCTGGAGGTCCTGCAGAATGCAGACGGTGCGGCCCTCTTTGCGAGCCGCCTTGCGAATACGCTCAATGTTGCGCGCGTGATCTTCGTGGGTGCCGTGGGAAAAATTGAGCCGGGCCACGTCCATGCCGAGCCGCAGCAAGTCCCGCAGTGCGCTCTCGGAATTGGAGGCTGGGCCTACCGTGCAGATGATCTTGGCACGCCGATGGCCCGCGCGCAGCCCATCTCCGAGGATGAGAGCGGTCGGATCTGACTCCAATGCAGCCGCTACTTCGCCTGACAACAGATCAATCTTGCCCTGTTTCAAAGGTGCGACTCCCAATGCCTTAACGGAAGACTCGAGTGAATTTGGACGGCGAGTGCGACCGGCCCCACTTGTCAGTAACGTACCGTATACACGGTAGGCTGGTCTACGCCGGTCTACGCCGATTAACGCTCGACGATCGTGGGCCTGGGGGCCTGGGCTTCCGACAATTCTTTGCCGAGGAACGCTCGCGGAAAGAGCATAGCGTTGAACTCCGCCCCGATCAGCACGACCAGCGAGACCATGTACATCCAGACCAGGAGCGCAATGCCGACGCCGAGCGAGCCGTAGATGATGCTGTAGTCGGCGTAGTGGTGGAGATAGAAGCTGAACAAGGTGGTAGCACCGAACCACATGGCCGTAGCAAGGGCCGCTCCGGGAAGCACACTGTGCCAGGGTTGGGTGCGCGGCACGGCGTTGTGATAGATGAGGGCAATCACGGCGATGCTGGTCAGAGTGGCGATCAGCCAGCGCATCGCGCCCCACAGAAGCAGGATGTATGGGCCGAATTCGTGGCCGATATGAAACAGGACGCGGGTTTCGATGGTGCTGCCGAAGGCGACCATAAAGGTCGCAAAGCTAAGCGGGATGCCGGCCATGATGACTAACGAGAAGGCAATCAGGCGTTCTTTGATGATGCCCCATGTCTTGGGGAGTTGATAGGCGTTCCGGAAGCCCTCCATCCAGGAAATCATGGTTCCGGAGGCGGTCCACAAGGTCAGCAATGAGGTGGTGATCAACAAACCGACGGGTCGCTGATGGGTGCCACGCAGGTAGGCGATCGCCGTGGCGGAGCCGGCGGGCAGGATGCGCCCGAGGGCATACGAAACTTCCCGGAGATAGACGTCGCCCTGGCTCAACGTGGCGAGAATCGAGCCGACTACGAGTAAGGCCGGAAAGAAGGTAAGGATCGACGAGTAGGCAGACGCCTTCGCGACCGCGAATGCATCGTGCTGGAACGCGCGCCAGACAGCGAGCCGCAGGAGGCGCAGAAAGCGCAGGATCACGCGCTTTAGAGTAGGTCTCGCCGCGCGGGGTTGCAACTCGGAAATGCTGGCCCGGGGTTCCTGGACTCTGAGTTGTTGGGAGGTGGCGTGCATAGGAAACAGGGGATGCCGAGGGGCGGCTCGCGCCGCCCCTCTACAGCGTTCCCTGAATTACTCCGCGGCGAGTTCCTCGGTCTCGCCTTCATGCCGCATCATCTCGAGGGCGCGCTCGGCTTCTTCGTAAGCCTGCGAGACCTCTTCCTGGACCTTGGCGGCCGCCTCTTCCATCTCGGGCGAGAGGCGAACGTTGCGGTAGTACTCCATGCCAGTGCCAGCCGGGATCAAGCGGCCGACGATGACGTTCTCCTTGAGGCCGCGCAGGTGATCGACCGCTCCCTGGATGGAAGCTTCGGTGAGCACGCGCGTGGTCTCCTGGAAGGACGCGGCGGAGATGAACGACTCGGTCGAGAGCGAAGCCTTGGTGATACCGAGCAGGAGCGGGCGGCCGGTAGCCGGACGTCCACCTTGCGAGATCACGCGCTCGTTCTCTTCCGCGAAGCGGAACTTGTCGACCTGCTGCTCGAGCAGGAAGGCCGTGTCGCCGACGTCTTCCACCTTGCGCCAACGCATCATCTGGCGAACGATCACCTCGATGTGCTTGTCGCTGATGTTGACGCCCTGCAACCGGTAGACTTCCTGGATTTCGTTCACCAGGTAGGCCTGCAGTTCCTTTTCGCCGAGGACGGCAAGGATATCG
>Ga0157376_10002661_pt1 | contig 12139 bp, 17 predicted proteins | sample M45metaG_FD_121801 | JGI IMG/M metagenome (GOLD analysis project Ga0157376, IMG submission 121801) | Miscanthus rhizosphere microbial communities from Kellogg Biological Station, Michigan, USA - M4-5 metaG | ecosystem: Host-associated > Plants > Roots > Rhizosphere > Soil | place: USA: Michigan... | reverse complement strand
TGAGCCGCCTCATTTTTTGAGGTGACCCATGGCATTGACACGCGGAAAGACTTTTAGGCCGACGGGCAATCCGGCCAAGCGGCCGCCCAAGCTTAAGGGCCGGGTCGCCAACGACGTCTACGCCAACCCGGCGCGGAGCATGATGTCGCCGCCGCCGACTAAGGACACCAAGGAGCCGCGCGGCATGGTGCGGTCGCGTAGCGGCGGCGGCAAAAAGGGGATTCATAAGGGCGGTCAGGGCGGGCGAATCAGTTGACGCTAACGGCGGTTGACAGCTTGTTCTTTCGGAGTCGCCCAGCGGCAGTTAGCGGGGGCGTAACCGCCATTGACGTCGATGCGGTCGAGCGTCAATCCGACAGGAGCTTCGCCCATGTCGGCGAGGAAATTTTCAAAGATCAACCAACGGTCGCAAATGGTGACGCCGCGACCTCCATAATAAGCAAAATTATCGGCTTTGGGATTGAGACAGCGGGCTTTCATGTTTGCCCAGCATCGATAAGTGCGCGTTTCGGCTCTTTTTCGATTGTGACCGTGCTTGGTTTCTCGTTTTTTGCATCCGCAGCTAACCGTTCCTCTTCCAAGGTTGCTGCGGTTAACGATGACTTTAGACCCGCAGTCGCAGTGACAAAGCCAATGCGAATGCCTGTCCGTATGCGAAAATCGCACTACGACGAGACGACCGAAGCGAAGACCCGTGATATCGATGAGAGTGGGCATGGCGACCTCTTCCGAAGGTTGCTGCGTCAAGGGGCGGACAGCGTTGACGCGCTGATCCGTCCCGCTTTTATAGCACAGTCGGTGCTTCAATGACAGATTTTGCAGATTTGAAAGCACAAATAGCTGATTATGCGAATAGGGCTGATTGGTCAGACGCTCTAGTGACAGGGTTTATTAGACAAGCCGAACAAAAATTTAACGCAGAATTGAGAATAGACCGTCAAATACAGTTCGACGAGGCGCTAATCGCCTCGCGTTGTGCGCCGTTGCCTGACGATTGGCTGCAGATGGAGCTCGTCCGGATCAGCAATCTTAACGTCCCTGACGGTTTCATTCCGATCCGCTACAAATCGCGAGACGAATTCTTCACCACTGTCGATAAGTGGGCTGACGGCTTTTACACCATTCAGGGGCGACAGCTTTTCATTGGCGGTTACCCCGACACGGTGAACGGCCAAACCGTCAAGTTGACATACTACGGCGAAGTGCCGGTCATCTCCGACACTCAGGACAGTTGGGTCTACACGCGGTTTCCGACGCTCTACCTCTACGGCTCGCTGATGCACGCCGACCTTCATGCTGTAGGCGAAGAAGACAAGGCCGGCTCGCTCAAGATGCTGGTCGAGGACATGATTCAGAAGCTCAACGCCAATCATCAGATGTCGCGGGCGAGCGGCTCGCGGGTCACACGCACGCGAACGAGGTCGTTTGGCTGATGGAACTGAGATTTGAAACTGACGATCCATGTGGTTTGGCGCGCAAGCTGCTTGCAGAGGGCCATGCACACCGTCTCGATAGGCTGGTGACGATGCGCGGCGAGATGCGCTGCCTGTCAGGCCCGGTTGGCTGGTTTGCTGACCGCACAGTGCGAGAGAACGCCAGGGAAAGCCCCTTCTTCACCAAATGGAGGCCATTTCCCGACGTGCGGCGCCGTCAAGGAACCGCCTCGGACGGTTTGGAGGTAGAATGACCGGCTTATCATCAGCGGGCGAGTCGGCGGTTCTGACACCGCTGACCACAACCGCCTATGTCTCATTGCACACAGCTGATCCGGGCGACAGCGGGGCGAGCGAGGTGTCGGGCAGCGCTTATGCGCGCACGGGTCCGGTGGCTTTCGGCAATGCGGGGAACAACCCGACTGTAGCGAGCAACAGCGCCATCGTGACCTTTCCGGCGGCGACGGGGAGCTGGGGCACGGTGTCGCATTTCGGCGTTTGGACGGCGGCGAGCGGCGGGACGTTTCAGGGTTCGGGCGCTTTGGTGACGCCGAAGGCGGTTGGCAACGGCGACACGGCGCGGTTTTTAGCCAATGCGCTGACGATCACGGCGAACTGAAATGGCTGGCAGAACAGCATGGACGGCAGGTAACGGCGCGGGCCTGACTTGGGCGACGGCGATCAATTCGGCTGACATGGCGAGCATGGTGACTGGAAACACTGTGCTGTCTACGGTTGCTGATATCGCCAATGGTGGAGCCCTTGATCAGCTCATGGATGTCAGTGTTCGTTGTGCAATTGCATCGAACACCATCGTCGGCGGCGCGAATTTGGCTTTGTGGATTTATATGTTGCTGGATGACGGCTCGACATATGGCGACGGTCAATTGGTCGCTGGAACCCAAGCGACCAAGACGCCAGTTTTTCCTTCGTGCGGCAATATTTCTCTTGTTGCCGCTGCAGCCCAGACAACGCTTGTCGGGATCTGCACAGGCGTCATCATTCCACCGGGATCGTTTCGGCTGGCCCTCCAGAACAATAGTGGATTTTCGTTCACCTCTGGGACGCAGACAGTTAAATATCGGACTTACAACATACAATTGAACAATTAGACAGGGAAGAGAGTGGCGTTTTTCCTGCGAAACCCGTTGGCTTGTCCGAGTGTCAATGCGACCGTGAATCGGGCGCATCCGATGGCGCAGGGTTTGCGTTTTGCGGGGATCGCCGCGCCGGGGGGTGGGTTTATCAATCTTGTGAATGGGTTGCCTACGGTTGCGACAGGCGGCGCGCTGACAACTTCTGTCGCTCCTGGCATAGGGCAAGCTGTCAATGCGACCGTATCAACACGTTACTCTGCGATAACAAACTCATATTCCGAAAGTCCATCAAGCTTTTCTTTTGCGGCTATTGTCATTCCGACAGGATTTACAAACGGATTTTTGGATACCATTTTTAGCACAAACGCCACATCTCAGTCGGCTGGATACCAATTTGGCTTATTTAATCTTCAGCCTTCCATTAAAATTAATGGAGGTAACAATTTATTCACGGGACTGACGTTGACGGTCAATGTTCCGTATTTCATCGCCGTGAGTTTACGCAGCACAAAAATATGGTTTGTGGCGACAAATCTCGTTACCGGAAAAATCTATACGGCCAGCGGTTCGTCGGCGACGATTGGCTCGGTGGCAACGCCATGGTCGGTTGGCTCGTCCATTGGAAGCTGTCAGCCTAATTGTAAAATCGCCGCTGTTGCTTATTCCGTTAATAATTTCATGGCGCTCTCTCAGCTTCAGGCGTGGGCGGCAGCGCCGTGGGATTATTGGTATCCACCGACGCTCGGAGCCATTATTTCTTTAGTGGGGACGTCAGCAAAAGCTCCTGTCGACTTGGCGGGTAACCTTGGGGCGCCAAGTTATTATGGCAAGCGGTCCTACGGCCTGGGGCATTACAGCCGGATTGACGCTTTTGCTCCGGTCTTCTCAGCCGCCATTACCGTCGTTGCGGCGCTCAACCTTGCTGGCGGCCTGACGCCTACCATCGTTCTCGCCGCTGACCTCGACGTTCACGTCAACCTGATCGAGCTTCGCGGTGATCTGGCCCCTCAGATCGTCCTGGAGGGGGCTCTGAGCCTCGATTTGCCGCTGACGGCTCTGGAAGGCTCTTTTGGCTTCTCGGTCGTCTACCGGGCTTCCAGCTTCATCTCAGGGCCATTGTGGGCGGACGCGGAGCCTTGCCCCTCGCCTCCGTGGGCGGAGAGCGAGCCTTGCCCGCCGCCGGCGTGGATGACGGCGCCGCCATGCGATCCGGTCGTCTGGAGCAAGACGAGGCTCTGCAATGGCTAACACCACAAACTACGGCTGGGTTAAACCTGATGTCGGCGCCTCGGACGACGTTTGGGGCGGGCAGCTGAACACCGACCTCGACGGCATCGACTCGACCGTCAAGTCCGTCTCGACCGTCGCCAACGCGGCTTATCCGGCGAGCAATCCGAGCGGCTATCAGACAGCTGCGAACGTCACTGCGAGCTTGGGGCCTTACGCGACAACATCCAGTGTCACGACGGCGCTTGCGAGTTATCAGCCACTTGCGGGCGTCACCAATGGCTCGGACGCATCCGCTGGCCAGATCGGCGAAATTATATCGAGCAACGTCACGAGCGGCGTAATACTGAGTACCGGAACGGCGTCAAACGTCACCAGCATTTCTCTGACTGCAGGGGATTGGGATGTCTGTGGAGAGGTTTGGATCTCTGTCGGTACGGGTGGATCGACCTTCGTCGTTGGAGGGATCAATAATGTTTCAGTCACCCAGCCCGCAGCCAACGCGATTGGCACGGCGAAAGTACAATTACCCGCGACGTTCATGGCTTCGCAGACTGTCGCTGTCTCTCTGCGCTCCTGTCGCGTCAGTGTAGCGTCGACGACGATCTACTACCTGCTTGCCAGCGCGATTTTCCCCTCCGGGACGACCACTGCTACCGGCAACCTCATTGCGAGGCGGGCGCGATGACCGACGCTCGAAATAGAGGTGAAGCGAAATGACAACTCCCACCACGCACTATGCTTTCCCCAAGCCGATTGTGAATGCGGATTCGGGAACCTGGGGAGTCACGCTTAACAACGCGCTCGATGCAATCGACGCGCAGATCTTTACCCAGGCTGGAGCTCTCGGCGTCAACAACTTGACGGTGGCGAGTACTCCCGGCTCGGCGATCAGCGGGACGCTGACGTTCGTCAACGGGAGCGTGTCTGTCGGCCAGCAGAAGCGGTGGATCCTAGCCGAAGACACGGCCACTGAAGGCGGTGGCAATTCCGGCTCCAACCTTAGCCTTTCGGCCTACAGTGATACCGGAACGCTGACCTCGACGCCCATCGCGATTAATCGCGCGACCGGGGGAGTCACGTTTGGAACCGCCGCCAGTTTTACCGGGGCGACGACGATCTCGAATCTCAACGCGACCGGGACGGCGACGTTCGTAAATATCAACGCGACCGGGACGGCGACGTTAGCCTCGGCGACTGTGACTGGCGCGGCCAATGTTGGTTCGCTCGTTTCCTCCGGCAGCGTCACGGCGGGGCCGGTGAATGTGAAGGGGGCCACTCAGCCTACGCTCTCGTTCCAGAACAGCGGCGGGACGGCTGTCGCCAATATTTTTTACACTATTGCTTCTAGCGCTCTGCAGATTTCTAACGTTGGCTTTGCTGGCATAACGCTGGACGTTTCCGGCGACATCATCGCGACTTGTACGGCAGCCGGCAATTTCATCGTCCCGAATAATAACGCCTACAAGACGGGCGGTGGCTCATGGCAGGCGACGTCCGACGAGCGCATCAAGACGGTCCTCGGCGACTATGAGGCTGGCCTCGACGAGGTGCTTCAGCTGCGCCCTATAACTTATGTCTACAAGGGCAATGACACGCCGACAGCGGACGGTGAGAGCCGCCATCAGCAAGCCGCTCAGTCGGGCCAGGAGTTCGTCGGCTTTGTCGCCCAGGAACTGGAGCAGATCATGCCCAACATGGTCAGCCAGCATGAGGGCTATATCGATGGGGAAGCGGTCAGCGATCTTCGGTCAGTCGATATATCGAGCCTCGTTTACGCGCTGGTGAACAGTGTTCGGCAACTCAAGGCTGAGATTGAAGCATTGAAGCGATGAGCACTCCGTTCCGGCCCATCGAGATTCCACCGGGCGTCGTCGCCAAGCCGACGAAGCAAATGAATTCGACTGCCTGGTCCGAAGTCAATCTTATGCGGTGGGTGGAAGGACAGTTAAGTCCGGTCGGTGGGCAGTCGAGCTACAGCTATACCTTCGCGTCTCGTTGCCGCCGGATTCATGGTTGGTACGACCTCAATCGAATTTATCGCATTGCGTACCTGTGCGAGCAGCATCTTTACGTCGATCAGGGGGGCGTCCTCACCGACATCTCGCCGAATGCTGCCTTAGCCAGCGTTGCTTACAACACGGGCAATTATAACGTCGGCGTTTATTCCGGTACGGCGGGGTCGGGGATTGCTCCGCCCTCCTTCGGAGTCGGCGGCTATGGTGACGACATTTACAACCTTGGGACTTACGGTACGCCGCGCGCGGAGACGGACAACGTTCAGATTGACCAGATCCCCTCCGCGTTCAGCCTCGATAATTTCGGTGCGATTCTCTACGCGATGACATCGCCCGACGGGCGGCTTTTGAAGTGGGATCCGGCGGTCGGCGGCGTGGCCATAGAGCAGGCAGCGGATTCTGGTCGCGGGCCTGTGCCGCGCGGGCGTTGCTTCGTCGTGACCAATGAGCGGTTTATCATGGTGTTCGGGGCGGTGGACGCGACCAACGGCGGCGGCCCGAATCGCTTCGCTTGGTGCGACCAGGAGAACCCCGGCGCGTGGGACTACACCAATGTCATCAGCATGGCTGGTTACCTCGACATCGAGCCGTCGAGTCCGATCATCTGCGCGGTTACGACGCGTACCGGCCCGCTGTTCTGGACCGGCAAGAAGGCCTACGCCTCACGCTTCCTCGGCATGCCGTACATCTACAATTATTCTGAGCTGACTGACGGCACGGTGCCGTGGAGTCCGCAGTCAGTCGTCATGACATCCTCGATGGTCATATGGATGTCGGAACAGGGCATGTTTTCCTATGACGGGACATCGATTCTCCCGGTGAAATGCGCGGTGCGATCATGGATCGATGATCTCATCAGGATTCCGCTCACTCACGTCGCCGTGCGTGAGCAGTCGTGCATGGTGCATGTCGCCAACTTCAACGAAGTGTGGTGGTTTTTTCCGGAGGATGGCCAGCCTCACAACACCAGGGCGGCAATTTACAGTTTCAGGGATGGTTGGTGGTCGCAGGGGAAGATGGCGCGTTCGGCGGGCATCACTTCATCGTACACGGCGCACACGATTATGGCCGACGGCCTCGTCGCCTATCAGCATGAGGCGAGCAACGTCTATTCGCTCGACGCGCCGCTGCCGTGGGCTGAGACATTCGACCTTAACCTTACGTCCGGCGCGCGGTTGATCACCGTCAAGCAGCTCATCCCCGATGTTTTGGGAGATGTCGCCAACCTCCGCTATTCGCTGGCTTACAAGATGAGCCGTTCGGTCATGGCCGATCTGAACGGGGAGCCGATTCCGGTGCAGGAGAAGTGGACGCCGCCTCGTCCGGTCAACACGAGGAATGGCTACGTCGACATGCGGACGACTGGCCGCGATATTCGTCTCAAGATCGAACTGGCCGGCCCTTTGGTCAAGCCGGTCACGGTGGGATCTCACCTCATAGATGTCGTGGTCCGGGGGGATCGCTGATGGCTCTCCTCCAGCCTACGTCTCCTGCGCCGCAGCCGCCTCCTGATCTGCCCTACATGGCGGATGTCTCGACAACTCTGTCACACTACCTCCGCACCTTCAGCTTGTGGTGCCGAAACGGCTTTGCCGACAAGCTGTCATCTTCCGCTGCGTTGCCGGGCGTGATGATTCAGGCGGTCGACGCGATTACGGGTAAGCCGATCAACGCCGTCTACATGCTGACCATCAAGGCGACGGCTGGGCCGCCACCGAGCGCGCCGACGATTGTGATGACGCTGATGCCATCGGGGAGCGGCAGGCCGTGACGGCCCATGTCCCACATCCCTATCAGCGAAAACTCCAGCGCGTCCTCGACCGTATGGGCAATCTCTACAGTGTGCAGGACATCCTAACCGAGATCGCCGCCAACAAGATGCAGTCGTTCGTTGAGGGTGAGTCAGTGGCGATAACCCGGATCGCGCTCTATCCGTGCGCCAAGGTGGTCGAGGTTCTCGCCGTCGTCGGCAATCTCGACGAGGCGCGCAGACTGCATGACCGCATCCTGATCTTCGCTGCGGAAATAGGGGCGGGCGTAATCCAAGCGTATGGTCGTAGCGGCTGGATGCCGGATGCCCAACGGCGCGGCTGGAAAGTCATCGCGGAAAACTACGTGTATCAGCGGGAGATGTAGATGGGCGGCGGCACGACTGAGCAATCCGGCACCTCGACCCAGATCAATCAAATTCCGGAGTGGATGTCGAACGCCGGTCAGAAGAACTATGCCTTTGCCGAGCAAGTGGCGATGCAGCCGCTGCAGCAATACCAGGGGCAATTGGTTCCGGATACGTCGCCGCAGACCCAGCAATCTTGGAACACGGCGGCGAATTCCGGCAACGTCGGCTCAGGCCAGTACAACGCCGGCACGGCGGGCTATCTCGGCGCGCTAGGCCAGAAGCCGCAGAACGTCACGGCGGGTCAGCTGGCGACCACCAATCTCAACCCGTACATGAATCCGTACACGCAGCAGGTGATCGATAAGACTCTGCCGCTGATGCAGCAGCAGAACGCGCTGTCGCAGAACCAGCAAGCGAACGCGGCCAATTCTTCGAATGCGTTCGGCGGCTCGAGGCAGGGGGTGCAGCAAGGCGTGGCGCAGGCGCAGGGGGCGATGAATATCGGCCAGATGGCCGCCGGCCTCAACCAAGCGAACTTCCAGCAGGCGCAACAGGGGGCGATGGGCGACATCGGCAATCGTCTGAAGGCCGATCAGGGTAACCAGAACGCGGCGCTACAGAAGATCCAATCCGACATCCTGGCGTCGACCGGCTTGGGCAACCTCGGCGACTCGATGAACAAGGCGAACGTCGCCAACTTCAACATGCAGCAATCCGCCGGCGCGGGTCAGAGCATGGAGGCGCAGAACCAGATCAATTCTCAAATCAGCAAATTCAACGACGCCTTCAACTACCCGCAAAAGCAGTTGGGAACGCTGCTGTCGGCGCTCGGTATGACGCCGCATGACACTTCGACCTCGGGCCAGACGACCCAGCAGACGACGACGCCGACGGATTGGGCGAGCATCATCCAGAAGGGCGCGGGCGCGGCTGCGGACCTGTGGAAGATGTCGGACAAGACGGTGAAGAAGGACATCGAGCCGACCGGCGAGAGCGTGGCGGGCGTGCCGAGCTACACCTACCGCTTTAAGGGCCAGCCGCCGTCGACGCCGAAGATCATGGGGCCGATGGCGCAGGACGTGCAGAAGGTTGCGCCCGGCGCAGTCAAGCGGATCGACGGCAAGCTGGCGGTCCACGCGCCGGTTCTGGCCGCTTTCACGCCGACGCCTCCGACGCCCTCCATTCCGAAGGGCGGGTTTATGCCGCCCGCGCACAATCAAGGAACAACTGCGGTGCGGGCCGGCTCGCGCGGTCTTCGGGGCGCGCTGGCGAACACTAAGCTTAGGCCGAAGATGATGGGGGGTCTGGCGTGAGTGTCGTTCTGTCTCCAGGACAGATCTATCAGTTAGCCCTCAAGCACGGGTTTTCTCCGCAGGAAGCCACTATGGTGACTGCGATTGCGGGACAAGAAAGCCAAGGTCGGACTGACGCCTTCAACCCCAAAGACTCGCATGGCGGCAGCGTTGGCTTGATGCAGATCAACGGAGCTAACGCCGGGTTGATTGGCGGGAGCAACTGGAGAAAAGTCGGCGAAGATCCTGATGCAAGCATGGCAGCGGCCCGCGCGCTTTACGTCAGGCGCGGGAATTTCAAGGACTGGGGCGGCTATACCGACGGCGGCTATAAGCAGTATCTCAATCAGGCGGTAGCCGCCTCTGGCGTGGCTCCAGGCACGTCGCTGACCTCGACGCCTAGTCATCCTCACACTCTAACGCCTTCCACGGCGGGGCCTGAGTACACGCCAGCTGCGGTCGCGGCGGCCAATCCCGCCCCAGCCGCCCCAGCTGCGCCTCCACCGCCGACCTTCGGCGAGTCGATGGCGAAGGGCGATGTCGGCGGCGCGCTCAAAGCCCTCGTAACCAAGCCGCCGCCGAAGACCGACGACAAGGGCAATCCGGTCGAGCAGAAATCCCCGGTCGAATCGCTGGCGAGCCATTTAGGGACCGAGAAGGAACAGGGGCCGGCCCCCATCCCAGAAATGCCGGCGGCTCCCATCGTCGTCGATCCGACCCCAGGTCTCGCCCCCGCGGCGCAGCAACTGTGGTCGACGGTGGCGCAGGCGGCGGCGCAGCCCCTAACGTGGAATTCCGAACCCTACGGATCGAATGCTGGCCTACAGAGGATCAGGCAAGGCGGCGGCACGACCCTGAACAACACTGGATATGGATACAGCTGATGGCTGACGACCAACAGAACCCATTCACCATGATGGGTATGATGCAGATGATGCAGCCGAACAAGTATTCGCTGCCTCAGTATAAGGGCGGGTTGTCGCTGCAGGGCTTCCGCGGTCCTGCGACCGACGCCCGCGGCAATGTCATCCAGAGCTACGCCGACGCGCAGACGGCGCACGATGCGTGGAACCAGGCGCATCCGGCGCCAGCACAGGGAACAACGCTGACCACGCCCAGCCAGACTTTCGGCCTGCAACCGTCCGATCTCGCCGGCCCCTCTGCGCTTAATCCCAGCGGCAATCTGGCGGTTGGCATGGCCGATTGGGGCGGCATGATGAGTCCGCAAGCGCGCGACCTATACAGGAACAGCCAATTCCAGAATCCGGGCGGCGGCTATACCAATCCCGGTCTGGTGACGACGGCGGCGGGCTTGGGCGCAGGGGCGGGGCCAGGGGCGGCTGGTAAAGTGGCGGCTCCTGCGGCGCAAACCAACCCCGTCGACATGCGCCAGGCCTATCTCGACGCCCTCGCCAATCCGGGCCATGTGACGACGCCGGGAGCGACCGTGCAGCCCTCTGCGCCCCTCGGCACGCCTTCGGTGATGGACGCCTTTCTCGCCAAAAACAAAGGCTCCTCCACGCCGGGGGCGGGTGGCTATTCCAACGAAGGATTTTTCTCAACTCTTAATAAGTTAAGAGCAGGCCAATGAGCTTCTCTTGCGAAGAAATCGCCTCTCCAAAGGCAATTAAGACCAGAGCCTCGTTGTCGGTGAGATTTGACCGGCTAGTTGATCGCGCTGGTGGCTGCTGGATTTGGCGAGGAGCGATCAACAATAAGGGGTACGGCTACCTCACTGCGGGTAAGCGAGGGGCTGGGCGCGTACTTGCGCATCGTGTTTCGTGGGAATTAAACAACGGAATGATCACGGGTGGAGAGATTGTCTTGCACACGTGTGACAATCCTCCTTGTGTAAATCCTGATCATCTTCGTCTCGGAACCCAATTAGATAATCTACGTGACATGGCCGCCAAGGGAAGAGCGGGCGGGCAAAAGCTAACTCGATCACAAATTGAAGAGATTAGGACAGCCGATCCCGTTGCTGGGTATCAGTCTCGACTAGCTGAGAAATTTGGCGTTGCGCAAAGTCTGATCTCCTATCATCGAACAAAGAGGAGCGCGTAGCATGGCTGGCGTCGGCGTCGGAGGCCTGTTTTCTAGCCTTATCAATCCCGGCCTCGACGAGAGAATCGCGCAGCATCTGACGCCCAACCCCAACCCGCTGGCGCAGCAAGGCCAGCCGCCGGGTTCGAAGGACGTCGACAGCCTCGGCAATCCCGTGCCGACGGGGCAACCGCCGCTAGCCCCCGCCGCGGTGACCCAGCCAGACCCGGTCAACGCCTCCTACATTGCTGATCTGCTCAAGTATCAGAATAATGCCGCGATATCGGCTGACCTCAACCGCAACCTCGAGGGCGTGGCGGCGGGATTCGGCACCGCTCAGCAACAGGCGTCGAAGACTGCCGCTCTCGCCCGTGGAGAGGGCGTCGGCGGCGGACTCGCGGACCTCGCCGGCATTCAAAGGATGCAGGATCAGACCATCGCCGACAACGAGCACAGCCGCTTTATGGCGAACGCTGCAGTGTTCGCCCAGACGCTGCGCAACCAGGGCATCAACGTCACCGATGCGCAAGCCACCGAGATCATGAACAACCCAGGCCTATTGGAGAGGTTCGGCGCGGCGGCGGGCGGAAACGCGACTCAGACCGGCGAGGTCAAGAACGCCGACGCAGCGACGGCGGAGTGGGCTAGGGCTAATCCAAATGCGACCAAGCAGCAGATCGCCGACTACAAGGCGAACCTGATCGCCGGCGGGATGGGCGGCAGCGACCTCGAGCAGCGACAGTATCTGGCGGAGAAGGCGGCGGGCCTGACGACGGACGACTATCCAACCTGGAAGGCCAAGCACGCCGCAGAGGCGACGACATTAGTGACAACGGCAAAGGACAAGGCGGAATCCAAGGACGCCGCCGTGCTTGATTACCCCAACATCGACGCGAACCTGTCGAGGAGC
>Ga0157376_10002658_pt1 | contig 12144 bp, 11 predicted proteins | sample M45metaG_FD_121801 | JGI IMG/M metagenome (GOLD analysis project Ga0157376, IMG submission 121801) | Miscanthus rhizosphere microbial communities from Kellogg Biological Station, Michigan, USA - M4-5 metaG | ecosystem: Host-associated > Plants > Roots > Rhizosphere > Soil | place: USA: Michigan... | reverse complement strand
GCGCTGCTAGCTTAGCCGATTGTCGCACGCATGGCCCTCATTGCCGTTGGACTGAATCACCTGACCGCACCGCTCGATCTCCGCGAGAAGGTCGCCTTTGCGCCCGAGGTCACGCCCCAGGCATTGTCCGATCTTGCGCGCCAACCCGGCGTGAACGAAGCGATGATCCTGTCCACGTGCAATCGCACGGAACTCTACGTCGACGTGGCTCCGGGCGCCGAAACCGTGCCGCAGCGCTGGTTGTCCGAACAACATCGTCTGACCGAAGGTCGCATCGACGAGTTCCTTTACCACCACGCCGACGACGCCGCCGTGCGCCACTTGTTCCGCGTCGCCACGGGCCTGGATTCGATGGTGCTGGGCGAGCCGCAGATCCTCGGGCAGGTCAAGGACGCGTATCAGACCGCGCGCAGCGCCGGCAGCTTGCGCGCGCCGATGGAGCGGCTGATGCAGCAGACCTTCGCCGTGGCCAAGCGCGTGCGCAGCGATACGCGCATCGGCGCCAGTCCAGTATCGGTCGCATTCACTGCCGTGCGCCTTGCCGAACGCCTGTTCGCGGACATCAGCCAAGCCTGCGTGCTGCTGATCGGCGCCGGCGAAACGATCGAGCTGGCTGCGCGCCATCTGGCCGAATCGCGGGCTCGGCGGCTGATCGTCGCCAACCGAACTCTGGAAAATGCGCAGGCGCTGGCAAGCCGGTTCGGCGCTTATGCGATCGGCTTGCACGACCTGCCCCAGCATCTGGCCGAAGCCGACATCGTCATTTCCTCGACCGCGAGCCGCGAACCGGTCATCTCGCGCGCGATGGTCGAGGATGCCCTGCACGCGCGCCGCCGCCGGCCAATGTTCCTGGTCGACATCGCGGTGCCGCGCGACATCGCCGCCGACGTCGCCGACCTCGACGACGCCTACCTGTACACGATCGACGACCTCAAGCAGGTCATCGACGAAAACCTGCGCTCGCGCCAGGCGGCCGCGATCGAGGCCGAGGCGATCATCGACCTGCAGGTCGAGCACTACCAGGCTTGGCGGCGCGCGCTCGATCTGCGCAACCCGCTCGCCGGCCTGCGCCGCGAGGCCGAGGCGCAGCGCGACGCGACGCTGGCCAAGGCGCGTGCCCTGCTCGCGCACGGCCGTACCCCGGAACAGGCTCTGGAATTCCTCGCCCATACGCTGACCAACAAGCTGCTGCACACGCCGAGCGCGAACCTTCGCGAAGCGGCGCAGCGCGGCGACGTGGACCTGCTGCGCGCGGCGGAACAGCTGTTCGATTCCGCGCCCGAAGAAAAGCAGAACGAAGAAAAAGGCGGCAAAGTGGACAAAGACGCATGACGCCGTCGCTGATGCGCAAGCTCGGCGAGCTCACCGAGCGCCACCAGGAAGTCGCGCTGTTGCTGGCCCAGAGCGAAACGATCAACGATCCGAACCGCTTCCGCACGCTGAGCAAGGAATACGCCCAGCTGGAACCGGTAGCGAAGTCGCTGCGGGCCTATGATGACGCAGGGCGTTCGCTGGCGGCCGCGCAGGCGATGCTCGACGATCCGCAGATCCAGAACGACAAGGGTATGCGCGAGCTGGCGACCAGCGAAATTGCCGAGCTCGAAGCGCGCCGTGCCGATCTGGATCGCGAACTCGGCCTGCTGCTGCTGCCCAAGGACGCGCGCGACGACGCCAACATCTTCCTCGAAGTCCGCGCCGGCACTGGCGGTGACGAGGCCGCGATCTTCGCCGGCGACCTGTTCCGCATGTACAGCCGCTTCGCCGAACGCCAGGGTTGGCGCGTCGAGATCCTGTCGGCCAGCCCGGGCGAACACGGCGGCTACAAGGAGATCATCGCGCGCATCGAGGGCAAGGGCGCATTCTCGAAGCTCAAATTCGAGTCCGGCACGCATCGCGTGCAGCGCGTTCCGGCAACCGAGGCGCAAGGCCGCATCCATACGTCGGCCGCGACCGTCGCAATCCTTCCGGAGATGGACGAAATCGAAGACGTCGAAATCAATCCGGCCGATTTGAAGACCGACACGTTCCGCGCCTCCGGCGCCGGCGGGCAGCATGTCAACAAGACCGACTCGGCGATCCGCATCACGCACCTGCCGACCGGCATCGTCGTCGAATGCCAGGACGAACGCAGCCAGCACAAGAATCGCGCGCGCGCGCTGTCGCTGCTCAAGGCGCGCATGCTCGACGAACAGCGCGCCAAGCAGACCGCGGCGCAGGCCGAGTCGCGCCGGCTGCAGGTCGGTTCCGGCGACCGCAGCCAGCGCATTCGCACGTATAATTTTCCACAAGGCCGCCTGACCGACCATCGCATCAATCTGACCCTGTACAAATTGCCGGAAATCGTCGGTGGCGACCTCGATCCGGTGATCGCTCCCCTGACGCAGGAGTTCCAGGCCGACCAGATGCAGGCGCTCACCGGACAGGGCTGAGGATCAACGCCGTCCTGCGGCATTCACGCACGACCCCGCACTGTGGCACGATGCGCCGACACTAGTCGCATAGAAGGGACGATGTGAATTTCGATCCGGCCCTTGGCACCGGCGTTTCTGAACTGGTCGACCTGATCTCGCAAGGCGAACTTGCGCGTGCGCGAGTGCGCGCGAACGAATTGCTCGAGCGTTATCCGCAGCAGGCCGAACTGTGGCGTCTGCTCGGCCTCAGCTGCCTGCAGCAAGGCGCCTATGACGACGCGCAGACGGCGCTCGCGAACGCCGTCGAACTGGCGCCGCATTCGGTCGAAATCTGGTGCAACCTGGCCAGCGTGCACACCGCGAGCGGCCGCTTCGACGATGCCGAACGCGCGCTGCATAGGGCGCTGAAACTCGAGCCGAATCACGCCGCCGCGCTTAACAACCTCGGCAGTCTGCTTGACGCGCGCGGCGACTACCTCGCCGCCGCCGAATGCTTCGCGCGCGCAATCGCGCATCGGCCGGACTACGCGCGCGCCTGGCTGAACCAGGCCGGTGCCCTGCTGACCCTGCGCCAGCTGGACCGCGCCGAGAACAGCGTGCGCCGAGCAATCCAGCTCGCTCCGCACTGGGCCGACGCGCACTTCGTGCTCGGCAACATCCTGACCGAGGCTGGCAAGATCCTCCAGGCAACGGCAGCGTATCGCGACGCTATTCGCGACGCGCCGACCGACGCGCGCTATCACTACCAGCTCGCGCTCACACTCGAAGACCAGGGCGATTTCGCCGAAGCGCAACGCACCTACCAGCGCGCGCTGGCGCTCAAGCCTGATTTCTGGCCCGCCTTGTCGCAGCTGGCGTTCCTGAAGCGACGCGTTTGCGACTGGCACCAGCTGGCGCCACTGTCGCAGCGCCTGCTGGCCGGTGTCGACGGCGGCGCCACCGGCATCACGCCGTTTTCCCTGCTCGTGGAGGAGTCCACGCCAGCGCAACAACTGGCCTGCGCGCGTCACTTCGCCGAACTGAAGCAGGCGCAGGTCACACCGCTGCGCGACCGTCTCGCTGCCGGTCAGCATGCGCGAGCGGGCGGTCCGATCCGGGTCGGCTTCATCTCGTCGGGATTCGTCGAACATCCGACTGCGCTGCTGATCGTCGAACTGATCGAGCGGCTGCGGCGCTCGCCGCTGCATACGATCGCCTTCGCTACCAGCGCCGACGACCACGGCGCATTGCGCGCGCGGCTGGCTCGCGCGTTTCGCGAGTTCCACGACCTTGCCGCACAGCCATTGCAGACAATGCTGCGCGCCGTGCGCGACGCGCGTGTCGACATCCTGATCGACCTGGACGGCTACTGCGAAGACTCGCACCCGGAGCTGTTCGCGCTGCGCGCCGCGCCGCTGCAGGTCAACTGGCTCGCTTATCCGGGATCGCTCGGGGCGCCGTGGTACGACTACCTGATCGCCGATCATCAACTGATTCCGGACGAGCAGCGCCGGCATTACTCGGAGAAGATCGCCTGGTTGCCGCGCTGCTATCAGCCGAGCGACACGTCGCGGGTCGTGCCAGCGGCGCCGTCTCGCACGGCACTTGGCCTGCCGGAGCATGGCTGCGTGTTCGCGAGTTTCAACAACAGCTGGAAGTTCACGCTGCGCAGTTTCGCCCGCTGGATGAAGATCCTCAAGGCCGTGCCTGACAGCGTGCTGTGGCTGCTGACCGGCCCTGTGGGCAGCACGGCCGACGATCACCTGCGCCATGCGGCGACTGCCGCAGGCGTCAGTCCGGGCCGGCTCGTGTTCGCCGCCCGCGTGCGCCATGGCGAACATCTGGCGCGCTACCGTCATGCCGACCTGTTCCTCGACACCAATCCATACAACGCCCACACGACGGCCAGCGATGCGCTGTGGGCCGGATGCCCGGTACTGACCCAGCCGGGCGCCACGTTTGCCTCGCGCGTGGCTGCGAGCCTCAACCATCATCTGGGTTTCGACGAGATGAACGTCGGGTCGGATCAGGCCTATGTCGAACTGGCCGTGCGCCTGGCGCAGGACCCTGGCGGCCTGAGCGCGCTGCGGATTCGTGTCGAGGCAGCGAGAAACACCAGCGGCTTGTTCGACATGGCCGGTTACGCGCGCGACTTCGAAATGGCCTTGACGACAATGTTCAAGCGCCACGAAGGCGGCTACGATGCCGAGGACTTCGAGGTAACCTGACACCGATGACAGCCGCCACCGAATTCTCCGCCCTGAACCTGTGCGTGCTGACCGTCTCGGACACGCGCACGCGCGACAACGACACGTCGGGCGATTATCTCGCGCAAGCGCTGACAGAAGCCGGGCATCGGCTGCACGATCGCGCAATCACGAAGGACGACATCTACCGGCTGCGCGCGATCGTCTCGGGCTGGATTGCCGAGCCACGCGTCAACGGCATCCTGATCACCGGCGGCACGGGCTTCACTGGACGCGACTCGACTCCGGAAGCCATCCGCCCGCTGCTCGACAAGGAAATGCCCGGCTTCGGCGAAATGTTTCGCGTCTTGAGCTTCGAGGAGATCGGCACCTCCACGCTGCAGTCGCGCGCATTCGCCGGACTGGCGAACGACAAGTTCGTGTTCTGCCTGCCAGGATCGACGTCGGCATGCCGCACCGCATGGGAAAAACTCATCGGCGCACAACTCGACGCGCGCACCAAGCCCTGCAATCTCGCGAATCTGCGGCCACGCCTGCGTGAATCATGAAACGTAAAGCCTACGAGAAGCACCTCGAGGAACTCGCCGTCGAGCTGGTCGAAGTCCAGCGCTGGCTGATAAGCACGGGCAAACGCGTCGTCGTGGTGTTCGAAGGCCGCGACGCCGCCGGCAAGGGCGGCGTGATCAAGGCGATCAGCGAGTACATGGACACGCGCCACTATCGCATCGTCGCACTGAACAAGCCGAACGAACGCGAGCAGACGCAGTGGTACTACCAGCGCTATGTCGAGCATCTGCCGTCGGCTGGCGAGATCGTGCTGTTCGATCGCAGCTGGTACAACCGCGCCGGCGTCGAGCACGTGATGGGCTTTTGCAGCGACGCCGAGTACAAGCGCTTCCTCGCGGAATGCCCGGTGTTCGAACACGGCCTGGTCAACGACGGCATCCTGCTGTTCAAGTACTGGCTCGCCGTCGACCAGGAGGAACAGGAGCAACGCTTCGCCGACCGCGCCAGCGATCCGCTCAAGCGCTGGAAGATCTCGCCGATCGACATCGCCGCGCGTGACAAGTATCGCGACTACAGCAAGGCGCGCGCGGTGATGCTGAAACATACTCACACCGACTTCGCGCCTTGGCACGTAGTCGACTTCAACAACCAGCAGGAAGGCCGCCTCAACCTGATCCGGCACCTGCTTGACCAGCTTCCTGACCGCAAGATTCCGGTCAAGCCGCTGAAGCTGCCAAAGCTCAAGGACAAGCCCGCCACCGAGTCGCTTGCTGACAAGTCGTTGTGGGTGAAAAACGTATACTAAGTATTCCCCGGCAGAGGCGGGCTTTAGTTGTGAGCCGCTCAAAGCGGCTGAAGGGCAAAGCCTTCTTGCGCCTTGCAACACCACATCCGCGCGGTGCGACAGCGTGCTTCAAGCCCCTCCCCCTTGATGGGGGAGGGGTTGGGGAGAGGGTGACGCCGACGCAGTCGGCGGCTTCGCCGCGCTCCCCTCTCCCGGCACGCTGCGCGTGCCGACCTCTCCCACAAGGGGAGAGGGAAAAGCGGGGGCCTCGGTTTTGTTCATCGCTTTCGAGGCGCTGAAAGCGCACCGAAAAACCACCATCCCGATTCAGGCTATGCGAAATCGTTCCGGCGCGGCGATGTCGGCCGTGCTGCGTTCGACGCGGCGCACCTGGGCGAGCGGCGGCCCGAGTTCTAGCCAGCGCTCGAGCTGCGCCAACCCGGCATCGTCGCCGCAGGCGACAACCTCGACGGTGCCGTCGGGCAGATTTCTGGCGTGGCCGGTCAGGCCCAGACGCAGCGCCTCCTCGCGGGCGGAGGCGCGGAAAAACACGCCCTGCACGCGACCGCTGACGACAAATTTCACGCAGCCCATCGCGGCATCAGCCGCCGCCGATCACGGCGTCGAGATCCTTGGTCGTGATCGGGCCCATGAACGCCTTGGCCACGTGTCCGTCCGGCGCAATCAGGTAGGTGTTCGGCAGTCCTTTCGGCGGGTCGAAGTCTTTCGGCGGCTCGATCACGTCGACCTGGGCGACCGGGTACGACAGCGGATGCGCCTTCAGGTATTTCTCGATGTCGGCCTTGTCGCTGTCCTCGAACGCCAGGCCGATCGCGGCGACCTTGTCCTTGTGCGCGGTGACGTAGGCGGAAATGTCCGGCAGTTCCTTCAGGCACGGCGAACACCACGTCGCCCAATAGTTCACAATGACCCATTTTCCACTTTGCGATGCGAGGTCGAATTTCTTGCCGTCGAGCGTCGTGACATTCAATGTCGGCTTGGCTGCAGTGGCGGCCACGCTGGGCGCCACCGCCATGCCTTGGGCGAGCAGAGTCATCGCGACGAGATTGAGGACCGGAAGATTCGGCAGACGCTTCATGTGGATTCCTTCGAAACAGGCGGTTTGAAGTCGATTCCCTGATTGGACCGCGGCGGAGGCGGAAAAATTTCGCTGAGCGGCACCTTCATTCGCTCGCGCAGTTCGGCGATGACCGCATCGAGCCGGCGCGCGGCGTCGGCGTCGGGCGCGTCGCCGCTACTGCCGGGCAATGGCGCGCCAGTCGGCAGACGATAGTCGGAACCGGCGTAGAGATCGTACAGCGTCGTCGTGGCGAGATCGCGGGTCAGCGCCCACGCCCCATCCTCGCCGCGCCGGACGAGGCCGGAATTGCTCAGCTGGCGCAGAAACTCCTGGATCAGATCGTCAGTCAGAAACTGTTCGCGCTCGCACAGATCGCGGCTGTGCAGCGCGATCCCGGACCGTTGCGCGACGATGAAATGACCGAGCACGCGCAGCAGGCCGCGGAATTTGTTGTCGGGCATCAATTGCAGTTCGCCGGGACGATAGTCGAACGCAGACAAACTCGCTGCCAGCGAAGCACCGAGCAATACCACGACCCAGGATATGTAGATCCAGAACACGAAGATCGGCACGATCGAAAGCGCGCCGTAAATCTGCTCGTAGTTCGCGCTCTCGATCGCATAGAAGGCAAACGCCCGCTTGGCGATCTCGAACAATACCGCGGCAACGAGCGCTCCGATTGCCGAGTCGCGCCAGCGCACGCTGCGGTTCGGGATCAACGCGTAGGCCAGGAACAAGGTCAGCCACTGGATCAGAAACGGCAGCAGGCCGATCAGCCGGGTCTTCAGCGAAAGCTCCGTGTCGACTTCTTCCAAAAAAGGCAGCGCGAAAAGGTAAGAACTGATACCGAGCGCCGCGACTACGAGCATCGGTCCGAGCGTGATGACCGCCCAATAACGGACCACGCGCGACGTTGTTCCGCGACTGCGCGGCACGCGCCAGATGCGGTTGAATGCATCCTCGATGCTGAGCATCAAGGCAACACCGCTGGCCAGCAGTACGACGATGCCGACCGCCGTCGCCTTGCTGGCATTCTCCGCGAACAGCGTGAGGTAACGCTGCACCGCTTCGCCGGTCGCCGGTACGAAGTTGCGAAACACGAAGCCGCTGACGGCGTCGCGCCACTCGGTGAACACCGGAAACGCAGCCATGACGCCGAACACCGCGGTAACCAGCGGCACCAGCGCAAACAACGTCGTCAACGCCAGCGCGCCAGCCGCCTGCAGGCAACCTTCGTCGAGAAAGCGGCTCAGCGTGAAGCGCGCGAAGGCGTCGAGCTTGTGACGGTTGAGTGGCATGGGTGAATAGTAGCTGAGGAGCAGGGGCGAGGGACGAGGGACGAGGGGCGAGTACAGAGCAAGGCACTGGCGGATCGCGACTCGTTGATTGCTCATTGCGCCCGACATCGCACAGTTCACCTCGCCGCGCGCTATGCTCCATCTCGTCCCTCGTCCCTCGCCCCTGCCTTGCCAGACATCCTCATCCTCTACTACAGCCGCCACGGCGCTGTTGCCCAACTCGCCCGCCATGTCGCCCGTGGTGTCGAGGAAGTCGAGGGCGTGCGGGCGCGCGTGCGCAGCGTGCCGCCGGTGGCGGCCGTGACAAGTGTTGCCCAGCCACCGGTGCCGGATGAGGGCGCTCCGTACGCCAGCATCGCGGACCTGCGCGAATGCAGCGGGCTGATCCTCGGCAGCCCGACTCGATTCGGCAGCATTGCGGCACCGCTCAAGCATTTCTTCGACGGAACCGCGGCGGAATGGGTGTCCGGCACGCTGGCGGGCAAACCTGCCGGCGTGTTCACGTCGACCGGGACCATGCATGGCGGCCAGGAATCGACCTTGCTCTCGATGATGTTGCCGCTGCTGCACCACGGCATGCTGCTGGTCGGCATTCCGTACACCGAAGACGCACTCAATGAGACGACGAGCGGCGGCACACCTTATGGCGCAAGCCATGTGGCCGGCCTCGATGACGAACAGCCAATCACCGACGAGGAGCGCGCGCTTGCCCGAGCGCTCGGGCGGCGCGTCGCCGGAATCGCTGCGAAGTTGGTCCGATGACTGCGCCGGCATCCGCCGCATTGCGCTTCGGCGTTGGCGCCCTGATCGCGCAACTGCTGCTGCAGTTGGTCTGGCATGCCGTACTCGTTCCGGTGTCGCGGCCTGCGCTGGCGCTCGCGGTGCTGCCACTCTTGCCGGGCCTGTGGGTCTGCATCCGGAATCTTCCACGCGGCGTTCTGATCGGCGGAATCGTCAGCCTGTTCTATTTCTGCCATGGCGTCGCTGAGCTTATCGGCGCGAGCCCGTCGCACCTGCCCGCCGCGATCGAAGTCACCCTCGCCGTCGCGGTGGTCGCCGCGCTTGGTTGGGCCAGTCGCAAGCGCAACGCCGCGACAACAGGTTAATCCTGCCGATCCGTTCACAATCCGTTTCGGATCGGAGGCTATAGAGTGCCGAGATTGTCTTGGTTTCGCGCGGTCGGGGGGCCGCGCCGCTTCGGGGGGATGGACTGATGAGCTTCGTGCAAGCGCCGCCGGTGCTGAACAATCAGTACCTCGACGATCGCGTCCTGCGCTCATACCTGCGCCGCATCCTGCCGGCGGCAACTCTCGCGGCAATTGAGTCGGATCTGACCGATCTTGGCGAATTCGCGATTGCCGCCTGGGCGCAGGCGCGCGGCCGCGAACTGGCGGAGCCGCGGCTGACGCACTGGAACGCCTGGGGCGAGCGTGTCGACCGCATCGAACTGACGCCGGCCTGGCAAGCGGCTCAACCGGTCGCGGCGCGCTATGGCCTGGTCGCTGCCGGCCATGAGTCGACGCACGGCACGGCTGCCCGTGTCCATCAATTTGCAATGGTGTACTTGTTCCATTGTGCGAGCGAGTTCTACACCTGCCCGCTGGCGATGACCGACGGCGCCGTCAGCGCGATCAAGGCTTCAGGCAATCAGCGCCTTATCGAACGCGCTCTGCCGCATTTTCTCAGCCGCGACCCGGCGCAGCACTGGATCTGCGGCCAGTGGATGACCGAGAGCGCCGGCGGTTCCGACATCTCCGCGACGGAGACGACGGCGAGGGAGGAGAACGGGCGCTGGCGCCTGCATGGCCGCAAGTGGTTCACGTCGGCGATCAACGCGCAGGCCGCACTGGCCCTGGCGCGTCCGCACGATGCCCAGCCGGGCGCCGACAACCTCGCGCTGTTCTACATCGAGCCGCGAAAGCCCGGCGGGCGCTGGCGCAACATCCAGGTCGACCGGCTCAAGCACAAGCTCGGTACGCGCGAACTGCCGACCGCCGAAATCCACCTGCACGGTACGCCGGCCGAACTCGTCGGCGAAGCGCGCCACGGCGTGCGTGCGATCGCGCCGATGTTGAACATCACGCGCACGTGGAACGCGGTCGGCGCGCTCGCGACGATGCGCCGCGGGATCGCGCTAGCGCGTGACTATGCCGACCGCCGCGTCGTGTTCGATCGCCCCTTGGCCGAGCAGCCGCTGCACCAGGACGCACTGGCGCGCATGCAGGCGGAGTTCGAAGCGGCATTTCACCTGACCTTCTTCGCCACCGAGCTGCTCGGGCGCGTGCAGACCGGACAGGCCGACGACACCCAGCAACACCTTCTGCGCCTGGTCACACCGTTGCTGAAATTGTGGACCGGCAGGCTGGCCGTCACGATCGCATCGGAGACTTGCGAGTGTTTCGGCGGCGCCGGCTACCTCGAGGACACCGGCATCCCGCAGCTGCTGCGCGACGCGCAGGTGTGGTCGATCTGGGAAGGAACCAGCAGCGTGCAGGCGCTGGATTTCCTGCGCGCGTTCCGCGCTACGGGTGGACTGCAGCCGATTCTCACGGCACAGCGCGCAATCCTGGCGCAGGCCCAGGAGCCGGAACTCGAAGGCTGCGTGCGCATTGCGCGCGAGGCGGCCACGCGCATCGCCGAATGGCTGCAGAAAGCCACCGTCGGCGAGCGCGAGTCGCTCGAAGCCGGAGCGCTCGACGTAGCGATCAGTCTCGCGCGCACGTTGGCGCTGACCCTGCTCACGCGCCACGCCGCCTGGGCGCTGCGCGCCGAACGCGATCCGCGTCCGGCCGCCGCCGCGCGCCGCTTCGCCGAGCATGGCGTTCTACGGCTCAAGATCAATGGGCGGGAGGATACGAGGATGTTGGCGAGTGACTCGTATTGAGAAGAGCAGGGGCGAGGGGCGAGGGGCGCGGGGCGAGGGACCAGCAAGAAGCAATAGACACCGAAACGCTCACGCCCGCGGATCCGTCCGCTCTTCCACTCGCCCCTCGCCCCTCGTCCCTCGCCCCTTGATACACTGCTCCATCGCAGCGCGGACCGCCCCCCATGCTCCAGCACCTCACCATCGTCACGACCGGCGGCACGATCGACAAAATATACTTCGACGACAAGTCGAGTTTTCAGATCGGTGCGCCGCAGATCGGCGATATCCTGAAAGCGCTCGGCGTCGCATTCGAATTCGACGTCGTCGCGTTGATGCGCAAGGACAGCCTGCACATGACCGACGAGGATCGTGATCTGATCCGGCGCACGATCGCCGCGCAACCGCATCGCCACGTGCTGGTCACGCACGGCACGGACACGATGGTCGAAACCGCGCGCGTCCTGCAGGGATTGAAAGATAAGGTCATCGTGCTGACCGGCGCGCTGAACCCGGCGCGATTCCAGGGTTCGGACGCCGTGTTCAACATCGGCTGTGCCGTCGGTGCCGCACAGGCCTTGCCCGATGGCGTCTACATTGCGATGAACGGCCGCATCTGGGATCCGATACGAGTACGCAAGAATCGATGCGAATCGCTTCGAGGATGCGGGTTTGTAGGGTGGACCTGGGCCCACCAGCTTGCGCCGTTGCGTAAAAGCGCGGTGGGCCAAGGCCCACCCTGCGCGCTACCGTTCCGACATGTCTGCCTTCCATGGCAGCCAAAAATCCCCCCTCGTTTTCAGCATGTCGGCCATCCGTGGGCCGCCGGAAATTGCTCCTGCATTTCCGGCATACATGCCGTCCCTGGCTCCGCCGAAAAATGCTCCTGCATTTCCGGCATACATGCCATCCCTGGCTCCGCCGAAAAATGCTCCTGCATTTTCGGCATACACGCCGTCCCTGGCTCCGCCGAAAAATGCTCCTGCATTTTCGGCATACACGCCGTCCCTGGCT
>Ga0157376_10002657_pt1 | contig 12146 bp, 7 predicted proteins | sample M45metaG_FD_121801 | JGI IMG/M metagenome (GOLD analysis project Ga0157376, IMG submission 121801) | Miscanthus rhizosphere microbial communities from Kellogg Biological Station, Michigan, USA - M4-5 metaG | ecosystem: Host-associated > Plants > Roots > Rhizosphere > Soil | place: USA: Michigan... | reverse complement strand
GTTGTAGGAGAAGTTGCGCCAGCTGTTGGAGTAGCTCAATTGCAGCTGCGTATCGCGACTGCTGCCATCGTAGTAATCGGCGGTGGAGCCCGACAGATAAACGTTGCCGTAGCGGCCCATCGACTGATTGACCGAAACGGTGAATTGATTGCGCTGCTGGTAGGTCGTCGAACGCCAGCCGTGGCCGTTGCGCAGCGCGGCTCGTACGCCAAGCACATCGCTGAGGTCGCGAAAGCCGCTGGTCGAATAGCGATAGCCCGCCAGCGTCAGCGTGGTGGCGGTCGGCTGGAAGGTGCGGCTGTAGGTGGCTTGGGCGCGCCAGCCTTGGGTGGTCTGGTCGTTCTCCAGCTTGGTTCGGGAAAAGGTCGAATTGAAACCAAATGCGCCGTAGTCGCCGGCAAGCACGCCGCCGGCAAGCAACGCGACGTAATTGTTCGCCACACGCAAGCCGGCGTTCGCGGTCAGCGAATTGCTGATGCCGCGCTGATAGGTGAGATCGGCGAATAGGTCATGGCCGTCACCGTAATAGCGGGCCTGGCCGAAGCTCACGCTATAGCGCGACTGCCCAGGACGCATGGAGTCAGGGACCGCGGCGAACGGCACGGTGAACGTGGAGATGCGACCGTCCGCCTCGATCACGCTCACGTCGAGATCGCCCTGATAGCTGGTGCCACCGAGATCGTCGATCACGAAGGGGCCGGGCGCGACCGTGGTTTCGTAGACGACGTGACCGTTCTGGCTGATCACCACCTGCGCATTGGTGGAGGCGACACCCTGCACTCGCGGCGCGTACCCGCGCATGGAGTCCGGCAGCATGCGTTCGTCCGTCGCCAGCTGGATGCCGCGATAAGCCATGCTGCTGAAAAGGTTGGCCGGGGTGAAGCTGTCGCCAACGGTCAATTCGCTGCGCCATGCGGGTAACGCACGCTGTGCATAGGTACGCACGGCGTCGTAGCCGGCGTCAGTCTGGCCGCCATAACGGGAGTAGTGATAACTACCTTGTTGACGCAGCTGCCAAAGACCGACGTTGATGCCTGCATCCAACCCCAGGTAACCATAGTCCGAGGTAGAGGACGCGCTGCCCCGGGTATTTGAGCGATAGAAGCTGGCGTTGTAGTTGACGAAGGCCATGCTGCTGCCTGCGCTCCACTCACTGGGACTGACGTAGCCTCGCGGCTTGTTGTCCATCAATGCCTGCGGGATCGAGAGATCCAAGCGCAATCGCGAAAGGTCGAACTTGAAGGCGCTGCCAAGCACACGCTGATCGAGCGGACGGCAGTTGGGCTGATCATCCAGCACGTCAGTCTTCAGGGCGGCCGTCGCAGGGCCAATCTCTCTCAGCAGGTTTTTCGCCAGCAGGTGAACGCCATCGACCAGAAAGCGATCACTCAGACACGGCACCGCGGGGCTCTCTTCCGTCAGCGAACGGAATTCGACAGGCATACGCGCAATCAAGCTGCCGTTGACGAAGGCGTCGACGCTGTAGGTGCCGGGCTCTATCAAGTCGGCCCGGTCGAAACGCGATAGCTGGGTGCCGCCAAGATGACTGCCGAGCAGCAGGCTATCGTCAAAGCGGTAGTCCTTGGCGTTGTCCGCGTCGCCGCTATGCGCCGCGCCCGTCGCCAGCAGCAACAGGCCGCCCGTCACCGCCGACGCCAGTGGCTTGCGCCGTGGAGACGGCAGGCATTGGCGGACCGGCGGTCCGCTGGTGCGGATGAGGGCATCCATGTCAGCGCGTGACGTCTTGCTTGATCTCGACCTGCGCGCCGTAGTCGCTGATCAATTGGCAATGGATACTTATCGCTCCCGCCGGGAGGACGGCGCTCTTATCGAGCGCCCACGTGGCCTGCGACTTGGGGGCCACCATGTCGGCATGCAGCGGCAGCTCCTGACCGCCCGCCGACAACGAGGCTTTGGCGAGAGAAGCGTAATAGCCGCTGGCGTTGTCGACGCGCACGACCCAGCCGCCGTTTTGCTGGCGCAGGCTGAAGTGCAATTGCCCGGCGACATCCTCAGGCTTGCCCGCTATGCCGCTGGGCCGATAGAACAGCTTCAGCCGGTTGCGCAGCATCACCAGCAGCTGGTTCTGGCTTTTATCGGCGTCTCGCAACGGCGGAATCTGCAGCACGTTCAAATAGAACACGGATTCGCGATCCTGCGGCAGGCCCTGCCCCGTGAAGGTGATGCGCAGGCTTTGGCCGGTCTTGGGTTCCATGCGAAACAGCGGTGGCGTGACCACGAACGGCGCATCGGCGTTGTCTGGCGTGGAGTTGGGATCGTTGATGTCCACCCATGCCTGCACGACATTGGGAAAGGCATCCTGGTTGTCCAACTGCACGGTTTTCTCGTGGGTGCCGCCCGGATAGATCACGCGCGTACCGGTGATCACCACGCTGGCGCACGCGCTCGTCGCCATGAGCGGCGCGGATAGGCACAACACGGCGACAAGCAGATACTTGCGCAGAAAATAAGGAGAAATCGAACACATGACGGCACCTGATACTCATGGCATCTGTTCAGACCGCCGATCGGGGCATGGCCTGAATTCCGGACTGACATCCAATGTGCCGCCTGAGGTCGGGACGCCCCTCAGCACGGTTCGAATGACCGGGAAAACAGACGTCGACGCGAGGCCGTGTCGATCTGCTTTTCCAGGCAACAGGAAGCCGCCAGCTGAGAGCACGAAGCCCGCAGCCGGACGTTCTTGAATCAGCGACTTAAAAAAAGGCACGTCCTTGTGCCCCTGTCATTGCCCCATCTCTGGAGAAAACTTACTGGTAGGTGATGGCGTACTGCGTGGCGCCCACGACCCGACCGGCCGTCGCACCGCCCGGCACCGAGATGTATTGCACTGCATAGTCATGCACGCCCGAAGCCGCACCACCCAGGTTGATGCCCGTGCCGGCCACGTTCCAGCCGGCATAGACATCGGCGGCGCCAGCGCGCAAGTCGATCGCCGTGCCGCCCGTGCTGTTGAGCAGTTGCAGTGCCACATTGGTGGCGCCACCGGCGGCGGTATTGGCCAGGTTGCCATTCGCGTCCACGGAAACGCCCTGGAAGCGGGCCAGCACGGTCTGCTGTACCGAAGCGGTGTTGCAACCGGTCACGCCGAGCGCGAACTGAGTGGAGCCGGCCGTTGAATTCGCGCCGGTCAAGGCGGTGGTGGTCACCGTCGGGACAGCCACCGATACATTGCCGCTCGCGCCATTGATGGTGGCCGAGCAGGTCTGGTCGGTGACCATGCCCTGGAAGGTGATGGTGCCAAGGGCGGAATCGGCGCTGGCAACCGACGCCACGACGGACGTCCCAACGATCGCCAGTGCGAGGAGCTTCTTCAAATGGGTATTCATGATTTTTCCTGTTTCAAGCGATTCTTAGAGAGGCAAGACACGGAGCGAGCCTGCTGAAGCGACCTCGCGTGCGAACCGGAACCCATGGCTCCGAACTCGCGCCGTAGGTGACTCGACGTCACGCGCGCCATTGTCTGCTGGCCATGCCGATAGCCAACTCCGCCCCTAATGCCAAGTAAGCGGACGGCAGCGCAAGGTCGTGTCGGCGTGCGTCATTTTTGCTGAATCGTTGGCGGCGCTCTATGAGAGCTATCTGAAAACTTCCGATTGATCTCTCTCATTTATGGGATTGCCTTCCAACGCGGCGCGGTGACATGCCGCGAGAAAACCAGGCATGGGCCTACAGGAGAAGAGTTGTCGCGAGCACGGCAATTCGACGATTCACGAGGCGTGCAGCACGTTGCGCCCGGACACACGCCGACCGGCCTGCGGGGGAGCGCTGATCGGGCGAGGCCATATCCGAGTTGGATTCCGAAGCCCTTCGAGGCGCACGACCACAAAACACTGACGAAGTTGACCGGCCTGCCTCTCGGCGATTCCTGACATCGCGGCAAACGTTTCATGCGTACTGTCCACACCTCTTAACCAAAAGCTAATCAGGGAGAGGACGCATGAACTTTGGGAAAAATAAACTGTGCATGTCGGTACGTCTGGCGCTGGGCATGCTGGCGTTCGGCGGCTACGGCACAAGCGCACTGGCGCAGGAAGGCGCACCGGAACAAGCCAAGAGCAAGACGCTGGAAACCGTCACCGTTACGGGCTCGCTGATTCGCCGCGTCGATGTCGAGACGGCCAGCCCGGTGGTCACCATCGACCGCGCCGCTATCCAGGCGACCGGCAAGCAGACACTGGGCGACTTGATCCAGCAGCTGCCGGCGATGACCGGCGGCAACATGAACCCGCAGGTCAACAACAGCGGCGGTACGGGCAACTCCTCTATCAATCTGCGCGGCCTGGGATCGAAGCGCACGCTGATCCTGCTCAACGGCCAGCGCCTGCTAAGCAAGGACCCGAACGCCATTCCCGCCGACGCCATCGAGCGCATCGAAGTGCTGCCCACCGGCGCCTCGGCGACCTACGGCTCCGACGCGATTGGCGGCGTCGTCAACTTCATCCTGCGCAAGAATTATCAGGGTGCCACGTTCACTGCGAATGTCGGCCAGTCCGATCGCAACGACGGCGAACAGAGCGGCTACACCTTCACCTTTGGCCAGACGTCCGATAAGGGCAACATCATGGCCGGGATCAATTACAACAAGCAGGATGGCGTCGAGTCGGCCAACCGTGCGTTTTCCAAGAATGCCCTGAGCCTGTCTGGTACGGAGGTATCCATCGGAGGGTCCTCCAATACCCCTTACGGACACATCCAGCTACCGCGCAACCTCGCCGGCAAATTCAACGGCGGCGCCGGCTGCGCCTCGGGTTACGTCACGCTGAATCCCGGCGGCGACAGCACCAAGGTGACGCCCGCGAACTACCACTGCTACGGCAACTCGGACAAGTACAACTATGCGTCGGTCAACCTGATCATGACCCCGCAGGAGCGTACCGGCGGCTTCGTCAGCGGCGACTATCGTCTGGGTGAGCACGTCACGGCATATATGGACGCCGTATACGAGAAAACCTCAGCCAACTTCCAGCTGGCTCCAGCGATATACGGCACGGGCACGGGCGTAGTAGTTGCTCGGGACAATGCCTTCAATACGTTTGGCCGGACATTCCAGACCCCGATTGAGAAAACGGACCTCAAGTTCGGCTCACGATTGACGAGCGCGGGCAATCGCGCCGCTTTCACCGGTCGACAGGATGCCCAGATCAACACGGGCCTTCGTGGCGATTTCACCATTGCCGATAAGAACTGGAATTGGGACGTCGGCTACAACTACGGACACCAAAGCACTTCGATCACCACGATGGGCTTGATCGACCAAACCAAGCTCTGCACAGGCTCTCCCACGCTCAGTGCGAACGGCACGGCAACGTGTCCTACCAGCGTGGATGCCGTTGCCTGTCAGTTCAATCCATTCGACAACCACTCCGCAGGTAGCGTCGCCGCGATCAAGGCGGCAAGCACGGCGGCTCCATCGACGATCTATCAGATCCAGAAGACCTGGCACGCAGGCCTCAGCGGCGAACTGTTCAGTCTGCCGGCGGGAGCCGTGCAGTTGGCAGGCGGTTTCGAGTACCGCACGGACTACATGCACTCCACTCCCGCGCCGCAGTTGGTGGTCAGCCCTGCCACGGGCAGTTGCGTACTGGGTAGTCAGTGTCTGGCTGCCGTGCAAGGTGGATACACCACGAAGGATCTGTACGCCGAAGCTTTCATACCGATCCTCGCCGGTCTGCCGGGCGTGCAGTCGCTGAACCTGAGCATCGGCGACCGCTACTCGCGCATCCAGGGCTTTGGCAGCACCAACAACCTCAAGTTTGCGCTCGAGTACAAGCCGATCGATGACCTGCTGTTGCGCGGCACGATGGAACAGGTGTTCCGTGCACCGAGCCTCACCGAGCTGTATACGTCCGGCTCCGACGCGCCGATGATCCACTCCGATCCGTGCAACGGCTATCGTGGCGCACCGGCTGGCTCGCCATTGGCCCTGGCCTGCCAGAACGTGCCGACCGACGGCTCATTCGTGAATTCAAATGCGGCGGATCGCACCCAGGCCGGCACCATCGTACAGGGCGCCTACGTGGCAGGCGTGCCGATCAAGCCGGAGCACGGCACCTCCTACGACTTCGGTTTCGTCTATAGCCCATCCTACGTTCCGGGCTTGTCGACCACCGTGGACTTCTGGCGCGTCAACCTCAACGACACGCTTACCACCGTCGGACTGCAGAGCCTGCTCGACGTCTGCGCCGCCGGCGTCACGCAGGATTGCCAATTCATCAAGCGCGACGCCACCGGCAATATTTCGCCCGCCACCATCGAGCCCATCACCAATCTGGGCACGATCAATACGGCGGGTATCGACTGGTCGGCCAACTACAAGCTGCCGCAGTCCGCCATTGGCCAGTTCAACATCGGCGTGTCCGCGAGCTACCTCAAGTACTACGACCTGATCACCGCACCAGGCGTCGCCGATGCCGACGTCTACAAGAACGCCGGTCGTCTGCTGCCCAACGGATCCGGAGCTTCGGCCGCGTGCCCCGATAACGCCGGCGTCTGCCTGTTCCCGCGCTGGCGCGGCCAGGGCTTCGTGGACTGGCAGTCCGGTGGCTGGAGTGCCCAGTGGCGCATGCGCTACATCGGTCGTTTCCAGAACGGTGCAGCGACGGGTTCGCCGCAGGATAGCTACCCGAACGGCGAGTCCGGCACGATCCTCAAGTACGGCGCGACGGTCTACAACGATGTGTCGATCGGCTACAACATTGCGCTGATCAACACCCGTCTGGATTTCGGCGTCAACAACGTGTTCGACAAGCAGCCGCCCATGCTGTACGCGAACAACACGCTCAACGCCAATACCGATCCGAGCAGCTTCGACCTCATGGGTCGCTATTGGTGGGGCCGCGTCACGGTGAAGTTCTGATCCACTGAAAAGACTCGACCTCAAGCAGCCGCATGAGCCGTCATGCGGCTGCTTCTGGCGGATTCCTCACACAAAAAAGCCGCGCAAAATGCGCGGCTTTTTCATGGACTGACCGATCGCTCAGACGTTGAACAAGAAGTGCAGCACGTCGCCGTCCTTGACGATGTATTCCTTGCCTTCCTTGCGCAAACGACCCGCCGCGGCGGCGCCGGCTTCGCCCTTGTACTGGATGAAGTCGTCGTAGCTCATGGTTTCGGCGCGGATGAAGCCACGCTCGAAGTCGGTGTGGATGACGCCAGCGGCCTGCGGTGCGGTGAAGCCGCGCTTGATCGTCCAGGCGCGCACTTCCTTGACGCCGGCGGTGAAGTAGGTCTGCAGGTTGAGCAGCTTGTAGCCGGCGCGGATCACGCGATTGAGGCCCGGCTCGTCGAGGCCGAGATCCTTGAGGAATTCGTCGCGGTCGGCATCTTCCAGTTGCGACATCTCTTCTTCGATCGCTGCGCACACCGGCACGACTTCGGCGCCTTCGATCACGGCGCGAGCGCGCACGGCATCGAGATGTGGATTGTTTTCGAAGCCGTCTTCGCGCACGTTGGCGATGTACATCAGCGGCTTGAGCGTGAGCAGGAACAGGTCGCGCACCAGCGCTTTTTCTTCGTCGTCCAGACCCAGGCTGCGCGCGGATTTGCCTTCATTGAGACCGGCGGCCAGCTTCTGCAGCACCGGCTTCCTGGCCATGGCTTCCTTGTCGTTGGCCTTGGCGGCGCGCTCGGCACGGTTCAGCGCCTTCTCGACGGAGTCCAGATCGGCCAGCGCCAATTCGGTGTCGATGGTCTCGATGTCGGCGATCGGATCGACCTTGCCGGCCACGTGAATGATGTCGCTGTGTTCGAAACAACGCACCACATGGGTAATCGCATCCACTTCGCGGATGTGCGCGAGGAACTTGTTGCCCAGGCCTTCGCCCTTCGATGCGCCGGCCACCAGGCCTGCGATGTCGACGAACTCGACGGCCGTCGGAATCACTTTCTGCGGGTTCACGATATCCGACAGCGCCTGCAGGCGCGGATCGGGCACCGGCACCACGCCCACGTTCGGCTCGATGGTGCAGAACGGGAAGTTGGCGGCCGCGATGCCCGCCTTCGTCAGCGCGTTGAACAGGGTGGACTTGCCGACGTTAGGCAGGCCGACGATGCCGCATTTGATGCCCATTTGGAATTCCGTGAAGGCGGCGCTGGCGCGCCTGTAAATGGTGAATGTTAAAGGGAAAGAGCCGATGTCGCGTGACGCTTGGCGCTCAGGCGCCGCAGCGAACGATCTCAGCCTGCCGGTGTGTGGAGCTTCTGCATGGCCTTGTCGAACTGCCCGTCGACTGCCAGCGGCAGCACATCGAGAGCGCGCGCGATGCCGTCGACAATGGCGTTCTCGTCCTTCTCGGACGCACGCCCCAGCACCCACGAGGTGACCCTATCCTTGTGGCCGGGGTGGCCGATGCCCACGCGCAGGCGATGAAATTTGGCGTGGCCCAGGTGCGCAACGATGTCGCGCAAGCCGTTCTGGCCGCCGTGTCCGCCGTCGAATTTCAGGCGCACGGTACCCGGATCGAGATCCAGCTCGTCGTGTGCCACGAGGCACTCTTCCGGCTCGATCTTGTAATAGCGCAACGCCGAAACCACGGCGATGCCGCTCTTGTTCATGAAGGTGGAGGGCTTGAGCAGCCAGATCGGCTCGCCGCCGATGCGGACCTTGCAGGTCTCGCCGTGCAGCTTGCCGTCGAAGCCGAAGCGCTCGCCCTGCCCTGACGCCAGGGCGTCAACAAACCAGAACCCGGCGTTGTGCCGGGTTCGGAGATATTCGGCACCGGGATTGCCCAGTCCGACGATGAGTCGAAGACCCGCCATAAGATCGAACGGCCCGCGCTCACCAGAAGCGCGGGCCGCAGCGACTTACTTCTTCGGAGCTTCCGGCGCCGGAGCGGCTTCGCCCTCGGCCGGGGTCTCGTCGACTTCTTCCTTCACCGTGTTGGCGGTGACGACGGCCGTGTCGTGGTCGGCGCCCAGGTGCAGGGCCACGATCTCCACGCCCTTAGGCAGCTTCAGCTGCGACAGGTGCACGATGTCGCCCGGCTTGAGGTCGGCCAGGTCGAGTTCGATGAACTCCGGCAGATCCTTCGGCAGGCAGGACACTTCCACTTCGGTCAGGTTGTGCGAGATCACCACGCCCGAGGTCTTGGCGGCCGGCGACTTTTCCTGGTTCAGGAAGTGCACCGGCACGTTGACGCGCAGGGCGGCGTTTTCGTCGACGCGCTGGAAGTCCATGTGCAGCATCTGCAGCTTGTACGGATGCTTCTGCCAGTCACGCACCAGCACCTTCTGCACCTTGCCGTCGACGTTCAGGTCGAGCACCGAGGAGAAGAACCACTCGTGCTTGGCAGCGAGCAGGATGGTGTTGTGTTCGATCTGGATGCTCTGCGGGGCCTGGCCGGCACCGTAGACAACAGCAGGAACGACGCCGGTATGACGCAGGCGGCGGCTCGCACCTTTCCCCTCGTCATTGCGGGCCGAAGCCTTGATTTCATGAGTCGTAGCCATGTGGGCATTACCTATCAAAAGTGAGCTGCCTCGCGGCAGTCAAGCGACTCCCCCGCGACCAGAGGAGTCGTGTTTTGGTGGAGCGTGAAGCCGCCCACTGCGTGGGCTGTAAATGGTCAATGGTCAATAGAGAAAAGCATGCAACCCTGCTCTTTCCATTTACCCTTCACAGCCCACGCAGTGGGCGGCTTCACCCTTCACCGTTAATCGATGTACAACGAGCTCACCGACTCGCCAAAAGCGATGCGGCGGATCGTTTCCGCCAACAGCTCGGCGACCGAGAGCTGACGGATCTTGCTGCATGCGGCGATGTCCGGACGCAGCGGCAAGGTGTTGGTGACCACCAGCTGGTCGAGCTGGGAGCCTTCGATGTTCTTCAGCGCCGCACCCGACAACACCGGATGCACGCAGTACGCCACCACCTTGCGGGCGCCGCGCTCCTTCAGAGCTGCAGCAGCCGCACAAAGGGTACCGGCGGTGTCGACGATGTCGTCGACCAGCACGCAGGTCTTGCCGTCGACTTCACCGATGATGTTCATCACCGTGGCCACGTTCGCCTTCGGGCGACGCTTGTCGATGATGGCCAGATCGGCATCGTCCAGGCGCTTGGCCATGGCACGCGCACGCACCACGCCACCGACGTCCGGACTGACCACGATCAGGTCGTCCATGCTGTAGTTGCGCCAGATGTCCGCCAGCAGCACCGGCGAGGCATACACGTTGTCCACCGGGATGTCGAAGAAACCCTGGATCTGGTCGGCGTGCAGGTCGACCGTGAGCACGCGATCCACACCCGCGGTGCCGATCATCTTGGCCACCAGCTTCGCCGTGATCGGCACGCGCGCCGAACGCGGGCGACGATCCTGGCGGGCATAGCCGAAATACGGAATCACCGCCGTCACGCTGGCCGCCGAGGCGCGCTTGAGCGCATCCACCAGCGTCAGCAGTTCGAACAGGTTCTCGGCACTCGGCGCGCCCGTGGGCTGCAGCACGAACACTTCCTGGCGGCGGACGTTCTCTTCGATCTCCACCTGCACTTCGCCGTCACTGAAGGTGCTGACGAGTGCCTTGCCCAGCGGCACACCCAGGCGTTGAGCCACATCCTCGGCGAGTGCGCGGTGCGCGTTGCCGGTGAAGAGCATCGGGCCGGAGATGTCGACGGTCATTTCTCTAAACCTGTGTGTGAGCCATATGAAAATGGCTGGGGCGGAAGGATTCGAACCTTCGCATGCAGGAATCAAAATCCTGTGCCTTAACCAGCTTGGCGACGCCCCAGTAACAACTGGATTTTCCTATTTGTCGTTCCTGCCGACACCGCGAAAGCGCGCCAGGGCGACATGCAACGAAGAAACGTCCTCGCCCCTGGCCACGTGGGCCGTAAATCGGGCAGGACACCGCTCCGCAATGGCTTCGGCGCGTTCCACGGAGTCCGTTTCCAGGAACACACATGCACCGCTGCCGGAAAGCCTTGCCCGGCCGAAGCCGTCGAGCCAGTCCAGCGCCGCAGCCACACGCGGATGTCGCGCGCGGACCACGGGCTCGAACGCGTTCTCGACCGTTTCGCCCGAAGCAAAGGAAGAAATTGTGGCGGGCGGAGCATTTCGTGTCAATTCAGACGCTTGAAAAAGTGCTCCGGTGGGCACGTGTTCGTGGGGGTCGAGCACCACGTACCAACGCTGTGGAAGGCCCAGCGGCGCCAGTTTTTCGCCAATGCCTTCGGCCCAGGCGGAGCGCCCGCGAACGAACACCGGCACATCGGCGCCCAGCTGGCGGCCCAGCTCGGCCAGCGCGTCCTCGTCCAGGCCGACGCCCCAGAGGCGGTTCAGCGCCACCAGCACGGTGGCCGCATCCGAGCTGCCGCCGCCCAGGCCGCCGCCCATGGGAATACGCTTTTCCACCTCGATGTCGACGCCTGCCCCCGGGGACGCACGCCCCTGCAGCAGACGGGCAGCGCGGACCACCAGATCGGTGTCGGCCGGGACGCCGGGAACGTCGGTCAGACGGTGAATCTCACCGTCCCATCGGACCCGCAGGCAGATCTCATCGCCCCAGTCGAGCAGACGGAAGACGGTCTGCAGCTCGTGGTAGCCATCGGCACGGCGGCCGACGATGCGCAGGAACAGGTTCAACTTGGCGGGCGCGGGCCAGACCGTCCAGTCGGCCGGATCGGGCGGCGGCAGCGGCCGGCTCATGAAAACGCGCAGGTCGTCGGGAAAGCCGTTTTCGCGGTCGCGTTCGCGGGCGAAATCGAATTCGGGGCGATCTTTGTCCATCACCTCGAAACCGTGCTTCGCATAGAACGGCGCGTTCCACGGCACATCGGCAAGCGTACCCAGATCCACCCGGTGGTAGCCGGCCCTGCGCGCCCAGCCGCAGGCGTGCTCGAGCAAGGCCGCGCCGATGCCGCGCTGGCCGTGCGTGGGAAGCACATCCATCTCGGCCACGCCGATGGCGTCGCCACCCTCTTCCGCATCCAGCCAGACGAAGCCCACGGGCTCGCCGGAGCCGATCACGGCCACCCACACCAGCCCACGCGCTATGGCTTCGCGCAGCACGTCGGGCGGCACGGCTACGTTGCGGTAGGACGGCCAGGCGCGGTGACCGCGAAACAGCTGCACGGCCGCGCGCTCGATGGCGCACAGGGCATCGACCTGATCGAGCTGGGCGCGTTGGAT
>Ga0157376_10002656_pt1 | contig 12151 bp, 6 predicted proteins | sample M45metaG_FD_121801 | JGI IMG/M metagenome (GOLD analysis project Ga0157376, IMG submission 121801) | Miscanthus rhizosphere microbial communities from Kellogg Biological Station, Michigan, USA - M4-5 metaG | ecosystem: Host-associated > Plants > Roots > Rhizosphere > Soil | place: USA: Michigan... | reverse complement strand
CAGGCCGATTTCGCCGCTGCGCTGCCCGACCGCGTGCGCGAGCACGCCGTAGACGCCGAGGGCCGCGATGACGAGGGCGAGCACGGAAAAAATCCCGAGCAGGCCAGCATTCAACCGCGGTTGCGCGCCGCTGATGGCGACCCAGTCGTCCATTGTGCGCACGTTGGCCAGAGGCAGGTTCGCATCGAGTGAACGGATGCGCGCGCGGACGTCGGCAATGACGCCGGCGGGATCGCCGCTCGCGCGCACGACAACGTCCATCAGCGGCCAAAGCCGCGATGCGCTCGAGTAATACATCGTCGGTGCCTGCGTGTTCAGCGCGGTCAGGCGAATGTCGCCGACCACGCCGACGACAGTGAGATCCTTGCCGTCGCCGAGCCGGTGCACGGTCTGGCCGAGCACGTCTTCGCTACCCCAGAATTTCAGCGCCATCGAACGGCTGATGATCATCACCGGCGGCGCACGCGCATCGTCAGCGTCGGTGAACGTGCGTCCGCGCAGCAACGGGATGCCGAACGCGCGGAAAAAATCCGGACTGGCCAGCCGCCAGTCGACCGTCAGCGCATCGTCCGGGGCCATCAGCGAGGCGCCGTTCGGACGCACGGGCGTCGCCGAATAGGTGCCTGCGCCGAACGGCACGCCGCTCGAAAGCGCCGCTGACGTGACTCCGGGCACTGCCGCGAGCGCGGGGATCAGATCGCGATAGAACACGAACGGCCGCGCGTCGTTCGGATCCCTGGCGGCCGACAGACTCAACTGGAATGTCAGCAGATGATCGGGGCGGAATCCCAGATCGACAGCCTCGAGCCGGTCGAGGCTCTTGATCAGCAGACCGGCGACGACGAGCAACGCCGCAGCGAGGGCGAGTTCGATCACGAGCAGGCCCTTGCGCAGCCACGACTGTGTTCCAGCGGACATGCCGCGTCCCCCGGCACGCAGGATCGGTGCGGAATGCGCGCGCGCAACATGCAAGGCTGGCCCACCGCCGAAGATCAATCCCGTGACCACGCTGAGCGCCAGTGCGAAGCCGAGCACGCGGGCATCGAGGCCGATGTCGGTGATCGGCAGCAGGTTCGGCGGCATCGCGTGGGCGGCCCAGCGCAAAGCGGCGAATGCGAGGACGACGCCCATCATTCCGCCACTTAGCGACAGCAACAGGCTCTCAATCAGCGACTGGCGCACGACACGCGCGCGACTCGCACCGATTGCGTTGCGCACCGCGACTTCCGATTCGCGCGACAGCGCGCGGGCCAGCATCAGGTTCGCGATGTTGGCGGCCGCGATCAGCAGCACGCAACCGACTGCCGCGAGCAGCACGCCGATCAGCGAGCGTAGCGTGTCCGGGACGATCCATTGCGGAAACGGCACGAGCCGTATACCCCAGTCCTTCGTTTCGGGAAACTGCTGACCGACGTGCGCGGCGACCGCGTCCATTTCGGCCTGGCTTTGCTGGAGCGTCTTGCCAGCGGGCAATCGTCCGATCGCAGTCAGCGTATGCGCCAGGCGCTTTTCCTTGGCCGGATCGATGACCAGCGGTTTCCACACGTCGCCCGGCGAAATCGGCGTCAACGCATTTGGCGCGATGCCGACGACGGTGTGCGGAACTCCGTCGAGCGTCACTGTTTGCCCGACGAGTTTCGGATCAGCGCCGAAGCGGCGACGCCAGAGCGCCTCGCCGATCATCGCGACCGGCGGACCGCCGATCTGTTCTTCGTCGCTCGAGAATGCACGCCCGGCGAGAGGCGCGATGCCGAGCGCTGGAAACACGTCGGCGCTGAGCGTGCCGCCAGTGAGCTGTTCGGGTTCGCCGTCGCCGCCGAGGTTGTAGCTCGCGAAGCCGATCGCTCCGAGCGAATCGATCGGGGCGGATTCGGCCTGCCAGGACCGCAAGTTCAGTCCCGATGTCGTGAACGTCGGCAGATTCAGTTTGTCGTTGCGCTCGGCAACCCAGACGAGCCGCTCGGGCTCGTGATACGGCAGCGGCCGCAGGATCAGCGCATTGAAGACACTGAACACAGCAGTGGTGGCTCCGACGGCGAGCGCAACCGTCAACACAATCGCGACGCTTGCGAGCGGCGACTTGCGCAGCATGCGCAGCGAGCAGCGCACATCGTCGCTCAGCACCGTAACTCTCTCTTGCAGCGAAATGGATTCTTGCGATTGTCGTACGTCGTGCGGTCTGCGAACGTGCAACAAGTCACGCGCAGCAGACGTCTGCAATCGCTGGAAGCAACGCGAGAGTGGACCGCGTCTCAGTCGAAGCCGTTGGCGAAGATGTGGTCTCCTGCCGTCAGCGTCACGCAGGTGGAGAATTCCGAGGTGCCGCCCGCTGAGGTAGCTGTCGATGAAATACTGCTGCCGGGCGGAGCGGTCACCGGAAGGTTTATATCGAATACCTGGCTCGCGCCGTTCAGTTCGACATTTGCGTAGCCCAAGTACATTTCGCCCTCTCCTCTCGCGCTGGCATCGTTGCAACTCGTGTTCGCATAGAACGCCAGCGAATAACTGTTTGACGCGGCGCCGGCAGGTACATCGAGGCTGCCGAAAACGTGCATGTTCGCGCCATCCTGCACGGCACCAGTCAGAACGGGAAAATTCTGCAATCCGTTTCCGCCCTCATCACCGTCATCGGGGTCGTTCGCTGTGGCGCCATCGGGAGCGATCGAATCGGAAAGGTCGATCGCCAACGCCGTGTTCGCGAAAAAATCGTTGGCGAACAGGACGCTCGCGCCGGACATGCCCGCGACAAGGATGCCGGTGCCGTTGAAAGCTATCCGGTTCGGCGATGCACCGCCGACGGAGATATCGGTGACATCGGCGAAACTGTTGCCGAGCGAGACGCCCCTGCCGTTGCCCCGGTTGAGCCCGCCTGATGGATCGGTGCCGATGTAGTTTCCAGCAATCTTGGTCCCGGCTGAGGTGGGCTGGAGAATGGCGATGCCGGAAAACGCGTTGGCCGAGACGACATTGCGGTCGGCAGGCGCCGCTCCTCCGACGTTTGCGACCGAAGAATTGCTGCCGAAACCGCCTGAGTTTCCGGCAGCACTTCCATCCGGAGCAAGGCCGAGGAAGTTCCCCTCGATCCGGGCGCCACGAAAGGAACCGCAGAAAAGGCCATCGCTGCCATTGCCGATCTGCACGGCGTCTTGGTCAAAACGCGTTACCGACAGGCCACGAATGGTCACGTCATTCGAGCAGATTCCGATTCCGGGGCCGGACAACTGCGAAGTGCCGTCCAACTGGATCAGCAGTTTCGCATTGTCGCCTTCGGCGAGGGCATTCGGTACGGCACCCGGTTGTGTGTAGCCGTCGATCGCAACCGCGTCGGTGATCGACGGCAGCGGGCTCGCCGGCGAAATCAGGTGCACGCCGGCTCCAGGAATATTGAAGCTGATAAAGTCGGCGCCGACGCGCGCGTTCGCCGCGCTGATGGCTTCCCGCAGCGTGCAGCCGTCGACCGCCGTCGTGCAATTCTCGTCGTCGATGTCGAGCGTGCTGTTTACGACGAACGTCTGCGCGGCCGTGTCGAGTTCCGCGCAATGCGAGAACTCGGACGTGTTACCGGCCGGATCGGTCGCCGTCATTGTGATCTTCGTGCCAACTGGAAGCGCTGCTGTCGTCGGAAACTGGACGTTCGTAAACGTTTCGACCCCGGAATTGGCGCTGACGAAATTGAAGGTTCCAAGGTAACGCTCGCCTTGACCGAACCCGGACGGATCGCAGACCGTATTGGCGTAGACGCCAATCGCGAAACTCAGGGAACTGCCAGTCGCCGGCCGGTCCAGCGAACCGGAGACCGACAGTCCGGCCGGCGTGCGCGCGAGCGCCGTGATGACCGGGAAATTCTGCAGGTTGTTGCCGCCACTGTCCGCGTCGTCGGTGTCGTTCGGCGTAACGCCATGCGCGCAACTGGGTGGCCCGCAAAGGTCGATGCCCAGTCCGAGATTGTCTCGAATCGAATTCCTGAAGAATCTGTTTCCGGTCGAGCCGTCAAGCACCAGGATGCCTTCGTGGTTGAACGCAACCAGATTGGGCGAGTTGCCCCCCACGATCGAGCCTGAGGCTCCGCCCGCAAGCAAAACTCCGGCAACTTCGTTGCCACGTGCAAACTGACCGCTGGCATCCGTACCGACATAGTTGCCGTCAATTGTCGTAGCCGTCGATCCTGCCCCTATGGCGATTCCATGCGCGAATCGCGATGACGATACGAGGTTGCGTTGCGCCGCGTCTGCGCCACCGATATGAGTGGATGCGGCGAAGACGGCGACACCGATCTGGCCATTCGCGCGTGGCGTAGTCCCGTCAGCCGCAAGACCGATGAAATTGCCTTCGATCACGACTCCAGCAGGCAACGCGCCACCGCAAAGCGCGCCGCTCGCCAGTGTTCCGACGCCAATGGCACTCCCGGGAAAGCCGCCGATCGCAAGGCCCCGGACGAGCGAGTTCGATGCACACAATCCGAAACCGCTTGTCAAAGATCCCGACAGGGCGCTTCCATCCACCTCGATCAGGATTGCCGCGTCGTCGCCATCGATCAGCGCGTTCGGCGCGGAGCCCGACTGTGTATACCCGTCGATGGTCACCGTGCCAGAGATCGTCGGCAACGGTGTCACAAGATGAATCGTGTGCACGCCGGCGCCAGGGATTGCGAAGTCAATGACGTCGGCACCGGCGCTCGAATTCGCATTGAGTATTGCCTGGCGCAACGAGCCCGCACCGGAGTCGTTCGTATTGATCACCGTCGTGTTGGATATGATCGTGGCGCCGGTGGAGAATTCGGACGTGTCGCCCGTCACTGTATCGGTCGCCGTCATCGTGATGACTTTTCGCGTGGCCACGCCCGGCACCGTGCCGTTGAGGAAGAAAGAAAGATTGCCGGCGCCGTCCGTGGACTGGGTCTGGCTGCCGATGTATTTTTGACCCTCGCCATAACCACTCGGATCGGGAGCATCGCTCATGAAGAACTCGATGCGAAACGACCGGCTGGGCGTACTGTTGAGCGTGCCCTGCAGGAACAGCGTGCTGCCGGTGAGGCCGGCAAAAGTGGGCACCGGGTAGTTCTGCAGGTTGTTGGTGCCTGAGTCGCCATCCCCTGCGTCGTTGGCCGTGACGCCATCGCTCGAAAGGTCTATGCCCAGTTGGGAATTGGCATATATCGAGTTGCCTTCTATCGTTACGCTGGCCGCGCTGCCGCTTACTCGAACGCCCGTGGAGCCGCCTGCGATAACGTTGCCCGCTCCTGCACTAGTACCGCCAACGAGATTGCCGCTCGCAGTGATGCGCACTCCGCTTGGCTGACTGCCGAGCAGCGAACTGCCGTCGGCTGCGATTCCGATCAGGTTGCCCTGCAGCGTGTTGCTCGCCGAATTGAGCTGCACACCGTCGATCAGGTTTCCCGAGATCAGGTTGCGATCGGCGAGCGCCGTGCCGCCGATCGCCACCCCGGTGTAGTCCACGCCAATCCGGATTCCGAACGAATTCAGCTTGGGGAACGTTCCTGTTGCATCCGTACCAAGGAAACAGCCTTTGACTACACCGCCGGCCGCCGATCCGGTATAGCCGATGGCCGCAAGAGAACCGGAGCTGAAGTCGTTGATGACAAGCCCACGCACCGTGCTCGGCGCAGAACCCGCGGCGAGAGTCAGGCCATTCCCGCTACCCGAGACAAGGTTTGATCCATCGATCTCGATCTGAAGCACGGCATTCGAACCCACGCTGGCCGTATTGACCGAACTGCCGGGTTGCGTGTAGCCGTCGATCGTGACCGGGCTGGTGAACTCGGGCAGGAGCGACCCGGGCTTGATCGAATGGACGCCCGCGCCGCCGATGTTGAAGTGGATGACGTCGGCGCCGGCCGCGGCGTTCGCCGCGTTGATCGCCTGGCGCAGCGTGCACGTGGCGGCGCAAGTCGAGCCGCCCGTGTCAGCGGTACTGGTAACCGTGAACGTCGTCGCACGCGCGATCGGCATCGCCGCCATCAGTGCGGCGAAGAGCCACCCCATTTCCGTCGCGCGCAGCGGGCGACGACTGACGTCGTCGCGACCGTTGCTCATGAGCCTTCCCCCCGCCGGTGCCCCCACCCGTGGGATACGTTACTCCTGATCGTGGGAGCGCACCACTTGCTGGCGCACCCCGTGACGGAAGATCAGTGAAGCGAGAGACCAAGCGCTTGCCGCTGGCAGCGCAGCGCAACACGCGCTGCCACGGCCGATTACTTCAGCAACGCCTCGAACTTCGGATTGCCGCGCAGCGGATCCCACAACGGATCGAGCCGCACGAGAGCCGCGGTGTAGAAGCCACCAGGGAGGGCCAGCGTCGCCTTCAGGTTCTCGATCGCTCCGTCTGGATCGCCGCCCCTCATCAATACCTGGGCGAGCCCGAGCTGCGCGGTCGGGCGCATGTTCGCGTCGTTGCGATACAGGTCGAGCGCGAGCCGGGCCTGAACCACGGCGGCTGCCTGATTGCCCGCCTCCGCGTAAGCTTGCGCGAGAATGACCGGCGCGAGCGAATCATCCACGTGCCGCGCCTTGGGTTCGAGCTGCGCGATCAGCCGCTCGAATGTCCCCTTTGCGGCTGCGGTATCGCCACTGGCACGCTGCGCCATGCCCAGGTAAAGCGTCAACAATGGTCCGAAGCCGTTGAGCGTATCGTCGGACTGCTTCAGCAGCGGCGTGATTTCGGTGATCGCAACCGGAAAGCGCCGTTCGAGCAGCCGCTGGTAGCCGCGATAGCTGGCCAGACCCGGATCGATTCCCTCCGACGGCACTTTTTCCAGTACGCGCGCGGCTTCCTCGAGCTTGCCGTCCGCCTGAAAAGCGCTGACCTTGTAGGACAGCGCGAGTCCATCATTCGGAGCGATCGCCAGCGCGCGATCAAGCGCTTCATGGGCTTCCTTGAAGCGCCGCATGCTGAGCAGCGTTTCACCTCCAATCGTGGTCAGCAAGCCCGCGTTGAGCGGGTCCAGATCCAGCGCCTGCCGCAGATGCGCCAGCGCCTGGTCCCAATGACCTTGGCGCCGCTCGACCAATCCAAGTATCTGCAGCGCGTCACGGTCATTCGGCGAATCCTTCAAGGCCTCTTCGAATGCCTTTTGGGCGCCGGCAAAATCGCGCTGGACCCGATACAGGTAACTGCCCTTGGCCAGCAGTGCCTCAGTGAGCTTCGGCTGAAGCCGGAGCGCAGTATCAGTCGCGAGCTTCAGCGACTCGGCGGTTATCGTGTCCGTATCGACGTTGTTGAAGTACATGTAGCCTTCGACCCTGACGCGCTCGGCCCAAGCCAACGCGAATTGTGGGTCGAGGCGAGCCGCTTCGGCATACGCAGCGGCAACCTTGCGCGTCGTGGCGAAATCGTAGCCTTTGGTCTGTAGCGCGCGAGCGCGCAGATAGGCCTCGTAAGCCGCGAGGTTTTCGGTCGGACGTTTCGCGACCGCCGCCTGCTCGGCTCCGCTGAGCTTCGCATTCAGCGCTTCGGCAATGGCGCCGGCGACTTCGCCTTCCACGCCGAAGATATCGTCGAGCTTGCGGTTGTAGACCTCGGCCCATAGGTGATCGTCGGTCGCGGCGCGAATCAGCTGGACGTTGATGTGCACGGCGTCGCCGGCTTTCTGCACGCTGCCTTCGAGGATGTTGGCCACGCCCAGCTGGCGCGCAATCTCCGGCAGGTTGCCGGGCTTGCTGGCGTAGTGCTGGGTCGACGTGCGCGAGATGACTTTCAACGCACCTATCTTGGCCAGGCGTGTGAGGATTTCATCCTGGATGCCTTCGGCGAAGTAGGCGTTGGCCTTTTCATCCGACAGGTTCTCGAACGGCAGCACGGCGACCGATTTCTCGTTTATCGGCCCAGCGACTGCGGACGGCCTGGGGGCGAGGACGTAGTGTTGAACGAGCAGGAACGCCACGGCCAGGATGAGCACGGCGATGGTGACCATGTTCAGCCGCTGTCCCGTGTGGCTGGTGATCGACTGCTCCGGCGCGACCTCGGCGGTCCGGGCGATTCCTTCCGGCGTCACCTCGTAGACCCAGGACAGGACCAGCGCGATCGGAAATCCGCCAACCACCGCGAGCACGATCAGCCGCAGCGCCAGTGCCGAAACCTCGAACAGCGGCAGCACCTGGGTAGCGACCTGGACCAGCAGCCAGCCACCGACGGCGTACATGGCGCCGACCTTGTATACATTGCGGCGCTTGAGTTCGCGCAGGAACGACCGCATCCGGCTCCCCTGTCATCGTCGATGCCGCGATCCGGAAAAGACGCGGCGCAGTCATGATAGACGATCGGCGCCGTCCGCGGCTGACATCGAGGCGTCAGCGGCGGCCGTGTTAGCAGCGTGTGCTGGTGCAGGGATCGAATAGCAGCCCGGCTGAGCTGCCACCAGGACCTGTTGGTCCAAGGTCCACCGGCGCAGCGGGCCCAGTCAGGCTAGAATACCGCCGTTTTGCCCGCCTCCAGTCGAGACGCCCGCATGCCCGCCGACGCAAAATACAAACGTATCCTCCTCAAGCTCAGCGGCGAGGCGTTGCTCGGCGAGGCCGACTACGGCATCGACCCGAAGGTTCTCACGCGCCTGGCGCGCGAAATCATCGATGTACAGCGCGCCGGCACCGAGGTCGGCGTGGTCATTGGCGGCGGCAACATCTTTCGAGGCGAAGGCCTGGCCGCCTCCGGCATGGACCGTGTCACCGGCGATCACATGGGCATGCTGGCCACGGTGATCAACGCCCTGGCCATGCAGGACGCCCTGGAAAAACTCGGCGGCCGCGTGCGCGTGATGAGCGCAATCAAGATCAACGAAGTCTGCGAGGACTTCATCCGCCGCCGCGCAATCCGCCATCTGGAAAAAGGCCGCATCGCGATCTTTGCCGCCGGCACCGGCAATCCGTTCTTCACGACCGACTCCGCTGCGGCGCTGCGCGCGATCGAAGTCGGCGCCGAACTGCTGCTCAAGGCGACCAAGGTCGATGGCGTGTACAGCGCCGATCCGCGCAAGGACAGCACCGCGCAGCGCTTCGAGCGGTTGACCTACGATCAGGTCATCGAACGCAAGCTTGCCGTCATGGACACAGCGGCGATAGCGTTGTGCCGCGATTACAAGATCCCGCTGCGCATCTACGACATCGCCGGCGAAGGCGTGCTGATGCGGATCATGCAGGGCGAGCCGCTGGGCACGCTCGTCGACAGCGGACGCTGACAACGGCACGCGCCGCGCGGCTGCGCATCGCCCAGGCGTAATCGCTTCCGCCAACTCCTGAACCTGAGTATGAGTCCGGGCTGGTTTGCCCGGATCGACTCTAGCCACCGGAGATGCCGCGATGCCGATGTACAACTTCGATTTCAATCGTTCCGTCACGAATCTGAACCTGAGCGCGGCGCGCTCCGGAATATTCACGCCGTCGATCACGAGTCTGGAACTGCGCGAAGAGAAGTTGCGGCGCTTCAACGAGGTCGTCCAGCGCGTCGCGCCGGGCAAGCCCGTATTCAACGCGGACCAGATCGCCGGCGCGGCGCGGCGCGTGCTGCGCGCCGCGATGAAGGGACAGGAATCCACATTTATCAAGGTGCGCATGCGCCGCGCCGGCGAGATCCGCGCGGCGCTCGAGGACGCGCAATGGGAAGTCGCGGCGAAGACCGAGCCGGCCATGCGCGAAATCGTCGCCTACCTCGATGAAGGTGCCAGCGCGCTGATCGAGAACGACGTGCCCGTGGTCGGCCTGCTCGATGCTGCGATCCTGGTCGATGCCGCGATGGACACCCTGCGGGGAGAACTCGACGACTACGCCGACTTCTGCCGCTACCGCGTCGGCGAGGCCGCGCGTCTGGGCATTTCGCCGAACGAGATCCGGGTCAGGCGCGAATGCTGGTTCCACGAGCGGCAGCAGGAACTTCGCCTGGAACTGCAATTGCGCCGCGTGCGCGGCACGAACTACGGCGAGTCCACCAGCACGGCGCCGGCATTCCGCATCTGTTGACTATCGGATACCGCCGCCGGTGCTCGACGCGTACCGGCGGCTTGCCCGAGGCGATCGAATCGGCCTGGGGCGAATACCGTGGTGGCTGCGCTCGCCGGCTCCTTTGACTACATCGTGCCAGTGTGACAGGCTGATTCGAAGCGGCGGCTTGGAAGTCGGCGGCACATGACCCGGTTCGATACGACACGCTGGAGCATGGTCGTGCGCGCGCGCGGCGAGTCGCGCGACGCACGCGATGCTCTGGGATCCCTGTGCCGCGCCTACCGCCCGCCGGTCGTGGCCTATATCCGCAGCCGAGGCTATGCCGGCGATGCCGCGGAAGATCTGGCGCAGACATTTTTTGCGCACTTCCTCGAAGACGCCTATCACACCGTCGCCGATCCCGCGCGCGGGCGCTTTCGTGCATTCCTGCTCACGGCGCTCAAGCGCTTCCTGATCAATGCCGATGCCGAAGCGCATGCGCTCAAACGCGGCGGCGGCGTGCATATCGACGCGCTCGCGGACGAGGCACCGTCCGGCAGCGATTGGCTGATCAACAGCGCATCGCCCGAGCGCGCCTTCGAACGCAGCTGGGCGATCGCCGTGCTCGACGCCGCCATGCGTCGTTTGCGCGAGGAGGCCGAGCGTGCCGGCAAGGGCGAGTTGTTCGAACAGCTGCGCGAATTCCTGACCGAACGCCCGGACGAGGCTGACTATGCGCGGGCAGCCGCAGCGCTGAACCTGCGCCGCAATACCCTCGCGGTCGCAGTGCACCGCATGCGCCACCGGCTGCGCGAACTGGTACGCCAGGAACTGGCCCAGACCACCGCCTGCAAGGATGACCTGGACGCCGAGTTACGCGAACTCCGCGCCACGTTGTCGGGCGTCATGTAATCGCGCGCGCTAAAAGCCGAATAAATAGGCCTGCTCTCCGGAGAACGGCAAAAATGATGTCCGTACGCTCGTCCGACCGCTTCGCCACTACCCGGTGGTCGGTCGTCATGCGGTCGGCTTCGAGCGAAACCGCCGACGCATCGCATGCGCTGACCGAACTCGCGCAACGCTACTGGTACCCGGTTTATGCCTATGTGCGACGCTGCGGCCACGCGCCGGCGATCGCCGAGGACATAACCCGTTGTTTTCTCGGCGGGCTGATGCAGCAGTTTCGCGACGGCGCGAGGAGCCATCCGCAATGCCATTTTCGCCGCTTCCTGCTCGATCAGCTCAACGCGTTCCTCGGCGGCGACTGGCGCGAAATCGTCGACAACGACAGCACGACCGAACTGGCCGCGCCCGGGGATCTTGAAGCGCGCAACGAACGCGACAACGCCGGCGCGGTGTCGCCCGAACAGGCCTACGAACGCAGCTTTGCGCTCGAAGTCGTCGTTCGCGCCCTGCGGCGCCTGCATTCGGAGGCGCGCCAGACCGGACGCCTGGCGATGTACGAGGCGCTCGAGCCGCATCTTGCGAACGATCCTGTAGCCGGCGAATACGAAGCTATCGCCACACAGCTGCAGACGCGCCCGCTGGCATTGATCGTCGCCCTCAAGCGCCTGCGCCAGCGCTTTCGCGAGCTTGTCGGCCAGGAGCTTGCCGACACGGTGACCTCGGCCGAGGACCTGGCCGCGGAACAAGCGATGCTGCACGGCGTGTTGAGCGGGATGCAGACACGCGCATGACTGCGCAGAGCGACGACGAAGCCCCACGATCGGCAATCGCGCCGGATCCGCTGGCGAGTCTGCGCGCGAGCACCCGGGCCATTGCCGACCTGGCGTTCGGCGACTCGCTCGAAACGCTCACGCCGCACGACGCCGGAGGCCGGCACCTTGCGCTGCTCACGGCGGAATCGCTGCAGCTCGACCTCGACGATCCGGCACAGCGGCAATTCGGCGACTACGAATTGCTCGAACAGATCGGCGAAGGCGGGATGGGCGTCGTCTACCGCGCACACCAACGCAGCCTGGATCGCGACGTTGCGCTAAAGCTGCTGGCTGCCGGGCCATGGGCGTCGAGTGAATTCATCGAACGCTTCAGGCGCGAGGCGCAACACGCGGCGGGCATGCAGCACCCGAACATCGTCGCGATCCATGAGGTCGGCAGCGCCGAAGAACTGCATTTCTTCAGCATGCGCCTGGTGCGTGGCGGCAGTCTGTCGGGAGTGCTGAGCGACGGCAAGCTTGCACCGTTTCGCGCAGCACAGATGT
>Ga0157376_10002655_pt1 | contig 12159 bp, 28 predicted proteins | sample M45metaG_FD_121801 | JGI IMG/M metagenome (GOLD analysis project Ga0157376, IMG submission 121801) | Miscanthus rhizosphere microbial communities from Kellogg Biological Station, Michigan, USA - M4-5 metaG | ecosystem: Host-associated > Plants > Roots > Rhizosphere > Soil | place: USA: Michigan... | reverse complement strand
CGCCGTGATGATCCTCGCCAGGCTCGTCCCGTGTGACCAGTGGTCGCGCCGTCCGCGCCGAGTGGTTACACCCGCGCTCGTGGAGGCGTAACCGGGTACGACCTCACATCCGAAGGATTGCATGGACTCTCACGCGTGCTCTGCGTCACAGATGCCGCTAGAGCCGCGTTTTGCGCGATCAAATAGCTTGACGCCCTCTACGCCGACACTGAACATACCGTGCAACTCCCCGCCTTCGGGGTCTATATGTAGTTAGGTGCCTCAGTGAAGCGCTACCAGACCGGAGTCGTTCTATGCTGTCTCACGGTTTTGTTCTGCGCTGCCGCGGCTGCGAGTGACAAGCCCTGGGCGAAGCATTGTTCACTTCGCGGCATCGAAGGAGCGCAAGACAAGAACGATTCCGGAAGCCTGCTCCGGGAATTTTCACAACGCTGCGAGGCCATTGATGCGTGTCTCCTCTCATGCATGCGCAGTAAGTGTCCAACGCCTGCAGGCGGCTGCTTTCATACTTGCGGCCCATCGGAGTACGGTGGCCCTGCCGATCTCGCCGACATGTACGCGGCGAAGGACCCAAGGGTTTGTCCGGCGCACGGCACCTAACTATTCGTTCAACGCGACCGTGACGTGTCGCGCCGATAACCCAGCGCCTTCAGCGGCGCGTTAACTCAAGCGTTAGGTTGCAAATCAATGTTCGGCTTCTTTCAACGCTGGAGACAAAGCAGCCGCGAATGGCATCACGGCCAAACGGAAATTTGGCCTTCGGTCTTGGGTGTTGGTCCTGACGGGCTGTCGTTGTTTCAACACGAGGCCAGCCAGCTGCTCATTAAGTCACTCGGCCCTATTCAACTTCAGCAGGCTGGTACAACTGACCTGTATCTGACAGGCAAGCTGCCTGGTACAGAGGCCATCGTTTTCATATACGCTGACGGCGCGCAAATCCATGTCGGCCCCAAGGCGGTTTTCCTCGCCGAGCGCGAAGACTATGCGCGCCCTCAAGAACTTCTTCAGCAGTTCATCGCGGCGGCGCAGGGTGTTGCAACCTAACTATTCGTTCAAGCGGACCGCTGCGACGGGTTGCGGTACTATCTGGCCGCGGTCAGCAGCGGCCGCTTAACTCAAGCGTTAGGGCGCACATGAGCACTTCCGCAAATTTTGCTGAGCGTGTTTGGCTCGCGGTTTCACCCGACGGCCGGGAGTGCCAGGTCGCCCTTCGCGTCGAAGCTCCGTTGCAACAGGATCGCGGCGAGTGGTCGTGCGCTGTCTCGCTCGGTGCGCTTGATGAGCGAAGTGACACTGTAGCTGGCATGGATTCATGGCAGGCCCTTGAGCAAGCCATGTTTCACGTCGCCAAACGTATTCAATCTTTCGAGCGTCTCGGGTGGCGGTTCTACTGGGGCCCTGAGCGCGAGGTGGCTTCACCTTCTGAGCTGAGCCGAGGCGTCTAGTGCGCCCTAACTATTCGTTCAAGCGGACCGCTGCGACGGGTTGCGGTACTATCATGCCGCGGTCAGCAGCGGCCGCTTAACTCAAGCGTTAGGCCCCGGGTTTATGCGTAACTCCATTGGCGCAAAAATGTCGTTCCAAGCCCGGTTCCTTTGCATCTGCTTCGGCGGCCCTTCGGTTTTTCTGTTCATGGCGGCTCGCGGCAGAGATGATGTCATCTTCATATGGTCTTCCTTGCTCACAGTCTGGGCTATCGGCACTGCGTGGGTGCTGGCCGGAAAGGCTAAGGAGGCCAACGGTTGGGGGCAACTCGAGGTCGGCGAGTTGATCTTCATCCCCTTGCTAACGCTAGTTCTCGTCGTCGGCTCCTTTTTTATGCTACTCATGCTGTCCTTTGCTGGCATGCACTGACCCACGCGGGGCCTAACTATTCGTTCAAGCGGACCGCTGTGACGGGCTGCGGTACTATCATGCGGTACGCGGCAGCGGCCGCTTAACTCAAGCGTTAGGCACTTCATGCGCGCTTCTGTCATGGTTTCGAGGGTCGGGTCCTACTCGCTCGCGGCGCAATGCGTCTTGCTCCTCATTGCGGTCCCCGCTATTGCTTTTAAGCTCGGTGCCCTCGCCGGCTGGTTGTTTACTGCGTCGCTGGTTGCTGGACTTCTTGCTTTCAGCTGTGGCATAGCCGCTTCGCTGTTGTTGCGGCAAGGGCGTTGGCTAGGGCTTTCCGCAGCAGCAGTCTTTGTCGCTTTCTTCTCCGTCGTCATAGGCCTGTCGCTAGGCGGCGGCCCGGGTGTCTGAAGCGCCTAACTATTCGTTCAAGCGGACCGCTGCGAGTGGTTGCGCTACTATCATGCTGCGGTCAGCAGCGGCCGCTTAACTCAAGCGTTAGGCTGCATGGAGGGGAAAATGGCGGAGCCTTGGCACAAGAAGACTTTCGGCGACCGCGCTGCGGGAGCCATTCTCCTCATTGCAGGTGCCGTCCTCGGCTATCTCGGCGCCGTGCAACCTTATCTTGGCATGGTCGCTCAAGAGCCGTCCGTGTCATTGAGTTTCAAGCTCGCTGGTACCTTTCCACTCCTGCTCGGTCTCGGAGCTGTTTACGCATTCTTCGGAAAGCGCGCGGTAGCTCTGTTCGGCCCGCTCCAGGCTCCAAAATGGTCGCTGGCCATCTTGGTAGTTCCTTTAGTGTTTCTTGGCGTCGCTGTATACATTGTGCTTTCTGCGCAACTTAAGTCGCATGGGTACGGTTAGTTTGCAGCCTAACTATTCGTTCAAGCGGACCGCTGCGACGGGTTGCGGTACTATCATGCAGCGGTCAGCAGCGGCCGCTTAACTCAAGCGTTAGGCCTTACTTCTGGTTCGGAGAACTCATGTTACGCATCCGCTACATCGCATTCGCCACCGCCATGCTTGTCTTCGGCACTGCCTATTCCGACGCACCCACGCGCATCGACGCAACAAGTTACGCCTCTGCTGAAGCAAGCTGGAACAAAATGCTTATGGAGTCCGATAGCGACACCCAGAACAAGCTAAGAGGCGCTCTAATACAGCTCATTGGCACCAGCGGCCTAAGCGGGCTCAGGCTTCACACGGCAATGGAGGATCCTTCACCGGGCATGGTCAAAGACAGAATTGCGGGCCTCAACGCTGCGCAAATAATCGAGCTGGGTCGCCAAGTCTCTGTGGTCAAGTAGCGTTGCTGAAAGGTAAGGCCTAACTATTCGCTCAAGCGGACCGCTGCGGATGGGTTGCGGTAGACTGTTACTCACTGCGGCAGCGGCCGCTTAGCTCAAGCGTTAGGCGCCTTTCCCAAGTCTAGGCAGTGAGCGAGTAACCAACTAAGCTCTCGTATCAATTGCGTCGGCGCTACAGGGAGGTTCCACATGTCCACCGCACCAGAGTATTGGTTCCGAGCAAAGCGCTACGGTTGGGGTTGGGGTCTCCCCATAGCATGGCAGGGCTGGCTCAGTCTTGCGGTCTTCTACGCGCTGCTTCTTGTCGGCGCCTGGGCGATATTGCCGCAATACGGCAACGGCATTTTTGTTGCCTATGCTGTCGCGCTAGTAGCAGCTCAACTTTGTGTGTGTTGGCTCAAAGGCGAGCCCCAGCGCAGGTAGCTCAAATGACGGCGCCTAACTATTCGTTCAACGCGACCGTGACGTGTCGCAGCGATGACCCAGCGTCTGGCGCGGCGCGTTAACTCAAGCGTTAGGCATCAGATGAAGCGCGAGGCGGCCTCGTTTCTAAATCTCGACCTTGAGCTGAATGCTTCTACTGGCCTGTCGCGACTGGCCAAGCACCTCGAAGATTCCGCCTTCATTCTCTACAGCGGCCCTGTCAAAGGCGCGTACCGGCTTTGCGCTGAGCCGCTCATTCGCGGCAATTTGAGTAAGAGCGCGCGTGCGTGCACCGCGCACTTTCTCGACGTCTTGGAGGCGCTGCCCAAGGATCTTGCGGCACTTTTCAAGCGCTGTAAGAGCCGAGTATTCGACTACGGTTTCGACGGCGGGCTGGAATCAAAGCCATTATCGGTCAACCTTCCCCCGGCTCACTTGGCGCGCATTGCTCACCTTGGTGTCCAAGTTCGCATCACGGTGTATCCGCATCGCCCAGCCGCTGATGCCTAACTATTCGTTCAAGCGGACCGCTGCGACGGGTTGCGGTACTATCATGCGGCGGCCAGCAGCGGCCGCTTAACTCAAGCGTTAGCCGTCTAGCATGCGCCACACACTCGCCATTGTTCTCGTGCTGGCTGCCGTCGTGTCCATTGGTGGCTGCGACGCGATGGTCGTCCGCCAGTCATTCGTAAAAATCGCGCCAGATTTGTTTCCTTCCTGTGCAGCTTCAGCGCTCATCCAAATTGGGTACAAGCCAACGTTGCTCACCGATTCGAGCGGCAAGAAGCGCCTGTACGTGGAGTATCCGCATGGTGATCTCAATGTCACTGTCACCGAATCAGCATCAGGGCAAGGCCAAACAGTCCAACTCAAGGCCATAGTTATGGTGCGCGATGAAACTGCCAGCCAAATTGAGGCAAGGCTTGGTGAAGACTTGGACAGCATTACAGCGGCCATAGCAAAATCGTGCGGCAACGGCTAACTATTCGTTCAAGCGGACCGCTGCGACGGCTAGCGGTAACATCATGCGGTACGCGGCCGCGGCCGCTTAACTCAAGCGTTAGGCTGCACAGCCAAGTCATCGCGACATGAAAGGCCTGTCTGTTCTATTACTTCTTGCGTTAGCCATAGTGTCGTTCGCAGCGCTTCTATCTGGCGCGAGCTACCTCGAGGTCGTACTTCCCGGCGGCCTGCCCGCTGGCAACGCCGTTGCTGCAATTGGGCTGGTTGCTGCTGCTGCGCTTCCGGTTCTTCTTAGCTCTGCTGGCTCTGTGCTTCGTGGCGCGGCTTTGGTTGCACTGGCCGCAGCAGCATGTTGGCTTCCGTTGTCAATTGCACTCGCGGGAAATCTGGCCCTTAACTTCGCAATTGGGAGCGGCTCAATCTGGCTGGGCTTCACCCTTGCCGTCATCCTCTTTGTGCTGTGCACGTTGGTCTGGGCTCTTGTCAGTCGTTTGGTTGCCATTCGCAGACGCGTTGGTGCAGCCTAACTATTCGTTCAAGCGGACTGCTGCGACGGGCTGCGGTACTATCATGCGGTGTGCAGCAGCAGCCGCTTAACTCAAGCGTTAGGCACCAAGTGGAACGTATTCGTATTAGTTACGTTGACCGCAACACTGAGATCGAGCGCCAGCTGCCGATCGACGCTACGCTCGTCGAGAAAGTCGCGCTTGAAGACAGTAAGAGCGAGTGGTGGCTGGTCGCCCTGGAGCGCGCGCTTTTGCATGTAGGGGCGGAATTTCCTTACGCGTTGGTTGCGCCGCGCCACACTGGACACTCACTCGCGGACTCGGGGCCGGTTTCGGCTATCTTGTTGCTCAGCGCATCACGCGCACTGCCAGCGAGTCCAAAGGTTTCGAGCTTTCCCCAATCGGTGTGGTGTGGCGTCGGGCGTCTTGGTGCCTAACTATTCGTTCAAGCGGACCGCTGCGAGTGGTTGCGGTACTATCATGCGGCGGTCAGCAGCGGCCGCTTAACTCAAGCGTTAGGCATGCATGATGCCGTTCGATCCAGTCGAAAACGTTGAAAACGCGAAGGCGATCTTGGACGGCGGCGAATGGCCGAATTTCCACGATGCGATCGTGTACTCGCTGAATTTCTGGCGCGGCGATATGCGGCCCGACGACAATATCTGGGTTGCGTCCACGATTGAGGCTAGCTTGGCGCTGAACGCGCTTGAGCATCCCTATGTCGTCGATCTCCGGTTCCATGACTGCGATCAGATTCGCATGGCGAATTTTGACCACAACAACGACATCTATATGTTGTCCTTTTCGTTTGAGCCGCGCGGATTCTATGCAGACGGGGTCACGCCTCTATCACCATACATCCGCGTCACTTTCGAAAGTGGCGGCATTCAAGAACCGTTGCTCTCGTTCAAGTGCTTCCGCGTTGAGGCGATCCGTCGCCGTTCGGTGCCAACTCCACCGTGCCGCTAGTGCATGCCTAACTATTCGTTCAAGCGGACCGCTGCGAATGGCGGCGGCATTTCCCAGCGGCGCGTAGCAGCGGCCGCTTAACTCAAGCGTTAGGCTCACGTGAAAGTAATCATCACCCTTTGTCTTTGTCTGCTCCTCGGCGGCTGTGACGCCTACCGTGCTCGACCAGAATCAGACTTCGTTGCGTTTGCGCGCACCGCGTTACTTGAGATCGAAGGATGCAAGTGCAATGACGAATTTGTCTATGTCGTTTCAACCTCAATAGATCCGCGAGCGCGCGATGCACTTGCCTCGATGCGTAAAGTGGTTTCTCCTTCGCAAGTTCCCGAGTCCGCGAAGGTGCCTTTCTCTAACTTTGTAGAAATCACTAAATTTCAGATCATCGGAGATGACGGTTTGGTCGAAGGCAAGAAAGATCCTTATGAATCCGGCCGTCTCAATTGCGGGGAAGGCTTCTCCATTCCTTTCAAAAACGTAAATGGCGCGTGGCAGGCGCTCGCGGAAACTTGGACAGTGTGTTAGCTCGCGAGCCTAACTGTTCGGTCAAGTGGACCGCTGCGGTGAGGCTGCGGTATCTTCGTACGCACCGTGGCAGCGGCCACTTACCTCAAGCGTTAGGCCTGCAATGCAGCTCACGCAATCTGAATTTGATGCCACCTTTGCTGCACCCATGCGGCGGCTGTCGCAAGAGACCGAGCCGCCGTTTGACTTTTGGCCGTACTTCGACACGATTCCGTCAAACGATTTTTTGGGCCATCGCTTTTCTGGCGATGTTACTTACGTCTATGAGCATCCGTCCGGCTCCTTTCAGCACGCTCTCGTCAACTGCGAGGACAAGAACGTGTTTCTAGTTATCGTCCTCAATGTTTCCTCTAAACACGTGGTAGGGCATCGGGTTCTCGATCTCTGTGCTATGTACGGGCTCGATGGGCAGGCCTAACAATTCGTTCAAGCGGACCGCTGCGACGGGTTGCGGTACTATCATGCGGCGGTCAGCAGCGGCCGCTTAACTCAAGCGTTAGGGCGCAAAGGCGAGTAGCCGCGCAATGAGAAACGTCTTGGTTCTGGCACTAATTGCTTTCGTCGCGTGGTATGGCTACTCGCAATACCAGCGTCGTTCGCACGTCTCAAGCGAAAGCGCGGAACCGTTGGCGCTCGAATCATCACCCTCAGCTGCGTTCACGTGCGACGGTCGCACTCGTTGTTCGCAGATGACTTCTTGTGAAGAAGCTACATACTTCCTGAGAAATTGCCCTGGCACTAAGATGGACGGAGACCATGACGGAATTCCTTGCGAACAGCAATGGTGCCATTAGCCATGGCCTCGCTACGCTTTTGCGCAGGCGGTTGCGCCCTAACTATTCGTTCAACGCGACCGTGACGTGTCGCGGCGATAACCCAGCGCCCGGCGCGGCGCGTTAACTCAAGCGTTAGAACCGCTCGCAGCGGTGGAGTATCATTAGGGCCAGAGATCGGAGGTGGCTCATGCAGCAAACATACACGGCTGTCGTAAAAAACGACGAAGGCGCCTGGATCGGCTGGATCGAAGAGGTACCTGGAGTTAACTGTCAGGAAGCGACACGCGAGGAGCTCCTGACATCACTTCGCGTAACTCTTGCAGAAGCAATCGAGTTCAATCGCGCCGAGGCGCGAGGTGCCGCTGGTAAGGGCTACGAAGAGCTGCCTATCGCAGTATGAAGCGGCGCGACTTGCTTGCGCACCTGCTTGCCAACGGCTGTCAACTCCTGCGCGAAGGAGGCCGCCACTCGTGGTGGTCTCACGCCGTATCCGGCAAGCGCAGCGCGCTCCCTCGGCACACCGAAATCAACAATCATGTCGCTCGCAAGATCTGCCGCGACCTTGGCATTCCCGAGCCGGAGCGGTTCTAACTATTCGTTCAAGCGGACCGCTGCGACGGTCTTCGGTACTATCGTGCGGTACGCGGCAGCGGCCGCTTAACTCAAGCGTTAGGTGCCTATTGTGGCCCACGATTTCCTCCGACTATTTACTGCGCTCGTTCTTTGTGCCTGCGGAGGCGTCGCCTATGGGCAAAGCGGGGCCGATCTTAGCGTCGCTTTAACCGGCCCCTTAAACGCGACCTTTGGCGATCGAGTTGTCTATTCGCTGGCCATAACAAATCTCGGTCCTGCTGCCGCAACGAACGTAGTGGTTACTGTTGTGTCCCCGTTTGAGGTTTTTTCCATTGGAAGTTGCGCCAATGGTTTCCCGTGCGGAATTGGTACTTTGGCTTCAGGTCAAGGCATTGTTGTATCTCTCTACGTGCGGACGCCATACCTGTTCTGTCCACAATGTAACGACCCGGCGCCTCTTTTTGTCGTCGCGAGCGTGCTGAGCGATACGCAGGATCCAACTCAATCGAACAACTCATCTATCTTCGAAACAGCGCTCCTCCCAGTCCGAAAGATTACTTCTGTTCCAATCGTTGCGCCCTGGTCGAGACTGTTTCTTATCGCATTGCTGGCGCTGAGTGCGTTAGCTCGTTTGCAGCGCTTCGCGCCGGCACCTTACTATTCGTTCAAGCGGACCGCTGCGAATCGTGGCGGCATTTCCCAGCGGCGCCGAGCAGCGGCCGCTTAACTCAAGCGTTAGGGGCTCCATGAGAAAGCTTGCTGTGCGCTTGCTGCTATCTGTGGCTTACATCCTCGCGGAAATGCTTTCGCTTCTTCTGCCTTTCTCCGGGCCGAATCTTGCAGCAATCTGGAGCACCATCGTTGGTCTTGCCCTTGCGTTCGCTGCGGTTTACTTTACTGGCCGAGCAACTGTGTTTGTTGCAACCGTCACGTTCTTCGTGTCGGCCTTGCTTCCGTTCCTGGTGCTGTGTCGTATCGGCATGCCGGCGTACGGCACGTTCTCTGCCTCGTGCGCCACGGTTCTTCTCCATATGCAGCACAACAACATTCTCGGCGCCTTCCAACTGGTGGTGCCGGTCGTTGTCGCCACAATCGGCGCCTGGCTGCTCGGACGCCCGCCCCTAACTATTCGTTCAAGCGGACCGCTGTGACGGGTTGCGGTACTATCATGAGGTATGCAGCAGCGGCCGCTTAACTCAAGCGTTAGGCGTCTTCTTATGGCAACACTCCTATGGCTGGTGGCTATTGCGGTTGCGGGTGTCGCTGCCCTTGTCGTCATTAATCGGCGCTCGGTTAAACAAACACCCGCCGATGTAGCGGCCGTCCTACGGTCGCTTCTGGATGGCAATGTTGACAGTGCGCGGTGGGATTATTTTGTTTCGACAAGCTTCGCCGACCCGAGCCTTGAGAGCATCCGGAATCGTTGTGTCGATGCATGGCGCGAAGGCTCTCAGTTCCTCCAACCGGGAGCGATAGGGCCACAAGAGCTAAGTGCGGCTGGTGTTAAACTCATCGGCGAGCTGTTACAAGAGTGTGAGCGCATCGGGCAACCGAAGGCGCCTAACTAGTCGTTTAACGCGACCGTGATGTGTCGCGGCGATAACCCGGCGCCCGACGCGGCGCGTTAACTCAAGCGTTAGGGCGCAATGACGAACGATTTGGAACGCGGGAAGTTCTGGGTCGACTTCATACGACAGCGATGTCCGTTCCCGTCCTCAGAGAAGCTCGCGGCGCAGTTCCGCGCTGCAACGCTACCGGAATTCTGTCAATGCGGTTGCAACAGCTTCAAAGTCACAGTTCCGGCCGAAGCCTCAATCGCGCCAATTGCAAAGCCCGGCGGCTCGGGCGCCGTCTTCGAAAGCTCGTTCCACTTACCGGGCTCGAACAAGACGCTAGAGATCATTCTCTTCGCCAATGAGCAAGGCAACCTCTCATACGTCGAGGTAGATTACTGCGGCAATTCTTCTCCTGTTCCAGAGGTCATCCAGATCAGTGAGCCGCCTTATCATGTCTATTCAAGTTCGGCGCTTGCGCCCTAACTATTCGTTCAAGCGGACCGCTGCGACGGCCTTCGGTATTACCATGCGGTACGTGGCAGCGGCCGCTTAACTCAAGCGTTAGGCATCAAGGACGGCTTATGCAGAACCAAGCGCCTAGACGCACTTCCTGGGGCCGACCCCGCGACTTTCTGCTATTTGGCTTTTGTATAACGGTTATCAGCATTGCGGCTGCGATGCGGTGGCGAGCGCTGGACATGGCAATTGGGTTTGCCGTCTTAGGCTTCTACCTAGCCGGCTCCGCTCTGCTTCTGTTGCGTCTTTGGAAACATCGCGCCGAGCCGAGACAGGTCAGGCTCGGGCAACTTGGTGTGCTGCCTTCAAGCTGGCGTCGGTGGGTGCTGGGTGAAAGCAAAGAGCGTTCCGGTAAGTAGAAACACTGTGCACTTTATGCCTAACTATTCGTTCAAGCGGACCGCTGCGACGGGTTGCGGTACTATCCTGCGGCGGTCAGCAGCGGCCTCTTAACTCAAGCGTTAGGGCGCATCCATGAAACTCGTTCTGCCGGCGCTCGTACTCGTGACACTCAGCGCCGCTTGCAGTGCGAAATCTGACTATGAGCGCCTCGTTGAATCCGCTAATTCTGGCAATGCTGGGGCAATGTACGCCCTCTTCGTCATCGTTGAGCAACGAGGCAGTCCCGAACATCCGATAACGGATGAAGAGCAAAAGATCGCAACACGCTGGCTCATCAAGGCTGGGGAGAGCAATGATTCGCGTGCTGCTCAGGTACTGGCGCTCTGTTACGAAAAAGGCTGCTTTGGGGTACCGCTCGACCACGAAAAGGCCCTTTACTACAAGCAGCTCTCGGAGAGGCCTGCGCCCTAACTATTCGTCCAAGCGGACCGCTGCGACGGTCTCCGGTACTATCATGCGGTGCGCGGCAGCGGCCGCTTAACTCCAGCGTTAGGCACCAGGGAGAGGTATATGAGGGCTGTCGCATTGGTGCTGTTGGCAGCTTTTGGATCGGCAGTCGCCGCAGACTCAGGTTTATCTTTCACCGGCGCAAAAGCGGTTTGGGAAGCGTCAAAGGATCGCACGGAGTACCTCGCGTACGCCTCGCAGTTCCTGCAGTTGATTGGTCATTCGCGTCCCGATAACCTAAATGGCTGCTACGGTCTAGGCAAAGACCCATTGGAGCTTATGCTCGTAGTGGGGCATCGAGACAGTGAGCAATATGTGGTCGTCGAAGTGCTCTCAAACGTGGAGAGCGAAAAGGTCCAATGCCTCAGGAAATCGTATAGCGGCCTTCCAATGAAAGCTCCTCCATTTTTTCCGTTTGTCTTGCGTATGGGCGTCGGTTAGCCGCGCTGGTGCCTAACTATTCGTTCAAGCGGACCGCTGCGACGGGCTGCGGTACTATCTGGCCGCGGTCAGCAGCGGCCGCTTAACTCAAGCGTTAGGCTGCAGGAGCAGTGTTGGCCCAGAACATACTATTCATCTGCAGTCAGAATCGGCTCCGCAGCCCAACCGCAGAGCAAATCTTCGCTAGTTGGCCAGGCGTCGAAACTGCATCAGCTGGGCTAAACCGCGGGGCACAGAACCACGTCACTCCTGAGTTGCTTCAGTGGGCTGACGTCATCTTTGTTATGGAGCGCGCTCACCGTTCCAAGCTCTCCTCTCGCTTCAAATCGTCCTTGCGCAACAAGCGCATCATCTGCCTCGAGGTGCCGGACGAGTTTGAGTTCATGGCGCCGGAACTAATTCGGCTACTTCAGGCTAAAGTTCCTCAGCACTTGCCGTCCCGCTCACCGCTGCCGTAGCCTGCAGCCTAACTATTCGTTCAAGCGGACCGCTGCGCCGGTCTGCGGTACTATCTGGCCGCGGTCAGCAGCGGCCACTTACCTCAAGCGTTAGGCGCCTAGGGAGGCACTATGAGGCGGACCTCTTGTACTCTCGTTGCTCTGAGTTTGATTCTGCTATCCGGGTGCACTGCCCCACAACACAAAACGACATTGCGAACTTGCTTTCACGAGAGCGAGTCGGTTGAGACAGAGATTGGCTATTGCTCGGCGGCTCGTTCTGGGCAAGTGCTCTATATCTCAGGTAGCACGGCAAAGGGAGACATGGCTTCAGCTATCCCGAAGGTCTATAAAAATTTGCAGGAGACGCTTCAGGCGAATGGTCTGACTTTTGCGAATGTTGTAAAGGAGAATGTCTATGCTACGGATCTTGGCGAATTCATTCAAAACAAGAATCTGCGGAAGCAATTCTATGTCAACACCCCTCT